>Ga0055452_10000026_pt1 | contig 30202 bp, 22 predicted proteins | sample China_Galinas_PW_6_FD_57735 | JGI IMG/M metagenome (GOLD analysis project Ga0055452, IMG submission 57735) | Wetland microbial communities from San Francisco Bay, California, USA, that impact long-term carbon sequestration - China_Galinas_PWC_D2 | ecosystem: Environmental > Aquatic > Marine >... | reverse complement strand
CTCTCGTAAAAAGCCAAAAACGGCCCGAAAACCGGCCCTGGCGCTAGCGCCAGAGGGGGTGATTTCGCCAAAAAGCGGGTTTCTACGAGTGAATCAACTACTTCTCCGCCAAGCGGTTACACCTCCCAATGGCGGTTATCCGTTCTCGAGATGATCGATCTAGCGGTTGCACAAAGAAACGTCTTTCCGCACCTCCAACATGAATGCGGTACGGACTTTCCTTTCCCAAGGCCACATCACACGCGTATATGCCGGACTGATACGCGAAGTGTGCTTCCAGGGTCTGTCGTTACACGTTAACTGAACTTCGTTGGGCCATTGCGCCGCTGCGCCGCATTCCCCATTCACGCAAAATTCGAAATCCCTTTCGTGATTGACTTTCATGAATACGTGTACACTGTTATGATGCCGCCGCGCGGTCCTGTCTCTGTATTGATTGGTGCACATCGCGGTATTCCGGAAGGAGACAGTTGAACCATGAACACAAGGCAAGTCCCTCGACGCATTTTCGCCCGCCACGGCGTATCGCTCGTGGAAGTTCTGATCGTGATCGGCATCTTTGCTTTGCTGTTGGCCATGTTGCTGCCTTCCGTTCGGCACGCCCGCGAAAAGCTGCGCAGAATTCAGTGCGCCAACAACCTCGGTCAATTTGGCAAGGCAGAATTGATGTACCGGCAGGACTTTCTGGACTATCTCCCGATGGAGGGGTCAGGCGGCGAATCCACGAACCCGGGGGCGTGGTACAATACCCTGCCCAAATACTTGGGGTTCCCGCCTTATAAGGACATCGAACGCATAGACAAACAGATCAAGGAGTTTCCTGCATTGCACGTATGGATATGTCCGTCCAAACAACGTACACCGGCGTTTCGGACAGAGCAAAACCAATATCACTATGGCATGAATGCGGTCCTCGACGGACTCGGATCGAAAAGGAGCCCAAGCAAGGACACGCCGGACTTTCACGACCTAGACAATCGACCGCTGCGCGCCAGCCAGTTCCGTAACTATTCCAACACCGTGTTCATGTTCGACATATCCCCAAACTCACCGTGCGGCACCCCGCGGGACGTGGCCACCATGTACCAGCGTGATTGGCGGGGCGCTCGTCCCGGCGAATTCCACGGCGACTACGCGAATCTCGTCTACCTTGACGGGCGTGTCTCGAATTGCACGACGGACGAATTGGTCACCGACCACGACTTTCGCCACGGCGATATCATCTGGGATCTCCCGAAATTATACTGGGGGTGGAAGCCGAGGCGGTAATCCGTGTATGATCATCAGACTTCGATCGTCGGAGCCTGACGACGCGGTCCGTCAGCAGGGCCAACCATGACAGGCGACCGTCGCAAGACGCATCAAGATCTCGCAGGCGATGTATGGTTGTCGCAGACGAAAGGGGAATGACGGGTGCTCATTGGGATCATCTCTGACTCACACGATCAACACGAGATCGTGCGCACCGCGATGGTCCTGCTTGACCGGTTGGGCGTACAGCACGTTATTCATTGCGGCGACGTGGGCGGTCAGGCGGTTTTCGATGAACTTGTGGGCCGTCCTGTAACCTTCGTGTGGGGCAATATGGACTCTGGGCAGCGCCAACTGGAACCGTATCTAGAGGGAGCCGGAATTCGCCCTCCGTCAGCGGTTCCGACCCAAATTACGCTCGATGGCAAGCGGATAGCGGTTTTTCACGGCCACGAACGGGGTTTCGCCGACAGTCCCTTCGCGCTGGACGTCGACTACATTTTGCACGGTCATACGCACGTAGCGCGGGATGAATCAATCAACGGCGTACGCGTGATCAACCCCGGCGCACTGTTCCGCGCCCGCCCCAAATCCGTGGCCACGCTCGATACCGCCACCGACGAACTTGTCTTTCATGAAATCCGTTGAGCTATGCTCTGCGTTTGTCTGGGCGACTGCGTTAGCCCGTAGGTAGTGGTGTACGCGCGAAGTACGCCCCATTCCCAGGCGAGCATGTTTTCCGGCTTCAACCCGGCACGAAACCGTCGTACCGGTAGATACACCCGCCTTGCAGGTCCCCGCAATCGGATATCTGCTCCAACGCGAACTTCTCAACCACGTGCGAGGGTTCCGGCTGCCAGTAGTCGCGCCATCTGTTGTCCCTGTCCAAAACGAAAATAACACGAGGCTCACGTATGCCTCGGGCCGCGCTGATCCGTGACACCCAGCCATCCAACGTGTGGCGGTCACGGGGAATCGGAACGGTCGGCAGACCTGTTTCGTAGGCCAGGTACTCATGGAAGTTGCTGACCACAACAAGGCTGTCGTCGCGGTGCAGGTCAAGCCACGTATACAGTATTGAGGCCCCCGGAGTAAAGCATCGCGCCCACCAACCTGACGGTGTGCGTTCGCGGTCGTCGGCGAGCCATCGCCGATACGTCGTGGGCCATTCGTGCCGAACCAGCCAGGAGCAAGCTACCAGCAGGACCAGGCAAGAAACGGCCTGACAGATACGACGCGTCCTCAACATCGCGTGAATCAATGAGGAACGGCGTGTGTCAATCCACCAGAGAACCGGTGACCCGAACAGCACAAAGTAGAGCGGCTTGACGGGCTGGTAGTACCGCTCCAGACCGACGTAGTTGAACTTGTCGCCGAAAACAGACGTGGCGCCGATGAGTAGTACGAAAAGCCCGGCCACCACACACGCGCTGAGCCACCAGCCGGATCGTGCGGTTTCGGCCTGAGCGTATCGGCCGGCCGGCAATCGCCTGCGGAATCCGAAAACAAACACCAAAAGAACGACCGCGGGCCAGAGACAGAAAAACCACTGGCTGATCCGCAGGTGATCGTAGAACCCGAACGCGGTGAACTTGAGCCAGGCGGTCAAAACCATGGCACGTGTGAAATGGAATCCGACCGTGTGCCCCAGATTCATCTGCGCTTGCACCGATCCGTTCGCCATCACTCGGTTGGTGACAATCAGAATCGCGATGGGCACCATAGCGCCGAACGCGAAGGCCAAGATCTCGCTGGGCCGCCTAGGTTTTCCGTACCAGCGTCCGCTCAGTAGATGGAGGATGACTCCTGCGACCACGAAAACGGCGGCGTATCGAATCCAGAATAGCCCCCCCGCCACCAGCCCAGCCAGAAAAAGCCAGGACGTTACATGGCCGTGCCCGGCGTGTTGAAGATCAAGGGATGACGAGACACATCCATTTTCATCCGTGTGGCACCCGTGCGCCGGCACACCGGCCCGACCGTTGGAAACCGGCGACCGTACGGAATTGACGAGATAGAGTATCCAGGGAATGGCTGCCGTCACGATGACATCGGTGGAAGGATTGATCAGCGAGCCGACGGTGACGGAGCAGCCGGCGGCGACAAGGGCGAGAAGGGTACCGGCTATCCCGCGCGGCGACATGCGGCGTACCCAAAGGAACCACCCGACAAGCGCCAACGTACAGGCGGCCACACTGATGCCCTGGCAAACCGGCAAAGTTGCCAGACCCGTAAGACGCCGACATGCCCAGACGGCAAGCGAATAGCCGACCGGCCACTGCGACAGAAATCCCCAATCATAATGCCATTCCCAGGGCTGAAGCGGCGCCACGGGTTGCAGCGACGTCAAGCCGAGCCCGTCGTACAGGCGGTCGGCGGCAAGTAGCTGATAGCAGTAATCTGATGAGATGCGCGGCGCGATCGCGGTTCGTCCCGGCAAACAGGTGAGCGCCGCGAATAACGCCAAGCAGGCCGCGGGAACGCGAAGGCCGCGCACGAGCGATCCGGCTGCCGCACCCTGATCCAAAGCTAATGACGGATCGGCCGGGATGGGTGATGTCATCGAGAGCCCTGCTGTTTCGAATCCTGCTTGCAAAACGGCACTCCAAGACGGCGATGCGCGCATCCGAACTATGTCGGGGCCGATCGTTACCGTTATCGGTCCTATCGGCGAACCCTTCGAAGCGGTGAAGTCGGTACAACCCGATCACGAATCTTTTCAAGCCGCCGGCCCTCCCCTCCGACATGATTATGGGAACTAGCTCATGAAATTGACGATTGTTATACCCGCGTACAACGAAGAAGACGCGATCGGATCCACGATACATCGCTGTCTCGAGGCGCGTTCCGCGATCATCGCTCGTAGTCCGGTGAGCGTCGTTGAAATCGTCGTGGTCAGTGACGGATCGACGGATCGCACGGCAGAAATCGCAAGCGACTTCAGCGATGTAACACTCATCGAATTCGAGCGCAACCGGGGATACGGCGCTGCCATCAAGGAGGGGTTCCGCGCGGGGTCGGGCGGAATTGTCGGGTTTCTCGACGCGGACGGCACTTGCGACCCGAACTTCTTCGCAGACTTGTGCAAGGCCCTCGTCAAGGAGAATGCAGCGGTGGCCATCGGATCGCGCATGGGTCCCGGCAGCAAAATGCCCTGGATCCGCCGAGTGGGAAACCGAACATACGCCGCCATTCTCTCGACCCTGAGCAACAAAGTCGTATCCGACACGGCAAGCGGCATGCGCGTCATCCGCAGCGATACGCTGGAGCGGCTCTATCCCCTGCCGGACGGTTTGCACTTCACACCGGCCATGAGTGCGCGCGTGCTGATGGACGCCGACCTGAAACTCGTCGAACGCCCGATGGCCTATGAGGAGCGGATCGGCGAGTCCAAGCTACACGTGTGGCGTGACGGGCTGCGTTTCTTACATACGATTTTTCACATGAGTCTGATGTGGCGGCCGGCGAAGTTGTTTCATGCTGCGTCGATCACCTGCCTGGTGGTCATGGTGCTGCTGGCCCTTCATCCACTGGAAACCTGGGTTCGATGGGGCGGTGTTGAAGAGGGAATGATCTACAGGTTGCTGTTCTGTGCGGTCCTGGGAAGCGTCGCGGTGACGCTTCTTTCCGCCGGCGTCGTAGCCGACCATTTGCACCGTCTCGTCCAGCACCGGTGCGAACCGCGCAGCTACATTGCAGCCGTGCTTGACAAGGCTTTTTCACTCCCGGGCTTTTTCGTGGCTGTCGCAGTCTGTGTGCCTCTTCTGATTTGGTTAATCGGTGACGGTATATCCACCCGGGTCATCGAAGGATACATCGCGATTCACTGGTCTCGTGTCGTTCTGGCCGGAATGCTGGGCTTCGGACTCGTCCAGATGCTGGCCACGGTTCTTGTCGTGAATATCGCACGGTTTCACGCGCGGCGCGCGCAGTGGCTCACCGAGGCACAATCAAACCTTTCACAGGTGGCTGAATTCACGAATTGCCCCGCGGATGCCGTACTTACCGGTGCAACCCGTCTCGGCCGGGGAATGGAGCAGCCGGTTCCTTCTCGCCCCGTCGCACCATCCGTCTGATCTGCTTCATCCGTATTGCAGGTTTCCCCGGATACTGACGTTCACACTCTACTCTATAGGCTTGCGGACAAAGTCCGAAAACAGCGGACGCGGGCTCTTCTTTGCCGGCTTTCCGCAAAGAGGCCAGCTTCGTTTTAGGGTGCCTGGGCCTCCCGAGACAAGCCGCGATCCGGAGAATGGGCGAATTCTTTGCAGTTTCCGTGATTCGGGAATACCCTATGTTCACAGATCGTTTAACGTGAAGGAGCGATCATGACCGAAATGGCACCGCCCTCCGGAGGTGGCAAGTAGCGGATGGATGCAAATGAAAGGGCTCGATTCGAGCAGTTGACATTACCGCACCTTGAACGGCTGCACGGACTCGCACGCACGCTGGTGCGTGATCCGGCCGAGGCGGACGATTTGGTTCAGGAGACCTATGTTCGCGCTTTTCGCGGTTTTGCCAACTTTGAGCTGCGCGAGTATGGTGCGCGCCCGTGGCTCATGCGCATCCTGTGTAACGTTTTCTACTCAAGCCGAGGTCGGCGGCGGCGCGAGCCCACGCTGGCGGAGGACTTGAACTTTGACGATCTGGTACACGAGGTTGCGGACCCGTTGCTGGAGCCGCTTACGGCTGAAGACTTGAATTGGGATCATTTCGACGAGGAACTCAAGCATGCCGTCCAGGAACTGCAGGTTGAGCACCAGACTGTGCTGCTGCTATGGGCGATTGACCGGCTGACTTATCGCGAGATCGCCGACGTATGCGGATGCCCGATCGGAACGGTCATGAGCCGGCTTTATCGCGCACGGCAGTTTCTCTGCCGCCGCCTTCGTGGTTTTGTACACGACCGAAAATGCCGGGGCGAGAAAAGCGTATGAATTGTCGACAATTCCAAAAATACGCCGGTGCATTCGCAGATGGCGAATTAGACCTGCAACTGAATCTCGAAGCGCTCGAGCACCTCAACTTGTGCCGAGACTGTGCGGTCCGTGTGGATGAGGTTGCGGCCTTGCGCTCGGCCCTGGAAGGCCTCTGGGCCGATCACCGCGCTCCCGAGTATCTTACGCCACGTATTTTGCGGGCACTTCGGGCAGAATCGCAAACGGTCATCGCTGACGATCCAGACAAACCGCCCCACTCGGCGGGCCACGCGTCAGAGCCGCGACGTACGTCCCCCTGGCTTGTGCCGCTCGCGGTAGCTGCCGCATTGCTGTTTGCGGTGTTCGCGTGGCAGAACTGGACGCCCGTTGAATCCGGCACACTGACCCTGATGGCGGCGCGAACGTGTAGGGAAGCCGCGAACACGCATCTGCAATGTGTCCGGGATCGGTGGCAGAACCACCACGACCCTACACTCTCGCGCGACCGTAAGACGATGGCCATGCAACTGACCGAGAGGCTCGGAGTTTCCGTGATCGCACCGGACTATTCGGCATCGGGCTTCACGTGTTTGGGTGCGGACGTTTGTCCGATCTCCGGTCGGCCGGCGGCCCATGTGCTTTATCGCGACCCGGTACGAAGTGTCGCCCTGTCCGTATTCTCATCCGCGCGTATCCCCGAATTTCGCCCTGACAGTGTCTCGGCTTTGGGCGACTCGGACATCTATGTCCGGCGAGTCGGGGAAGTCACCGTAGCCGCCCTGACGGTACGCGAGCAGACCTATACCTTCTGCTCAGATCTGGCCGAGAAAACGTTGTTGGAAATGGTGCACGATGTCCACACGGCCGCAAGGAATCCCGTCCGAGGACCGATAAGCGCCCTGGCCTTCGCGGCAGGGAATGTCAGTCCTTAGCGTAGCGGGCGTTTTCGCCGCACGCGTCGCCAAGATGCAATCTTGATACCATTGTTTGCGTCCCGGGGTGGCCTGGGCGGGATTGAGGGGGTATACTTATCGGGGTTGGATGGTCAGTGCTTGGCCTACTCGCCAACCGGACCGATGAATGGGGTGCCTTGAATTGTGGCGCGGCGAACCATGCCGAGTGAAAAGGAACGGAGAGCCAGAGTCATGAAGAATCGAATGCTCGCAATCAGTTTTGCGGCCGTCCTTGCAGGAACCTTAAGTGCAAGCGCGCAGTCCCCCTTGGGCAGGGAATCCGATGAGGGCGGGCAAACCTCGAAGGCCGCCCTTGCCAAGGTACGCACGACTCTTGCCACCGGTTCCGCCCGCGATCTGCTTCGAAAACGCGTGGCGGAGGTCGATTGGGACGAATCCCCCCTGGAGGACGTGGTGGAGTGGTTGAGGGATCAGGGGGAAGGGAATGTCAACATCCTGTTTCGCTGGAATGCACTGCAAAACGAGGGCATAGACCGCGATTCCCCCGTAACCATGAGCCTTCGCGGTATCACGGTGGGAGATGTGATGGTCGAGTTGGTGGACCAATTGTCAACCGCGGGGGGCGTCACCTTTCATGGGATGGACAATCGGCTTACCGTTTCGACCAAGGCAGACCTGGATCGCAAGTTGTATACACGCGTGTATCAGGTGATGGACATTCTCTTCGCCAGTCCGGACTTCGGTCGGAGTGCGCCGGTGGTCGACCTGGACAAAGCGGCTCGTAGCGGCAAGGGCGGCGGTACCGGACAGAGCATTTTCAGCGGGAGCGGCGGCAGCAATTCCGATGATCTGGAAGAGGACGAAACAGAAATTGAGCAGCGCATCGACCAATTGAGAGACATCATTGCGGCTAGCATTGAACCGGACTCGTGGACCATAGACAACGTCGGTACGGGACGCGGCTCGATTCATGTCTTTCAACGCCGATTCCTGATCGTCCGCAATACCGTGGAAGTGCACGAACAGTTGGCGGGCGTCTTTTCATTGCGTGAATAGCGCCGCCCTCGGTTTTTCCTTTCTGCATCGTGTCGATTCTGCAGGATCGATCGGGTGTCAAATGCGTTGCGAACGCGCGCCTTTGATTGTCGATCGGTCCTTCTTGTTGGTGACCGTTCAGGCCAAACGCCAAACCGTGTAGCGCATGCCACGCGGTAGGAGCGAACGCTGCACCGCCTTTCCGATCGGATCGATCCGGAGACGACCGAGGATTCGGACCTCATGATTGGGTCGAAACAGACCTTCCGTCCCAAGAACGGCTGATCGGCAACGCCCCCAAACGCCGCCCCAAGGTCCAGAAAGCCCGATTTCCTCAGAGGTTCGCAGAGGTGTGTCGATAGTGTACTGGATTGGGCTTGGGATCGAGGGCGAGCTGACCGCTGCATTGGGTACTGCCCGCCCGGGGCCAGTTGGAGCCATGATGATGAGGACTGCGCCATGACCACGCAATATGAGATCGGTGTCATCGGTGCCGGAAACGCCGCTGAAGGAATCGTACACGGCATCTTGCGAAACACGGTGATCTTTGACGATCGGCTGATCGCCTCCGACCCCGCAGTGGCAAGACGCGAAGTATTCGCAAAACGCTTCCACATCGCGGTCACCGACGACAACCGCCACCTTGCGGAAAACAGCTACATTATCGTCCTCGCGGTCAAACCGCAGCAATACGACGAGGTTTGTCGCGGATTCGCCGACTTGGTACGGGACAATCACCTGATTGTATCCATCATGGCCGGCGTATCGACGGCGTCGATCGAGGCGCATTTTCCCAACGTCAACGCCAGAGTGGTGCGCACCATGCCCAACCTGCCGGTACACGTGGGAGCGGGCATGACCGGCATTTGTAAGGGGAAGCACGCGCAGGAGGTCGATCTGCTTCGGGCACAGCGACTCTTCGACGCAGGCGGGCGATCCATCGTGATTCAGGATGAATCGCATATGGATGCGGTGACCGCCGTATCGGGGTCGGGCCCGGCGTATTTCTACTACTTCGTCGAGGCCCTCACGGCGGCCGGCGTCGAGGCGGGCCTGTCGCTACAACAGTCCGATATCCTGGCCAAGCAGGCCTGTTTGGGGGCAGCCCGGATGATGCTCGAATCAGGCGAACCGCCTGAGGTCCTGCGTCAAAAAGTCACCTCGCCCGGCGGCACCACGCAGGCAGCGTTAGAGTCAATGGCTGAGACCCATGTTTTCGATCATTTGAAGAATGCGTTTCTCGCCGCGTGGAAACGCAGCCAGGCGCTCGGGAAATAGACACCGACTCCGCCTCCGATCTTTGTCCCCGCGACACCGCAGATTCCCGTCCCATTTTCCGATTCCCGCCCCTTGGGGATGGAAAAAACCATTATCGCTGCGCAGATACCCCATTATCGGGGTTGAACCAGCTGACTCGTATTCCTAAGATCGAAAGGACGCCTCGGAGGTGCAAAACGCGCACGTGGCACGAAGTCCCTGCATGGACAACGGCCCGGTACCGGGCACTGCGGCGTTTTTGTTGAGGGGTGGAAGACCGAGCAATCGGGGTGAGGGCTCATTCAGCATGTGGCATCGGGGGGCGTTTCGACCATTCTCTGTGTGGACTCTTGCCGTCGTGGCGGTTTCAGTTTCCGCGGCGTGGGGGCAAGCACGCAACGCGCAGCCAAAACGTGCCGTCCCATATGATGTGCTCGGCGGCCCGCGCTCCGACCAAATCCTCGTAAAAGTGTCCGACGAAGCGGCCAAGCGGCTCAAACGTACGAGGAGGGCGGGCACTGGCCGTGGCAGTTTGCCGCCCCAATCTGCCCTGCAAGCGAACGTACAGCAGACACTGGCGCGATGGAATATCCAACGATTCCGACGTGCGTACCCTCTGCCCTTTGCCCATCCGGAGATTGCGGCGAAACACGGTTTGGATCGCTACTATGTGGGCCATGTGCCACACGGCACGGACACGATACAGATGGCGATCGAACTTCAGGCAGTCGGTGGCGACATCGAATCCGCGAGCGTCAGCACCATCGGGGGCATCGCACAGTTTATCCCCAACGACACGGAATTCTCGCGCCAATACGGAATGCACAACACGCGTCAGGCCTACGGACCATTTGGTGAACGCGGCACTGTGGATGCGGATATTGATGCGCCCGAGGCCTGGGCACTGCACACCGGCCGGCCAGGAACCGTCACAATTGCAATTATTGACTCGGGCGTGGGACCACATCCCGACTTGGACGATCGGTTGCTTGTTGGCGCGAACATTAACGACGGGACAAAGTGCAGCGGTGGGCCGTTCAATGGCTTGAACTGCTTTGATGACAACGACTGCCTCGGATTTCCCTGCGATTTCATGACGAATACAAGCGACGTGGTTGGGCACGGAACACACGTCGCAGGTATTGCCGCTGCACAAGGAAACAACGCATTCGGTGTTGCGGGCGTCTCATGGGGGGCGAACGTTCTCCCGGTGCGCGTGGTGGACGAATTCTCGCAGGGCTCACCCGATGAAGCAGCCGTGGGTCTGATGTGGGCGGTGGATCACGGTGCTGAAATCTGCAACCTTAGTCTGCGATACTTGTTCCCCACCCCAAATGAGAAAAACTTTTTTCAACTTGCGGTCAATTATGCCAATGACAACGGCGTGCTCGTAGTGGCAGCGGCGGGAAACGAATCATCCTCGGTCACGCTTCCCGGCAATCTCGTGCACGTGTTCACCGTGGCGGCAACCACCGCCGACGACACCATTGCCTCCTTTTCGAACTTTGGGCCGGAAGTGGATGTAGCCGCCCCTGGCAACATCATCTACTCGACAATCCCACCAGACGAGTTCGGATACATCAATGGCACGTCGATGGCATCGCCCCATGTGGCCGGTCTGGCCGCACTGATCAAGTCCTATGCGTACTACTTGACGGCCGACGAAATCAAATCCTTGATCATATCGACGGTCGACGACCTGGGTGCCCCGGGTTGGGATGAAGATTTCGGTCATGGCCGGATCAACGCCGGCGCGGCGTTGGCCGCAGTAACACCGTCCATCGCCATCGTATCGAGCGACCCGCCGAACGATGCCATCGACGCGCGACAGCCTTCGGATCCAATCGGGGCCAACCCGGCCGGCTGGCAAAGCGTAAAGATACAGTTCGATGGCGATGCCACCGGCCTGACGACCACCGATTTCGACATCAGTGTCGATCCGGCGGGCGCGCCGGTACCCGGAATCACAAGCGTCTCGGTTGACGGAAGCATGGTCACGGTCGACCTGGACTCAGCCATTCCGGTCGAAGCCTGGACTATCGTGACGCACCAAGACAGCAACACGCACATCAGGATCGGCTATCTCCCAGGGGATGTGAACAATGATCGCGTGGCAAACGCGAGCGATATCCTGGCGGTGATTGATTCTCTTAACCACATCGGCGATCCCCTGCCGATCTGGCAAACGGATATTGACCGCAGCGGCATGGACACCAACTCCGACATCCTCCGTGTGATCGACCTGCTGAACGGCGCAGGCAGCTACACCGGGTTCCTGGGCGCCACGTTGCCAGATTGACCTGCAGGCATGGGCAAGGGTGCCCCGGCCCGCGGCGATTGAGCTGGATAACGCCCGCCGACCGTTCGCAGTATTCCCGGAATCAGCGTGCGTGCATACGCGCTACTCAAACCGGGTGGCATGGGCAAACTTGTTTGCCCGTGCTATGCCCCACGACCCACGGGCAAGCGATCGCTTGCCCATGCCACCCAACGTGGCGTTTCTTCGCACAAAGTGACCTGGTGGCACGTCCTCCCTGATCGGCTCATGCGCTGGTCAAGTCGCACCCTATCGTGTACAAATCCAAGGAGCAGACCGGGGTGTTGTTGACGGCTTCCCCTTGCCCGAATGGCCGCCTCCCCGGGGTTTTGGACCATCGTTTGGAGAGTGAGGAATACGCCATGTTGCCCGTTTTTCGTCCCGAACCGTATGTCGATTTCAACCAGGATGGTCCGCGCGCCAAAATGCTGGCGGCGCTGGAACAGGTCAAGAGCCAACTGGGTCGCACCTATCCGCTCTGGATTAACGGCGAGGCTGTGACCACCGCAGACACGTTCGTCTCGGTCTCCCCGGCCGATCCGGACCGCGTGGTGGGCACGGTGGCCAAGGCCAACGCGGATCTTGCCGACAAAGCTGTGCGGACGGCCGCCGAGAATTTCAACGAGTGGAAGCGGTTCGACCCCGACGCGCGGGCGCGGATCCTGATCAAGGCGGCGGCCATCATGCGGCGGCGGGTGTATGAGTTCTCCGCGTGGATGTGTTACGAGACGAGCAAGAGCTGGATCGAAGCCTACGCCGACACGTGCGAGGCAATCGACTTCATGGACTTTTACGGCCGAGAGATGATGCGCCTCAAAGGTGCGCACGACGTCACCCCCTTTCCGGGCGAAGAAAACGAACTGCGTTACATGCCGCTCGGCGTCGGCGTGGTCATTCCGCCGTGGAACTTCCCGCTCGCCATCTGCTGCGGCATGACGACCGCTGCCCTGGTCACCGGCAACACGGTTTGCCTCAAGCCGGCAAGCACCTCGCCGGTGGTCGCGGCAAAACTGGTCGAGCTTCTTCACGACGCAGGGCTGCCCAAGCACGTCTTGAACTACGTGCCGGGGCCGGGCGGCAGTGTCGGCGATGCGATGGTGTGTCACCCGCTCACGCGGTTCATCTCATTTACCGGGTCGCGCGAAGTCGGTGTGGGCATCTTCGGGAAGGCAGCCCAGGTGCAGAAGGGCCAGATATGGCTTAAGCGGACCGTCCTGGAGATGGGCGGCAAGGACTGCATCGTGGTGGACGAAACGGCCGACATCGCCGCGGCCGCCGAAGGCGTGACGGCGGCGGCGTTCGGCTTTCAGGGGCAAAAGTGCTCTGCTTGCAGCCGCCTGATCGCTCAGAAGAGCATTTACAACGACCTATTGGATCGCGTCGTAGCGCGATCGCGTGAACTGACGATCGGCGACACCGTCACCGCCGACAACTTCTTCATGGGCGCCGTCATCGATCCGAACGCGCATGCGAAAATCAATGAGTACATTCAGATCGGCAAAGGCGAAGGGCGTATGGTGCTCGCAGACGGAGAGATACCGGGCAAGGGGTACTTCGTGCCGCCAACGATTATCGCGGACATCAAGCCGAACGCACGGATCGCACAGGAGGAGATCTTCGGGCCCGTGCTGGCGGTGATTCCGTTCGACTCGTTCGACGAGGGATTGGCCATCGCCAACGGCACGGAGTACGGCCTCACGGGTGCGCTTTATTCGAGCGATCGCCTGCGGCTGGAGCGCGCACGGCATGAGTTCCACGTCGGCAATCTTTATTTCAACCGCAAGTGTACCGGCGCGCTGGTGGACGTGCAGCCGTTCGGCGGATTCAACATGTCGGGCACGGATTCGAAGGCGGGCGGGCGCGATTACCTGCAGCTATTCCTGCAAGGCAAGAGTATTACTGAGAAGCTGTAGTGCCGCGTCGCACGTGATTTGACGGGTGGCATGGGCAGACTTGTTTGCCCGTGTTCATCCGATCGGCGACACGGGCATGCTAGCGCTTGCCCATGCCACCCATCCGGATCAAGGACGATAACGATGACGGGACTGTTCGAAGTGTTTCGCGATTCGTGGTACTTCTCATGGGATGACATTGCGCGGTTGCTCGCGGCGGTCGTCCTGGGGGGGGCGATCGGCTTTGAGCGAGAGCTGCGTGACAAGCCGGCCGGATTCCGCACCATCATACTGATCTGCGTGGGGGCCTGTGTATTTACCATCGTGTCCCAATCGATGGGCGCTCCGGACATGAACTCCACGCGTATCGCTGCGCAAATCGTAAGCGGTATCGGCTTCCTCGGCGCTGGCGCGATTCTTCGTAATCGCAATAGCGTGTTCGGACTGACCACAGCCGCGACGATCTGGGCGGTGGCGGCGATCGGCATGGCCGTCGGGTTTGGAGAGTTCGGGCTGGCGGTGATGGGTACCTTGGCGATTCTGGTCGCGCTGTTCGTTTTTGACTTCGTCGAAAAATGGGTGGGCAAGCGCCGCGACATTCAGATCTATGAATTCGTCGCACCCAACGAGGATGACATCATCGCACGCATCGATGCCATGTTCAAGAATGCCCATCTCAAAGCGCGCAAGCGGACTTGTTACCAGGACGAAGATGGCCTCGTCTTCTACGTCCGTGCGATGGGGGCGAAGGCGAACCACGAGAAACTTCGTGTCAGTCTCGCGCGGTCCGCCGAGTATCGCCTGCGGCGTTCGTGATCCACGGGCTCACCGATTCGGCGGACGTTGAATCGCAGGCCGGTCGGTTTGACACCTCATGCCCGGCAGCTACGCTCCCAATAGAGTCTTCTTACGCACATTCTGAAGGGCGGTGCCTCCCATGAACGAAGCATTTTCCGGTGTCGAATCCAAACTGATCCACGCGGGCGAACCGAGACCGCAGGTGGACGGAGCCGTTGTCACGCCGATCTTTCAGTCCAGCACGTATCTTTACGAAGGGACACCCGGCTACCACGACGTCCGCTACATTCGGCTGAGCACCAATCCCAATCAAAGAGTGCTGAACGAGAAAATCGCAGCCTTGGAAAACACGGAAGCCGCCCTTGTCGCGACCAGCGGTATGGCGGCTATTTCCACGTCGCTTCTATCGGTGTTGTCGGCCGGCGATCACCTGCTGGCGTTGGATTGTCTATACGGCGGGACGCATGGATTGGTGACGAAGGACCTGACCCAACTCGGCATCACGTACACGTTCATCGACGGTCAGAATTCGGATTCGTGGCGCGAGGCGTTACGGCAGAACACGAAGGCTATCTATGTCGAAACACTGACCAACCCGCTTCTGCAGTTTCCGGATGTGGAAGCGGTCGCACGATTTGCCAAATCCAACAATCTCGTATCCATGATCGACAATACCTTCGCCAGTCCGATCAATCTCCGGCCGGCCGATTTCGGATTCGACCTCGTGATGGAGAGCGGCACGAAGTATCTAAATGGACACAACGACATCGTGGCCGGCACTGTGGCCGGATCGTCGGATCACATCCTTCATATCAAGCACAAGCTGGATCATCTCGGAGGCTCGCTCGATCCGCACGCCTGTTTTCTGCTGCAGCGCGGGCTCAAGACGCTCGCGGTGCGCGTGCGTTATCAGTGCGAGAGTGCTCTACGAATCGCTGGATATCTCTCAGAACATCCGGCCGTCGCACGGGTTATGTATCCGGGGCTGCCGGATCATCCCCAACACGATCGCGCGCAGAAGCTGCTCTCGGGCTTCGGCGGCATGATCAGCTTCGAAGTCGCCGGCGGCGCCGAAGCGGCCGACCGTTTCATGCGATCGCTGCAAGTCGCGACACTGGCACCGAGCCTTGGTGGCGTCGAGACGCTCATCGTCCGACCCGCGGCGGCCGTCCATTCCGGACTGTCCAAGGAAGAGCGCGACGCCAGCGGCATCAGCGACGGACTGATTCGACTGTCCGTGGGACTCGAGACCACCGACGATTTGATCGCCGACTTTGATCGGGCTTTAGGCTCTGTCTGAAGAACGCTAGTCTACGTGCAGGCAGGGATGCCTGCGGTACGATCCGGGGGCAATGCCTGATCCTATGCCCGTGGGACGGCTCACGGCAGCCCCGTGCGACCGGTTGACCGGTACCCTCGGCGAAACACCATCGTCCCCGCGATCAACACGAGCAGAACCAGCGCGAACATGCCCCAGGAAGAAACGGTGGGAATGACTTGCTCGCACTCATCAGGGGTGCCGTTCCCGTTAAGATCGGCGGCGGATGGAATGAACAGCGTAGCCTCCACCGTGACGTATGTTTCGGGAGCGCAGCCGAATGGATCGACCTCCACCGTCGCGACCATGTTGATCACGGCATCACCGCCGTTCACGGCATTGTTGAACGTCGTCATCGGGACGACAAGCTGGTCCGCGTCTGGCGCCATCTCCGGGCAGTCGCTGCCGTTGAGCCCGAACACTTCTCCGACCGCCACGCCATTGATGTCCACACTGAGGTGATCCGGGCCACCGCCGAGGTTCGCGTAGGCGGTGAAATCCAAAATGACATCGGCCCGCGTCATCGGCGGCGAGACGATCGTGTAGCTCTGCGGCGAGCCGTTCCCGATGGGGATGAGTTGACCGGAGCTGTAGACGTCAGGGGCCACAACTTCACAATCGTCGATCGTACCATTGTCATTGCAGTCGGCCGCGCAGTCCTCCGTACAATAGAAGGGCCCACCGGGCGCGGTGCTGTTGACATCAATCTCGCATTCGTCCGGCACGATGTTGTTGTTGCAGTCATCGCTCGTTTCATTGACGATGTCCAAACCGTCGGCCACACCGTTCTCGTTGCAGTCCAGGAGTTGACCGCTGAAGGCGAACGTGAAATCGTCTGAGAAAATGAACTTCTGGTCGCCGATGGTGCCTTCCGTTTCCCGGAAGTCGAACAGAAAGAACCCGGCAGGATCGATCACGCCGAAGAACTGGTGTGCCCCCGTCAAGGCGTTGCTCCCGCCGAAATCGACGGGGTTCAGCAAGTCGCCGTCCAGGTAAAGGGCAATGCCGGCCGGCACCGTGTTCGTATCGATCCAGCCACCGATGGCCACCATTAGCTGATCCGGCGTGCCGCGCCAGCCGTCCGTGATGCCGTTCGCGTAGTCCCCGTGTGGCAGCGAAAACAGTCCCCAGTTTCCGGTCAACGCGGCGCCGCTGCCGGTGGTGATCTCGTTGTTGGCGCTGCTGGATGACCATGCAATGCCCAGGCTGCTGACGCTCGGGGCGGTATTGGTTCCGCCACTGCTACGCACCGCGCCCCAGGCCGCGTCGTCTTCGAAGCCCTCTTGGATCGCAACAAATCCTTGCAAACTGAGGGCGTTCATGAAGGCCGTCTCGTCCGTATAGCCGACCGGCTGCGCGAGACTTGACGCGTCAGTGACGAGAATCCCGCAAACGACAATCGACACACAACGAATTGCTCTCATCTTCGTTTGTCTCCCGTCGGTGCGACTCTTTTCCGAATAGTCTGTCGCCACCCCATCATTGCCCGGCACGGGCAAGAGACAGCATGAATGACGCAATCGTCCCTCACGCGCTCATTTTCCAAACCGCCCGACCATCAGCCCGCGGAACACGTATCGTACCGAAAGGCCCAAGCCAAATCAAAGAAATTCGGTTGCAATTCTTATTCTTTGCGACAGAGCCCGTGGCAGACCCAGGGGGACGGGTTATTCCTGGCGACGGTCGAAGAGAATTCGATCCGCCGGCCCAGCGCGGACAAAATCCGGGGGCCGAATTGGCTTGACGCAACTCCTGTCGGAGACGGGCGGTGGTCAAGGACTTTGGATGCAAGGCATGCGGCCTCCGGTTCCGGCTTGGCTGGTATCACTGCCACACGATCACAGAGGACGGATGCCGATCGCCATCGCTCTTGGTGTACACCCATTGCAGATCGCAACACGCGATTCGACAGATGGTGTTCGCGGCAGATTGGGCGAGGCTTCGCACGAAGGCGGCGACCCAAAGTGACCAAATCCGCCTGTCTTCGCCTGGTCGATTTCCCTTCGGCGGCCCAATCAAGGAATTCGAAACCGGAGTCGTCGGGGCACGTGGACCCAGATTCGACGGTGACGCACCATCAAGTTATCCCCCGTGCAATGCCGAAGCCACGGTGAAGACCAGGCATCGAAGGGAATACAGAGAATCATCTCCAGGCGGGTACGCAGAAGAAACCAGTCTTCGACCCGAGGACATTGTCTGCGTTCATTGTGGCGCAGAATGGTCGATCGTGGGCCAGTGGCCCCACGGCGAAGCCATTGAGGAGTCCGCACCTTGCTTGATTCGTTTCGGCAGGTGGTTGGGGATGCTCGATGCACCAAGACCGGGCATCCGGCGTCAGACGGCAGGTGAGTGCCCAAACTGCAAAGAAAAAGAGTAGGGAATGCCGGGCATGTGGCAAACCTGACAAACGCACGCATGATATCCCACGTTTGCTCCCTTCGTCATTCAGTCCGTCTCACCGCATCGGGTGGTTTTCAAGGTACCATACCACTCCATGTCAGAGCTTCGTTTGTGGCATACAGATCTGCCTTGCGGAATCTGCTTGTTTCACGATAATGTGACGCATCCAAGGGCGCGTGTGTTTCACAGTCTACGGCGCTATGCCACACATATCGACAAGGAGCGAAACATGGAATTTGTGACGATCAGGTACTCGCGACGGCGCACCGTTTTGATCGACGGAGAAGAGGGCGGCTTCACCAATATGAGGCTGCGAGTCAACCGGGGATCGCACGTGTTCACCCTTAGCGATCCACCGAACTTCGAACCGAAACAGCGGCGTGTGCGCGTGCAGAATACCACGGCCATCAGCCCTATATTGCTGACATTCAAGAGGACAGAGACATAGTCGAGTGCTGGGGTGGTACGAAGTCATCATGCATGACTTTAGATCCGCCCGCCTGACGGCTCGCACGGGGGGCGGCCGCCACCGATTCCAAGAGTCGCCGTCGATGCGGGGCCCAACCCTGGCCGCGCATGGATGTGCTGGTGTTCGATTCACCGTGCAGTCAGCTACAATGTGGAGACCTCGAAATGTGCAAAACCTTTCGGACTGTGTTATTGCTCGGCCTCCTTGCGGTCGGCGGGTGTGCCGGTTACCCGGTCAACAAGAGTCTGGAAAAGTTCGATCGCGATGCCGGCTATCGGTTCAAGAACTTGACACCAAAGCCGGGCACGCCGTCCACACACAATCCGGACGAACTATTCGTCATCCTGACGTTTTCCGGAGGCGGCACACGGGCTGCCGCTTTGGCGTACGGCGTCATGCAGCAGCTCGCCCACACGGAGATCGACAACGGCGCGCGAACGCTGCTGGATGAGGTAGACGTGATGTCGTCGGTCTCGGGCGGTAGTTTCACGGCCGCCTACTATGCATTGTTTCGCGACAAGCTGTTCGAATCGTTCGAAAGGGACTTTCTCAAGCAGAACGTGCAGTTGGCGCTCGTATTGCGTGCACTCTTACCGTGGAACCTCCTTCGCCTGGCGTCACCAACGTTCGGCCGAAGCGACCTGGCGGCTGAGTATTACAACTGCCACGTCTTGCAGGGGAAGACCTACGCCGACTTGGTAGAAATCGGCCAGCGACCCTTCATCATCCTGAATGCGGGGGACATGTCGTTCGGGATGCCATTCGAGTTTACGCAGGAGCAATTCGACTTGCTCTATTCTGATTTAGAAGACCTGACCGTCGCGCGCGCCGTGGCGGCGTCTTCCGCGTTTCCCGGCCTCCTGACGCCGGTCACCCTGAAAAACCACCGGCGTAAAGGGGACTTCAACGAGCCGATGTGGATCGAACTCGCGCTGGAAGATCGTGGGCTTGACCGGCGGCGTTACCGACAAGCCCAGCAGGCCCGCTCGTACGCCGACCTGACAAGGCGCCCATATGTACATCTAATGGACGGAGGCATCGCTGAAAACCTTGGCATTCCCGCCGTATACCGTGCGCTCAACACGACGGACAGCGAATGGAGTGTTCTCAGGCGGATCAATATGGAGAAGGTGAAAGACGTGGTGGTCATCTATGTGAATGCCGCCACGAACCCTGACAGCTCACGCGATCGGCGATCGTACGCACCGGATCTGGTGGATTCGCTGCTTGCGTCGGTCAACGCGCTTCTCAGCACGAATCTTTTGGAGTCGGCGACAACGCTGGAAGACTTCATAGAACAGGCCAACAAGGAGACGGCGATTTCCGGTAGGCCACTCCCGCCGGTCAAGTATCATGCCATCGAAGTGAGTTTCGAAAAAATCGAAGACGAGGGCGTGGCACGCTATTTCAACGAGCTGCCAACCTCGTTTGCCCTCCCTGATAAAGCAGTCGATTGCCTGATGAGCGTAGGGGCGGACATCCTGTTTGGTTCGGGAGTATATCAGGACCTTGTGGAGGCGCACAGCGGCGTCGCAAACCGCGTGGAGGGACCCATACATGTTTCCAGCTGCCGGTAGGCGCAGTGCCTGAGTTGATTCTGTAAGTTATTCGCGTCGTCGTGTCGCGTATACGTCCTATTTAGGTACTCCTGCAGATGCTTTTGGAATCTCACGCCCCGTGCTCCAGATTTTGTCCTTACCCGATGGGCCCGGACCTCTTCACACTGATTATTTGGCTGCTTTCGCGCACTATCCCCGTTCGCCGGCCGCCGCTAAGCTGTACTCATGAAACGATACGATGCCATTGTCATCGGGCTCGGCGCGATGGGGAGTGCGGCCGCCTACCACTTGGCGCGGCGCGGGGTGCGCGTGCTGGGGTTGGAACAGTTCGACATCGCCCACGATCGCGGCAGCTCGCACGGTCGAACGCGGATCATGCGCAAGGCCTACTTCGAGCATCCCGACTACGTGCCTCTGTTGCACCGAGTCTACGACATGTGGGCCGAGCTGGAGGCGGCGACGGATACGGCGCTTTTTCACCGCGTAGGCCTGCTGCTGGCCGGCCCACCCGAGGGTCCGGTGGTTTCCGGAGTCAAACGCGCCGCGTCAGAGCACGCCCTCACCATCGAACAACTCAGCGTTGATGATATGCAGTGTAGATTCCCCGGCTTCCAGGGTGACGCCAACATGGAAGCGCTTTTCGAGCCGGACGCCGGCTATCTTGAACCGGAAAGCTGTGTGCGCACGCTTGCTGAACAGGCGTCGGTACATGGTGCCGAGGTCAAGTGCGGTCAAACCGTGACGGATTGGCGTGCACGACACGGTGAGGTCACCGTAACGACACAGGATGCGAGGTACCAATCCGACAGTCTGGTGATATGCGGAGGTGCATGGTCGAGTCGCCTACTGGAGGATCTTGGCATACCGTTGGAGGTTCGCCGCAAGTCGGTTTTCTGGTACGCGGTGAATGATGCGCGATACCGCAGCGATGAAGGCTGCCCGGTCTTCGGCTTCGATACACCCGGCGGTTTTTTTTACGGCTTCCCGGTCATCGACGAATACGGCATGAAGGCCGCCAATCACACCGGTGGCGAGGTCGTCGATGACCCAAGCCAAGTCGATCGGAACTCGCGAGCAGATGAGGAAGCGGAGGTCCGCGCTTTTCTAGACCGGCACCTCCCACACGCGGCGCCGAGGCTCCACGGTCATTCCGTGTGCATGTACACGATAACACCCGATGAGCACTTCGTCGTCGACTGCCATCCACAACACCCCAACGTGGCCTTCGCCGCGGGTTTCAGTGGTCACGGTTTCAAGTTCGCGCCGGTCATTGGCTCAGCGCTGGCGGACTTGGTTTGCGACGGTGTGACAACTGAGTCGATCGGTTTTCTATCCGCGCGACGATCGACGTTGCGCGGATCTTAGTACTGATACGATCATCGGTGTCTAGCGCTAACCGCTGTACGCTTAGACAAATCACGAAAAGCGGGCGAGCCGAATCGAACCACCGACGTCCCGTTCGAGAGGCACGACGGCGGCACCGGCAACGCGAGCGGCGTCATCGTTGGCTACGAGCGCGTCGACCACCTGGCCTGCCTGCGTATGGAGAAACCTCGAAGTCGTTGCAGCACAAGGCGCCCTCGGCTATCCCTCGGCCGCACATTGGACGATCGCTACATTCTTTCGAGGGCTCCTGCGCCTGCGCACCGCCGTGTGTACCGAGAGGTCGGAATGTGACATACAAGGTACATGATGCAGCTCGCACATCTAGCACGCGTGTCGTAACCTTGGCATGGACAAGCTGGTCGGCGGGCCGAATCGAAACCGGATGGCGATTTCATGATCAGAAATTCGATACTCGTGGGGGCGCTTTGCACGATCGGGACCACCGCTTCATCGCCGGCGCAAGCGACGGACTGGCTACAGTGGCTGGGCGGCCCCAATCGCCTCAACCGCGTCGAACCGCCCACGCCGGCGAATTCACCCAACTCAACCTATCAATACGACATTTCCTGGCAGGTGGAGTTGGGGCTGGGCTATTCAAGTATTCTTGTCTCCGGGGAGCGTCTTGTCGCAGCGTACGCGAAAGGCAAATCCGATAGGGTTGCCCTTCTTGACGCCAACACCGGCAAAACACTTTGGGAGCGACCGATCGGTCCCGTCTCGATGAATGGCCCTCTATCGACGCCGGCGGCGGGAGGCGGTCGCCTGTTCGCCGTGGGCGGCCAGGGAGAGCTGCACGCGCTGCGCCTTTCGGACGGCGCGTCACTTTGGCACCTTCATCTGGTCAAAGATTTCGGTGCGAAGCCAGCATACCTCGCGTCGTCTCCTCTCCTCGTTCGGGATCGTCTCGTACTCCTCGTCGGCGGCGGGGATGACAAATCCATGGTGGCACTTAACGCCGACGATGGTGCGGTACTCTGGACTTCGCAGTCGGACATGATCGACTGTGGTTCCCCCACGCTGGCCGTTCTCGACGGTGTGGAGCAGGTCATCGCCGTCGCTGCCCAACGTGTATTCTCCGTGCGTCTATCCGATGGAAAGCTGTTGTGGTCGTTACCCTGCCAGGTCGACGCTTGGGCGACGGCGCTTCCACTCGGAAACGATAGAGTGTTCCTTCCCATGCGCAACGAACACATGGTCATAGAGTGCAAGCGCCGGAATGAATCATGGAATGTACGCAAGGTCTGGGTCAACACGGATCTAAGTGGAAGTGGCTCTTCTTTCACGTATTGGCAGAATCTCCTCATCGGATCCACGAATTCCGGCGTCGTTGGTTTGGACGCCGATAGCGGCGAGGTCAAATGGCGGCGGGAGGCCGGCGAAGGCGCAGTTACGCGGGTGGGCCAACAGATCGCGTTCATCGAACGCGATCGCGGTTGGTTGTCGTTGCTCTCGGCCGGCGACAACCAAACCATGCGCTGGGAGCAAATCAAGCTACGTGCCAGTGGCGGCACCTGGACGCCCATCACTTCATCGGGGACTGACCTCTATGTTCGTGCCGATAACGTAGTTACTCGTTTTGCGCGTTCGGGCGAGAAAACTGCAGACACCGGAGAACAATCGGTTGGCGCACGCGAGACGGAGGCGCCGCAAGACCCGCATCACAAGACCGGCGTGCGGGGTGTAGAGGCGCTGCTCAAACCGGGTATGCTCACCCTGCTTGGTGAGGTGCACGGTACCGCGGAAGTACCTGCATTCCTGGGTAATCTGGCGCACCGTGCCCTTCAATCCGACCTACCAGTTCGCATTGGTCTCGAAATACCGAACAACCTGCAATCCAACGTTGACACCTTCCTGGCATCTCAGGGAAACCGGCAAGATGTCGGTTTCTTGACGCAGGGCTCCTTTTGGAATGCGCAGGACGGTCGCAGCAGCAAGGCGATCGTCGGCTTGTTGGACAAGATCCGGCGGCTCAAGCAAGACAATCAAGACATTGCCATATTCCTGTTTGACGTACCTACGATGAGCATCGGAGGGCGTGACAAGCAGATGGCCGAAAACATATTGTCAGACCTGGCAGCGTACCCTCGGGCGGTACATCTGGTCCTGACCGGTAATCTACACGCGCGGACGAACTCCGTCCGGTTTATGGGGTGGCATATCCTGCAACGCCACAAACAAATAATCTCGCTGAATCTCGCCCACAGCGGCGGCTCGGCATGGGTGAGCAATCGCGACGGACGCGGTCCCATACACTACGGCGGAACTGACCGCGGCGAAGAGCCGTTCATCGAACGCTTGGCCTCGTGGGATGGCGAAGCCTACCATGGGTTCTTCTACGTGGGCGCAATCACCGCGTCACCGCCGGCCACCGGCCTGCCGGACGAGAGGGATCAATAGACGTAATCTAGAGGTTATCCCAAGACCGTTAAATCGAGGGCGGCATGCTCTGACCCGTCGGGGCAGGCCATGTAATCACAGAGTACACGGCCTGGCTTCGCTAAACCGTGCCATCCCGAAATCGAGTTTCGGGATAGTCTCTGCGTTTACACCGGGCGACAAGCGGCCAGTGGCATCCGTTTTACGGCGCTGAGGAAATGGGCAACAGTACAGTCAAAGCTATGAATCTTTCGCAAACGCCTTCGTCTCCTTGGCGATGCGGATTCTGCGCATGAAGTCGTCGCGGTGGGCGATGGACAACGAGGCCGCATAGGGTATGCGGTGGCCGGCCGTGATCGCCATCATGTCCTTCTTCATCTCCGTCTTGCCGCACAGTGTGGTCGAGGTGGCGACGCCCTCCGACGTAGCGATGCTGTGCTGCCCGCCGGTTCATGCAGTGCCTCGGCAAAGTGCTACTGCCGAACAAGACATGATCCAAGAACAAATGTCAGGTATCCCGGTCACGGAACTCCGTTCTTCGTCGCGTCTTCGGTCTCGCGGGCGCGTGGGTAGCCGCGCGGCGGGACCAGAACGGACTGTGCGGCCACCGCGTTTCCGCAGTGTAATGGTGGGCCAGTTGCCGTTCGTACGCCCGACGCACTCGCACGAGGTCAACAGCGTAGGCGCTGAAATCGGCGCCGTAACCTTCCAGCACTTCGTGGCAGGCCATCGCCCCATTCATCGCGGTGTAGAGCGCGTTGAACAACCCGCATGATGACAGGGGATCGAAGCTGTGTGCCGCGTCACCGATCGCAAGCCAGCCCTCACCCGCCACCGGCTCCAGGATGGCGGAATGAGCGGCAGTGGTGCCGGACGGGCCGTCCGGCGCGAAGCCGACGTGATCGAGCGTCGCGCCGATGCCTGGCAGTGTCCGGGCGCGGGCGAGCACAGCGGCCGGATCGCGGGCGCACTTCGCGAGGAGATCGGCATCGGTGTGGAAAGCGATCACGCGCGAACCGTGCTTGTGCACTGCGGGAAGCGGGGAGGTATACCACCAACCATCTTCTTCGCTCTCCACCATGCTGAATCCTGCGGTCGCGCCGTCCTCTCGTTCGGTTGTGCCGTGCAGCCAGCTCGCGACGAGCCTGCCGTTACTGCTTGTCACCGCACCGACGCGCTTGGCCACCGAGGCGCCGCGTCCACTGGCGTCGATCAGAATCCGGGCCACCACATCACGCGGACCCGCGTCGGTCTCGACGATGAGTCGCCATTCGCCGCGATCCCTTGTCACGTGGCTGAGCCGAGCCGGCGCCGCGAAACACGCGCCGCGTTGCACCGCGGTGGCGCGCAGGAACCGTTCGAACCGGGGTCGGTCGAGGTGCCATCCGGGACCTTCCGGATCACGCATGAAGTCGACCTCTGCGACCGCGGTGCCGCCCCACAGCGAACGGTTGCCCAGATAGGGAAGGTGACCCTCTGCCTCAAACGCATCCAGGACCACCATGTCCCGTAAGAGGCGCCGTGCCGCCGGAATCAGCGAATCGCCGATCCGTCGCGCGGGGTCCTTCCGACGATCGATCAGTAGAACGCGGTGGCGCGTGGCGAGCACGAGGCCAGCCGCAGCACCAGCGGGTCCGGCGCCGACGATGACGACGTCAGTCTTGATTGAGCCATGTGTGACCAAGGCAATCTACTCAGGACGTTTGAATCCGGGTGAGTCCGTTTGGGAAACGCCGGACCTTGTCGATCCGGCTCAAGTCTGGCGGGCCGTCGGCGGTGTCGACGTCACTGTCCGAGTCTTCTTGTTTTGCAGTCAGCTGCCTCAGGATTCGAGCCGAGGTGTGTTCACCTTTCTTTTTGGCATCGCGGTCCTTCAACACGTCCAACGGCAACTGGTCTGACACCTGCATCTCGTCCGGGAATCTCGGATCGTCCGGCAGGCCTCGCTGCACCTCCACCACACCCATCTGGTCGAAGAAGTGAATCATGTGATTGATCTGGTGGGTGTAGCTCTTATCGAGGTTGAGAGGTTCGAGCCAGTCGGCCCGGTTGGCGAAAGCCTCCAAACGCTCACGGAGTGGCCGATCGGGGTCCATGACGGTCTTGTAGGCCCCACGGCTCATCACTTCGTTCGGCACTCGCGCCGGCCAAAACGTCGGTACGTACGGGTCGTAAGTCTTGTCGTAGCCGGATCTGCAGGAGGAGGTATCGGTCTGCCAAGGCACCGCCATCCAGCGTGTGACGGACCCCGGACTCTGACCGCCATTGATCGGCCCGTCGGGCAGGTTCCAGTCGTCCGCGTCGAGCTGTACACCGTAGCTCGGTTCAGCATCGTCGTGCTTACGGTGCTTGAGCCGGAAGGCCTTCCTATACATGCCCGGCTGGCGCATCGGCCAGGTCATCTCGCAGCCTGGGTGGAATGCGTCCGCCAGGCAGAATTCCATCGCCGCTTGGGTCAACGTGTCCGGCTGCTCGGCCACCGGAACCGAGTCGATCGTGCGAGGCGGCTCGGCGCAGGCATCGTAGTCGGCATCGAAGTTGCCCAACACCCACTGGTCGAGAAACCAAAGCTGGAGATCGGAGAGCGTGCAGTTCTGGCGTGGAGAGTGGGCCGCCGGGATCGCCATGGCATCGCCGTATAGCCAAGGCCAAGGCGCCGGCGACCAGCTATCCACTTCGTAGTTTCGAAAAGCGTTCTTGAGGGTCCGGCGCATCTCGATATGGGCAGGACTCGGGTCACTCAAGCGCGCGAGCACCTGTGGGCTCGCGAGGCCGAGCTGACCGCCGAAGCCGAACGCGGCGGCGAAGCCCCGATTGACCCATTGCAGATCGTGCATCCGCTGGAAGATGGGCCGAATATCTTGCTGGAAGGAAGGACGCGATGGTCGGGCGAGCATCCCGCTCTTCACCGCAACGTCGCGCATCAGATCCCATTGGGTTCGCACCGACTTCTGCTGCGGACCGTAGTTTGGCGGCGCAACGACGACCCAGGCCGGTTCCACCTTTAGCTCTACGCCGCGGTGGACGACCTTGGCCCGGACCGGTCCATCGGAGATATCATCGTACCAGCCTTCATTATTGGCAAAGGTGACGGCCCGTGAGCCGTCATGGGAGGCAGAGATGCCGTGCCCGCCGAGCACGATCAACCGTCCCACCGCATCGGTCCGGAGCTCGCCCAGATAAACGGACTTTTCCAGGAACGTACCGTCGTCGAATGCGAAGTTTTTCCCGGACTCGTTCTTGCCTGAGATTCGTCGTTCGCTGGGCGCGATGGTCAGTGCGGACCGGTCGCTGATCGTCGAATTGCGTAGTAAGGTGGGCGGGGCATCGGCCGCCTCCGAAATATCGAGCGCGAGCTGAAACTCGTACCAGGAGGATTTCTGGTTCGCCAGCTTCACCCGCCACTCAATGTCGGCGTTGTCACTGTTCAGCTCTTGGACCGGCCGCCCGAGTGCGTTAAGACCGTAGACCCGGAAGCGCGCCGCCTGACGCTTCAATCGTCCGTCCCCATCACGGTAGGACCCGGGCGGAAGCGGAAGAGGGTCGGGAACCTCGGGGCCGATATAAAACTCGTCCGGGCTGTTGCCGACCCGACAGACCCCAATCGGCGGATAGACCGCTGCTGTCACGATGCAGTCATCGTGTTTCTCCAAGGGATCGTCGATGGCGACGGCTGGCTGCTCCGGCTCGGTCAGCGAAACGCCATTCGCCCTGCGCCGCTGATCGGCGCTGCCCTGATACACCACACGTCGGACGTCCGCAATGCTGCCCTGTGGTTTCTGTTCGGGCGGGGTGCGCCAGATGTTGAACGCCAGGTTTTCGCCGTACTCGGCCTGACCGCGCTCCTGGATGTCTTGCTGTGGCAGCACCAGATCGGCGATGTGGATCCAGGGACCGTCCCAACGCACTGTGGCCTGGTCGAGGGGCATGGTGTTCGGGTCGGTCCGGAACTGCACCTTGAACTGAAACCGCGCGTCGCCGCGCCTCAGCCGGCTGGCAAGGTCGATGCCCAGGTAGTTGTTATCATCGAACGGCTCAGCCGAGGATTGGCCCGCCGGCTCCAGCTGGTACTTCACATACCGATCACGGCCGGCGGCATCCTTCCCGAAAGCAAAGGGGAGGATCGCCCAGTACTTCGCCGTGAGACAACTAGCCTCCGGCTTCATCATCGCGTCCAGGATTTGGGCGGTCTTTGGATTGCGTGTCAGATAGCGATTATAGTCGCCATCGATGACACCGGCGGTGGTGAACTTGCAGAACTCCTCGGCGTTGTCGACGAAGAAGACATCGTGGTTCTGCAGGATGAAGTCGGCCGTGTCGCCTTCGCCCAACAACTTGGGGCCCGGCACGTCGAATAACTTGATGCCGATACCGAGGGTGCTGTGGAGGTCCTGCGAATCCGGCTGCGTGTCGCTGGAAAACCGGACCCAGCAGGGCAGCGTGCCGTGGGCGAAAACGCCTACCTTCATATCGTCCCCCAGCTTGGCCAGCGGCTGAAAAAGGCCGTGCGCGACGCCGTGCGGCTTTAGGAACACGGTGCGAAGCGCCGGTCTCTGCCCCCGATCGATCCGGCGACGCTGGATCAGGTTGACGAACATCTCTTCCAGCCGCTCGGTCGCGTTCTCCGCGCAATCCCAGCAGCTCACGTCGTTGGCAGCCTTGTAGTCGTGATTCGACTTTGGGGAACTCAAGTCGTCGGTCATGTCGCGTTACTCCTCGATTTCAGTTGGCCCGATCCGCTCCACCACAATGGGGCGGGGATCGCAGATGTGAAAGTGTACGCCGTGACGATTTGCCGACCCACGTCCTCATGTTATCAGTGAGCGTAAAATGTTGCGAGGGGGAAATACCCCGCAATTCATGACATCCCACAGTGCGCGGCAGCGTACCATGCTATTCATGGCCGTGCTACGTAATTGTAAGCGAATCGCTGCCGGTGCCTGAATTCCTGCCACTCTTCAGCCATTTGCAGCATTTCCGGACGCGCCAATGTGAAGATAGGAAGCCTTGTGCGGTGTGGACTGCGCCGGTATGTCATGGTGATATGAAACCAGGGGCGGCGAAAACGCCGAGGGAGATCATCGACGCCCCGTTGCGGGGGCAGCTTGACGGGCCGCTGGCGCGAAAGCTTCACGAAGCCGGGGGTTCCGAGACCGTAGCGTTGGAAACGCTTTCGATGTGCCAGCGTATCAGCACGCCCATTCCCACGATAAGCGGGACGATACTTGCCCATGCGTTTGGTCACTGTTGTCAAACCGATTGTAATCGAGCCCCTTGCGTCGAGAGCCGTTCGGGTTGAGCCGTTAGGCCTGAGGTGTGCGGAGGGCGGTGTATTTTGCACTCCCAGAAGCACGTTTTCACGAACCGCTGCCTACCCCCGGCTTATGTACCAGTCACAATGAGAGCCTGTGGCGGGTCCTCGTGGCGGGCGGAGTGGAGTCCTTTGGCCACGGAGCGGAGCCCGCCCGACACGACGCCGCTCTCGATGAACTCGCATATTAATGTCACGATTTCAGCGACGAAACCGAGAACGTTCGATTTCAACGCAACATAGGCTCCATTCTGGGCCGTGAGGCTGTCCTGCCGCAGTGTTCAACTTTACGCTTCCACCTGTTCCTTGGCGCAGTTGCGAGTTTTGTGATGGCAGGTTAGGATGCTCGTGGTACTGTGCGGGCTATCACAGGCCGGAAGACCCAAGGGTGCCTGTGTTAAAGTATCAGTCAAATCGTCTGTACACATGAGGAGGAAGTCTAATGCGAAATCATCACAGGACATATCTCGCCACGATCGTCACCTGTTCCATTGCCGTGTGTACGAATGTACTAGCGGTCCGCGAGGCCTTTGCGCAGAGCGCACCGACACTGGAATCGAGCGTGTTCGAGTGTCGGGATCGACCGAAGGATCTCGCCGCACCCCCAAATCGAAAGCCCGCCGGACCAAGGAATCCGAACGGCAAGCAAACGACTATCGAGGCCGGCAGTGCGTTCGAAGCGAAGCCACTGTGTCCAGATGGACAATTGCCGTTCCCACTTGCGCTGAAGGGACCAAAAGGGGCGCCATACTTTTCGGGAACTGGAGTGGACGCGCCATATAACTATGCAGGAGCCTGGGCCAGCGCTGGCGGCAGCATCCCACTGTTCGACGGAGGTGGTGTCGTCGCGAGAGTCGAGGATCCCGCCCTGTCGCCAGCCGCCCCGATCCACTCCCTATTCGAGATCGCCGTTCAAGGCGGCGTGGGCAACGGGGATATCGTCGAAATCGGTTGGAGAAAGGCATCAGGTGACGCTTCACCGCGGCTGTTCGTCTTTCAT
>Ga0055452_10000025_pt1 | contig 30277 bp, 22 predicted proteins | sample China_Galinas_PW_6_FD_57735 | JGI IMG/M metagenome (GOLD analysis project Ga0055452, IMG submission 57735) | Wetland microbial communities from San Francisco Bay, California, USA, that impact long-term carbon sequestration - China_Galinas_PWC_D2 | ecosystem: Environmental > Aquatic > Marine >... | reverse complement strand
AGGCGGAGCAACGACCTGCCCTACGGCTTTTCGCGTCCGCCGATTCTGTCACGCACCCGGTCGGCCCCGTCGGATATACCCTGGGTTGACCCTGCTGTGGGGGCACGCGATACTCGATACGGCTGCACCCCGGTGAATTTTCATGAGTTGGATGTCCTTGAAGCTCCTGGTTCTCGACGTCGACGGTGTCCTGACCGACGGCCGCATTCTCTCCTCTGCAGACGGAGCGTGGGAAAAGGCGTTCTACGTACAGGACGGCTGTGCGGTGAAAATGTGGGCGCGTGCCGGCGGTGTATCGGCCATCATCACCGGGCGGTGCGACGCGGCCATCCAACGTCGGGCCGAGGAACTTGGTATCGGGCATGTGCGGACCGGCGCCGGCGATAAGATCGCCGCGCTTCATGACATTTTGCTGGCCACGGAGATGACGGTGGAGACGGTGGCCTATGTGGGGGACGATCTGCCGGACTTGGGGCCGATGAAGGCCGCTGCGTTTCCGGTGGCCGTGGCGAACGCCCATCCGGCTGTCAAGCGAGCGGCAGCCTATGTGGCCCGGCGCGGTGGCGGGGCGGGAGCCGTGGCGGAAGTCGTTGAGTTCCTTCTACGAAAGCAGGGCCGCTGGGCACAGTCGTTGGCCCGCGAATCGGGCGTGACATGAGCAAAACCACGATGAGGAAGGGACCTGCTTCCAGACGCCGTGCCAGCAGCGCGATCCGTACCTTGGTGGTGGCGTCCGCCACCCTCGCCATTCTGCTTGTTTGCTTCTCGATTTATCAGTACAGCCAGGTCGGACCCACGACTCCGAACACACGTGACAGGCGTGTGCCGACGATGCCACAGCGTCCGGCGTCCGGCGATTCCATGGCGCAGCGTGATGGTTCCAAGCTGGATACCAGCGGCGTGTCGATTGGACCCGCGACCATAAGCCAGGGCCAGAAGATGAAGCTCTCGGTGTTTCCCCGCGAGGGCACCCGTTCGGTCCTGGAGATCGCCGTACGAGACTATACACCACTCCCCGAATCGCCGCACGAATTCCACCTGAGCGAACCGGAGATCCGCCTGCGCACCAACGAGGGGCGGACCGTGCGTGTAAGGGCCCGCGAGGGCACACTTGACGCGCAACGAATGGGCGCCGGTGGGCTGGACCCCCGCCGCGGTCGTCTGAAGGGTGACGTGATGATCGAGATCGACAGGATGACGTCCGATGAGTGGGCGGCGTTGTCTGCCGATGCGCGAAAACGTCTCATTGAGACCAAGATGAACATCGTCACCGTCCGCGTGGACGAGATCGACTTCGATTTGGAGTATTCCAAGGTGCTGGTGCCGCGCGGGTCGCTATCCGTGACGGCGCACGATATCGATTTCCATGCCGAAGATCTGGAACTTCGTTTCGACGAGGATCAAGGACGCATCGAGTACATGCGTATCGATCACGGCGGCAGACTGGCGCTGCGGGAACTCAACGACGACCTGGGCCTGGCGATTCCGCAAACCGACGCAGAGCCGGAGAAGTCCTTTTCGATCCCGCAATGGATACGGCAGACGTTCACCACGGTATTGCAGGCCAACAACCTCGCCACCAAGTCAATGAAGCCGGAAACCGTGAAAGCTCTTGCCGAGGCGAAATCGCCTGAGGACGAGGCGGACGATATCCCGGTGTTCCGGCCCGACACAGACGAGGACAAGAAGGCCAAGCTTCCCGTGCGGTATCTCGCCCGCTTCGAAGGTGGCGTGGATGCGCAGCAAGTGGTTGATGCGACGGTCCAGGCGCGCCTTCAGTCGGACGTACTGGAAATCCTCCGAGCACTCACCCAGGAAGACAGGGCGCGCGTGCAGACGCAATTGCCCGACGCGAAGGTCGGGCCGAAGCCGTCGTGGGAACCGCAGCGCCCGCGCGAGGAGATTCGGCTTGCGTGGACGGGAAAGCTTGTGCTGGAAGCGCTCAACGAGAGTCACGAGCAGTGGACCGAGGACGAGGTGTCACGCGTGACCGCCAGTGGGCAACCCGTGCGTTTGACCAGTCCGCAGTGGAAGGCACGCTGCGCGGAACTGAAGTTTGATCCGAACCAGTCCGAGGTTCTGCTGACAGGATCCACCGAGAATCCGGTGGTGGTCTTCTCGCCCGAGCAGGGTTCGATGGTGGGCAGAACGCTGTTCACGCAAAGGAGCGGTGACGAGCTCGTCACCAAGGTCACGGGACCGGGCGCCCTCTACCGCCTTTCCGCCGAGGCGTTTGATGCAGTAGATGCAGATCCGGCGACGCTGGGCGAGCCGTCGGTGACGTTTGCGGATCGGATGGAACTAAACGGACGGTTCGAGAACCGTACGAGCATCAAATGGTCGGAGGGGAGGATCTCCACGCGCGAAGAGCGCGTCATCAAACAGGCTGACTTCTATGGCAGCGTCAGAATGGTCGAGGGAGACACCCACCTGAGCGCCGACGAGGTGGCGGTTCGGTTTCAAGAGCCGACCGGCCGGAACAGCGACCGCGCGGTCGCCGACCAGATTCTGGGCAACGGCTCGGTCGTCATGACGCAGGGCAGCGACCGTGTTACCTGTGGTGAGATCGACGTCAGGCTGACGACGGACCGCGACGGCAAACCCGTTCCCGTCTCCGCCACGGCCACGAACGTCGTCGAAGCCATTCAGAAGGAACGCACTCTGCGCGCACGCGACAAACTCGTTGTTACATTTGTGACGGTTTCGAAACCACCGCCTCCATTTGACCCGATCAAGGCGCATGCCAAGGCGGTGGAGGCCGGAAAGGACGTGACGAAGATCGACTGGGCCGACGTGAGGCGGCGGCACGAGTCCACTGTCGACACCGAAGTGGGCATCAGCAGGCTTGTCGCTGACGGTGAGGTGGTCGTGGTCGACCCTGACGGAGGGCTCGATGTTCGCGCACGGCATGTGGACTGTGCGTTGGCGAAGGGGCGGGAGATCACCGAGGTCCTGCTGGTCGGCGACGACGAAAAACCCGCCAGCGCCGAGTTGAGCAACTTCTCGGTGACCGGTCAGGAAGTGAAGCTAAACGTGCCGGACGAATGGGCCTCGGTTCCCGGTGCCGGAAGAATGACATTCAACTCCTTCAAAGACCTTGATGGGCGGCAAGCGAACCAGCCGATACCGATCTCCGTCACGTGGCTGGAGCATATGAAATACGAGGGACGCGAAAACCGCGCCAGATTCGTCGGCGGGGTACATGCGACGTCCGCCTCTTCCACGACCTTTGACTGCGCACGTCTGGTGGTCGAGTTCGAGGAGAAGGTTGCCGGCGTGGAGCCGCAGAACGCACGCGAAGATTGGTGGATTTTCGATGATCTGGTGGACACCGTGTCGGGGCGGCAGAAGAAAGACGGATTGTCGTTGTCCGCCAACCGGTTCTCCAAGGAGCCCGTCAATATCATCGCGTTCGGAAACGCCCGGATGGAAACGCTGGTCCTGGACGATTCGACCGGGGCGCGCAAAGGGCGGGCGCTGTTGATCGGACCCCGGCTTTCGGTCAATCTCAGGCCGGAAGTCTCGAAGATGCTGATCGAGGGCGAGGGGAAACTGCTCCTGGAGGACTTTCGCGAGGCGTCGGGAAAAGCCGATCACACTGCATCGCCAAAGGGGCAGAGTTTATTATCCATGGATCAGGACGCTGGTCCGTCGAAGACGCTCATCTCCTGGAAGGAGTACATGTGGTACGACTTCTCCATCGACCAGACGAGGTTTGAGGGAGACGTCGACCTGAAGCACTTTAGCGGTGCCGTGCTGGACAAATGGTTCAGCTCCGATCAGGCGGTGGCCACGAGCACTGCACCGCCGGGGCGTGAGACCTACCTGTCGTGTGACGTGCTCACCGTTGATTTTCTCGATCGGCATGAACGACGCCGCCAGCCACAGGAACGCCGCATGGGCGGCCTGAGTGCGGAGCGTCTGCGGCAGTTTCAAGCCACCGGTTCCGTTCAGCTACAAGACGAGACCGAGAAGCTGTCGCTTCTGGCAGACCGCGTCGTGTTCGAAAGGGATCGCGAAATCCTCGCAATCTACGGCACGCAGACCCGGCCGGCACAGATCCTCCAGCGTCGCAAGGGGCAGGCACGCGGCACGATCAAGGTGGAGCGTGCATTCTACAACCTTGCGACCGGAGTACTCGAAGGGTCCAACGTCAGCGGTGGGGTCTGGGGGCAGTAGGGCTTGCTGATTCAAGCCTTGGCGAACACGGCCTCGCCGTTCTCCAGCCGGACTTCTCCCGCCGCCAACATGCGAATGGCCTCGGGATAGGCGAGGCACTCTTCTGCGAAGACCCTGGCTGCCAGCGTGTCCGGTGTGTCGTCCGGCTTGACCGGGACTTGGCGCTGTAGAACGATCGGGCCGTGGTCGTACTCGTTGTCGCAAAAGTGTACCGTGCAGCCGCTCACCACGCGACCGGCACGAAGTACCGCCTCGTGTACACGCCGCCCGTACATGCCTTTGCCCCCGAAGTCGGGCAGTAACGCCGGATGGATGTTGATGACGCGGCCCGCCAGCGCCGCGGGGATTCTCCAAAGTGAGAGAAAGCCGCCCATGCAGACGAAATCCGCGTCGCCAACGTGCCGGGACACCTGGTCCTGAAACGAGTGGCCTTCGAGTTTGCGTCGCTCGACGACGACCGTGTTCAAACCCGCGTCCCGTGCGCGTTGGACGCCGGCCGCGTCGCCCCGTGAACAGATGACCGTCTCGATCCTTGCGCGCAGCGAGCCTTTCACGATGCACTCGTGAAGATTCAGAAGCGTGCGACCGCCGCCGGAAATCAGGACCGCCAATTTTGGTTCGGTTGGGATCAAGTGACACCGTTTGCGCGACCGGCGGGTGGCATGGGCAAACTTGTTTGCCCGTGCTCTGCATCACGACTCACGGGCAAGCTATCGCTTGCCCATGCCAGCCAATCCGGCGCCCCTTTACGTACACTGAATTAGGTCTGCGCCTATTCGTCGCGGAACAGGTTGATGCGCATCCACCTGCGCCGGTGCCACCGATACCACAGAAAGATGCCGGTGACAACAATGAAACTCGAAGCGGCGATCCACGGTCCCAGGCTGCCCAGGTCCGGAAACCACCTGGCCGCCGTCCAGCCGCCGCCGAGGATGATCACCCAGCTTCCCACGACGAAGATCATCGACGGGATGAACGTATCGCCGGCGCCGCGCAGGGCGGAGTTGTAGGTGATGCTCAGGGCGTCGAAGAGCTGGAAGACGGCCGCACAGATCATGATCGAACCGCCGATGCGCACCACCTCGGGGTCGTCGTTGAAAAGAGCGATCAGTTCGTGCCGGAATAGCGCATAGGCCAAGCCCGCGGCACCCATGTACGCCAGCGTGAGTATCGCGGCGACTCGCGTCTCCCGGATCGCGCGTTGCGGGTCCTCAGCGCCGATGGACTTGCCGACCAGCGCGGTGAGCGCATTGCCGACACCCAGCGACGGCAGGAAGGCCAGCCGCAGGAACTGCCATACGGTGTTGGTCGCCACGAGGTGCGCGGTGCCGAATCGGTGTCCGATCAACACCGTCACGAATAGCGTCCACGCCAATACTTCCGAAATCCAGTGCATGCCGCACGGCAATCCGGCGCGGAACAGATTTTTCATCTTGTCCCAATCCGGTCGCCACGTTTGGGACGCGCCGTATTCACGGTTCAGGGTTGGTAGCAGCATCGATACCGCCAAACGTAGCGTGCGATACGAAACACCCGCAAAGGTGCCCCAGGCGGCGCCGGCGATACCCATCGGCTCGAAGCCGAAGTATCCGAATATCAACACCAGGCTCACCGCCACGTTGACCACGTTGGCCTCGATGACAGACCACATCGTGACCCAGGGGCGGTGGATGCCGATGAAAAACCACCCGAGGGCAGCGGCCGCCAGCGTGGGACCCACGCTCAGCATGGCCACATCGGCATAGGCGCGCTCGAGAACCTGGACTTCGGGCGCATGCCCGAGCGCCGCGATCAGAACGGGCACGAGCGGTCGCGCAAGAATGCCAATGACACCCACGATCGCCGACACGTATAGCCCCTGCCAGGCATAGGCGGTGCAATCCTGTGGGCGTCCTCTCCCCAGCGATTGCGAGGCAAAGGTGTTGACGAGCGAGACGATTCCAAGACCCAGCACGATGTAGCACCAGACCACCATCTGCGCGGGAAGCACGGCGGCCTGCGCCTCTGCGAGGTGCAGGTTGGTGATCATGATGTAGTCCGCGATGTCCATCAGGGCGCGCGAACTGGTCGTGATCACGACGGGAATCGCCATCGCGATGACGTTACGGACTTCGGCGCGGCGTGAAGACCGCAGCCCATCATCCAACAGGTTGTCCTTACGACCGATCACGATTGGTTCTCATACGATCGCGAGAAGTGCGTCGCGATTGTCTTCCCAGCATCTTTTTGGCGAGTGATGCGACGGCAATTCGAGCGTGATCGTAGGGATCTTTCGTTCCCGGCCGGCCCAGCTTCCGAAACTTCCGGGTGTCGGATAGCCGATGGAAGGCGTCACGGGATACCGGTTGTACCTGCTCAGCCTGTGAGCCAACGCCCGTGCTGGTCCGTCGTAGTTGTTGCAGTGACGTAGACGGCCGATGGAGTGCACGGTGACTATTTTTCCGGGCTCATAAGTCTCTACGACTCTTGTCACGGCGCGCGTCTCCGGCTCGCTGGCGGGCCTGTCGCCGCCGTACATGCGACTGTGCCGCTTTGTCCGCAGCCAATTGGCCGTGGGGAAGTTGCGATTCAGGTCGACGCCGCGCGCGTTACGCCGTTTGCGTATTTCGTAGCCGTCCGGGTTGACCACAGGCACGACCACGAGTCGGGAGCGGTTCATCCGGTGACCGCCGGACGATAGCCATTCAATCAGCCACTCGAGTAGGTGTACGCTCTTCGGTTCGTCGCCGTGCATGCCGCCGAGCAGAAGCGTGGTGCGATCCGTGCGCCCGTCGAAGAGCCACATGGACAATGTACGGCGTTGAACCGAACGCCCGATCATCTTTGTTCTTGCAGCGGTGAGCGTCATGTCCGTACCATCAATCGAATTCCCGACGATACCAGAAAACCCGGCTCGACAGGCAAAAGGCCTTGTTGAAATCTGTATTTTGAAAGAGGAAAACGAGAATAGCGCCTAGGCCGTGGCTTGGGATGTCACGTTGGCAGGCACCGTAGGCTTCCGAACGTTCAGTCGTGTCGACCGCGTCGTGCCGCGCCGCGCCGTGCGCGTCTTGATGGCACGCGGTGCTTTCGCCTGGCCGGCATCCTCGAAGAAGCTGCCCAAGTTGCGAACGGACTTGCGCCGCCGCGAGACAAGCGTCTCAAGCGACAGCCGCTTTAGCTCGTTGAGCGATCGCACGATGTACTTTTCCAAGGAGGCCGCCGCACCTTCAGGATCGCGGTGGGCGCCGCCCAGCGGTTCGCTAAGGATCTCGTCGATGAGGCCGAGTTCCTTCAAGGCCGGGGCGGTAAGCTTTAAAGCCTCGGCCGCGTCCTTGCGCTGATCGGCAGTCTTCCACAGGATGGCCGCACAACCCTCGGGGGAAATCACCGAGTAGAAAGAGTTCTGGAACATGGCGACGCGGTCGCCGACGGCCAAGCCCAACGCACCACCGCTGCCGCCTTCGCCGATCACCACGCAGACGATCGGCGTGCGCAGACGCGACATCTCCATGAGATTGACCGCGATCGCTTGAGCGATGCCGCGTTCTTCCGCACCGATGCCCGGATAGGCGCCCTGGGTGTCGATGAGGCATACCACGGGGACGCCGTATTTCTCCGCCAGTTTCATCTTGGCGAGGGCCTTACGGTAGCCTTCCGGATGCGCACAACCGAAGTTGCAGGCAATTCGCTCTTTGATGTCCTTGCCCTTGTTGTGGCCGATGAGCATCACCTTGTGCTTGCCGATGCGCGCGAAGCCCGTAATGATGGCCTTGTCGTCGCCGAAGCTCCGATCGCCGTGCAGCTCGCAGAAATCGCGGAACGCCATACCGATATAGTCGGTGGACAGGGGGCGGCGCGGATGGCGGGCCACAAGAACCGTTTCCCAAGGCGTCAGCTTGGCGTACAGACGCTTCATCGTACTGGTGAAGCGCTTCTTCTGCACCGCGATCTCCCGCGACAGGTGGTGTCCGGACTCCGCATGCTCGCGCTCCAGTTCGACGATGTCGTTATGGATGCGCACCAACGGCTTTTCAAACTCGAGAAAATCACCGAGCGCGTTCGAGCCGTTGCGTTTATTCGTCTTGGGAGTCCCGCTCATTACGAATTACTCATCCTAGTAGGCAAGCAGTGTTTGCCTCGTACCGCGCCGGATGTCAGGTGTACCGCGAACGATCGGCCTGCCGCCCCAACCCAACTAGCCTACCGCGCGATTGGCTGGAGGCAAGCGAATTAGTTTTCAATCGGCCAAATCACGCAATTTTGGACGCAACAACTCACAGTTTTCTGTAACAAGCTATCAACTCGAAGTTTCGTAGGCGTACGGTGGCGTTGGTATTATGGGGCTGTAATAGTCGACGCGGTCAGCCGGTCGACAATGGAGCCCAGTTCGGATTTGACGTCATCCGGTCCAGCCGCACGCATCCCCACCCTGATCAACAGTCCGTCCAGCGCACGCATGATCTCCTTTTCCGCCTGCAGCACCTGCTGAGGCGGGGAGCCGTAGGTGACGACCGCTTGGTCCTTGGGGTTCGCCGGCAGCCCCGATGCATACGAATCGAAGGCATCGGCGAGCGCCTGACCGAACTTTCCTGCCCACGAGGCGTCGTTCGGATAGAGTTTTTCGATACCACGAAGGATGCCGATCATGCGCAACCCTACGTGCCCTCGCCAGACCGGGTCGAAACCATTTGTGGCGTGCTGGCCAGGCATCACCGCCGCGGCAAATGCCTTCGTATCGCCGGACATAATCATATCCACGCCGTCGCTAGCTGTCGGAGACATTCTCTCCATGTCCGGGTCCATTTCCGGCCCGCCACCGGCTTTGTGCGGCTCGAGCATTTCGGTCGCCGGCACAGGTGTCGGCGAAGCATCCTGCGGTACTGAGAGGTCAGTGTGGCTGTTCATGGTACTCACGGAGGCCGCAGGAAGTTCAGGCCTCTCACCATCTCGGTTGTCCAGTTGATCGACACTTGTCCCCGGCGCTGGCGGTGGGATCTTCGGCGACCCCATGCCGGATCGGCGTTTGGCTACGGGAACCTGGACCTCGGTTTCCCATCGTGTAGCACCATGGTCTTTTTCGTAGGCGTGGTAGATTTCCATAATGGGGCCGTCCACCTCGTATCCGTTTTCGGAAATCCAATGTCGGATCCGAGCTAGGTCCTTCGCTTTTGAATCGATTCGATCGCCGAGAACCATGTACGCGACCATTTGCGGCCTGAGCTCCTCCGTCTTGAAAGACGAATCCGGCCGATGTGACGCGGGTGCGAAAAAGCCGATTTCTGTCTGCAAGTCTGTCGGGTGTACGGTTCCCGGACGATTGAGGAATCGGGCAAACATCGGTGCGGTCAAATCACAGTCGTCCATGTACTGACGCAGACGCGTGAATTCCGGGCCGACTGTCCAGTATGGCCCGCGGTGCTCACGAAAAGCGATGTTCGCCTCGTCCCGGATTTTCACGGACACCGCCGGCTCGGCTTGGCCATTCTCCGCAGGTGATGGCCGGGCGTTTGTCACTGGTTCGCCCGCCGACGGGAGGAGCGCCAGCCCCCAGAGAAGTAATTTCGCGTTCGCACAATTCATGGCATTTCTCTTGGACTCATACCGCCGACGACACCGACGGGTTGCGTCGACCCTGGTACCCGCCCGTATCGGCTCCATTTGCCGCACGAGCTTCCGCCAGCCTACCCTTGGCGTACACCACGCCGTGCTATCCGCCCTGGAGCCGGGATATTACACTCCTTCGAGCAGGCCGTTCGTATCTGATTCCTGTGGTGGTGCCAATAACGTGGAGGGAATTGTAACGTGAATGACGCAACAAGTACCGTGGAGGCGCTGAAAACCCTGGTTCAGGACTTTGTGGCCGAGCGGGCCTGGGAGCCTTTTCACGACGCCAAAAACCTGTCGGCTTCGATCGCCATCGAGGCGGCAGAATTGATGGAACATTTCCAGTGGGTGCGGTCGGACGAGCTCGGTTCGATTCAGGACGACCACGAGGCTATGCATGAAATTCGGGAGGAGTTGGCGGATATCACGGCATTTGTATTGTCATTCGCCTCTACGATGAAGATTGATCTCTCGTCGTCTCTCGCAGAGAAAATGAAGAAGAACGCCATCAAATACCCGGTTGAGAGGTATCGCGGTAGATTCAAGTAGCGGCGTCTCGGTCCTTTGCTCTGTCAGTCGTTTGGGTACGGCAATAAGGCAGGCAGGGATGCCTGCGTTACAGGGTCGTCACGAACCTACGCCTCGTCGACCGTTTTGGCTTCCGCCTCGATCCTGGCGATGACGTCTCGCCACAGGTCGGCAACTTCGCAAAACTCGTATTTGAGTGTGTCGGCGAGCAAGACATGGTCTTGCGTCTGTAGGGCCTCCTTCACACGCAGAAGGACGCCCATCGGTTTGTTCGCAAATTCCCCGATTGGTTCGCCGTTGATTAGCGTTGTTTCGCTGTCCATATCCAACATTTGCGTGGATTTCGTGATGGCCTCATGGATCTGCTGCCAGACCGAAAGGCAGTTTCCCAGCGCCTGCATACTCTCGGCAACTTTGCCCTCGGCCAGCCCATCCGCAATCCGCCTGCACGCCTCTTCGGTCTGCGTGAGTGCCACGGAGGCCTGATCCATCGCGTCCGCTACCAGCTCGTCCTTCGTGTTGGTGACTACATCGAGGCGACTGAAAGTCGAGGCCGGCTTCTGGAGCGTGCCGGCCAACTCGCCGGCGGGTATTTCTTCTCCCTCGTGACGGATGCCCACCACCATGCGGTCGGGCGTACAGAATCTTTCCTGGGCGTGACGCAGCACCGATTCAAGCGTTTGCCGGGCTATGTCGTCGATCACGACCGGACTGTCGTCAATATACAGTTCCATTGGACTCCCCATTCGATCTTGGGTTGGCCCGCCAGTCGCAGGCTCATGGGCGATATCGGTTGTTTCGGCTCGGGCTCCACAGCCGATTCGCCACGCGCCAACGGGCTTACGCGTCGTTGCCGCGGGGCTTTTGTTGAAACGGCGGCGGGATTTTCCAATCTCCCAGCAGTCCGACCATATCCGACACGGTGAGCATTCTAGGCAGCGCGTACGTTTCGCCGTACTTGACGCCTGCGGCAGCGCCCTCGGCGCCCGCAATCGAGCGGATGTAGTGTTCGAGCCCCTCCAAGCGAGGTCCGTCGAACTGGGAACGGTAACACCGAATAGCCTCGATCTTCTGCTCGATCGTGTCGGTGATGTCGATGACAAATTGCGAATGCCAGTGCGTGACATCGGCGACGAACCGTAACGGGCGATAGACGAGGTGGTCGACGCGGAAGGGCTCCGTGCCGTCGAAGCGTTCATTCCATTTCGTCAGTTGCGAATAGAAGCGTGCGGCCTCCGTAATTAGTTGAGCCTGGTAGTGGTCCGGGGAGGCGGCCGGCGTGCGGCCGGCCATGCCGACCAGGATCCGCGGGCGGTATCGGCGCAGCACCGTCGCCACCGCGTACCGCGCCTCAGGCCCGTCCATCAGCACCCGGTTCGGCAATTCTAGGGTCTCACATACGGACACCCCGAGGATTTCGGCCGCAGCGTCGCGCTCTTTTTTCCTGGTCTCCGGGGTGCCGCGCGGGGTAGGCTCACCGGTCGTCATGTGGATCATGCCGACCCTGTAGCCCTGCGACACAAGCTTGGCGATCGTGCCGCCCATCCCGATTTCCAAATCGTCGGGGTGAGGGGCCGTGAAAACGACATCGAGTTCCGTCTGGCTCATGCCGGTTGTCTCTCCTTCAGGGGATTGGACCCTTATGCCCAGACTATAGAAACCGCCCCGCTTGGTAGCAACTTTGGATAATGGTCCGGACAGATGCGCGCCGGATCGGTGCGGATGGGAAACGTGGCGAATGGAGCCTGGTTTTTGGCGCAAGCTGGCTTCCGATCGAAAAAACTGCTACAAAGCCCCCACTATGTCGCGATCGAGCATCGAGAGTTCCGACCGGCCGGACGTCCGCGCCTTCATCGAGCGCTACTGGCATAGCCCATTTGTGATGAGTCTTGGACGGAAGTTTTTCCCCGAGAAGGAAGAGGGATTCATTGAACGGCGCGATGGTGAGATTGTTGGCCTTTTGACGTACCACGTGGAAAACGACGTCATGGAAATCCTGACGCTTAATTCCACGCTTGAGAAATCCGGCATTGGGTCATCTCTGATGCTGTCCGCGATTAATGCGGCGCGCGAGGCGGAGTGTCAAAAAGTCCTGCTCACGACCACAAACGACAATCTACGGGCGATCGGATTCTATCAGCGACTGGGATTCCGCATGGTGTCCATCAACCTGGGCGTGGTCGATGAAGCGCGGAAGGTCAAACCGAGCATTCCGCTCACCGGGGAACGCGGCATTCCCATTCATGATGAGATTGTCATGGAACTCGACATTCATCCCTACCTCGAAGGCGGTATCTGAGGCCGAGGTTGAGACTACTTTTGCGGCCCGTTGTCGTGGAGTGGATTGGGCTCGAGCGCGGCGGGTGGCCTCTGCGCACCGATCGCAGGGAGCAGGAGACGCTTCGGGATGCTGGCTTCCTTGATAATCCGTTCGGTTTCAAGTGCGCGTACCATGTTGCCGAGCGACTCAAAGCGGTACCGCTGCAGGAGATATTCCAGTTTTGCGTGTGTCTTGTGCAGCGCCGCATAGTGCAGGGTGCGCCCCCACCACGGGGCGGCAATACGCGGCTGGTGCGGGTCCAGTTCCCACGGGTGAATGTTGATGACCACCGGATTGTGCATCTGCAGGTTTTGTTCGATTGTTCTTACCGTCACTGCGAGAGGGAAGATCCGCAGATACGCGCCGGTGGCGGCGGGGAATCTTCTGCCGCACATGGACAGAGTCGGCAGAGGAAACTCCCAGAGCCCCGGCCGCGGACGATAAGGGCGCAGGGGCCCGTTGGCAGAGCCGTAACGCCCGTGCCAAGCGCGGGCCGGGTAGACGCTCGAATCGTAGCCAAACCCCAGTTCCTCAAGTACGTCGAACGCCCAGGGTGTTCGGTCGTCGATCGAATAGGATGGAGCGCGGAACCCAAGCGGCCGACACGAGCACGCCTTGCCGATGGCTTCGATCGATCGCTCGAGGTCGTCCACAAAGCCGGCTTGCGTCATGGAATACACCGGTCTGTGCCAGTAGCCGTGGCTTGTGATTTCGTGACCCGCTTCGGCGATACGTCTCACCACATTCGGGTGCCGATCGGCGATCCAACCTAGAATAAAGAATGTCGCATGGGTGTCATATTCACCCAGCAGCCGGAGCAACACGTCGACGGTTCGTTCGATACGGGAGGGCATACCGGCCCAGTGTCCGGGTGGAACGCGCAGATTGGCGGCGTGAAACCAGTCCTCGACATCCACGGAAAGCGCGCAGGCAGCTCCCGAGTCGTCGGGAAGCGGATTCTGCTCAATCTGTCGCACATCCACGGACATTGCTCGTTTATCGGTCCGGGCGCGCGGTCAGGTGAGCCGGAGAACTGACCCCGCCCCAGCCCCAGCCACCGAATCGCCGATTCGGTTTACGTCTGCCCTAAGCGAGACCGATAACATAGACAAGGGGAATCCATGCCCTGCTCGCGCCGTCTCGTTTGGACTTTCGTCGATGGCAATTTGCGACGACTTTCTTCCAGCGATTGTCTGGTGCGGTGAGCGGGATTCACCGTACGCTATGCGCATGCGCGGCGGGTAGGTTTGCGGGGCGGTGGTTCCGTGTCCATGGCGGAGCGCAGATCGTGGGCCTATAGTTCATCGATTCACGTTATGGGGAGAAGCGGAATCGCGATGGATTACAGTGTGGATGAAAAGAATATCGACATGCATGAGATTATTCCGACAGGCGATGAGGTAGCCGCCAGGCGTCGCGTACGCGCGGATGCCATCGAGAAATTCGTCAAGACGTTCGTTCCCGGTGAAAACGAGGATCTGTTTTCGCAGATGTTGGTCACCATTTGCCGCCTGGGGGCGGATGGGGTGGACCGCGGAGACTTGAAGATCTTGAACGCGGCATTGCGCGAGCTGCGTTATGCCTTCAAGATCTTCGTCCCGTACAACGAGGTGCCGAAGGTCAGCATCTTCGGTTCCGCACGGACGAAGGAGGACCATCCGCAGTACTTGGCGGCCAAGGAGTTCGCCGAGTTGATTCAGGCGCAGGGGTGGATGGTGATTACCGGTGCGGGCGACGGCATCATGCGTGCCGGGCATCACGGTGCCACGCGTGAGTCCAGTTTCGGCGTGGCCATCAGCCTGCCGTTCGAGCAAACCACTAACTCCATCATCGAGAATGACCCCAAGCTCGTGAACTTCAAGTACTTCTTCACGCGCAAACTTCTGTTCGTCAAAGAAGCACGGGCCATCGTGCTCTTTCCCGGCGGTTTCGGTACGCAAGATGAGGGCTTCGAATCGCTGACGCTGGTGCAGACGATGAAATCTTCTCCGGTGCCGATCGTGCTTTGCGACCAGCCCGGCGGCACGTACTGGGCGCATTGGCGTACGTACGTCATGACCGAGCTGCTGGCAAACGGCATGATTGACGAGCCGGACACGAACCTGTTTTTCATTACGGATTCCCCGCAAAAGGCGGTCGAGCACGTGATTCGTTTTTACCGCACGTACCACTCATCGCGCTACGTGGGCGATCTCTTTGTCATCCGGTTGAACGGGCCACTTTCGGACGGTTTGTTGGCAGAGATGAACTCGGATTTCAGCGACATTCTCAAGGGGGGATCTTTCGAACGGCGTGACCGACCGGTTGAAGGTGAAGAGGGTGCGTATCCTGACAAGCCACGACTGGTTTTCCAGTTCGACCGCCGTAGCGCGGGAAGGCTGCGGGTGCTCATTGATCGGTTGAACGAAGAATCCTAGCGACACAGCGACGACGGTAAGCCCCGAAAGAGGAGTTCTCGGCATGAGCACTGATCCACAAGACGCTGAAGGCGACCGAATAGGGAGCCTGAAGGCAACGACCGGTGGTCCGGATGACGTTGCCCTGGCAGAAAAGCTGACGACCGCGTACGACAGCATCCGCGACCAGCTAAAGCACGTGATTGTGGGGCAGGAGCAGGTCATCGAAGAGATGATGATCGCGCTGTTTTGCAACGGACATTGCATTCTCGAGGGGGTGCCCGGTCTGGCCAAGACGCTGATGGTCAGCACGCTGTCCAAGCTGCTCTCACTGAGTTTTGCGCGCATTCAATTCACGCCGGACCTCATGCCTTCGGACATTACCGGAACGGAGGTTATCGAGGAGGACCGCGGGACGGGGTCGCGGTCGCTGAGATTCGTGAAGGGGCCGATCTTCGCCAACATGGTGTTGGCCGATGAGATCAATCGCACGCCACCCAAGACGCAATCGGCGCTTCTCGAGGCGATGCAGGAGCATCAGGTGACGGCCGCCGGTTTTCCACACAAGCTTCCCAAGCCGTTCTTCGTACTGGCCACGCAGAATCCGATCGAGCAGGAAGGAACTTATCCGCTCCCCGAGGCGCAACTCGACCGCTTCATGTTCAAGGTACTGGTGGACTATCCCAGCGAAGAGGAGGAATTCCGCGTGGTCAAGATGACGACCACCACGCAAGACGTGGCACTGGAGCGGAAGTTGAGTGCTCATGACGTGATCGAGCTTCAGAACATCGTGCGGCGCGTGCCGTGCGCCGATCACGTGGTTCGTTATGCCATGCGTCTGGTGCGCGGGACGCGTGTCGGGCAGGGAACGGTCGAGACGTTCGTGCAGGACTACGTGTCATGGGGTGCGGGACCCCGAGCGTCGCAAAATCTCGTGTTGGCCGGCAAGGCGCGGGCGCTCTTGAAGGGGCGTTTCTTCGTTTCCACAGAAGATATCCACGCCGTGGCACATCCCGTGCTGCGGCACCGCGTGCTGACGAGCTTCAACGCTGAGGCGGAAGGCATCACGAGTGACGCCATCATTGCACGATTGATCGAGTCCGTGCCGGTTGAAGGTGAAGGCGCCATGAGTGATGCGATGTCGGGGCGTGTGTTCGCCCGCGAACCGTCGGAAGGGAAGTAGTCGTACGCCCTACCGGCGCCGTATTTTGCCGCGGCATCGCACCTCGCTACCGGCGACGCCGTGCGTCGGATTCGTCCGGGGGCAAGGTCAAACAAGGATCGTGGCCAAGATGTCCGACGCCACCGAAAACCTGTCGATTTCATTGGACCCGCGAACACTCGCCAAAATCGCCCGCCTCGATCTCCGCGCGCGGATGGTGGTAGAGGGTTTTTTTACCGGCATGCACCGGAGCCCGCGCCGCGGCGTCTCGGTCGAGTTCGCGGACCATCGATCCTACACACAGGGCGACGATCTGCGCCACATCGATTGGAAGGTCTATGGGCGCACAGACAAGTACTATATCAAGGAATACGAGCAGGAGACCAATCTGGAATTACTGCTCGTCATCGACTGCAGCGAATCGATGAGCTTTCGCTCAGACGAAGAAGGCATGAGCAAGCATGCGTACGCATCGACGATGGCCGCCTCCATCGCCTACTTCGCGCTGCAGCAGCAGGATTCCGTGGGACTGGTGCGCTTCGACGAGGACGTGACCTCGTACATTCGCCCATCGAACCGATCGCGGCAATGGCACATCCTGGCCAAGGAATTGGCGCGAAGAACCGGGCCGGCCAAGACGTCGCTCGAGCGCGTTCTGACCGAGGTGGCGGAGCGTCTGGCGCATCGAACGCTGATCATTCTAATCAGCGATCTGTTCGACGAAGAGGCGGGATTCCTGCGCGGCATGAAGTTGCTGCGCCACCGCCGGCACGAACCGGTGGTATGGAATCTGTGGGATCAGGCGGAGCTGGATATGCCCTTTACGGGGCCGACCCGATTTGCCGGGCTCGAAGGCGCCGGCTCGCTCCTGACGGATCCCCGAGCGCTACGCGAACGATACCTGGAGGAAGTCGAGGCCTTTCAGTCCCGCATTCGCACGCAGCTCTCGCAGTTGAATACCGAGTACACCGTTTTCAACACCGCGTCGCCGCTCGACGTGGCGTTGTCGCATTATCTGGCGACTCGAAGTGCCCGTCTGCGGCGGCGCTCGGCGCGCGTGTCGGGGCAGGGATGAAGCATGGGTATGAACGCGGCCTTGGGACTGGCGATTCCCTTTGTGCACCCGACGCTGGCGGCGCTGGCGCTGGCGGCAGGCCTCATTCCTGTGGTGATTCATCTCATCAACCGCCGCCGATACCGTGAGGTACGTTGGGCGGCCATGACTTTTCTCCTCGCGGCGAGGCAAAAGAGTCGCCGCCGCATGCAGCTTCAACACTATCTGTTAATGGCGGCGCGGATTCTGGCGATCGTACTGCTGGGTGCGGCGTTGGCGCGACCATTCCTGCCCGCCTCCGCCAAGGCCGCCGCGCGTTTTGCCCGTACGCACCATGTGTTTCTCATCGACAACTCGCTATCGATGCAGGCGTCGGAACCGGACGGTGGGACGCGATTCGAGAAGATAAGGACGTGGGCATTGGCGCGGTTGGCGGCACTGCCGCAAACGGATTCGGTCAGCCTGGTGACGCTGGCGGCGCCGGCGGATGCGCTGATCGGGCATGAGGCCTATGATCGACGAATCTTGCGCGATCACCTTTCGGACGTGAAGCAGACGCAGCGCAGTGCAGATTTTCCCGGCGCGGTCGATCTTGCCACGCGCATCTTGCGGGAGTCCACGGCCGCGGCCGGGAACCGGGTGGTGCACGTGTTGTCCGACTTTCGCGCGAGCGATTGGCTGTCGGACGAGGGGGGTGCGGCGTCCGCAGCGGCCTCGGCCCTGGATCGCCTTGCGAAGGCGCTGGGCGACTCGGGTACGCGTTTGACGCTGGTGCGTGCGACCACGCATGCGTCCCCGAACAATCTGGCCGTCACGCGACTGACACCAGTCTCGTCGCTCCAGATGTCTCATCTGCCCATCACGTTTGTCACGGAAGTGACCAATTTCGGCCCTACGACGATTCGCGACGGCGTGCTGCACATCACGCGCGACGGTGCCATTGTGCGGCGCGATCCGCTCGGCCCCTTGGGACCGGATGAGCGGGCGACGGCCATCGTATCGCTCGCTTTTGCCGAACCGGGCACACACATGGTAGAGGCGACTGTCAAACAGGCGACACCCGATGCGCTGGCCGTGGATGACGTCCGTTATCTATCCATCGATGTACGGGACCGATTTCAGGTTCTGCTGGTCGACGGTCGACCGGGGCCGACGCGACTTGCCGGCGAGGCGGGATACCTGGCGACAGCGCTGTCATCCGCGTCGGTGTCGCACGCCGCGGGCGCCCCCGGTGGAAGCGAGCCCGCCACACGGGGCGAGGCGCTGGCGATCGGGGTGAAGGTCATCGCCCTCCCGGAGTTTAATGCCGAGTCGCTGGCATCTTACGACACGATGGCGTTGTGCAATGTGCAGCAGCTCTCCGCCGAACAGTGGGCGCGGGTCGAGCGATTCGTTTCTCAGGGCGGCGGCCTCCTGGTGTTTGCCGGGGACCTCATCGACGCCGCCAGCTACAATCGCTATGGCTTTCGCGACGGCGGTGGTGTGCTTCCGGCTGCTGTCGCGCGGACGCCGCGTGCCATCGAGGACGCCGATGGATTCACACGTTTGCAGGCGCAGGGGCTCACGCACAAAATCGTGGCGGAGTTTGCGGATCAGGTGGACAGCGGCTTGTTTTTGGCACGCATCAGCCGATACCTACCTGCCGATCCCGTGGCCGAAAATGCCGCCGTCGCGATGCGCTACACCACCGGCGATCCCGCCCTGGTCGTCAAGCGGTTTGGTGGGGGCAAGGTCGTCTACCTATCGACGAGCGCGAACATGAGTTGGAACAACCTGGCGGCCAAGGGCGACTATGTTTCGCTGGTGTTTGGAATCACGTCTTATCTCGCGCGACCGCGCGGCGCACACCGCAATGTGCCGGTGGGCGGCGCGCTACTCGAACCCCTTACCCCGGCCGAGCAATCGATGGCCCTTCGCGTCGCACGCCGCGCGGAGCCGGCGGTGACACCACGGGTGGTGCCCGGCGAAGAGGGGTTTTCCCTCAGTCTCGATCCGGTCGAAACGGCGGACGTGTATCGAGTGGATGTCGGCCCCGACCGGCGCTGGTTTGCGGTCAACGTCGGCGCCTCGGAGTCGGATCTGAAAACGGTGGAAGAGGACGCCCTGACGCGTCTGGCTGGTGGCCGGGCACGCGTCGTTCATGTGGCGGACGAACGGAGCCTGTCCCCCGCGCGCGTGCGTACGTATGAACTCGCGGTTCCGGCACTCGTGCTGGCGTCCCTCTTGTTGCTTGCGGAATTGTGTATGGCGTTGCGGTTCGGATCGCAGCAGGCGCCTCCCGCAGGACGCGCCGCGGGACGTGGGGTGTGATGGAACGAGGCGTATGAGCCTTCTAAGCTGGTTGCTGGATTTGGATGACATTCGCTTCGAGCGCGACGCGCCGATTTCGCTCGAGTGGGTGGGCGGTATGCCCACGTGGCTGCTCGTGTGCGTTCTACTCGCACTGCTTTTGGTGACCGGTCTGGTGTATCGCCGGGAACGCATCTCGGCTTCCAAGCGCGTGTTGCTGTGCGTCAACCGGATGCTCCTGTTCGCCGTAATCCTGACAGCGATCTGTCAGCCCGCGTTGGTGCTGCACCGGTTGCGCGTAGAGCCGTCTTATGTCAGCCTGGCCGTGGATACGTCCGCGAGCATGGGCGCGCGCGAGTTATACGATGACGGCGACTACGCGGTCGCCACCGCCGAGGGGGCCGGTTTGGCGGACGCCGCCGAGGTGGGGCGGCACACACGCCTCGATCTGATCAAAAAGGCGCTGTTGCGCGACGCGGGCGCGCCGCTGGCGGCGCTGGGCGAAAAAAACGAGCTTCAGTTGGTTTCGTTTGCGGGCGCGGTGGAGCCGCTGGCATACGCCGCGAATCCGGCGTCGATGGCCGGTGTCCTCACCCAGTTGGATCGCCTGTCGCCGGACGGGAAACAGACCGATCTGGCGGGCGCCATCTCCCACACCCTTGCCAGCACGCGGGGTCGGCGCCTTTCGGCAATCGTGCTGGCCACCGACGGGCAGTCGACGGAACCGTCCAGTATCGGTGATGCCATCGATATGGCACGTGGAAAACAAGTGCCGATCCATGTGATTCGCATCGGTTTGCCGCATCGGATGATCGACATTGAGATGGGGCCTCTCCGCGCGGAAGAGGTCGTGTTCGCGAATGACCTGCTGGCCGTGGAAGTCCAGATCATAGGCCACGGGATCAGCGAACCGACGCGCGTGTCGGTTCACATGATTGATGAGGGCGACGGGAAGACATTGGCCTCGCGCGACGTGGAATTGACGGTTGACGCGCCGTCGGCAAGTTTTGAACTGAGTACGCTGGTGGCGCGCGTGGGTTCGAGGCGGCTTCGCGTCGAGGCGACGGCATTACCGGGCGAGTCGAACACGACGAACAACGGCGAAACGATCGACGTACGCGTGCTCGACGATCACGTCAACGTCCTCTACGTCGACGGGTATCCACGCTACGAATACCGCTATCTCAAGAACGCGCTCACGCGTGAGCGGACGGTCGACATCAGTGTGCTGCTCGTAGAAGCGGACCGGGAATTCGTGCAGGAGGGGACCAATCCGATTCGCCGGTTCCCCGTGTCGCCGGAAGAACTGAACCGGTACGACGTCCTGCTCTTCGGCGACGTGGATCCGCGCGGCGGTTGGCTGACCGCCGCGCAGATGAACATGATTCTGGACTTTGTAGGCAACCGGGGCGGCGGCTTTGGACTGATTGCGGGGGACCGTTACGCGCCGCACCGTTTCCTCGGTACACCGCTGGAGAAGCTGATTCCGGTATCGATCGATCCGGAATTTTCGGGTGAGTACGACCATGCACTGACGACCGGCTACAAGCCGGTGCTGACCTACGAGGGAAAGCGGAGCCGGGTTTTTCGGTTGGATCTCGGCGGCGGCGCGGAGTCGGCAGGCGACACATGGGATGAGCTGCCGGAAGTGTTCTGGATGGCGCGCACGCTCGGTGCGAAGCCAGGGGCCACAGTGCTGTCACATCACCCGACGTGGCAGGCGCTACCGGTGGGCAAGGCCGGGGTAGAGCCCATGCCCGTGACGGTCATGGGACGGTACGGCGCCGGGAAGATTTTTTTTCAAGCGACCGACGACACGTGGCGCTGGCGTCGCCATACCGGCGAGATGTTGCACGATGCGTACTGGGTGCAGGTGGTGCGTGAACTTCTCCGTAGCGATCGGTTTTCGCAGGGACGGCGCCTGGTGTTGCGTACCGATCGGAAGCGATATTCCTACGGTGCGCCGGTACGCGTGGAAATGGAGATTCTGGATTCATCGCTTCTGGCCGACGTGCCGGAGACGGTTGGTGTACGGGTAGGGGCCACCAACAAAAGCCCAGAGTCCGGTGAAGTGGCGGCGGGCGACGCCGCCGAGCTTGATCCGCTCGGCACGATTTCGCTCTATCCCGTCGGCGAGAGAACGCAAACGTACGAAGGCTCGTACCTTCCTCCCGGCGCCGGCGGCTACCGGTTGGATGTCGAGGAGTTCGGCTCGCCTGCGGATTGGCAGCCGGCGGGGACCACGCTGCGCGTGGACAAGCCGGACCGCGAGGGCCGACGTCCAGAGGCAGACCACGCAACCCTGGCCCGCATCGCGGACGGTACCGGTGGGCGCGTGATCGCGTTGAATGCACTCGAGGCTGTGTTTCGCGATATTCCGGACAGGAGCATTCAGATTCCCGATGATATTGTTGAGCCGCTCTGGGACTCGAGGCTGTTCCTGATATTGCTCATCGGCGCGATTACGATGGAATGGGTCCTACGCAAGGCGTTCGGGCTGATTTGATGAAACCACGGAATCCCGGCAACCCGTTGGATAGCTACAATTCATGGCGGCCCGTCACGCGCCCGTTCGCGCCACGGTGGCCGGCCGCTACGCGCCGCTGGCGCCCGGCGGGCGCAAGCTTTCTCGTGGGTGTTTTTGAGTCGATCAGGTGTAGGTGATGAACGAGCCGAGCATCATCCGAAGACTCGAGCAGATTCGCCGTACGGTACGGCTCCGGCTCGTCGTGTACGGTGTCATGGCGGTCCTCGCGGGCGGTATGGTTTCCTTTCTCACCCTCTCCGCCATTGATTGGCTGCTGCGGCTCCCCGGTCTGCTTCGGTTGATCACCACCTTGGCCTTCATGATCGGTGCGGCAGGTGCGGCCATTCATTGGGTCATTCGACCCGTTCGTGCCCGGATCGACACCACGGAGATCGCACGCCAACTGGAACGCCGGTTTGCCGGCCTTCGTGACCGACTGGCAACCACCGTACAGTTTCTGCAAGCAGGTTCATCGGACTCCGCCGTGATGACGGAACGCGTGATCGCGAACACGGACGCCGAAATATCGAAACTGCGCTTGGAATCGGCACTGTCCTTGCGTCCGCTCGGGCGATGCGCGCTGTGGTTCGCGGTCAGCGCGTGCGTATTTGGACTGGTGCTGGGGACGGCGCCGAACTGGGTGCGGACGGGGTTTTACCGTCACATTGACCCTTTCGGCGCGGTGGAATGGCCTCGCCGCGTGGAGATCGTGCCGCTGACGGCCGCAGAGAGTGTGGCGATGGGCGAGTCGGTCACGGTGCGGATGGCGGTCCAACGTGGGCTGCACGATCGCCTACGGGCGATCGTGCGCCTGCGCGAACCGAACGGCGAGGTGTTCGCACGCACCGCGCAACGCGACCGGGACGGCACGTTTTTTGCCACGATCGATGCCGTCACACGCGACCTCGAGTACTGGTTCGAAGCGGGCGACGCGAGCACGGCGGAGAATCCATTCCGGATCCGTGTGGTGCGACGCCCCGAAGTGGTCGAGGCGCTGGCGACCGTGCACGCACCTCCGTATGCGCCAAGTGTCGCCGCCGTGACGCAAAGCCTCTCGGATGGTCCGGTCAGGGCGCCCATCGGCGGGGCGGTGCAGATTGCCATCCGAGCCAGCAAACCGATTCCTACGGCCACCACGGCCGCGCGCGCAGCGCTCCGCCTCGCGGACGGTAGCGCTGTGCCACTGGTGTCGGACCCATCCGATGCGAATCGGCTGACGACGACGCTGACCGTTCACGAAAACTCAGTCTTTCGCGTCGAGCTGCGCGACGAGGAGGGATTCAGCAATCGCGGTGCCGTGCTTCACGCGATTCATGCCGTGCCCGACGCGCCGCCGACAGTGATCATCCTGAAGCCGCTTGCCGTTGTGGAAACGACCCCAAACGGCGCGGTGGAATTCCACATCAAGGTCGCAGACGACTTCGGCTTGTCCGCCGTGTCCCTCGATGTGGAGCGCAGCGCCGACGGGCAGCGCAGGTCAGTCGACCTGGTCGGCGAGCTCACCGGGTCGGCGGCAGGCGATCGTTCCTGGACGGCGTCGACCACGTTCAAGCCATCGATGTTGTCGGCGGAGCCCGGTGCGGTGCTCGTGTGTTCGGCCGTGGCGACGGACAACCGACGTCTCGACGATGCGGGCGGACAAACATCCGTCTCGAACGCGGTACGCATCAAGGTGATCAGCCCGGCCGAATTCGACATGCGCATACGCGACGAGCGCGATGGGCTGGAAGATCGGTTGCGGCGTGCCTTGTTGGCACAAACGGAATTGCTGGACGGCACGCGATCCGTGCAGCGCGCGGCGCCGGACGCGGCAGCGCTGACGGACACGGAGTCGGCGCAGGTACGCGCGATGGCGGGTCGGCAGTCACGCGTGGGCAGCCGATTGGAAGACCTCGCCGAGCGGTTTGCCGAACTTCGAACACGAATCGTGCAGAACGAAGTCGGCGATCCAACGGTGCTGCAAAACATGGTGGAACTTTCTCTTGCGCTGCGACGCCTGGCGGCGCGCGAAGTGCGGAAGGCCGGTGGCGCGCTGACGGCTGCCGGGAATGCTGCGGTATCCGAGGATCAGCAAAAGTTCCTGGCCGAAGTGTCGGAGAATCAGGTTGCGGTTGTCGAGCAGCTTACGGCGCTACTTGCCAATCTGGCCAAACTCGGTGACTTCCAGACCCTTGTCAGTCGCACGCGGGATCTGCTGGACGCGCAAACGGAACTTCGCACACGAACGCAGCACATGGGGCGGTCGCTACTGGGCAAGACGGTCGAATCGCTTACGCCGGAAGAGGCGGCAGGCCTGCGCGGTTTGGAACGCCGACAGGTCCGTGTGGCCGACGAGGTCAAACAACTCCTGTCCAACATACAGCGAGCCATGCAGAAGAGCCACGAAAAGGATCCCTCCGGGGAAGAAGCGCTCGACAACGCGCTGCGTACGGCGCGCATGCTGAAACTCGAGAACCGGGTGCAGGCTGCTGCGGAAGCGATAGCCGACAACAGGACGGCGGCCGCCTCGATCGAGCAGAAGTCATCCGCCAACGCGCTGCGGCGCATGCTGCAGTCCATGCAGGAACGGCAAAAGCGCGAATTGGAACGACTCTCCAAGACGGTCCGTGATGCGGCCGCGCAGGTGGCCGAAGTGTTGGAGGCGCAACGGGACTTGCAGGTCGCCACAAAGGAAGCCGCCGCGGTCGATCCCGGTGAAGCGGCGATGGCGGGCATGAGTGGGATGCAGCGCACCATCAGGAACAACACACAAGAAATTGGCGAGGAACTCGAGGACCGCATTGAAACGCTCGACGCCGCTAGGCTGGTGCGTAGCGCCGCCGAGCCGATGGCGGCGGCAGAGCAGCGTCTCGCCGGATTGGACGCCGAAGCGGCAGTCGCGGTGCAGGGTCAAGCCATGGGACTCCTGGAACAGGCGCTCGAGCTGTTGCAGGCGCTCGACGAGAAGATCGCCGAGGCCAGCCTGCAGCGCACGCTGGGCGAAATTCAGGACGCTTTGTCGGACATCGCAGAGATTCAGGAGGACATCAACGGCGGCGTTGACAAGCTGCACGAGGCGGTCGCGAAATCGAAACGTGTCAGGCGGGCGCAGGCGCGCGAGGCCGCACGTTTGGCGCGCGAGCAGAATGGGCTGCGGCGGCGGTTGGACGAGTGGCTCCCCGATCTTCAGGACGTGGTTGTATTTGCCTGGTCACTGACGGGCGTGCGCGATCGGATGGACGAAAGCCGTCGTATGCTCGACAACCGAAAGATCGACGACGCGCTGGTCGAATCGGTCGAGCGCATCCTGCGCGATCTGCGAAGGCTGGTGGCCGCGATTGACGAAACGCGCAAGCTCCCCGAACCGGAGTTCGCCGAAGCAGAAGAGGGAGGCGCGGGCGGCGGGGGCGGTGCCGCGGCACAAGCGGCCAAGAAACCGGTGCCTACGGTGACCGAACTGTTGGTGCTCAAGTCACTGCAGCGCGATCTTGTGGAACGGACCCGGCGTCTCCATGAGGAAGCCGCGGATGCGGATGTGACGGAAGCGCAACTCCGCAAGATCGTGGTGCTCGGCGAAGACCAGGCGGAAATCAGAAATCTGGCGGAGAAACTCACCAAGAGGGCGAGAGAACGATGAACGAGAGAAGAACGAGACCGGTGCCTCGTGACACCATATTCGGCGGGTATCAAATCAGAGCCCGGAGCGCCAGCGACGGGACAAGCGCCCGTTCGGCGAAGTGGCACATCTGCTTAGAGCCTATCTCAAAATCGGGCGGCGGTCGCGCGTCGGCACTGGCGGACGAGCCGCCAGTGGCACCCAGATGGAGTTTTTGGGATAGGCTCTTAGGGAAACGGGCGTTGGTGTGTTTGCTCTTCGTCACATCCGTTTGCGCGGCACAAGTGACGAACCCGTCGCCGGACGATGACAAGAAGGACAATGACGGCAAGAAGGTCGGCCGGCGCCTGATACGCAAGTCGACGACCGGGTCCGACGAGGATCTGATGGACAAGATCATTCGCCTGATGGAGCAGACCGGGAGGCGGCTCGAGATCGAACTCGATGCCGGCGAGCAGACCCAGGCGATGCAGGAAGAGGTGCTTACGCAGCTCGATGACGCGATCAAGCTGGCCGCTTCGCAAACGAGAAAATCATCCGGTCGCCAGTCGTCCTCGAAGAGTGACCAACGTCGCCGGGATCAGCAGAAGAAGCCGGGTTCCAAGAGCGGTTCTGAGAAGGAACAGGATGCGTCGAAGCAGTCGGAATCCAACACGACGCCGGCCGGTGAGGCGACCGATTCCGGGGTGGGAGAAGGTCGGGACCTGGCCGAATCCCGCCGCGGGTGGGGAAACCTTCCGGAGCGAGATCGGGACGAGGTCATTCAAGGGGCCGACGAACAGTTTCTCGAGCGCTATCGTCGTTGGATCGAGCAATACTATCGCGCGCTGCAGGACGCGCCGGAATAGCCTGCATGGTCGTGATATCTGCAAAAAAGCGTCGTTTGTATGATCGAGAAGGCAGGCATGCGTGGAACGCACAGGCGCCGGCGGCGTAGAATACACAGGATGCGTGGCAAAAGGGACGGCATTGCCACATTCGCATGGATACGGAAATTGACAAGACCATGATGGTCAGACCTGGACATTGCCGGCTTCCTTTTGGGATGGCGCTGGCCTGCGCGTGTGTCGCGGCGGTTTGCGTGCGTGCGGCGGACGAGCCTCGCAGCGCGACCGCCACTGACACGGAGATGACGTCCGGGCAAAGGGTCTCAATTCAGCGCGGTCTGACATGGCTGGCGGCGCAGCAGTCGGCAGAAGGGTCATTTGGCAACTTGTCCCATTACGGTCCGCACGTGGGCATCACCGGACTGGCGGGGCTGGCGTTCATGTCGGACGGCAGCATGCCGGGACGCGGTCCCTACGGTCGGATCGTGGACAACTGTCTCACCTTTGTGCTGAATCACAGTTCGGAAAGCGGCCTGCTCGCCGCGGAAACCTCGCACGGGCCGATGTACGGACACGGGTTCGCTACGCTGTTTCTGGCGGAGGTCTACGGGATGACGCCGCGCCGTGAGGTGCGCGAAGCGCTGCGAAAGGCCATTCGTCTTATCGTACAGACGCAGAACGACGAAGGAGGCTGGCGCTATCAACCCGTGCGCAACGACGCGGATATTTCCGTGACCATCTGCCAGATCATGGCGTTGCGCGCGGCGCGCAACACGGGTATCTACGTCGAGAAGTCCGTGATCGACCGGGCGATCGAATACGTCAAGGCGAGCCAGAATCCGGACGGGGGCTTTCGCTACATGCTGAGTTCGGGTGGATCTGCGTTTGCGCGCTCGGCCGCCGGCGTGGCGGCGCTGCAATATGCGGGCGTCTACTCCGGCGACGAGGTGCGTCGCGGACTGGCCTACGTGCGGCATTTTGCGCCGCCGCAGGATCGCTCGGTGGGCCACTTTTTCTATGGTCATTATTACGCGGCGCAGGCGATGTTTCTCGCCGGTGACGACTATTGGCGTCAATGGTGGCCTGCGATTCGTAAGGAGCTAATGGACAAGCAGGAGCCCGACGGCTTCTGGCGGGGCCAGGCGGGCCAGGAGTACGGCACCGCCATGGCGCTGATCATCCTTCAAATGCCGAACCGCTTATTGCCGATATTTCAAAAGTGATGCTCTACGTCTGCCATTTCGTGGTACTTCTCCTACCGTTGCTGGGCTCGGCGACGGATGATCGTGATGCACCCGTTTCGTCCGGTGCGGATCGGGTGATCGTGAAGACGATCGCGCCGGATCCGGTGACCGGTCGTATCGTGGCGTTTTCCCTTGCGGACGGCATGGTGCTGGAGGGTGAGGCGGACGGCTCCGTTCGTCTGCCCACGGATGAGATCGTGCGGGTGTCCACGGGGGGTTCGCAGCGCGAACGGTCTGATGAGGACACGGTGGTGACGCTCGGCACCGGCGACATGATTCGCGGTACGATCCAAGGCGGCGGTGACGAGAAGGTGACGCTTTTGACGATGGATCTCGGTGCCGTGGATATTCCGCTGGAAGCCATCGCCAAGATCGACTGGCCGATGTCGTTTACGGCGGATCATCGCCGGGTCGTCCGCTGGCTCGATCGGCAACTCGTCGCGCGGCAGGACCGGATCCTTCTGACCAACGGTGATGTTGTCGATGGCTTTATCGCGGCGATCGGGCCTGACGGTGTGACCATCGATACGGAATCGGGTGAGGCCGCGGTGTCCCGGCGCCAGGTGCTGGCACTGCGCATGGCTTTCGGCGGCGCCGCGGACGTGGAAGGGTTGCACGCAATCGTTTCGCTCCGTGACACGGGTCGTGTCACCATGACGTCGCTGACCTGGCGAAACGGCACGATTGAGGTCGAGCTACAACATGGATCGCGCGCGTCATTTTCGCCCGATCGTCTGGTACGTATCGATATTTGCGGCGGCAACTGGGAATGGCTTTCCGGGCAGGAGCCGATCAGCTATCAGCATACGCCGTTGCTCGCACGGTCGTGGGAATACGTCTCCGACCGAAACGTGCTCGGCCGCCCGCTCTCCGTGGCGGATGAGCGATACGAGCACGGCATCGGCGTACACAGCCGGTCCAGCCTGACCTACGACCTGAAGGGTGAATACAACACGTTCGTGACACACTTCGGGATGGACGACGAGAGCGGACCGATGGCAGATGTCTCCGTGGCCATTCTCGTCGACGGCAAGCCGCGGTTCTCGCAGGAAAACGTGAAGCGCGACGAACTGCACGGTCCGGTGCGGCTCGACGTCCGGCGCGCCAACCGCATCGAGCTGGTGGTAGACTTCGGCGAGAACGGCGACATGCAGGACCGCTTCGATTGGGTGGAAGCGGCGCTGATTCGGTAGTCCATCCTGTCCCCCGGCCTTGATCGTTGCATCCCCAAAAGCCAATGGCACGAGTTTGCCATCTGCTTGACGGCGCAAGGCCTCAATGTTCGCCGTGGCGCGGCGATCCAAGGTGCCCGGCGCGACCATTTGTCGCTCTTGAACGCGGCTAACTCCCGAGGCTCAATCCTTACGATCTCGGTGTTCATCGGCCTGGCTTAAACGCAATAGTCCCCGAGCGGCTCAGCCCGGAACCTCTATCGCCCATGTCGCATGAAAGTGGATAATGATGCTCTTCATTCACCACAAAGAGGGATGTCGTGCAAGGCGTCCGAAACGTCCGGCAAGCCTCAGGATGATTCTACGTAACATCCTTTATGTAACATCGTCAAACGACGGTGGGGCAGAGATGGAGCAGTTGAACCGCCGGGCACGAACGCACAAATCGTGAGCCCAAATGCTCAAGCGTGAAGCGGCCCACAGGGGTGACCCAAGACTCCGACGGGTGTCGATGTGCTATTCTCTACGTGATAATCGCGTTTCCTGATTCTCTATGTCGCTCCGGTTGTTAAGTCCTTGTAGGTCACGGCTTTACTGTCCAGCGCGGCGACAATGAGGCGGTCGAAGAGGGTGGCTTCGAGCCACCGGCGATTGGCCCGGTAGGTGAACTCGGCGAGGTAATCATCGACATGACGATGAGACACCCAGTGGTGCGTCCCGAGGATCATCCGCTTCATGTTTCCGATGAAGGTGTGGATCCACGGGAATGTCTGGACGGCCTCACGACCGCTGCCCGTCTTGATCGCCTCATGTTCGTAGCCCGCCTTGGCCACCGACCGGTATGCGCCCCAGCCATCGGTTCGCAGCTTAGACCCTTTTTCAATGGCCTCGACGGCGAAGCGTTTCAGATGATGCCCCGTGACTCGCTTCACCGACGCCATGGCCACCCGTTTGGGCTTGCCTTCGTCGTTCAATTCCAAGGCCACCGCCACCGGTACTTTCTTCTGGGAATCGCGCTCCGGTCTGCCGGGATGACCCGGTTCTTGACCACCCACGTAGGTCTCGTCCACTTCTACAAGCCCTTGAAGCACATAACGTTCGTTGCGACGACGCATGGCCCGACGCAACTTCAACAGCATGAGCCAGGCCGTGCCGTAACACACCCCGATCTGCTTGGCCAACGTGAGTGCGGCGATGCCCTTCTTGTCTTGCGCCAACTGGTAAATCGCCCAGAACCACTTCCAGAGCGGAACCCTTGCCCCGTGGAACACGGTGCCGGCCGTCACGCTCGTTTGGCGGTGACACTCGCAACACTCCACCAGCGCGATGCTCAACGACCTGGCTGCCCAGGATACGTCTACTGCGCTTACGCGCAGACTGCGGCGTTACGTCAATCCT
>Ga0055452_10000024_pt1 | contig 30976 bp, 21 predicted proteins | sample China_Galinas_PW_6_FD_57735 | JGI IMG/M metagenome (GOLD analysis project Ga0055452, IMG submission 57735) | Wetland microbial communities from San Francisco Bay, California, USA, that impact long-term carbon sequestration - China_Galinas_PWC_D2 | ecosystem: Environmental > Aquatic > Marine >... | reverse complement strand
GCAGATCGTCGACATCGTACGCATGGATGGACATCTGGTTCTCGACGGAAACAGCACGTCGATCACCACCACCGGAGAACTATACTCCCTTGGCAATTCCGCGGTATTCGAGATTCGCCCGGGTTCGACCTATGAGTACCAGGGAAGCGGCCATATTCTCAGCGGTTTTACGAACGACATGTTCGACAATGACGGTACGCTGATCAAGTCGGTGGATTCCGGAGAGAGCGTGCTCTCGTTCCCGACCGACAACTCCGGGCTGATCCATGTCCAGGACGGCACCCTTGTGCTGGACCGTCCGTGCAACAGCACCGGGAACTTCCTCGGCGATCCGGGAACCACGATCGATTTCCGCAACGGGGTGCGCGAGTTCTTCCCAAGCTCGAGCATCGTCGCAGATAACGTGAAGTTCACCAGGGACACTCTGGTCCGGGGAACATACAATGTAACGACGGCAACGACGCACGAAATCGACTCGTTGACCTTCACCGACGAGGCGAACATCATCAGCTATGGCTCGTCCTTCTACATCCTCTCAGGCACCGTGAACTTCGACGCGATCGTCGGCGGAACAATCCAATTCGATACCCTCAGCCTGGAAACGGGGTTCGGAACTGCGAGCTTCAACAGTGGCGATCCGGTTCAGGTTTCGAATCTCATCATCGCTCCGGGTACGGTGCAAGGGCCGAGCACCGTGACCGTCACCACGCTCCTGACATGGGGGGGTAGCTATGCCGAGTCTCGCTTCATCGGCCCGGGTGTGGTCAACCTCAACGGCGATACGACGATCGAAGCTGGGGGCAGCACGAAGCGTCTCGACAACCGTGTCCTGAACAACGCCGGCACCGCGACATTCCTGCATAGGCTGAGGCTGGATGGCTCCGCGGCGTTCAACAACCTGCCCAGCGGTGTGATGGACATCCAGGTGGACGGCGAGTTAATCGACGGATCCCTCAACAACGCCGGTACGATGGTCAAATCTGCGGGGACCGGCACGAGCGAGGTCAGAGCGGCCGCGAACAACACGGGTACGGTCGAAGTCCAGGCGGGGGTGCTCCGCCTCCACACGCGCTACGGTAGCTACTACGTTCAGACCGCCGGGCAGACGGTGCTCAATGGCGGCGATTTAGCCTTCACGAACTATGGAGAGCCCTTCGACTTTCAAGGCGGCCTGCTGACCGGCGAGGGCACGATTACCGGTGACGTCGCCAACGCAGGCGGCACGACGGCGCCCGGGCTTTCGGCGGGTGTCCTCGACATCGTGGGAAACTACACGCAGGCGGCGGGAGGCACATTGGAGATTGAGATCGGCGGCGTGAACCAGGGTAGCGAGTACGATTTGCTCACCGTCTCGGGCGCCGCCGACCTGGCCGGGAGCCTGGAGGTCATCCTCCCGGACAGCGGCTTCGTACCGGCACCGGGGGACAGTTTCCAGATTCTCACCGCGGGCAGCGTCTCCGGCCAGTTCAATCCAGTGAACGTGACCAATCTGTCCCCGTACCTGATCGTTAACGTGATCTATACTGCCACGGACGTGACGCTCAACATGGTGGGCGTGGTTCCCGGTGACTGCGACCTCGACGGCGATGCGGACTTGGACGACTATGCACTTCTTGAGGCGTGTCTTCTGGGCCCCGGTGGAGGTCTGGGTACGGGTTGCGGCTGCTTTGACATGAACGCGGACGTCGATGTGGACCTCGCGGACGTCGCGGCATTCACTGATCGTTTCGCCGAATGACGCCGACCCCGTGATGACGGATGACGGACTGAGAATCGTCTGGCTGGCATGCTCGAGGCCCGCCGCCGCCAATGTGCAGACCGAACCTGCGGTTAACCTTGAGCCCTACGTTATCAGTCTTGTTTCATAGCCGGATCGTGACGTGCAACCAGCGTGCCGGCCGTAAGGACCAGCAAGGCCATGATCGCAAGACCCCACTGCGAGACCGTGGGGATGGCGCCCATGCCGGGACAAGCCCCGAATGCGGGCGGGGTACCCGGTTCGGTCCAGACGGCGAAGAACTGGCCCCAATCGTCGCAATCCACGTCGCCGTCATCGTCGAAGTCGCCGCGCTCGCATCCGATGCCAACCCCGCCGTCAGGCCCGCTGTAACACGCCGCAAACTCGGCGGCGTCGTCCGAATCGACGTCACTGTCGATGTCGAAGTCACCGTCGCCGTTCCAGGTGAACGCGTCGATCTGTTGCAGGTTGTTGGTGGCGTCATCGCCGGCGGCCAGTATGTAGTTCATCGAGTTATCCAGGTACTGGCGGAAGGCGCTGCCGGGGTTGTCGGCAAGGAAGGCCGGTCCGAGTAGGTTGGTGGTGGCCCACATGTCGAGCGCGACGGGATCCACGCTCGCCACCAACTGGTCCATTCTGGTCGCCTCCGCGTAGCTTGTTCCGGGGCCGTTGCCCGGAGTGGCATTGACCCAGATCGCGTCCGTGATGTTCAGATCCGCGGGCTGAATCTCTCCCAGCATCGCGCCGAGGATTCCGTAGTGGATGGCGCTGTGCGAACTCGTGCTGAGTGAGCCCGTCACCGTTCCCATGTGATGCTTCACTGCGGCGGTTACGCCGTAAATGCTGTGGCTCTTGAGCACGGGCATGTTGATGAACTTGAGGTGATCGCGGTCGTAGCTGCTGCTTCCCGGGTCCCAGATTCCCTGCTTGAGGCTGATGTACGTGCCGTAGTCGGTCTGGAACTTGGGATACGAGATCTTCCCGTGAAGCGAGGCGTCGTACGGGTATACGACATACCCGTCGCTCATGTTGCCGTCCGCGTACTCGCCGACCTGCGTCTCGCGAATGACTCTCCATGCGTAATGAGATATCCTGTGACCCAGACCCTGGAATTCCACCACGACATCGTGTGGTGACAGGGCGATGTCTTGTGCGTTGTTCTGCGTTCGGTCAAACCCGTCCACGTCTGCACCGGTGACGAACTGCGTATTCTCGCAGATTACAATCTCGCCGCTGAACGTGTCGGGGTGGTTCACGATGCGCCGAACGAGACCCCGCAGCACGTCCACGTTCGTGCCCCCGCGCTGGCTCCATTGATAGTTGATCTTGATCGCCACTACGTCGTCAGCGGCGATAATCCCGTCCGGACCGGCAACCGGCGATTCCGTGGCGGACCTGTAGAACTTCGGCCCTTCCCTACCCATGAGGCTGATCAGGTTGTCCAATCCAACGAAGCGGGCACCGATGGGGTCTTCGGGGCACTCGGTGACACTGTACACTTGAGCGCGATAGGCAGCCCGCGGCTTCACGATCGGGCCGCTGTAATCGTCGGCGCGGACGAGGTAGCCCCATGTACCCGCTGTGACCATCAACCCCAGAGCGGCGAGTCCCACTCCTGCCCGCGTGCGCAGCCCGGCCGCGACATGGCGCCGAGCGGCCACAATGACCGCGACAATGGGGGCGGTGAACGCCAGCATGGCCGCTGAAATCGCCGCCTGCTGACAAGGGTAAGCGAGCCGGCTCGGCTTGGCGCCGCTGCGCAGCAACAGCCAGCACAGGGCGAAAAAGCCGCTGACAAGCGAATTCGCCACAAACCAGCGCTTCAGGAACCCTCGGAACACACCCGTGGGGGTTGAGCCATGATGCCCGTGGTCTGGTCGCGCGTGCGGGCAGGTGCGCGTCTTCATCGTCACCCTCCTTGATTGGGTTCGCCGTGGCATGCTTTCCATTATGGCGCACACTTACCGGCGAGCGAGACATGATTATTATATTAACATAGTGCAAATAATGAATCAACCGTGGGTGCGGTGTGAGGTTAGCGGACGACGAACGGCCGCGGTGAGCGCCCCGGGGCAGTGCTGCCATGCGAGGCAAGCTCTGCCTCAGCTTACTCCCTACTCCACGCTGATTCGTCGGCGGCAGCAATCGCCGCCGTTGGGAAGCGTGCATTCGGTCTCGATCTTGATCTTCACATCCAAGGTCTTGTTGATCTGCTCGGCGATGGCGTGGAACCACGTGTCGCACCCCGGCTGATCCTCATCAAGCAAGTCCAAACGCTGATGCCAGTCAAACCACGGGCAGTGCAAGTGCTTGACGAAGGCCTCGTCGCCGCGCCCCTCCTCGACCTCGACCTCCTCGCCCATGCATATAGAGGAACGCGCGATGTAATTCGCCACCTGCAACGCCAGCGGTTTGGCGGGATCGATGCCCTTGAGATAGGCCTTGGCCGTCTGCTCCCCGACCAGCGCCCACATCTTGTTGGTAAGCTCCTTCGCATCGAGTTGCGGCGCCAATGTCAGCACCGCTTCGCGCCATGCGAAATGTTGAGCGCGCACGATCTCACACAGCACCTTGAATCGCTTCTCGATGGGAATGTCCATGCTCATGTCGTTACGATACCACTCATTTGACCTCAATGACCACGGCCATCGCTGTGTTGCCCGGTGGCCCACGTCCTTTGGACGTGGGATCGCGATTCGGCCTCGCGTGACGCAAACATAATCGAGAGCCCAGGTTCAAAGAACCTGGGCCACCCATCCAAGCTGTCGCTTGCCCATGCCTCCTAGTGTGGCGTCACCTCGCTACCGGCGACTATTTTCACCTAATTGACCTCGATAACCACCGCCAGGGCCGTGTCGCCCGCTGCGCAGCCGGTGAACAACCCGTAACCTCCTCCATTCATCACAAGCTCTTCGATCAACTCGATGATAAGCCGTGCGCCCGTCGGGGCCTGAGGGTGTCCCCAGACCAGCGAGCTGCCCATGCGGTTCATCGATTGCAATTCCACCCCCACCTCGCGAGAAAAATAGACATCGTTCACCGCGAACGGGTTGTGCGTCTTGATCGCTTTGACGTCTTTGATTCCGATCCCCGCCCGATCCAGAGCCTGCCTCGTGGCCGGCACGTTGGCCATGGGCATGAACCCCTTGTCGGCGCGGGCCTGTCCGCAGGACACCAGACGAATCGTCACCCCCGCGTCCTTGCTCAACTCCTTCGCCCGCTCTCTGGTCGTGACGATCATCCCGGCGTTGCCGTCGGCCGGATGGGTCTGGCTGCCGAAGGTTACGGTGCCGCCCTCCAACACCGGCTTGAGCTTGGCCAATCCCTCCTTGGTCGTGGGAAAAACGCCTTCGTCGCCGGTGACGGTGTGAATCACCTTGCGCCCCGAGGCATCCTTGACCTCCAGCGGCGACACCATGAACCGCTTGAGAAAGGCCGCGTCATCCTTCAGCGCGTCCTGATATTGCTCGAACCGCATCAGGGCAACGTCATCCTGTTCCGCTCGGTCGATGCCGCACCGTTTGGCGACGTTTTCTCCCGTCTGAACCATGGTGTTCTTGGCGAAAGGATCTCTTCCAAAGTTGTCCCATACCCAGTCCTCCTTGTCGCCGACGCCACCCGGCGCCATGGGGTTCGGGTAATAGATGTGCGGTGAATTACTCGTTCGATCGCAAAGCAGCGCCAACACCGCTGAGTGCTGGCCCAGCTCGACCTCCATGGCCGCGGCGGTGATCACCTTGCCCGATGTGGCGCACGCCTGGCTGATCGTCGGACCGGTGATGCTGGGATTACCGATCAAACCCGCGGCCCACGGCGCACCATAGAAGCTGGACAACTGCGGCACGGTCATTCCCAAGTACAGCCCGTCCAGTGTTTCGGCAGGAATCTTCCGTTCCGCCAGTGCCCTGGACGCCACCTCCGCGCCGAACTTCAACGCGTGCAAGTGGGCGAAGCTTTCCTGCCAGCGGCAAAAGGGAGACGACCAATACCCGCCATACGGAATAAACGCCTTTTTAAAGCTCATGATTACCACCTTGATCTTGACTATGACAATTGGACGACACCGATTACCGGAGCGGAATGCCCCCGTCGGCTGTTCGTAAACTATCGATCAAAGAAAGCCTCGTCACACCGGAAGGCTTCTCGACAAGCCCCACCAGGGGCGATCGGTTCGCAGCACATGGCGGCAGCCCTCGTTGTTCTACAAAAATCGCTCGCGATCGGTTTTCGCCAGCCTCGATCTAGGCCACGCGTGCGGTCGCGCCTCGCCCCAAAGGGGCGGCAACATGTCAGCCCAGGGCATCGCCCTGGGTCCGCGACGCGCAATTCCCGAGAGCCCTGAAGGGGCGCAACAAACAACTGCGTCCAAACACACCGTTCACCAAACTCGAAGCGATGGCGGCTCAGAAACGTCCTGTAAATGAGGTGCACTAGATTCAACGATAATGACGGTGGCATGTCGAATCCTTGCCTGTTGCGCCCTTTCAGGGCTCCTGTCTAATACAGCTCCGGCCCCCAGGGCGTTGCCCTGGGCTGCCATGTCGTTGCCCCTTTGGGGCGAACGACGATTGCAAGCAATCAACAAGCCGAACAACGATCGCCCACAGACAGCAAGGGCGAACCGCCAATCGCTGTCTCCGTTTGGTCGCGGTCATAGACCGCGCTACGCAATTGTACCGCTTTCCCTCAAGCTCTTGATTTCGACCGTTGTCAGTCCTGCTTCCTGCAACACGCCATCCGTATTCTGTCCATACCTCGGCGCATAGGGCAACTGTCGATCGCTTGACGCCAAATGTGCCGTCTCTACCGACGGCGGAGGCAGCCTCACGTGCCTGCCCGATTCCGTTCGCGTTTCGAGCAATCGGTCACGAACTGGTGCGAATTCGAGAGCCTCGGGGACGGTGTGGATGGGCGCCGCCACGATGCCCCTTCCCGTCAACATCTCGACCAGATCTTTCGTCGCCATGTTGCGCGTCGCGTCTGCCAGTTCCGAGTGAATCGACTCGCGCTCGCTCCGTCGCCCCTCGTTGGTTTCCCGCACGGGAGAGGCCAATTCGGCGAACGCGTCGATCGTGGTTAACCGTTTCCACTGGACGTCGTTGCCGATGGCCAGATACGCATAACCGTCGGAAGTCGGATAGGTGTTCACCGGAACGAACTCACGATGCTCGTTGCCGTTTCGCCGTACTTCGCCGGGCTCATAGCCCAGGTCGAGCAGCGGGATCGTCGTGATCAACCAGGAAACGGCCGCCTGCAGCATGGATACGTCGATCCGACTTCCCTTGCCGGTATACTCCCGTTGCGCGAGGGCCAGGCAGACGTTGGCGAATACCTCGTCACCGGCCTTGAGATCGACGAAGGGTACGCCGCAGAGCGTAGGCGGACCGCTTGCGTCGCCGGTCACGTCCATATAGCCGGACAGCGCTTGCAACGCGGGATCGTAGCCCGGCGCGTAGGGATACTCCGGGCCCATGGCCGAAAGCCCCGCCCAGATCAATCGAGGACTGACTGCGCTCAGCGTTTCGTAGTCGATGCCCAACTCCTCGTACCGCTTGGGCAGCGTGTTACACGTGAAGATGTCTACCGGTAGCTCGGCGATCAGTCTCTTGAGTACGTTCTGACCCTCGGGCGACTTGAGGTCCAGGCTGATGGACTCCTTGCCCACGTTGGGGCCGATGAAGTAGGCGCGCAGATCCGAGTGGTCGTCGCCCTTGCCGACGTAGCGGTTGGGATCGCCGGGAAGCCCGTTGCCCCGCGGCGTTGATTCGATGCGGATCACCCGCCAGCCCTGGTGGACGAAACGCTGCGTCGCGTAGGACAGCGACAGCGCCTGCTCCAGCGATAGCACGGTCAGTCTATCCATGGCGGGTCTCGCCTTCATGCTGACGCGCTTCGGTCAGCTTGCGTAATACTCGTTCCGGTGTCATCGGCAATTCTTTGATACGCACTCCTGTGGCGTTGTACACGGCGTTGGCGATGGCCGGCGCCACGGGAACGAGCGGCGCTTCGGCCACACCTTTCGCCCCGAAAGGACCGGCCGGATCGTTCGTTTCGATAAACGCAATCTTCAACTCGGGGACGTTGTGTGTTGTCATGAGTTGATAGTCGGAGAAGTTGGGGTTGAGGACGCGTCCGCCCTCGAGCTTGACTTCCTCGGACAGTGCATATCCCATGCCCTGCGCCACGCCGCCCTCGATTTGTCCCTCGATACCGTTACGGCTGATGACTCGCCCGACATCGTGGGCCGCACTGAGTCCCAGCACCTTGATCACACCCGTGTCGAGATCGACCTCGACCTCGGCCACGTGCGTGCCGAAGGCGTAGCAGGCGGAAACATCACCCTTGTGATTCTCGTCGGGCGCTCTGCTGGGGGGCTCATAGAAGTCTGTGGTCATGACCAGTTCGTGCTTGCCGCCGAAATGCATCGCACGCAGGATCTTGGCGATCGACTCGATAGGCTCGCCACTAGCGCGATCGATCACCTTTCCGTCGGAAAGGTCAAGATCGGAGGCATCGCGTTTCATCTTGGCCGCAGCGCCGTCCAGTATCTTTCCGCGCGCCTCCCGCGCTGCGCGCAATGCCGAATTGCCGGCGATGAAAGTCGTCCGGCTGGCGTGCACTCCCACGTCCCAGGGCTTCAGGTCCGAGTCGTTGTTGATCACGCGAATGTTGGAGATTGGCAGACCCAACTCCTCGGCCACGATCTGGGCGATGACCGTCTCCGAACCCTGTCCGATCTCCGACGCACCGGTCACCACCGTGACCGCGCCGAAGTCGTCGATCTTCAGGATCGTGCCGCAACCGTCGGAGCGATAAATCTTGGCCCCGCCTCCGACATGGAAGAGCGAAGCCATGCCCAGGCCGCGAACCTTGCCGGTCTTCTGTTTGGTGGGCGCGGCATATTTGACTTCCCAGTTTGCGTTATCGGCGGCGGTCTTGAGGCACTCGGCCAGCCCACACGTTCTCAGCACCATACCCTGTCCGGTGGTTTCACCCGGCTCCTGAGCGTTCTTCAGCCGGATGTCGAGCGGATCCATTTTCAGTTCGTGCGCCAGGGTGTCGATCTGCGACTCCAGCGCGAAGGTGGCCTGGGGATTGCCGTATCCGCGAAACGCGCAGGCGTAGATGTTGTTGGTGTAGATGACGTCCACGTGCTGCCGCACGTGCGGCACGCGATACAAGGACGAAAACGTACGCATGCTGATCCACGGGGTCGTCGCCCCCCAGGAGGTCCGACCGCCGTTGTCCAGCGTCATGCACACATCGCGAAACGTGAACGTGCCGTCCTTCTTCGCCCCACTCTTGAGCTTGATGATCATCGGCTGGCGTGTGGGCGTCGCCAGGAACTCCTCCTCGCGCGTGAACAGAATACGCACCGGCCGGTGTGTCGCCCGCGCCAGGAATACGCAGATAGGTTCGAAGGGATGAACGTCCAGCTTGCTGCCGAACGCCCCACCGATGGGCGGCTGAATGACGCGGATTCGCTCGGGCGGAACCTTGATGATCCGCGACAGATCGTGCTTGTACAGAAAGGGCACCTGCGTGAGGGAGTGCAGCGTTAACCGGCCCTGGGCATCGAAAGCGGCGATGATGCCCGACGTACCCAGACAGCAATGCGCCACCCGCTGCAGGTCATAGGTATCTTCCACGACAACGTCCGACTCGCGCAGGCCCTGCTCGACATCGCCGTGTGCATAGTCGAAATGGAAGGGCATGTTGTCGGGGAACTTGTCGTGAATGACCGGCGCACCTTGTGTCCGCGCCTGTTCCACTGACGCGATTACGGCTAAGTCTTCATAATCCACGCGGATGCGTTTGACGGCCTCGGCGGCGATTGCCGGCGTGTCGGCGGCGACGGCGGCAACCTCATCGCGTATGCACGTCACCTTGTCTTTTTTCAACGCCGTGTTGTCTGTGCCAAAGCCGAACGGCACCAGCTCGATATCGTCCGCCGTCAACACGGCGCGGACCCCGGGCATGGCCTTGGCGGCGGACGTGTCGATGTTCACGATGCGGGCGTGCGGTCGATCGGCGAACAGAATCTTGCCGTGCAGCATCCGCGGCAGTTTGATGTCATCCAGATAACGGGCCGACCCCGTGGCTTTTTCGGGGGCGTCGAGTTTGGAGACGCGTTGCCCGATGAGTGTCCTCTTATCCGTCTGCTTCTCAGCGATTGGCTGCACAGCGACGTCGGCGGCTGGCTTTATCATCGCAGGTCCCCCCCGTTGTTGACGGCCAACACCGCGTCGATGATCTTCCGATACCCCGTACAGCGGCAAAGGTTGCCCTCGAGGGCACGCCGCACCTCCTGTTCGGTGGGCGACGGATTTTTCTCCAGCAACGCACAGGCGGCGAGGATCATCCCCGGACTGCAATACCCACATTGAATAGCCCCGCGACCGACAAAGGCCTGCTGAACCGGGTGTAGGTTCTCTCCCGACGCCAGCCCCTCAATCGTGACCACGCTCGAATCGTGGCACTCCGCAGCCAGCACCAGACAACTGTTCACCACCCTGCCGTCAAGCAGCACGGAGCAAGCGCCGCACTCCCCCGCACCGCAGCCCAGCTTCGCCCCGGTCAGTTCGAGGTCCTCGCGCAGCACGTCAATCAATCGTGCGAGCGGCGGTACAGCCAAGTAGACCAGATCGCCGTTCACGTTCAATGAGATCTCTATGCGGTTAGCCACGCGCATCTTGCAACATCCTCCGTAACATCACTCCCACGATCTGACGGCGATACGCATCGCTGGCGCGCACGTCGCAGATCGGGGCGATCTCCTCCCGCGCCGCCGCCACACAAGCCTCGATCGTGTCCTCGGTAAGGCGTTTTCCGACAAGCTGCGCCTCCGCCCTTCGCCCACGCAGTGGCACCGGCGCCACCGATCCATACGCCACCCGCGCATGGGTCACCGTGCCTTGCTCCAGGGCGAGCACCACACCGACCGACGCCACCGCGCACTCCATGGCCGGCCGCGTCCCGAGTTTGTCCCACGCCGAAAACCATGCTGCGGGGATCGGCTTGAACCGAATGCGCGTCAGAACCTCGCCTGGACGAAGAGCAGTCACACCCGGACCTTGGAAGAAGTCGTTTATCGAAACTTCGCGGCGGGATAAGGCGCTTTCACCTTTGGCGACCAGGTCGAGCGTGGCATCAAGAATAATGAGCGGCACGGCCGTGTCGGCGGCGGGCGAGGCATTGCACAGATTCCCACCGATCGTGGCGCGATTGCGAACCTGTGGACAGGCGATGCGTCTCGTCGCTTGTGCCAGCACCGGTGCTGCGGCCTTGATGACCGGGTCCACCTCCAGTTCACTCATCAGTGTGCACGCCCCGATACTGACCTCATCCCCGAACGGACTGACGCCCTTGAGTTCTGCGATTGATTTGAGATCGACCACCGCGTCGGGACGGGCGAGGCGTCCTCTGGTCCAGCGCGGAAGAAGATCCGTTCCGCCGGCCAAAAGCGTGACGCCGTCCGAAGATGCTGCCTGCACAACTTCCTCAATGGTCCGCGGCTTTTGATACACGTTGATGGTTGTCATGATCTTTGCGCCAAAAACTGTTCCCGCGCGGGACCGGCCAGTCGCTAGCCGGTCCGGGCGTCACTCACAAACACACCGGCTCCTGGTACCGGCCGTAGACGTCGGCCATACATTTCGTTAGTTCGCCAACCGTGGCGTAGGCCTTGACCGCCTCGATGATGCCGGGCATCACGTTTTGTGCCGCCCGGGCGTCGTCACCTACGCGGCGCAAGGCGCGCTCGACTGCTTCGTTGTCGCGTTCATCGCGCAGACGTCGCAGACGATCGATCTGCTCCGCACACACCTGCTCTTCAAACGGATGATACTCGACGGTGCGTTCTTCCTCCTCGATGCGATAGCAGTTCACACCGACCTTGCGGGTTTCGCCACTCTCCAACTTCTTCTGTCGCTCGAATGCCTGCTTTGACACGGCGTTTTGCACGCTGCCTTTGACGACGCCTTGGACAATGCCGCCCTGCTCGTCCACCTCACGCATCGCGGTTCTGATGCGCTCTTCCATCTGATTGGTGAGGGTCTCGACATAGTAGGAACCGGCGAGTGGATCGACCGTGTCGCACAAACCCATCTCTTCGATCAGAATTTGCATGGTGCGCAGCGAGATTCGAGCGGCCTTTTCCGAGGGTATGGTGTACGCCTCATCATAACAGCAAAGCGCCATGGTTTGCGTGCCCGAAAGGGCACTGATCAAGGCGTAATAGGCACCGCGGACGATGTTGTTTTCCGGCTGTTCGATGGTCAGCCCGGCCCCGCCCCCGCCCGCGATCATCCGCAACCACATCGAGCGAGGATTCTCAGCGCCATACTCCTCCTTCAAAAGCGTGGCCCACAGCCGACGGGCGGCGCGAAACTTGGCCACCTGCTCGAACAGGCTTCCGTAGACATCGAAGTTGAAGGAAAGACGCGAGGCGAAATCGTCGATGTTCATGCCTCTTGCCAGCACGTGATCGATATAGGTTCTGGCAATGCAGAATGCGTAAGCGATTTCCTGCACCGGATCGGCGCCCGATTCACGTATGTGATAGCCGCAGACGCTCACCGGGCTGTACAGCGGCGCCTTGTCCGCGCAATATAAAATGGTATCGCCCACCAGCTTGATGGACGGCTCGACGGGAAACACCCAGGTGCCCCGGCCAATGAACTCCTTGAGAATATCGTTTTGCGCCGTGCCGCGAAGCTTTGCCACGTCATACCCGCGTTTTTCCGCCATGGCCAAATACATGGCGATCAGCGTCGGTGCGGCACCGTTGATCGTGAGCGACACGGTGATCTTGTCGAGGTCAATACCCTCGAAGGCAATTTCGAAGTCCTTCAGGCTGTCAACGGACATGCCCACACGACCGACTTCGCCCGAGGCCATCGGATCGTCGGAATCCATCCCCACCTGGGTCGGCAGATCGAAGGCGACATTCAATCCGGTCTGGCCGTTCTCGATCAGATAACGAAAACGCTTGTTGGTTTCCGCCGGCGCGCCGAACCCGGCGTACTGCCGCATGGTCCAGGGACGCTTGCGATACATGTCCTTGTGAATGCCGCGCGTGAAGGGGAACTCTCCCGGGGCGCCGATCCGGTCGAAACCGCCGCTCTGCTCCACGTCCTCGGCGGCATAGACGGGCTTGATCTCGATACCCGATTCGTTACAAACGGGCGGCGGCCGGGATTCGTCTTTCTTGTTCATTTCGTACTCTCACGAACAAAGTCGGTGATTGATTCCAACGGCGTGCCCACCGGAAAGACTCGATCGACTCCCATCGCGCGAAGCTTCTCTACGTCTTCTTCCGGAATGACGCCGCCCACCACCCACACTACGCCGGTCAACTCGTGCTGGCGCAGCAACTCGCCGAGTCGTTGACAGAAGGGCAGGTGCGAGCCGGACAGCAGCGACAACCCGATGACATCCGCCTGCCACTCCTTGGCGTTGCCCACAATCTCCTCCGGCGATTTACGCAGGCCCGTATAGCGCACGTCAAAACCGGCCTCCATCAGGGCCCGGGCCACGACCTTGGCGCCCACATCGTGGCCGTCCAGACCGGGCTTGGCCATGAGTACACGCTTTTTTCGTTGCGTCGTCATTTGGAAGATCCGTTGTTCCCTGGCTCACGAGAGACTTCTACACCGGCGTCTGCGTGCACTTGAGGCTTGGCCAACCGGGCGCACTGAATTCCGCAGCCCGCACTGTTGGAAACACGAGTGCCCATTTTCATATGTTCCACAACTCCCTGAGCCGAGGCTTTAGCCCGCGCGGCGCCCGCGGACCTGCCCGCCGTGCAGGCATTCGCAACACCGCGCAAGCTGAAGCATGCGGCTCGGTAACATCAGCGATGGTTACACACCATACGGAACATCGTAAGGGTCATTTGTCATGCCAAAGCATCCTCACGTCGTTATTTCCCTCGCAATCAACAGCTTCAGGATCTCACTGGTCCCGCCGCCGTACAACGTGAATCGAATATCTCGAAGATACCGCTGCGCGGCGAACTCCATGGCGAATCCGTAAGAGCCCATGACCCGCGTGGCTTTGTCACAAATGGCGTTGGCCTTTTCCGTGGCGAACAGCTTGGCCATCGCCGCCTCGCCCTGGTGCGGACGTCCGCTGTCTTTGAGCCAAGCGGCGTACTGCACCAAGTGGGTGGCGGCTTCCAGATCGGTGGCCATCTCCGCCACGTGAATCTGTATCGCCTGAAATCGGTTGATTGGCTTGCCGAACTGCCTGCGATCGGCGGCATAGGCTAGCGCTTCGTCCAGCGCGGCCCGCGCCACGCCGTTGGCCAGGGCACCTGTGAGAATCCGCACCTCCGAGAGAATCTTGCGCAGGGCGCCTTCCCCCTCGCCCTCCTCGCCCAGGCGATGGCTGTCGGGCACCAGGCAGTCGTCGAAAAAGACCTCCGAGGTCGGCGACGCCCGGCATCCCATTTTCTCGATGGCTCTGCCCACCTTCAATCCGGGAAAGTCCCGCTCAACGAGAAAGATCGTCAGGCGCTTTTCCTCGCCGGCGCGGGCGAACACCGTGAAAAAGTCTGCGACCGGCGCCGAAGTGATCCACGTTTTCTGCCCGTTGAGCTGATAGCCTTTGGCGGTTTTCTCCGCCGCGGTTGAAATCGACGATAGGTCGCTGCCCGCGTCGGGCTCGGTGATACAGATCGTACCGATCTTCTCACCGCGAATGGCAGGCTTGAGCAACCGCTCATGTATGGCGGCGTTGCCGTATGCATAGGGGAAATGGGTCCCCATCAGAGCTTGCATCGAAGCCGCTGCCGCTAAAGATAGCGACCCGCGCGCGATTTCCTCGATCGCCAGACAGAACGACAGCAAATCGAGCCCTACCCCACCAAGTGATTCCGGATAGCGCAGCCCGAAGCAGCCTAACTTTGCGAGCTCACCGAACAGCTCCCGCGGGAACTTGCCGGCCTCATCGATCGCGGCGGCGCGCGGCTTGATTCGCTCGTCGCAGAAGCGGGCGAAGGTGTCCCGCAAGTGTCGTTGATCGTCGCTCAGTTCGAAGTCCATTCGGTCACCGATCCTCCGAGCGTTTTCCCTTTTTCCTGCAATGGTTCGTCGCCGGCTTATCCACCTCAAACGTCTCCGGAACCACCACGACACCGTATTGCTCTCGCGCAGCTTCGATCGAGATGATCCCGTTGCGAACCTCCCGCGCCACCAACGAGGCCGGTCGATCAAAGGGATGGCCATATCCCCCACCGCCGCCCGCCAATTGCCGGTACCGTGTTCCCTTGGGTACGGCGGTGATCAGATCGAGGCAGCGCGGCACGCGTTCGGTTCCGTCGGGGAAGCGCAGGTCGATGGCGTTCAGGCTTCCTTCTTTGCCCCCGTGAAGTCCGAAGGCGGGTTCGACGTCACCGTCCCCGAAAATGACAAGCTGCGTGTCGTCGGCGCCGATCTCGAACTTTGTCTCGACGCCCAGACCACCGCGCCACTGCCCCGGCCCGGCGGAATCACACAGGTATTCGTGCTGAAGCAGCAGGTGTGGCGTCTGCTGTTCGAACATCTCATAATCCTGATCGAGCAGGCCGCCGGCCGCATCGATCATGCCGATGTGGTCGTATCCATCCACGCCGCGCACCGCGCCCGATCCACCCTTGAGACCCATGAAGCAGATGTCCACGTACTTATCGTTGCTTCGTGGGTCAAGCCCGGTGGTCAGCGAACAGAGCAGATGATTCCAGCCGGCGGTGACGCGTTCCGGCACCACCGGCGCCAGCGCCCTCGCGATGGCGTCCGCGTTGCAGGGACATAGATGGTTGCCGTAGGTGGTGGCCGCCGGATACGCCGCGTTGAGAATCGTGCCTTCCGGAATGATGATCCGCAGCGGTTCGATCATGCCCTGGTTGTGCGGAATGTCGGGGTTGACCATTTGCAGGAAGGTCAGCGTGGCGGCGGAGGCGCTCGAGGTGAAAGTACCGTTGACGAAGGCGTTCGACTGCGGATCCGTGTCGGAATAATCGAACGTGACTGAGGCGTCCTCCACGGTCACCCTCACGCGAATGACGTACTGCTTCCCGACGTTCTTTCCGTCGTAATACACGACGGACTGACCCCTGTACTCCCCGTTAGGAATCGAGGCGATTTCCGCCTCCATCATTCTGCGAGTCGAGGAAAACAGGGCCTCTTTGTGCGCCTCGAAGCAATCCAACCCGTATTTTTCCAACAGGTTCACCATACGCCGCTCGCCCACCACACACGAGCCGATCTCGGCGCGCATGTCCTGTTGCACGATGTCGAAGCGAATGTTGGCGAAGATCAGATCCCACACGTCCTTGCGGAGCTTGCCTTTCTCATAGACCTTAACCGGGGGGATGCGCAGCGCCTCCTGCCATACCTCGAAGGCGTTGGGATTGTACCCGCCGGCCACCGCGCCGCCGATGTCCGCCTGATGCCCCTTGCACGCCGACCAGGCGACGAGTCGATCCTGAAAAAAGATGGGCTTGAAGACCGCGACGTCGTTGTTCTGATTGCCCATGCTGAACACGTCGTTGTGGAAGATGACGTCGCCGGGGTGTATGTCGTCGCCAAAGTAATCAATGATATACTTGCACACCGGCCCCAGAGAAAAGGACAGAATGGGCAGGTTCTCGGTCTGCTCCAGCATGTCGCCCTTGGCGTCATAGACGCCGGTGACGAAATCCTTGGCCTCACACAGAATCGGCGAACGAGTCGTTCGCTGCAGGGAGAGACTCATCTCGTCCGTGAGCGACTTGAACGCCCGGGCGAACACGGATACCAGAATGGGGTCGACCTGACTCACGCCACTTTCTCCCGCAGCGCCGGCGGCAGGCGATCTTCCTGGCCCGTGCGATAGACGACGAAGCTGCCGTGCTGGTCGCAGATGCAATCGTAACCCGGCGTGACCAGCAGGGTGGTGTTCACCTGCTCGATCACCGCCGGCGCGGCAATGCGATGGCCGTGACGCGTCTTGTGCCCGTCGTACACCGGCACGAACCGCGCGGCGTCCTCTCCTGGGATGTAGATCCTTCGTTCACTCTTCAGGGTATCGCCGGCATCGCCGCCGGCGTCGGGCTCTTCGGCGTAGGCGGGCTTTTCGGTGATGCCCACCGCGCGTACGCGGATATTGATCAACTCCACCGGCGCGCCCTGCCCCTCCAACGAATAGCCGTACATGCGTTCGTGTTCACGGTGGAAGTCCGCCGCGATGGTCTCGGTGTCCGCATGTCGCACGGCCTCGAGGCTGACGGGGAACGAGACCTCGTGGTATTGCTTCACGTAGCGGCAATCGAGATTCAACAAGAACCGTCGCCGCTCGTCGGGCACGCTCTCCCGCGCCAGTAGATCCGCACCGTGCCGGATCATGGATGCCACCTGCGCACTGAGTGCTTTCCAATCCAGGCGATCAAAGGTGGATACGAAGGAGCACACGAAGTCGTGACGCAGATCGCTGACCAGCATGCCCGCGGCACAGAAAATCGACGACTCCCGAGGCACGATGAACAGCGGTATCTCCAACTCCTGGCAGATCATGCAGGCGTGAAGCGGTCCCGCCCCACCGGCCGCGACGAGCGGCACCTCGCGCGGGTCGAACCCCCGCTTGATCGAAATCGCCCGCACGCCCTGCGCCATGTTGGTGTTGATGACCCGATACATGCCCGCCGCCGCCTGCTCGACTGAAAGGCTCAGCGGCGCGGCCAGATATCTTTCGATCGCCTTTTTCGCCGCGTCGGCGTCGAGCTTTATCCGTCCTCCGGCGAAGAAGTTGGGATCGAGATAACCCAATACAAGATCGGCGTCGGTACACGTGGGCTGTGTGCCGCCCCTGCCGTAACAAACCGGACCCGGATCGGCCCCGGCGCTTTGCGGCCCCATGCGCACAAGACCGCCCTCGTCGATCCAGCCGATGCTTCCACCACCTGCACCGATTGTGACGATATCCAGCATGGGCAGCGCGATGCGCAGCCGGTCGATCTCGCCCTCGGTGATCACGGTCGGCACACCGTAGCGCACCAGTGCCGCGTCAAAGCTCGTGCCGCCCATGTCCACGGTAATGCAACTGGTATGCCCGTGTGAACGCACGTAACCCAGACCCGCTTCCGGCGCCGCCGCCGGCCCGGACAGCAACGTTCGCCCCGGGCTGGTCCGCGCCACCTCCGGCGACATGACCCCACCGTTAGATTGCATGACCAGCAACACGCCGCCGAATTCGATCTCCCGAAGTCTGGCGACCAGTTTGTCCAGATAGGCGCTGAGCTTCGGTCCGACGTATGAGTTCAGCACCGTCGAGCTGACCCGATCGTAAAAACGAATCGAGGGGAGAAACTCGCTCGACACGGTCAGATAGACGTCGGGCATCTCCTTCCGAACAATGCGCGCCGCCTCCTGCTCATGCGCGCCGTTGGCAAAGGCGTTCATGAAACAGACGGCCACCGCTTCGATCTTCTCGTTCTTGAACAGCGAAATCGCCTCGCGGATATCGTCGACCCAGATCGGATCGACCTGGTCGCCACGGTAATTCAGCCGACCGCGAACCGGGGCGCGTAGAAACCGTGGCACCAGTGGCGCCACGTTGGTGTAGCGATTGTTGTATTGCTCCTCACGCACGCCGCGACGCATCTCCAGCGCGTCACGGACGCCATACGTGGTCAACAGCCCGGTGCGTGCCCCAGTGCGGGTCAGCACGGCGTTGGTGGTGACGGTGGTGCCGTGGACTACCGTATCGATGGAGCGGGCGAACTCGGTAATAGACTGGCCCGCGTCGTCGGCGATCTCCGTCAGGCCGTTGATCAGACCAATTGACGGATCGTCGGGCGTGGACAGCACCTTGAAGATGCGCGGCTCCTCCCCTTCCCGACTCAACAGGAAGTCGGTGAACGTGCCGCCTACATCGATGCCCACTTTCACGCTCACGGACCGACGCCCCCTACCGCCCAGGATTTGGCCGCCTCGACACCGCTACGAAACGCGCGGACATTGACCTCCTTTAGTTTCGCGGGAACGCGACTGATGATAAATTCAAGGAACTCATCCGCCTTGCAGGGCATGTCGTCGGAAGCAAAGAGGCAGCCGAGCATGACCATATTTAATGCCTTGGCGGCGCCGGCTTCGATTGCATGCTTCGTCGCGTCGAGCGTAAACAGATGATCAGTTGCCGCCGACAACGCCTCCACAAGTTGCGAAACGTCAGGATAATCCGCGTCGTCTTGTTTCAACACCGTACGCTGCGCCAGCACGAAGGGAACGACCGGCGCGAGGTTCATATAGATCACCGTCGAGGGTGACACGTAGTTGGCCGCGCGCACCGTTTCAATCGGCTCGAACCCGACCACGAAGTCGGTGCGTCCGTTGCCGATCACTGGACTGATTCCGCCGTCGATGATGACCGACGATTGCACGGCCCCGCCTCGTTGCGCCATACCGTGTAGTTGACCGCTGACCACTTCATGCCCGCGGGCCCCGAAGGCGTCGCAAAGCAACTTGGCAGCCGTCAGCACGCCCTGACCTCCGGTTCCCGCGATGACGATCCGGCAACCGGATCCATTCTTACCAGTGCGCCTTGCGTGCATCTAGCGCGTCTCCTCGCTCACCGGCTGGATGGCGTCGCGCTGGCACAATTGGGCGCACAGCTTACAGCCGTCACAGAGTTCCTCGTCGATTGTGTATTTCCCGTCGGTCACCAGAATGGCCGGGCATCCCAGCACGCGAACACACAGTGAGCAGGCGTCGCACAACGTCGGGTCAATCATGAAGGGCGCACGTCTGTTCCCTTTGCGAATGCGCCGGTCGTTCACCGCGCAGGGCGAATGGCAGATCACCACGTTGACGCCGCGACCCTTCTTCGCCAACCTCAGCGCGGCCAGTGCCGCCTCTTCGTCAAACGGATTTACGGAAAACACGTTGCGCACGCCGAGTCCGCGCACCGCATCTTCCAGGGGTACATCCTGCCCGTTTCCTGCAGCGGATCCTGACGGCGCACAAACCGGCTCCGGCATTTCCGTGCCATGGCTGGTGATGCTCGGCTGGAACCCGGTCATGGCCGTCACAAAATTGTCCAGAATGACGACGGTGATGTCGTCATCAGCCTGGACGGCGTTGACCAGGGCGGGCAGGCCGCTGTGAAAGAACGTGGAGTCCCCGATATACGCCACCGCCCGCTTCCCCGTCGTGCGGGCGATGCCCGACGCCTGGCTGATGGACGAACCCATGCACAATACCGTGTCGCAGGCGTGCAACGGCTCGCCGTAGCCGAGCGTATAGCAGCCGATGTCATTGCAGTAGACCGTGCGTTTGCCGAATACTCTACCGACCAGGTGAAAACTGGTGCGGTGCGGGCAACCGGGACACAGCACCGGCGGGCGCGGGGGAAGCTCTGGAATCGCGACGCCCACGTTTTCGCGCCGGCTTAGGTTCAATTGATCGCGCAGCGCATCTTCCACCATGTCCGGCGAATATTCAAACTCGACGGGAAAGACGCCGGTGTGCTTGCCATGAATCGGTATCCGTCGATCCGACCGATATGCCGTCAGCGTGACCCACTCCTCGATAAACGGCGTCAGCTCCTCGACGACCAAGACGGAATCCACCGTCGCCAGAAAATCAACCAGCACGGATTCGGGAATCGGATAGGCCCCGATCTGAAGCAGCGAGACCCGATCGCCCACGCCCAACTCGTCGATTGTCTGTGTCGTATACGCATAGGCCACGCCTCCGGCGATAATGCCGTATCGACCGTGACCCGTGCGCGGGAAGAACTCGCCGGCGGCGAGCAATTCCTCGGCCCGGCGGTACCGCTCGCTGAGTTCCTTGCGCATGCGCCGGGCGTTGGTGGGAATAGGGACGTAACGCGCGGGATCTTTTTGAAACGCGAGTTCATTCCGTCGCGTGACCAAGGGGCCCAATTCCACCATGCCGCTGCTGTGACACACCCGTGTCGTGGGGCGCATGATGACCGGCAACCTCGTCTCTTCCGAGAAACCGAAGGCATACCGCGTCATTCGCCGCGCGTCTTCCGGCGTGGCCGGGTCGAAGATCGGATAATAAAGGAATCGCGTGAAGTGACGTTGGTCCTGCTCGTTGGGACTGGTAATCGCGGATGGGTCCCCGGCGGAGACGATCACCATGCCGCCCTCCACCCCGACGTAAGGAATGGTCGACGCCGGGTCAGCGGCGTAGTTCAGCCCCAGGTGCTTCATGCCGCACATCGATCGCGCGCCTGCCAAACTGGCGGCAAAGGCGATCTCAACGGATATCTTTTCATTGATCGAGTATTCGAAGATGACACCGGCGTCTTTGGCGATCGCGGCGAACGTGTCGCCGACCTCGGAGGACGGCGTCCCCGGATAGCAGGAGAAGAACTGGACGCCCGCCTCCCATGCGCCACGCACGATGGCGTGGTTGCCCAGCAGGCAGACCCGTTTCCCGGCATCGTCCTGCAGAATGTCGTGCTGAAGTCCTGCACTCATTCCCACACTCGCTGTTTGATCGGATCATCCTGTCCGATCCTTCTAGCCATGCCGGCGCGTAAGAACGCCCACCGGGCGTAGGGTACGACGGCGTTGAACACAGACGGTCATGCGTTCCGAGGTGGCGAGCGCCGGGAAATCACCATCGACCCGGCAGGATCAGGAAGCAGCGCACACTCCACCGCGGAACAACGAAACGCCCGCACAGGCCGGACGCCTCCATCCCGTCGTCCCTCACTCCGAAGCATGCCCGAGGCGGCAAGTATACCCAAAACCTGCGTCTCGCACACCGCCGACCGCTGCCATCGTTCCGGCCCTGGCGTCTCGTGCGGATTCACCGGTGTCGTCGCCGTGGACACCAATCGCTCGCCAGAATGCCTTCCGGGCCAGAAACCGCAGTTTCGGGCTTTTTTTGACGAGCATCCGCAGTTGGCGCTTTTTGCATCGCGGTCTACTCCATGGCTCCTTAACTACATGAAGGTAGAGGGGTCTTAGGCGGATCATGGGCTGGTTCCAGTGATCATCGGCTCTCAACACGGACCACTTCGTAACCAGTCCGAGCGCGCCACCCACTGAACTCACAACCCTACGCGGTTGCTCCAGACCGTGACTCGCCAACCAGAGGGTCCTTTGTCGCCAAGCCGGACGGAGCTTGCGGTAGCCGCGAAGACCCGAAGTGTCACCAAAACGCATTCCATCGCTTGATACGACAGGGAGAAGGCGTATCTTTTGATCGTAACGCGTCAATCAGGAATTCCCTTGCCGCCGCGGAGTACGGAACTCACAGGGCGGACAATTGACGCCGAGCCGCACGAGATTGGGAGCGTTCATGTGGCGCGCGATATAAGTGAGCGTGAGCAAGCCGAAGAGAAGCTACGTCTCTCTGAAGCGAAATACAAGACACTCTTTGATTGTGCCTATGACGCGATTCTGGTGTTCAATCCGGACGATGAGACGATCATCGAGGCAAACCGGCAGGCGAGCTCGATCTACGGATTCAGTCATGATGAGCTGATCGGCAAGACCCTCGACTTGTTTCAGCCCGAAGATCGTCGAGGACGCGAAAGAACCATGGAGATCGTCCGCCAGACGACGACGCGTGGCTTGGAAATCGTCCATCGGCGTAAAGACGGCACTCCCGTATTCATTGAGGTCCGTGCCCGCCTGGTGGAATACGGCGGGCGAACGGCCGTACTCTCAGTAAACCGAGACATCACCGATCGCAAACGGGCCGAGCAGGAGCAAAGCCGACTGCGAGAACAGCTCCAACACGCTCACACCATCAAGGCTGTCGGGCAACTCGCCGCGGGTATCGCCCACGAATTCAACAACCTTCTGGCGGGCATCCTCGGAAACGCCGACCTGTTGCTTGCCTCATTGACGGACGAAACTGCGGCGTTATTTCGGCAGCCGCTCGAGGACATCGAAACCTGCGGTCAGCGCGCCGCCTCTCTGACGCAGCAGTTGCTGAGCTTCGCCAAGAAACGCACTTCAGATGTACAACCGCTCGATTTGAACGCCACCGTGGTGGAGGCCATTCGCCTTCTTCAGAGGCTCCTCGGCGAGCATATTTCGATACACACGGTCCTCGCGGCGGACCTGTGTACCATCAGGGCGGACCGATCGGAGATGCAACGGGCCATCATGAACCTCGCGATTAATGCGCGCGACGCCATGCCTGATGGCGGTACGCTTACCATTCGTACCGGGAATGTGATACTCGATGAGACGTATGTGCGTGAAAACCCCGGCGCCCGCATCGGCCCCCACGCAGAGCTCGTCATTGCAGATACGGGCTGCGGAATGTCTGATGAGACTGCCGGGCGCATCTTCGAGCCGTTTTTCACAACCAAGCCCGAAGGCAAGGGCACGGGTCTCGGGCTTGCGACGGTCATAGATGATGTAGTGAGGCTGGGCGGCCACATCACCGTCGATAGCCACGTCGGGACTGGAACCGTGATGCGGGTCTACGTGCCGGAGGCTGAGCCCGTCATCGAGAACGGCGACCGTGATACACGCCGTGTTGCAGCGTCCCGCCTCACCGGCAACGAGACCATCCTTGTGTGCGATGATGAAGAACTCGTGCTTAATGCCATAGCGTCGCGCCTTGATGCCGCTGGTTACACGGTCCTCCGCGCCCGCAACGGCCGCGAGGCGATGGAGTGTGTCGCATCCCACACGGCGCCGATTTCCATGCTGGTCACCGACGTCGTCATGCCTGGTATGAACGGTCCGCAACTTGCGCGAGCATTGTCGCGGCAGGATCCGGGAATCAGCGTGCTATACATGTCGGGCTATCCTGCTGACGTTCTCCTGGCCAGGGATCCGGATGGCGGCGATATGGAGTTTATGCAAAAGCCACCGACGGGAGATACGCTCTTGACGCGCGTTCGCGAGATTCTTGATCAACGGGCCGATTCCACCGGCCAACGGATTTGAAGGCGAACGCAGAGCTGTTTGGCCGTTTGCCCGACAAGGCGTACACGGTGCGCCGCGTGCTGCCGATCGAAGGCCAGGCCATCACACAAGTGGTGGCGAATCGGGCGGCGTCGAGAGCACTCGGTCGCCGTCGCCATTCCTTCGAGTATGAGCAATGCCCATTGCGGCAGGGCAAGTACCGGCAAGAGGCAACAACCTGACAGGTTTCACTATAATGACCGCCTGCGGCGTATCGCTGGACATTAAACCGACGGATTCGTAAGATCCGAAAGAGTTTGCTTTGTGTTGTCAAGGGAGAAGGAATGAACGGGCGCCGACAAAAGTACAGCTGGCCGGGTGGCTGGGATACCCTTCTCGTAGACGATGATGCAGTCGTTCGTCATACGTATCTCGCCCAGTTGCAGCAAATTGGATGTCGATGCCACACCGCCGCATCCTACAGCGAGGCTATCGCGATTCTCGGGCGCGAACGGGGAATCAGATTGGTGGTCACGGATCACGGTGTGCATGGCGACAGCACGCAAGAATTCGTGCATCGCATACGAGAGTCCGCACCAGACGTGGTCATTGTCGGCAGTAGCGGTAGCGATTGTCGAGCCGAGCTGGCGAGTCTGGGTATCGAACGGTTCTTGAAGAAACCCTGGCGCATCGGTGATTTGTACGCTCTCCTTTCCCGCGCGGTGACCAAATGCAGGGGTTGTGGGTGGCCCCTTCCGCTACGGCTTCCCTTTCCCGGCGACCCCGGAGAAATCTGGGGCTGTTCGTTTTGCGGTGAGGAATATCACGCCATTCGGGACGAGAATGCGCCGCCTTATCTTCTCACGTCCGTTCGCCGTCCAGGTACCGATTGATCTGCGGCGTTCGGGCTTGGCGTCGATTCTCATAGGCACAGCGCCTACTCGCCCGAAATTCAAACGCATACCACGTTGACTCCCGTGCCAATCAATGATTACGTGTAGACAAGAACCCGCCCGGCCGAACGACCGGGCGGGTGCATGGCGGGCAAAATGGTCTTCTCGCCGCAGGTTCCTCCAACCATTCGAAATGTCGACGCTTAGTTTGTCACAAAACCCGGCCTGATCATGCCTTTGGTACCGGTGTTGGACATCATTCGGCGAATCAGTTCCGAAAGGTCGTGCGCCAGTTTCTGAGCTTGAGTGATTGCATCAGAAACCACGGCAACTTGGCTTTTGACGTTCGAATAGGACTTGATCAAGGCAGAATCGCCGGTCTCCTCCACGTCGACCGAAATAGATGCCAGTAAATTGGCGATTCTAGCCGTGTCCTCGCTAAGGACTACGAGTTGCGTTTGCAATTCTTCCACGTAGACGAGCGTGCGCCATAAATTTGAGGACGGGTAGAAGGAAAACGTCGCACTGGTAAGCCTCGGATAAAGACCGGCCTTCGTACTCGCCAGCAACTCTTCGATCGACTTCGTCGCCGACAAGGTGTTGTCGAGTTCCTGCCCGGCATCCGTAATGGTCCGCTGGAGGGCTTCGACGTCTGCCGCCTGCGCAGACACGGTGCCGAACGCCAACAGAGCTGCAATCATCAACATGACATGGACGACTTGTACCGCATTTTTCTTATACATCGCATTTCTCCCATAGAGCCGACAAGAGTCGCAACCATCGTTCACCCGACTCGCCACTGAGTTGCGGGTTGATTCATTTACTGACTCTACTAGGGCACAAACCGTGCCAGCCTCCGCACACAGCGCGGCTTTCGCCATAGAGTGTTGCACAACAAGGACTTACGATGACTTGAGCATATCCGGCACGATTGAACAACGGCGGCATGCGCAACGGGTTGCGGTTTGGCCGCAATACTCGACGGCTAATGTTGAGGGTGAGAATTGGTATCACGTCATGGCACGGCGTTTGGCCGCCGGAAACTGCGAGCGCCTGTGGCGGCGCGACATGCATATACCGGAGCCGGTCTTGTCCTTGATCTATGGTACCCAAAAAAACAGGGTGAGGTAGAATGTCTTTCCACCTCACCCTCTAATTTGCACGGCGCCGGGGCGCATCTAGGGGTCCAGACACGTGTGGATGGCCGGACCGGGGTATTCGAGTCCCTTGAAACCCAGAATCTGAACAAACACATCGTCGATATTGACGATCTTGTTGATTTGCGCGCCGTTCAAATTCGGGTGGACATCGGTCACCGATACATGCGTGGCGTTGAAGCCGCTGGGATTCTGGAAAGTTTTGATCGCAGCCACGGCATCGTCGATATTCGTGGCACCGTTGGGTGGGGTCCACGCGAGGCCGTCAAAGATGCCGACCGCATCGCCATGCCACTTGACACCCGGTTTGAGTTGCGTCTCGCCGATCAGCGGCGGTCCGATTTCGAAACCGCCGACCACAGCCACGATGTCGTAGGTGGATGTGGGAATGATGGGACAGCCGGTCAGGTGCAATATCGCACAAGCATCCCAGTTCGGCGGCACGGAGGGTTGTGTGGGCCCGACAGTCGAGATGCAATTCGCGTCGGGCGGATTCGCCCACCACGAGGAGCCGACCGCCGTCACGCCGTTGACCAGGGTACCTGTGAGCGTGAGCTTGATGTCGAAGTTCTGCCCGACATTTACGCCTCCGGCACCCCGTGGATCGACGGAAATGTAACGGATCTTCCGAATATCGTGCGGCGCGGGGGCACGGCAGATGCTCGTCGTGCATTCCTCCACAAACGGGTGCGCGACCGTCAGGGCCAGCGGTTGATCCACGTCGGGCCACTCGCCGATCTTTTGCACACTTGCGCCGCTGAGACTCGCTCGCCATAACGTATCGTCAGCCTGCAACCAGAACATCTCGCCCCCGGTCGAGTCGACCGCGATGTCGACAATGCCTTGCGTGGTCGGTGTTTCCAAAACGGTTTCCACGACCATGCCCGTCAAATCGGTTCTCCGGATCCGGTCGTCAAACGTCTGTGCCCAATAGAGTTGCCCGCCCTGTGGATCAAGTGCAATCGCCACCACGCCGCTCACATCTGGAAAGCCTATGATGTTTTCCCGGTTCGTGCCATCGAGATCGGCACGCCTGATCATGTCGTCGGAACCTTCGGCCCAATAGAGTTTTCCGCCTACCGGATCGATGGCGATATCGACAACATCAAAGACCACGGGAAACGCAAGCAGGACCTCCAGGTTCGAACCATCCGCGTCGGACCGCATAATCTGATCGTCAAAGGTCTGCGCCCAATAGATTTTCTGATCTATCGGGTTCGTGGTGATGGCGAGAAGTCCCCGTACAAAGGGAAAGCCCAGCAGCGTCTCCGCGTTCGATCCATCGAGATCGGCTCGTATAATCCGATCCTCGAAAAGTTGCGCCCACACGATCTTGCCGTTCGGTGAATCGATGCAAATGTCGGCGAGGCCGTTGGTTTGCGGAAACGCCAGGAGCGGGGACGGGTTGGTCCCATCTCTGTCGGACCGAACGATTCGGTCGTTCATCGCTTGCCCCCAGTACAGATCCACAGGTGCGGCCAACGCGACGCCTGTATCCCAACCTGAGGAGAGCAACCCGATGGCACACGAAAGGATGAGGTGGATTCGCATGGCTTCTTTTCCTTGTGACGAGGTCATGTTTGTGTCATTTCTCGAAGAATTAGCAGGGGAGGCAGGGGGGTCAATCCCCGCCTCCCCCTTGACTAGCTTTCAACGTCTCCGTTGAAAGGAAAGGGACTCGTTAGCGTGCCCGGTTACGTTGTTTCCCGGGATGGTTGGAACGACCCGATGCCTGCTGGATTTTGCAGCCGTCGCGGCAGCTATCACGTAGGGCGCGGGCTTCGTCCTTACATACATCTTCATCTTCTTCAGTGGCGTCGGGGGGAAGCGCGGCCACGCAGTCTACGAAGTGCTGGGCGGCATCCCGATCGCATTGACGCTTGCAATTGACAGGACACGCCGCTTCGCACGCATTCCGAATAACCCGGGCGTCGTCCTCACAGACGTCGATTTCGTCCGCGGTGGGATTATCACCGAGCAATGCAACGCAAGCCTCAAACGCGACAGTCGCATCGGCTTCGCATTGGTCTCGGCATTCGTCTTCTGTAGGATTGTCGTCCGGACATCCGGCGCGGCATGCATCCTCGAACGCATCGGCTTCCGCATCGCACGCATCCAGATCATCCTGCGTGGGATTCTCGCCCAAGGCGGCGACGCAGTCCGAAAGAATCTGGTTCGCGTCCTGTCGACACTGGTCGTCGCAACTCAACGGGCAGGCTGCCCGGCAACTATCGCGGAAGGCGCGAGCGTCGGCCTTGCACACATCTTCATCTTCTTCCGTCGCGTCGGGAGGAAGCGCGGCCACGCAATCCGCGAAGAATTGGTTGGCATCCACGGTGCACTGATCGTGGCAGTCCATGGGGCACCCTGCCGAGCAAGTGTCTCGAAACGCGTGTGCCTCGTCTTCGCACACGTCTATTTCGTCGTCGGTCGGATTCTCCCCAAGGCCCGCCACGCACTCATCGAAAACGACCCCCGCTTCCTGCTCACATTGGTCCCGGCATTCATCGCCGTCGTCGGGATTGTCGGGACACCCGGCGCGGCAGGTGTCGCGAAAGGCGCGGGCCTCATCCTCGCATGCGTCTCGATCGGCATCAGTAGCGTCCGGGGGAAGATTGGCCAGGCAGTCCTGAAACAAAACGACCGCATCTTCCTCACATTGGGTGTCGCATGCCGTGTTTCCATAGGCCAATGGTGTCACGCCGAGCCCCAACACTGCGCACAGTAGCATCCCCTTCAAGTTCTTCATCACTCTTCTCCCTTGTATGCTCCCCCACGCCTTGCGGGGTTCGGTTTTTCGAGAAACGCCATCGGGCGTCGTCCAGCCACGAAGAACAGGTAAGTACAAGATGTGTGCCACAATGCCCGATCGTCGATCCCGATCGCGAAACCGCCGTCCTGGGGGCGCCAGAGCCGTTTCTCGGGGAATCGCGCAGGGCGCCTCAAGCCGCCGCGCGCCGCATCGCCCGCAACTTACTACGGCCGCCGCAATATACGAGTGAATCACGGCGTGTCGTCAGCGTGTCGCAGAAAGCTTTTCTAAGTGGGGGACGGGCGAGTGATTCCAAGTCGTTTCATGCGGAATCGGAGGGTCGATGGGTTGATACCGAGCATGGCCGCCGCGCCTTTTGCGCCTTCGACGGTGCCGCCGCAAGCTTCGAGCGCCCGACGAATATGATCGGCCTGGACGTTTTCCAGGCTGGGTAATTCTCGTTCGGGGGGTGATTCCGGCAGGGGCGCCTGCGTCGGCACGAAATTGGGAACGGCGGAGATCCTCAAATTCGGGCCTTTGGACAGGATGACCGCTCTTTCGATCAGATGACGCATTTCACGAATGTTGCCCGGCCAACTTTGCCCACGAAGATTGGCAAGAGTCTCTTCGTCGATCGGATTGAAGCGCTTGCCCATCTTTTTTGCGAATTCGGCGGCGAACGCTTCCGCCAGAATCGGAATGTCGTCGCGCCGCTCCCGTAGGGGCGGGACGTAGATGGGAAACACATTCAGTCGGAAATACAAATCCGCCCGAAATCGACCTTCCTTGATCGCCTTGGGCAAATCCCGGTTTGTGGCGGCGATGATCCGAGCGTTGGTCACCAACGTCTTGGTGCCCCCGACGCGTTCGAACTCGCCGTCTTGAAGGACACCGAGTAGTTTGGCCTGCACGGCGGCGGAGAGGTCTCCGATTTCGTCGAGAAACAGCGTGCCGTCACGCGCCAACTCGAACCGGCCGATACGCCGTTCTACGGCCGACGTAAACGCGCCGCGCTCATGACCGAACAATTCACTTTCGACCATACTCTCCGGCATGCTCGGACATGTCACTTTGATGAACGGTTGCCCGGATCTCAAACTGTGTGTGTGGATGTTGCGTGCGACGAGTTCCTTGCCGACGCCCGTTTCGCCGGTGATGAGCACCGTCGCATCCGTCGCCGCCACCTGCCGAATGTTCGCGCGGAGAGCGTCCATCAACACGGTGCTGCCTATCATCTCGCCGAAACCCTGCTCCGTCTGAATCTCCTTTCGCAGGTAGGCATTATGATCGGCGAGTTTGTCAGAGAGGCTGGCCAATTGTTCGTGCTTGACGGCGTTATCGATCGCCAGGGCCAATTGTAGCGCGATGTTTTCGTACAGCCAGTACTCCACCTTGCGCCGCGGCCGCACGTCGTCGGTGCCGAACATGAATCCGCCGAGAATTCGACCGCGAGCGAGCAAGGGTATGGCAATGTACCGCCGTACGCCCCGTTCCCGGAACTCGTAGTCATCGTCAAACTGGCACTCTTTGCCAAGATCGCTCGATTCATAGGTCGTCCCGTGTTCCAGCAGCCAACCGACAACGCTGCCTTGCACTCGATGGACTGTCGGCTCCGGCGTTTCGAGTCTATCGCGTCCCGGTGATTGCAGGTTGCGATATGAGCGAAATGTAAGAGTTCCTTCGTTGAGAAGGAATATGGCGCTCACGCAGTGCCCTTCCAAACTGCCGATCACGCCGCGAGCATGTTTCAGTACCGTGTCGAGTTCGAGTGACGAGTTGATGACCTTGCTCAAGTCAATCAACGCGTCGCGCCGACGATCGCCGCGGGCAAATCGCCCATGGTTCAGACAGTTGAACAGAACAGGCGTCACGAGCCGCCCGAGTTCCATCGCCAGGGTCCGCGACTCGTCGGGAATCGGGCGCCCCTTCAAGGAGACGACAAAGAGCGATCCAAGGAGATGCCCACGAAGGCGGATCGGCACACTCAGCATTTGGCCGCCGCCATGACTCAGCAACTGATCATTCGACGCCGGTACATCACTCGATAAGTCTACCAGAACGAAGGGTGCCGCCTCATCGAGCAGCGCCGGCACCTCGGTCAAGTCGAGCGGCAACTCCTCGTCGCTGACCGTGGTCTGCCGCGGCGATGCGTGGCGAACGGCGGCCGAGCGTGGGGTCACCGTGAAACGCTGAACGTATTGCCGTTCCTCGTCGTAGACGGTGATTCCGGCAAGGCAGAGGTCGGGCGAGTCGAGAAAGGCCTCACCAACACTTCGTGCCAGATCGGAGAATTCGACGATGGGCGCGCATTTCTGCAGTGTCGTCACTAAGCCGTTCGTGTGCTTGTTGTTCGCGTTTGGAGCCAAAGCCGCCCTTATCATAGGCCGACCAATAGATTAGCCGGTCCAATCAACGATCGACGCCGCCGCAGTTGTCCGATCATATTCGACAGCGCCTCCCGCTCCTTTTTCCACCGAGCACGACCGTACCGGCCGCAATCATCGTCAGGGCCAGGATCAAGAGCCCCCAACTGGATGCGGCGGGGACCGCTCCCGTGATCGGAATCTCCTGCAG
>Ga0055452_10000023_pt1 | contig 31337 bp, 31 predicted proteins | sample China_Galinas_PW_6_FD_57735 | JGI IMG/M metagenome (GOLD analysis project Ga0055452, IMG submission 57735) | Wetland microbial communities from San Francisco Bay, California, USA, that impact long-term carbon sequestration - China_Galinas_PWC_D2 | ecosystem: Environmental > Aquatic > Marine >... | reverse complement strand
CCCCCCGCCGCAAGTTGATTTGCCCGTACAATGCCACAAGCGTCACGGGCAAGCTCTCGCCTGCCGATGCCCCCCGACCCGGCTCGCCTTAGCGCCCGGCCGCCTTCCAATCGACATGTAGCCTCAGACTGAAGGCGATCCACTCTCGCTCGACTTCCTCGACGTTGCCAAATGAGGATTCGAATGCCCCAACCCGTTCGTCGGACGTCACCTGCCGTGCTGGAGTCTGACGAGCGACACTTGCCAGAAAGGAAGTGAATGCGAGGTCATGTTTGCGGCTCAGGTAATAAACCAATGCCCACGCCTGACCGTATCGGGCGGCGGCGTGTTCGCCTGCCTCGTGAAAACGTGAGGGAGACCCGACGAGGTCACGTAAGGGCAACCAGGACGGCCTCGCCATGGCCAAGCCCATCTCCTCTTCTGACATCCGTTTGGACTGGCGCGGTACACCCAATGCATCACGAAAGTCAGCCAGGCGCATGTGATTAATGGTCGAGAGCCTGCCGCCTCCTCGGGATTGTGGAATCTCAAATTGGCACGCCAAGCCTTCCGCCAGCCAAAGCGGATTCTCGCCTCGCGGGTTGTGTACGCCGATGTGAAAAAAAACCTGGTGGGCCGCTTCATGCTGGATCACCAATTTGTTGAACTGCTCGACGAGTTGATCCCGCTGCGTACGTAACGCGCCAATCTGCCGGCCTAGATCACGGCGGCGGTCCGCCGATCGCGCGCCGCGCTTATTTTGGCGCAATCGGCGCGCCTGTTCGACCAGCCGCTCAATCTGGCCCGTGACCTGCTGAAGCACAGGTCGTGTCATCGTGTTGCTGAAGACGGAGACGTCTTCCGTGTGGCTGTAGAAACCGGCAGCGCCGACGGGGTCCACACCGAGCGCCCGCGCCTTCTTCGCGTAATCGTCCTGTTTCTCGAAGAACAGGACACGCAGGCGCGTAGGCGGCACAGCGGCGTCGAATCCCAACTTCGTCGAAAACCTCCAGACGGCATCAAATGTCCCTTCGAGACGCCCCACGAGAGGGAGCAGGTGTTCGAGGGAGCAGTCGTAGCCGATCGTGAAATGATCCGTCTCGTAGATTCGAAAACCGGCACCCAACTCCGCCAGAATAGCGTCGGCCAACGCTTCGTCCGGGGGTAGGGCCGCCGGCGGCGCCGGCCCTCGCGCTTTCGCAGTCTCGCCCGAATGGAGCGCGTGCAAGGAGATAAGCAGAGTAAGGAAAGCGCATAGTCGATTTGAGGGGTGCCCGGCCCGATCACGGGCGCAGCCTTGGGTGCTGCCGCGACCGCCCCCATACCCATGCCTATTCATAGAATCCGGCCTGTCCTGAGGGAGAGGTTTCATCTTACCCCATTGTAGGCGCGCGGTTTGGGAGGAATCGTCACGAGGCGGTACCGGCGATTTCTTCCACCAGTTCACGCGGCGCGCCGATGTCTGCCACTTCCACGCGACCCACGTACGGCGCCGCCGCTTCCGCCGTAAAACCTAGCTTGTTGGCAACGAAGGTGACCGTCAGATCGGCACGTATGGTGGCGTTGGACGGCTCTCCGGTGTCGCAATCCAGCCCTGACGGCACGTCTACGGCCACCACCGCCCGCTTGCGTGTCGCGTTGACAGCATCAATCAGCGCGTCCGTGGGGCTTCGTACCTCGCCGTGAAATCCCGTTCCGAGAAGGGCATCGATAACGATTTCATCTCCCTGAATCGAGCGTATGAACGCCTGCTGATTTGCGGCATCTGCCGCGATGGCGGGGTTGATCGGCATGGCCTTGACGATGCGATAGTTTCCCAGTGTATCCGCTGTCATGCGATCTTCTTCGCCCGTCATCATGAGCCAGACGGTCCATCCGGCGTTGTGTAGATGGCGGGCCATGACGCAACCGTCGCCGCCGTTGTTGCCGGTACCGCAAAAAATGACGGCACGACCGACCTCGCCATACACACGGCGGATGATCTCCGTGGCGTTACGCCCGGCGTTCTCCATCAGGACCGGACCGGAAATGCCGTACCGCTCGACGGCCAGTTGATCGACACGGCGAACCTGCGCTCGTGTGAGTATCGTGAACATGAACGGTGATTATACAGGAGATGCGCTATCGAGGCGAAGGCGCCGGGGGTTTCGACGATTGCAGCGCGGAATCCCGTAGCACGTCCTCACCCGGCGTGGCAATCGAGGTCGACTGACTGCGATTCAGGTCCCGCAAAATGTTCGTCTCGATGGCGTAGCTGGCAGAGCGTGCCTTCTCCATGAGCGGTGCGGGCCAGGCAAAGAGCACGAGTATCGGTAACGCACACAAACCAAGCCCCAATCGGACCGGCACGCCTCCGACGCTTCGCGACACCTCCACTTCAGTGTTCATATACGCCGCACCGACGATGCGAAGATAATAGGCCGCGGCGATCGCCGAGTTGATCACGCCGATGACGGCCAGTGCGATGAGCGGGCCGTGAAATGCATGCCCGGATGGCACCGAAAAGGCGCTGCTGAAGACGTACAGCTTGCCGAGGAAACCCGCGGTCGGCGGGAAGCCCATCAGGCTGAACACGCAGACGGCCAGCGCCAGAGTCGCAGCCGGCGCACGCCGTGCGATGCCGGCAATGTCGTCGAGGGTCTCTGTATCATTCTCGCCTTTTTGCATCGTGGCGAGTAAAGCAAAAGCGCCGAGGTTCATGGCACCGTAGACGGCCACGTAGAACAGAAGTGCGGCCACGCCGTCGTGCATGGGCCCCCTGCCCGCCACAGGGCCGACAAGCAGGGCAATCATCATGTATCCGGTGTGTGCGATGCTCGAATAACCGAGCATCCGCTTGACGTTGCTCTGCAACAGCGCCAACACGTTGCCCACCGTCATGGTGAGCGCTGCCAGCGCCCAGAGCAGCCAGCACACCTCGATGGGCAGATCCCAGCGGAGGGCGATCATCACCTTTATCAGTGCCACAAAGCCGGCCAGCTTCGGGACAAATCCCAGCATGCCGGTGATGGGAGAAGCGGCCCCTTCGTACACATCCGGCGCATAGACGTGAAACGGTACCGCCGCCACCTTGAACGCCAGGCCGCCGATGACCAGTAGCAATCCAATCAAGGCCAGCGGACCGAGGTCCTGCCCGACGGGCATGTAGGAAAACGCCCCGGCCGGACCCACATTGAGAATCGTGGTGGTGCCCGACACGCCGTAGAGGAAGGACAATCCATACGCGAGAATCGCGGCGGACAGCGCCCCGAGGAAAAAATACTTCACCGACGCTTCCGACGCCCGCTTATTCAGACGGCTCAGCGCGATCAACACGTAGGTCGGCACACTCACCAATTCGATGGCGAAGAACAGCACCAGCCAGTCGTTGGCCAGACCCGTGATCAAGAGCCCGAGCAACGAGAACATGATGAGTCCCATATACTCGCCACGCTCCAGCGCCACGGGCTGCCGCCAATTGACCAGCACGATCAGCAAACCCACCGACAGCGTGATCAGCCGCGTATAATACGCCAGAGGTGTGATCGACAGCCCGAACGCTGCATATGTTTCTTCCGGCGCACCACGCCGTATCGTCTCGAAAAGCGCCAGCCCCACGACCAGAAACGTCAACCCGGACACCCAGGTCCGCTCGCGCGAGGCTTTCGTCGCGCCGACGATCAACGTGGTGCATGCACCGATCAGCAGGACAAGCTCCGGCATGAACTGGGCGAAATGCACCTCAGTGGACATGTCCGGTGCCTCCTTCATCGCGCTGAGCCACCTGCCTGGCGATTGGTGTCGCGTTTACAAACTCACTCGCAGGATATGGCCAAAGAAGATCGTTACCCACAGATCCCGCTGGATCGGCGTCAACGACTACTTCACGCACGTCCTCGACCGCACCGGTGTCCGCGTAGAGGGCCGTCGGCGGTTTCAATAGCACGTGATACCTGGTTGCCGTTTCAATGGAATCGAGCATGGGCTTGGGATAAACACCGATCACGACGCAACACGCCGCGATGGGCGCCAGAATGGCGATCTCCCGCCTCGTCAAGTCCTTACGCAGCCCGGTGGATGTATCCGGCGTGTTCGGCGGCTCTTTGAGGGGGCCGAACAGCACGCGCTGGCACATCCAAAGCATATAGACAGCGCCGAGTATGATGCCCAACGCCGCGGGTATGACATAGCCATACCCGAGCGGACCGGCCGCTCGATTGTCCATGGTCAAGCCGGAACTGGCCGTGCCCACCAGCACCAGCAGTTCACCGACAAAGCCGTTCAATCCGGGCAGACCGATACTGCTCAACGTAAAAAAGACCAGGAAAAACGCCATCCAGGGCATGGGCTTCGCCAATCCACCAATCTTGTGGATGTCGCGCGTGTGGTAGCGTTCGTACATGCAGCCGATCACGAGGAACAACGCGCCCGTCGACAGCCCATGGTTCACCATGTAGAGCACCGCCCCGTTGACGCCGACCACCTTCAGGCTGAACAGTCCGAGCATGCAAAAGCCGAGGTGGGAGACGGATGAGTACGCGACCAACTTCTTGACGTCTACCTGCACCCAGGCGGCGAGCGCCGTATAAATGATCCCGATGATCGCCAACACACCCACGATCGGGGCGAACTCGTAGCTCGCCGCCGGCAGGATGGGAATGCTCAACCGGCAGAAACCGTACGTGCCGAGTTTCAGCAGAACGCCGGCCAGAATCACGCTGCCCGCGGTGGGCGCCTCCGTGTGCGCTAATGGTAGCCAGGTGTGCACCGGGAAGAGCGGCACCTTGATCGCGAACCCCGCCGCGAACGCCAGGAACAACCAGTACTGCACGTTCGGCGGAAGTGTGTTTTCTTGCCCCATCACTGTCAGCTCGGCCAGATTCAGGGTAATGCGGCCCATCGTGGCGTAGCTGTAGTAGGCAAGGTAAACGATGCCGGCGAACGTGAACACGCTGCCCGCAAGTGTAAATATGAAGAACTTGTTGGCGGCGTAGCGGCGCTGCGGTCCGCCCCAAATGCCGATCAGGAAATAGAGCGGCACGAGCGTGAACTCGAAGAACACGTAGAACAGCAGCAGGTCCTGTGCGCAGAATACGCCCAGCATGGCCGCCTCGAGTAACAGAATCAAGCCGTAGTACTCGCGTTCGCGTTCTCGAATAGCCGTGGAACTGGACCAGATGGCCAGCGGCGTCAGGAAGGCAGTGAGCAGAATCAGCCAAATACTGATCCCATCGATACCGACGCGGTATCCGATGTCGATGAACGGCTTTCCGTCCTCGGTGATTGCGCCGGCTTCGCCGGTCAACCAGGGGATGTGAAAGGACATTGGATAAGCGCCATTGCTGAGATTCCCCTGCCATTGAGGCGAGAAAAACTCTACCGCCGCAAGAACAGCCAGCACCAGCACCACGAGCGAATAAAAGAGCGCACTGCGACGCACGCTGACCGAATCCCCGCGCGGCGGAAGCCAGAGCAGAATGACCCCCAGCAACGGGGTGAAGATCACGACTGTCAGAATCCACGTAGCCAAGGTCGTACCTTCTTCAAACGCTTCACTTCCCCGCCCAGAACACGAGTAGTACGATGACGGCCATACCCGCCACCATGCTCAGCGCGTAGCCCTGCATGGCACCTGCCTGAAATCCGCGCAACATGTACGCCAGCCCGCGCGGAATGGCGGTCACCACCCAGACGAGACCGTCAATCAAATAATCATCGAGCCCCACACAGATCTTGCCGCTCTTGCGCGCCGGCTTGACGATCGCATCATCGTAGAGTTCGTCCACGTAATACTTGTTCCACAGCGCGTCATAGCCCTGGGGCAAAGACGCGCGCACCAGCGGCGGAATCCACGGCTGGCGGTTGTACAGCACGTAAGCCGCACCGATCGCCAGGATGGCCAGGCCACCGGAGATGATCATGAGACCATAGGCCGCCCAGAACCCAACGGCGTGCCCCGCCTCATGACCGCCCCATGCGGGATTGGCCGCTACGAAGGTGTGCTCGAACACCGGCTCCAGGAAATGGTGGAACGGCTTGCCGCCCACACCCAGGTATCCCGCGCCGATCGCACCGATGGCTAGGATGAAGAGCGGCACGAGCATCCACCGGCCCGACTCGTGCGCGTGCACGCCTTCGGGCACGCGCTCGTCACCGAAAAAGGCGACGAAGACCATGCGGAACGTGTAAAACGCTGTCAGCACGGCCGTGACGAGCCCGATCGTGCCGAGTACCCAGTGCCGCGTGAAGGCTTGGTGGATAATCTCGTCCTTGCTGAAGAAACCGCTAAACATCGGCACGCCGGCCAGCGCCAGCGAACCGATCAGGAACGTCAGAAAAGTCCACGGCAGAAGCTTGCGCAAGCCGCCGAACTGCCGCATGTCGATGATGCCGCCCATGGCGTGCATCACGCTGCCGGCTCCGAGGAACAGCAATGCCTTGAAGAAGGCGTGCGTAAACAGATGGAAAATCGCCGCGTCGGCGGCATACACGCCAACGCCGAGAAACATGTAGCCGAGCTGGCTGATCGTCGAGTAGGCGAGGATGCGCTTCATGTCCGTTTGGACCAGCGCAACCGTCGCGGCGAACAGCGCCGTGGTCGCTCCAATCGCGGCGACGACCGTCATGGCCAGCGGCGATGCCGTAAATATGGCACCGCATCGTGCAATCATGTAGACGCCGGCCGTCACCATGGTGGCGGCGTGGATCAGCGCCGACACGGGCGACGGACCCTCCATCGCATCGGGCAACCACACGTGCAGCGGCAGTTGGGCACTCTTGCCGCAGGCCCCACACAGCAGCAGCAGGGCGATGCCCGTCACTCGACCCTGCGTCAGCGGATCGCCGTTGGCGAGCACGCCGCGCTCGACCATCTCGAACACTTCGCCGTACTGGAGCGTGCCGAAGCTGATGTAGATCAGAAAGATGGCCAATCCGAAGCCGAAGTCGCCGACACGGTTGACCAGAAAGGCCTTTTTCGCCGCGGCGGCCGCCGCGGGCCTCTGGTAGTAAAAGCCGATCAGCAGGTAGCTGCACAGGCCGACCGCCTCCCACCCCAGGTAAAGCAGCACAAAGTTGCCGCCCAGCACGAGCGCACACATCGCGAATACGAAGAGCGCGAGGAATGCGAAGAACCGCTCGTATCCCTTTTCGGGTCTGCCGTGCTCGCGCATGTAATCGCGCGAGTAAATCACCACGAGTAGTGAGACGCCGGTGACCGTCAGCAGCATGACGGAGGTGAGGGGATCGATCAGAAACTCGACACGGAAGGCGGACCCGGTACCACTCGCGATCCAATCGTACACCGGCACGAGTGCCGAGACATGCTCGGCGTCGAACTGGCGAACGTGGATGAAGACGCAAATGGCGGCCGCGAATGCGGCGCCCACTCCGAGAATCGTGGGCCAGTGCGCACGGCCCCGCAGCACAGGCGCCAGCGCACCAGCAAGGATCGCCCCCGCCAGCGGTGCCAGCAATATGACAATGCCGCATATCTTCAATGTCGCCAGTGTATCCGGTGCCATTTGTTCCGTCCGTCGGCCGCCCTTGCGTCAGCAGCCGGCCGGATGGCTCCCACTTCTATCCGCGCATAATCGACCACGCCTCGGCGTCGAGGGTCCCCCGCCGCCGGTACAACAACACGATCATACCCAACGCCAATCCCGCTTCGACGGCCGCAATCACCAGTAGAAACAAGGCAAACGCCTGACCTTCGAGATGATGGTGCAACCGGGCGAACGCCACGGCGTTGACCACGACACCCTGAAACATGACTTCCGTCGACAGGAACATGACGATCAGATTCCGCCGCGACAGAAAACCGACCAATCCAAGGGCAAACAGGATCGATCCGAGAATCAGATAGTCCGCTACGGGTGACATCAGAAAGGCTCCACCTTTCTTCCGATTTCACCGACCGGCTCCGTCGGCCGATAGCCGCTCTCGACGGGCACTTTCTTTCGCGACAGCGCGATGGCGCCCACCATGGCGATCAGAAGCAACAGCCCCGCCACCTCGAGCACCACCACGTATTTGGTCATCACCAGTTGGCCGATCGCCAGGGTGTTGCTATCCGCGACGACCCCCGCAGACGAGTCGGACGCCAGCTGCGCCGGTCTGTCCGTCACCGACTCCGGCACGGCATCGGCGTGCGAGGCGATCGCCGCCATCAGCACAAATCCCGCCAGCACGGCGAGAAACGGCTCGCGCGCCCTCCGGTCGTACGTTGCGGAACCGCCCTGGCTCGCCAGCATGATCACAAAAAGATACGTCACCAGAATGGCACCGGCGTAGATGATGATCAGCGCCACCGCCAGGAACTCCGCCTCCTGCAGGACCAGCAGCGACGCGACCGCGATGACCACCAGCACGAAATACAGGGCGCTGTACACGGGTCTCGGGTGCGTCACCACACGCGCCGCCGCCACCACGGCGATGGTGGCAAAGAGGTAGAAGTAGCCGGTGTGGCCGGTCCCCATCAGTCCGCCGAATGCCAACACCACGAACCAGCCGACCAGCGCCCCGAGCCCGAGAATCGCCCCGACCATCGTCCGCGGCCTGTCCCCGTGTGGCAGCAGGAAATAGACCCCTGCCCCGCCCAAGGCGAAGACGAAATAGAGCGCGGACGCGGTGGAGCCACTCACGACTTGGGTCCCTCCTTCTGCGAACCGGCTCGTTCGGCCGGATTTCCGGTATTCGGATACCCCGTAATCCGCGGGTTCTTTCGCGGCTTCTCATCCACCGTGCGATCGTGAATGGCCAGCAGTTCTTCCTTGTCCAGGATCATCTCGTCGCGTGTAAGACCGACCAGGCTGTACTCCGGTGTTAGCTCAATGGCGTCCACCGGGCAGGCCTCCTCGCACATGCCGCAGTAGATGCAGCGCAACTCGTCCAGGTCGAACTTCACCGGGTATTTTTCCCGATCGTCCCAGGGCGATTCACCGGCGTCGATGTGAATACAATGCGCCGGGCAGGCAGTTTCGCACATGTAACACGCGACGCAGGCCACACGACCCTTTTCGTCGCGGTTGAGGCGATGCACCCCGCGGTAGTTCTCGACGCGCAACTCCCGCTTCTCTTCCGGATACTGCACGGTCATCGGCTTGCCGAAGAGCGACTTGCCGAAGTGCCGGATCGTCGTCTTCATACCGTCGACGATTTGCGGCAAGTAAAAGCGCTCGGCCGCCGTCAGATCCGGCTCATCTACAAACATAATGTCCTTATCGTCGATCAATTCGCGACTCCGCTAGCGCGCACCTGAGTCATAGGGGTCTCATTGTTCGCGGTCGGCAGGTTCGCCGCGCGACCGGTCACCGGTGTATGAAGCAGGCCGGCTATCACCATGGACACGACGATGATCACGATATTCCCCACCAACGCCCAGATGGTACGATGAAGGTCGAAGTACAGGAGCACGGTGGTCAGCACGACCAGCGACAGCGTCATGGGGATCAGGGCCTTCCACGCCACGCGCATCAGTTGATCGAAACGAAGACGAGGAAGCGTCCAGCGGATCCACATCATGACGAAGATGAGGAATGCGATCTTGCCACAAAGCACCGCCACCTTGGCCAATACCGCCCACAGGTGCGTCGCCTCAGGCTGCGTCCATGAGAACCACGGCAAGTGCCAGCCACCCAGGAAGAGCACGGCAATGATCGCGCTGTTGGTGATCATGTGCGCGTACTCGCCGAGAAAGAACATGCCGAATTTCAGCGCGTTGTACTCTGTGTGAAAACCGCCGACCAGCTCTTGTTCCGCCTCGGCCAGATCGAACGGCGCCCGGTTGCACTCCGCCAGTGCCGTGATGAACAGAATAACGCAGGGTAACGGATGCAGAAAAACCGTCCATTGCGGCAGAATGCCACCGAACCAGTAGCCCGTCTGCGCCGCCGTGATGCCCTCTAACCTGACCGTACCCACCGTGAGCACCACGACCAGAATGCAAAGCCCCATCGGAATCTCATAGCTGAGCATTTGCGCGGTCGCGCGGATGGCGCCATAGAACGAATACTTGTTGTTGCTCGCCCATCCGGCAAGAACCACACCATAGACGCCCATCGACGCCACACCCAGGATGTAGAGCAGACCGATGTCCGGATTGGCGACCTGAATCTCGACCACGCGATTATTGACCTGCCATTGACCGCCCCACGGAATGGCGGCAAATCCGACGAACGCCACCAGCATGGAGATCCCCGGCGCCGCCAAGAAGAGCACCTTGTCCACATGCCGTGGAATGATGTCTTCCTTAAAGACGAACTTGCCACCGTCGGCCGCCAGTTGCAGCAGACCCCAAGGTCCCACGCGATTCGGCCCGTAGCGATCCTGAATGAACGCGGCGATCTTACGCTCAAAGTAGATGCAGTACGCCGTCACGCCGAGCAGTATGAGCACGATGACCACCATCATGCTCAAACTGATGCCAAATTGACTGGTAAAGAACTCAAACATCATCGTACATCAAACTGCCGACGCAATCGTTTTCGCAACCATTAGTGTGCGTGTACCGGCTTTGGCGGTGCCTCATACGCCTGCGCAAACGCAGGCATGGTGGCCGCCATCAGCTCCCGTACACGCTCGCCGGAATACAATCCCTCGTAACCCGCGAGGGCAAACAAATACAATCCGTCCTGCCGCGCGCCTTCCGGCGGATCGATGGCCCGTTCGAACGCCTGTACCAACCCGTCTTCGTTGATGAACGAGCCCTCCCGCTCCACCCAGACACACGCGGGCAGAATGAACGCCGCGGCGTCCATCAGCGGGTTTTCGAAGATATCCTGGACGACTACCAACTCGATCTTCTCGGCGAACTTCGCCGCCTTCTTGTCGATCCACTCCTCGGGATAGCCGCCGACGACCCATGCCGCCGAAAACGCGCCCTCACCACACTTAGCGGTGAAGGCCTCGAATTTCATGTGATTGCCCCCGGCCACGTCGATCACCGCCTCGACGCCGCGCCGGTTCGGGCATTTTTCCTTGGATATTCTGAACTTGACCTGGTCGCCCGACGCGCCGGCCGGGAAGGAACCTGCCTCCCCCTTGGTGGGCACGGGGCCCGCGACCAGCGTGGCGTCAGGCGCCACGTCACGAATGAATTTCGCCAGCAACCACGCCTCTTCGGACGACATGAACGGCGAGAGTACCGCGGCGACACCGGCGCCGCCGTGTTCCGCCACATGCGATTCGAAGCGATAGCGCAGGATGCCCGGCAGCTCGGACCAGTCCGGTGACGACTTGCTGAGACCGCGTCGCATCACCGGCGACGTCACACGCTTGTCGTTCTCTGCGTACTTGTAACTGTACCGCCCCGCGTCGCACATCCACCAGTCGTTTACTTTGGGGTTGTAGCGGGGCTTCAGCCGGTGTACGACGCCTTCGTTGTGGTCCACGGTGACCGAACAGCCCCTGGCACAACCTGCACAGACGGAGCGTGCAGACTTGAGAAACCACACGCGCTGCTTGAAAAGAAAATCCTTGTCGAGTAGACAGCCCACCGGGCAGACGTCGACCACGTTGCCCTGCAACGGATTGTCCAACGGGAAGCCCGGAAAGACATCGATCTCGTTCTTCGCGCCGCGGTTCACCACCGACAGCTCATGCGTGCCGGAGATTTCCTCCGTAAAGCGAACACAGCGCGTACAGAGCACGCAACGATCTTGATAAAGCAGCGTTTTCGGGCCGATGTCCTTCTTGGGGTTCTTCCACTTCTGATCCACCATGCGCGACTCGGGCTTACCAAACTCGAAACTGTAGTCCTGCAGGTGGCACTCGCCTGCCTGGTCGCACACCGGGCAGTCCAGCGGATGGTTCAGGAGGAAGAACTCCATGCAATCTGCTTGGTTTTTCTTGACCGCCGGCGAATCGAAGCGAACCTCCATGCCGTCGCGGACGGGCGTCTGGCACGAAGGAATCAGCTTGGGGGCCCAATCCAATTCGTGCGTCTTGGGATGGGGCATCTTCATTTCCATCAGACACAGGCGGCACGAGGCAACGACTTTGAGCCCCGGATGGTAGCAGTAATGCGGCACATTCCACCCCGCATCAAGCGCGGCCTGGAGGACGCTGATGTCGTCGCGGCATTCGATTTCCTGATTGTCGATAATGATCTTCGGCATAGGCTTCTGTCGAGTCCCGCAAATCGCCGCAACGACTTGGAGATCATGGCATCAATTCAACACGCGCAAGGCCTCATCTAGCCTCTCGGGCGCCTGAGCGCGAATGGCCGCCTCTAGTTCGCCGCGGAACTTCTTCACGATCGTCTCAATCGGATAGGTCGCGCCGTCGGGCAATCCGCAAATACTCAGTCCCGGCATCATGCCCATATTGCGGGCGGTTTCAAGAAGGATGTCGAGATCCTCGACCCGGCCGGCGCCGTCGGCAATGCGCGTGGCGATCTTGTACATCCAACTCGTGCCCTCGCGGCATTGGGTACACTGCCCACACGATTCCGTACCGTAAAAACGCGCCATGTTACGCAGGACGATGCGGATGTCCGTATCTTCGTCGAACACGACAGCTGCCGCCGTACCCAAACCCAGCAGACCGAAATTACGCGGATCGTCAAAATCCATTTTCATGTCGAGTTCGTCGGCCGTGAGCACACCCATCGACACACCGCCGGGAAGCACGCCCTTGACTCTCTTGCCCGGACGCATGCCGCCGCCCATGTCCTCTCGTTCGATGAGGTCACGCACGGTGATATCCATGGCCGCCTCATAGCAGCCGGGCCGATTCACCGGACCGCTGATGCAGAACAGCTTAGGACCGGAACTGTGCGACGGACCGATGCCGGTAAACCACGACGCCCCTCGCTCGATGATGTGCGGCAGGCAGGACAGAGTCTCCACATTGTTGACCACGGTCGGCTTGTGAAACAGCCCTTCGATCGCAGGAAACGGCGGCTTGATGCGAGGCCATCCACGCTTGCCTTCCAGCGATTCGATCAGCCCGGTTTCCTCACCGCAAACATAGGCTCCCGCACCGCGATGGATGTACACTTCCAGCGAGTAATCCTTGCCGAACACCTTCTTGCCGAGGTAGCCGGCTTCGTAGGCCTCGTCCACGGCCCGTTGCATGACGTGAAACTGCTCGTGAAACTCTCCACGCATGTAAATGTAGGCGACCTGTGCCTGGGTCGCGTAGGCCGCAATGATGATGCCTTCTATCAACTGGTGCGGATCTTCTTCGATCAACACGCGATTGCAGAAGGTCGGCGGCTCCGACTCGTCGGCATTTACGCAGAGGTACGTCGTCGTACGGTCCTTCGGGAGAAAGCCCCATTTCACGCCTGCGGGAAAGCCCGCCCCGCCGCGACCGCGCAGGTTGGCATCCTTGACCTCAGCTACCATCTCGTCGGGCGCGCGATCGAGGGCCATGCGCACGCCTCGATAGCCGCCGCGCGACTCGTAGACCTTGAGGTCCGTCGAGTGATCGGCACCGACGTTGCGCATCAATACGGGTTCGAACTTCGCCATGTACGATCCAAATTCAGGTTACGGTAGCCGGTAAAAGTGCAGCACGCGCCATGCCACAACACGATTGCCGGTTCACATCGTTCCCCAGGCCACCTGCGAGAAACGCCAGAATCTCGCTCGCCAGGTCAGCCGATACTCGAGGATCAATCCGCCTCGCGCATCTCCTGCACGTCCGACGTCGTTTCAATCAAGTCATCCACCGCCGTTTCGTCTCCGCCCTTGCCGTTGGCAGGCGGATCGAAGAGATCACTTCGCTCCATTTCGACGCAGTCGTTCTTGTCGTCAGCCAGAATCCTGGCCACATCCTCGGCCCTGACGCACTTGTGCGTCTTTTCGTTCACGATCAGACACGGAGCGTGATCGCACGCGGCCAAACACTCCTCCGTCACGAGACTGTACGTGCCGTCCTCCGAGGTGCCGTGCTCGTCGATGCCCAATTGCTTTTTGAGTTCCGCCAGCACTTCCGCCCCACCGAGCAACTCGCAGGACAGGCTGCGGCAGACCGTGATCACCTTCTTCCCCTTCGGGTGCGTCCAGAAGTGGGTGTAAAACGACAAGGTATCCAGCACGTCCGACGGATGAATCTCGAGCAGTTCCGCGACCTCGATCATCGCTTTGTGCGAAACGTGTCCGTTAGTGTTCTGCACGATCCACAGCGCCGGCAACAGCGCCGCTCGCTTGGTTTCGTAGCGAGGGAAGAACGAGCGGATCTTGTCGCGGACCGCCTCGCTCAGCGCAAGCGGGGCATCAGGATCCACCGTGGATTGAATGCGATCAATCGTCTTCCAGGCCATCGGCCGCCCCCTCAACTATTGCGCCAACACCATGACTTCAACGCCGCTTTCACACTAGCCTAGCGATCCAACTCCGCCGCAATAATGTTCATTCCACTGAGAACCGCGATGACGTCACTGACGCGGTGCCCTCTTACCAACTCGGAAAAGCACTGATAGTTGATGAACGAAGGCGGGCGGCATCGCGCACGGTACGGCGCGTTTCCACCGTCGCTCACGAGATAAAACCCGAGTTCGCCGTTGGCCGTCTCCGTGGCGCCATAGGCCTCACCGATGGGAGGCTCGAACCCGCGGTTGGTCATAATCTGCTCGAAGTGGTGGATCAGTCCTTCGATGCTGAAATACACTTCGTCCTTACCGGGAAGCGTCTTCTTTTCGCCCGGCAGCACATCCACCGGTCCCGGCGGGATGTTGTCCACGAGCTGCAGAATGATCTTCATCCCCTCGCGCATTTCGGCCAACCGGACCAGATACCGTGCCAGGCAGTCGCCACCACGGCTGAGTGCTACTTTAAAATCCACCGCGGACGAGCCCTGGCCGTCCCAATTATCTTCGTAGCAAAGGTACGGTTCGTCCTTGCGCAGATCGCGGCGCACGCCGCTCGCACGCGCCAGCGGTCCGGTCAGACCCCAGTTGATCGCATCATCGTGATCTATGAATCCGACGCCTTTGGTGCGCTCGATAAAAATCCGATTTCGCGTCAGCAGCTTTTCGAAGTCGCTCAGAGCCTCCGGCAACAGCTCCGTACAGAACCGCTTCACCTTGCCGGGCCATTCGTCCGTGACATCTTCCTTCAAACCGCCGACGCGCGTGTAGCTTGTCGTAAACCGATGACCGCACGCTTCTTCGAAGAGGTCGTTGATCGTCTCGCGCACGTTAAATGGGTACATGAACGCCGTGAACCCGCCCAGATCCAGACCGGAACAACCGACACACACCAGGTGATCCTGAATCCTCGCCAATTCCGCGATGATCGTGCGAATGACCTTGCACCGTGGTGTCAGATCAATGTCAAACAGTGTCTCGCAGGCATGGTGCCAGGCGATGTTGTTGGCCATGGGCGACACGTAGTTCATCCGGTCGGTAACCACGACGTACTGATTGTAATTCAGGTGCTCGCCGAGCTTCTCGAAACCGCTGTGCAGGTAGCCGATGTGCACCGTGCAGTTGAGGACCTTTTCGCCGTCCAGCTCCAGGACGTGGCGCAGCGTGGTGTGCGTGGCCGGATGCTGCGGACCAAGGTTGAGCACCCATACGTCGCCGCCCGGTTCCTCCGGGGCGTACGTCGCCGTGAAGCCGATAGGCGAAGGATTGCCTGCTCCAGACACGGTGTTCATGGTTTCTCTATCGACTCTGATGACAATACCGCTTCGCGACGAAATCCTCTTCTCACCAACTGCTCGGCGGCCTAACCTGTACGCGATAGTACAAAATGCCGAATGCCCTCAAGACCGAAGTGCCTGCTTCCCGACTCGTCGCGTAAAAACGGCACGCGATAGAACTCGCGAATGGACGGCGGACAATGCATTTCCACTACCCGAACATTACGTAGCTTTTGAATCTCATTCCGAGCTTGTGAAGAAGTTTCTTCGTCAGCAACAAAAAAGAAAGTAATTGTAGAATCCATTCCCGCACCTCCGTGTAAAGCGCCGATTATCGTCCGATCGCATCAAATGCCTCGCTGATTCGATCCTTTCGCACAACCATTTGAGCACCTGGACCCTCCTGCATCGTTCCGGGAGGAGGGAAAATCCGATCAAGCACACCGTTGGGGTCGTGACTTTGTTCCTGCACGACGTAGGCTGGACGCCCTTTCCCGGACGCAAAGAAGTTTATCTCCTGATACACACTTCGGCTCACGCGATCTTGGTTTTTGAAGACTGGATTGAACGCGACGAGATAAGTCGCCTGGTCGACAAGGCGATAGTCTCGCCAACCCACGTCCGTCTTGATGAGCCCCGCCGCCGCCCTGAGTTGCTCAAGAGGAATAGCCGTTTGGTATTCCTTGACGGGTGGTCCGGACGACAAACATCGGTCGGGCGGCCAGACACTCGACAAATTCCAACGGCGTACCTCCCGATCGAACCGCACGACCGATTCGCCACGGTCATCACCGGTGCTCGTTTCGTGGCAATCCGTATCATCCATGGCAACCACCAGAGGGAGCTCGTCAATCCCTAACGGACATGTCACAACCAGATTGTGCTCGCTGTGCTGTATTGCATATGCCTGCTCCAAGAATCCGTTGATCTCTTCGATTCCGGAGTCATCCGAACCTCGCGAAAGCAGTTTTCGCGGAGCTGAGATCGGGAAAGCCAAATACACGACTCTTGGATCGTTCGAGAAGATCCGCCGTGCCAACGTCTCAGAAGGATGCGAGACCGAAACCATGAACACGGGAATTGTGGCACTGCTGGCATGAGCAACTTGGTCCGCCACCATCTGCTCAGCACGGCGAGCGAAGATCAGTTGTTCTAGCGTTGGTCGACCCCGATAATCTTCGCCACCTGCACGTTGTTCTGTGCGCCACCACATATCGTAAACTTCATCTAGCAGCACGACGATCAAATCTGGGCGCAAATCCTCGGCTACGGCCCTAGCATCGAGGAGCCACCGCACGCCGTAGTGCCCCCGAACGACACAACCGTGCATTCCAACAAACAAATCCCCGTCAGAGTTCGCGAAATCCGATGAAAACCGAGCCCAGCAATTGGCCCATCTTGCGCGCTGATTCTCGTACGTATCGTTCAAAAACGCGTACCAATCGAGTCCGCCCTTTTCGGCGTTGAAAAGATAATCACTGTCGAAATCTGCACACGCAATGTTGTCACGCGAGAGGTGGTCACGAGCCCATGCACGTAGTCGCACAAGTGCATTTTTCTTGTCGACGCCGGTCACGCCAAAGAACAGTACGCGCCTTGCGGCCATTTCTCACCTGTTAGGTATATGTTAGCATACTTTCGACCGGATGTCAATCCGATCTTCCGATTACAATTGCTTACGCGCCCTCGCGCGTTACCACTTCAAAGTCCTCTCGCTCGCCGCGCCCGCGAAGCGGATAGTCCTTGCGGAGAGGGTGGGCCTTGAATCCCTCCCACGTCAGAATACGCCGCAGATCCGGATGATCCTTGAACCGCACGCCGAACATGTCAAACACCTCGCGCTCCAACCAGTCGGCGCCCTTCCAAATGCACGTCACCGAGGGCACCTGCGGCTCCGGATCGTTCACGAAACACTTGATCCACAGCCGATGCCCCAGGCTGATCGACAGCAACGAGTAGATCACGCCGTAACGATCGCGCGCCTTGGGGAAGTTCAGATAATCGACGCAGGTTAGATCACAGAGCTGTTCGAACCGACAGCCGTCGTCGGTGTACAAAAACCGCATCACGTCCAGGAGGCGATCCGGCGCCACCCGTACATAAATCTGTTCCTTGGACGCCTCGCGCCGGTCGATCAGCGGCGCGGGCGCGAAATCGATATCGGAGAATTTCTCGAAGAGAACCTTGACTATTGGGTGCTCGTGTGCGCTCACGTCAGTTTTTCGCCGTGTCTGCCACTTCCACTTGAATCGTCGGCTCCACCGTCACGCCAAGACCACGCTTGCGCTGCCCGCTGCCTGTCACGCCTTCCTTCTCGATGATGCGCTGGATGGCCATCACCCCTTCGAGCAGGGTCTCTGGACGAGGTGGGCAGCCGGGAACATACACGTCGACCGGTACAAACTGGTCGATACCCTGCACCACGGCGTAGGTATCAAAGACCCCACCGGTGCTCGCACAGGCGCCCATGCTGATGACCCACTTGGGCTCCGCCATCTGCTTGTAGATCCGCTGCAAAACGGGCAGCATTTTGATGGCCACGCGACCGGCACAAATCAACAAATCACATTGACGCGGCGTGAATCTCATCACCTCGGCACCGAACCGCGCGATGTCGTAGCGGCTGGCACCGGTGGCCATCAGTTCGATCCCGCAACACGCCGTAGCGAACGGCATGGGCCAAAGCGAGTTCTTGCGGCACCAGTTGATGGGAAACTTGCGGAACAGATCCATGAGGTGATCCATTCGGGTCGTAATGAAATCTTCCTTGCTGGCCTGGGCGGGCGGGAAGCCGGGGTTGTCTAATCCCATTGAAACGCCCCCCGCTTCCACTCGTAGAACAGACCAAATACCAGCAGGCCGAAGAAGATGCCCATGCCCCCGAGCAGGAAGCCTTTGCCAACCTCGCCGCCCGCAACGGCAATCTGCTGGCCGGTGGTGGCCGCTTTGAAGAAAGCCTGGGCCCAGGGCCACATGAAGACAATTTCCACGTCAAACAGCAGGAACAGCATGGCCACGATGTAAAACTTGACGTTAAAGCGCCGCTGCGTGTCCATGACGATCGGCATGCCCGATTCGTACGCGCTGTCCTTCATTGGACCGTGGTGGATTTTCTTGGGATGAATAATGTGCGCCAGGGCGAGTTGCGCCACGCACACGATCAGTACAAAGAGGATGGTGGCACCGATGGCCGCGTAGGGTTCGATCGAGGCAAGACACATGGCCGAAATACACCTCTGCCAGGGCTCACTAGCGGCTCGGAGTCGCCGTCGGTCACACCCTGACGCCGGTGCTGCCGAGCAAGGGTCCGAATGGTACTGCCGCTCATTCCGAATGTATATGCCCAACGGGGCTAGTCAACGATATTTTTCCCAAAGTCGGCGTACCATCCAGCCTTGCAAGCAATTACCGTGCCCGCGGTGACGCCGTCCGGCCACCCGATATCAGATAGAAGCCCGACCACCGAAGAAAGCAGATTCCTGGAAACCGTGATCGGTTCCGCTACGCCGAACTCACCGCATCTTCTGTCACCGCATGGCCTCCAGCATGGGTGCTGAACGCGACCGAATAGGGAGCGTGAAGGCCGCCCCGCTGATCGAGCGCCCGGCGCCCGCGGCAAACGCTGACACGCATCAGACCGCCACCTCTTTTTTCGATAGGAGATCGAACGACGACAGGAGGTCCTGCACGCTGTCCGGGTGGCCTCGGTCGAACCGGTTTGGCCACAGTTTCCAGAGTTCTGAGGGGTGAACGCCAACGGGCCAGTCGCACTGCGCGGTGCCTGGATGCCACCGGTTCCAAACGGTTTCCAGCCAATCGGACCGCATGGTGGAGGCGTCTCGGTTGCCGTAGAGCTTCATTTTCAGGGTGACGCGGGCATGGCTGTTCCAGGCGTAGTGCCAGCCCGTGATGCGGGAATCGCGTGGCGCGCGAATGCCGCCGTCTTCCGGCTTGCCGTCGATAATCCGTCGAATGGGAAGGTGTTGGACGCTCATCCCGTCGCGCCGGCGCAGCACGCGCACATAACGGAACCAGCGATCGTCGCCGCTTTCGTCGACGAGCACGAAGTCGGGTGATTTCCAAAAAACGTACATCGGGATGGCCAGCGCGGTCAGGTCGGGATCGTCGAACTCTCTGGGCACCGCGGAAAACGCGTGGGCATCATAAAACTCGTCGGCGTCTACGTGCCAGATCAGGTCGCCTGTTGCCCACCGAGCGTAGGCCGCCGCCATTTCGTTCTTGTCTTCCCACGCTTCCTGCACTACTCGTATTTTGCCCTCAGGATCGGGGAATCCGTTGAGCAATTCGATCGTGCCGTCGTCAGACCTCATTCCTACGCCGGCATGATGACGGAGGGAGACAACCGAACCTTCGCACACGATGATTTCGTGAGCATGGGGGTACAAATGGGCCAGGTTGGCGCAGATGGTCGGTGCCTCGTTGAAGGCGATCATGCAAAAGGACGTTTTCACTGTGCTATTGCCGTTTCGTATTTGATGCCGGTTTTCGATTCACGAATGCGACCGGGGTTGCCCATGACCGTCTTGCCTGGCGGAACGTCTTTGAGAACCACGGTACCGGCGCCGACGACGGCATCGGGGCCAATGGATACCCCTGTGATGATGGTCGCACCCGCGCCGACAAAAGTGCCGCGTCCGACTTGCACTCCGCCGCACAGCGTGGCGCGTGGCGAAATGACGGCAAAGTCGTCGACGACGGCGTGATGCTCGATAATCGCACCAGTGTTGATCACGGCGTGGCGACCGATGCGCGCCAGCGGGTTAACGACGGCGCCGGCGAAGACGACCGCGCCCTTGGCGATGCGGACCCCATCGGCGATCACCGCAGAGCGGTGAATGGCCGTCCACCAGTTGGGGGAGAATCGGTCTGTTTTGTCGGCCAACGTATATCGGAGCTCACGGTGATCGAGCCCCGCCATGCCGAGTATCAGGTTTGTGACGGTGCCGTCGGCCGTGAGTTCGGGCAGGTCGTTGTCGGTGCCGAGATACGTCACGTCCAATTGCGCCATGGAGGTCCGATCGTGATGGGGCAGGTCGACATATCCGACGACGGTGGCGTTTTCGGAGCTGCGTATGCACTCTGTGACAACGGATGCGTGTGCGCCACCGCCGATTAGCGCGATGCGAGGTAGAGATTGGCTAGACGGTGTCACGCAAGAACTCCGTGTGTGGCCAGGGATTGGCGAACGTCCATGGCGTCCGGCTCGTCGATCCAGTTTTGCTCTGTCTCACCATGTCGCACGTCGCACAGGAATTCTGGGGCGGCGTGCAGCACTTCATTTCTCGTAAGCGCAGACTCCACCTGCGACCCCCGCCCCGCATCCTTATCGGTGAGTTGAAGCGGTTATCTCTATCGGATTGGCCGCGGCCTGAATGATCGTGCACAGTAAAAAGTGTGTCTGCGGGCATTGAGACCGCAGCATAGGGTGGGAACGTCTATGAATGCGTGTCGTGATGAAGTCCTCCTGGCCGGTCAGGACACGCGGGAAATCGAGGTCGAAGGGCGTGTCAAGATCAAAGATGCTCTCTGCCGATAGCCATGGTAATGTGATATCCTCTTGAAATGCGCGCAGAATGAGCAGGGAGCACCTCGTGTGCAATCGGAAGTACATTGCGGTGTCGGCCCCTGACCTGAGTGCATCGGAGCGCACGGCTCTCCTTAATGCATTTGATTCGTCCTGGATTTCATCCAAGGGCTCCTTCGTCACCCAGTTCGAGGAGGAATTCGCGAGCTTTGTGGGCACGCGACATGCGATTTCATGTACAAACGGAACCAGCGCGCTCCATTTGGCGCTGTTGTCGCTCGGAATCAGTGCCGGCGATGAGGTCATCATCCCCGACCTGACGTACATCGCAACCGCGAACGCCGTGCGGTACGTGGACGCGGAACCGGTGTTCGCCGATTGCGATCCGCATACGTGGAATGTCAACCCGGCCAGCGTTCGTCGCATGCTGAGCCCGCGCACGAAAGCCATTGTCGGCGTGCACCTGCTCGGCGTGCCCGCCAACGCGAGCGCGCTTCGTGCAATTGCCGATGAGACCGGGTGCGCGCTTGTCGAGGATGCCGCCGAGACGCCGGGTGCCAAATGGGAGGGAATCGGCGTGGGCTCCTGGGGCGATGTCGGCACGTTCAGTTTTTATGGCAACAAGATGATCACCACGGGCGAGGGCGGGGCCGTGTGCACGAACAACGACGCCTTGGCGAATCGCCTGCGCAAGTTGAGAGGCCAGGCCGCCGATCCCCATCGCCATTATTGGTTTGACGAAGTGGGCTACAATTACCGGATGACGAATCTCGCGTGTGCGATTGGCGTCGCTCAGCTCGCACGCTACCCCGAGATCGCCGAAAAGCGACGCGCGGTGCGGTCATGGTACGAGGAGAGCTTCGCCGAAGCCCGCCTGCGGGCCACGTTGCAGCAATGCCCGCCGCAGGCGTACCCGGCCTGGTGGATGATCGGGACGGAACTCGACTCAATGCCACCGGCCGATCGGGAAGCCACTCGACGAATTCTCGAGGCGCGACGGATCGAGACGCGGCCGTTCTTCTCGGCCATTAGTTCGCTCCCGATCTACAAAGGCTGCCGGACAGACGAGGGCTGCCCGATCGCGCAGCACCTCGGGCGGAACGGTGTCATGCTTCCGACACACTCGAAGCTTGGACGCGATGACGTGCATAGAATCGTCGTCGATTTGGCGGCAGCCTTGAAAGAAACAGTGCAAACGCGATGAGACTGCCGTTGTGTGATGTCAAGAAGCGGGCCGTGCATCGCTTGAGGACACAAGATCGAGTCGACCACCACGCATAAGGAGATGTCGTTCCATTGCGCATCGTCATCAACGGCCAAATCGACCCCAGGCGTAGCGGAGGGATCGCGCAGGTCCTGGCGGGTCTGGCGCATGCGCTCGGGCAGCTCGACGGCCCGGAAGAGTACGTATTCGTCTGCTCACCGCAATCGGCACCGTGGCTGGCACCGCACCTGGGTGCGAACAGCAAAATTGAAACGAACCGCAAATGTACGGCCGCACCCAAACGGGGAATTCGAGAGTCCGACGGTTTTTGGGAGTCCTTCGCACCGGATGTGCTCCATTTCCCCTACCAGAGCTACACGAGAACCGACATTCCAAGCGTCTTCAACCCACACGACCTTCAGCACGTGCATCTGCCGCATCTCTTTGAAGAGGAGGAGCGCGCGCGACGCGAATCCCTGTACGGCGAGGCCTGTCGTCACGCCGCGGCGGTCGCGGTGACGAGCCGATTCGTCAAGGACGACGTCGTGCGGCAATACGAGATTCCTGCAGATAAGGTACACGTCATCTGGTGGGGAGCGCCGACGTCCGTTTACGAACACCCCACGCCAGCGGATGTCTCGAATGTTCTGGCCAGGCATCGCATTGCCGAACCGTATGCCATTTATCCGGCACAAACCTGGCCACACAAGAATCACAAGCTACTCCTGGAGGCTCTTCAGCGTATTTGTGGGCCGTGCGCGATGCCGCTGTCGCTCGTTTGCACCGGCGCCAAAACCGACTACTACCAGGAGCTGCACTCACTAGTGATTCGTTTCGGGCTCGAGGATCACGTCCGCTTTCTCGGATGGATCGAAGAACGCGAGCTGATGGCACTATACCGCGCGGCGAGGATGATGATCGTGCCGACGCGCTTCGAGGCCGTCAGTTTTCCTGTCTTCGAAGCCTTTGATATGGGCATTCCCGTGGCGTGCTCGGCGGTCACTTCGCTGCCAGAACAAGTGGGCGATGCCGCGATTCTCTTCGAGCCACACGACACGGAGGGTCTGATCTCGGCCATCCGACGACTACACGAAGATGAATCACTTCGTCGTACCTTGATCTCGCGCGGCTATGACCGCGTCAAACAGTTCACTTGGCGATCGACGGCGGAAGGGTATCGGGCGCTCTATCGTCGCGTCGCGTGTGGCGCCGCAAGCGTGGCCTCAGTGCCGGGTGTGCCAGCCAAGACATAAGGACCGAAGACCAAATGCACGCTAACGAACACAGCGTCACCACTGCGGCTTTCGATGCCGCCGCCATGGCAACCGCCAACAGCGCCAATGACCTAGCCGAAGCTGTCGTACGGACCGCGCAAGACCACGCGACACACCGCCATCTTCTGGATGTCTACAGACGCATCGAATCAGACCACTTTCTCGAGGAAAGCTGTCGCACGCTGGAGACAGCCATCGAGAACATGGCGCCGTATTGGGATGTGTGCAGCGTTCTGGCAAGCTATGCCAGGCTCTGCCAACCTCGCGCCTATTTGGAAATCGGCGTCAGGCGCGGCCGATCCGCTGCCGTGGTCGCCGCCACCTGCCCTGGCATCGATCTCTTTCTCTTCGATATGTGGCACCCGAATTACGCCGGCGTCCCCAATCCCGGCCCCGAATTCGTGCAGGCGCAACTGGATCGCGTCAGCCATTGCGGCCAAGTTCATTTCTTCTCGGGCCGATCGCAGCACACCGTGCCGGCGATGTTCAGCGATCCGGCACGGCCACAGTCGTTCAGCCTGATCACGGTAGACGGCGACCATCGCGATGCCGGTGCGCGCGCCGATCTCGACAATATCGTTCAGCACCTGGCCCCCGGCGGAATGATTGCTTTCGATGACATCGCCCATCCAGAATTCCCAAGCCTCCACGCGATGTGGAAGTCATTTCTATCCGATCACGCGGAACTCGTCGCGATAGAAAATACCGTGGACGGCACAGGAACGGCCATTGCCGTACTCGGTCCGGCAGCACATCGGCGATAGACTCGCCAACGGAACATGTCACCGTCACGAGGTAGCCGGCTTGGCTAACATCACGACCTCCGGACGCTCGTAGCGGACATAATCATCGTACGCTATTTGAAACGACTCGGTGTGTGAGCCTGCGTTGAAGTTGATTCGCTCGTTTTCCGCCAACCGCACGTCGCAGTACGTTTTCAGCCCGAACAGGCTGCCAAAGGGCGGAATCGACCCAGGTGCCAGTGACGTCAACTCGAAGACCTCTTCCTTGGTCGCGAAGCGCAAACGCCGGGTGCCAAGATGTTTGCGTAACGCGCCACTATCCAGCGCCAAATCCGCCGGCATGACGGCCAGGAACGTATCATCACTTGTCTTGAGAATGAGAGCCTTGGCGCCGCTGTGGAGTGACACACCTCGGGCAGCCGCCGCCTCCGCACTGGTGTATACGGCATCATGGTGCGTGTGCTTGTAGCCGATCCCTGCCGCATCCAGAGCACGTCCAAGCAGCCCAAACACGCTTGATTCACTCACAACGACGCTCCTCGGCGGCCGCACTGAATGTCAGGTCAGGAATGCTTGCACAAAGGTAGTCAGGCATATGCGCTCGTTCGCTTCGGTACGAACGGATCCCATGTGGCAAGACGAGCGACGGCCGACGTCGCAAGCCGCGATGTCGGGGTTACGCGTCAAATAGGGACTGCTGCGCCGGACTCTCTTCTGCGACCCGCTCGCGCACGTCGCGGATTTCGTCCACGAACTCGCCAACGGTCTGAAACTTGCGGTGCACGCTCATGAAACGCACGTAGGCCACCTGATTCAGTTGACGCAGTCGGCGGCCGACATAAACCCCGATTTGCTCGGTGGTCACCTCCCGGTCGTGGTTGGCGAACAGATCCTCCTCGATGCCGTCGACCAGACGCTGCAACTCTTCCTCCGACACTTCCAGCTTGTAGCAGGCGTTTTCCAGGCCGGCAAGAATGTTTTCGCGTTGATAGGGCACGCGTAGTGCGCTGCGTTTGATGACAGTCAGCCGAAGTTCCTGCTCCACCCGCTCCTTTGTGGTGAATCGTCGGCTGCAGGAAAGGCACGTACGACGGCGACGGATGGCCGACCCGTTTTCCGTCAGGCGAGAGTCGATCACTTTGTTGTGGTTTTCTTTGCAGGTTGGACAAAGCATGGCTTTGATTTCCAAAGACGTAGACGCCCACCGCTCGGGTACCAGCCACCGATTCCGTTCGGCCTACCGGACGACATCCTTGCAAAACCTAGTCGGCTCATGAGCGTACTCGTACAAGATATGGGGTGTCAAATGCCGCGAATCAACAGAAACGACCATTGCCAGGTTCCGTCGCCAAGGTGTACGCAAATGACGTGCAGCGGTCCTCAAGGCTCTCGAAGCTCGCCGCACCTGACGACAATGAAAGCCGAGGAATACCAAAAAGGACGCGGCGCCCCGCCTCTGGACGAAACGGGCGTATTTGCCTAAGAACCCTCTATGGGAAGACTGGTTCGCAAGGAACTCGACGGCATTCCGCTCGTGGGCTTCTCGGTCGCCGGCGAGGAGACCGTGATCGCCGCTCCGGAGCACAGCGTTTGTTTCGATGTGGGGCGCTCTCCGCGGGAGATTATCCCGATCGACAATGTCTGCCTGTCCCACGGGCACATGGATCATGCGGCAGGCATCGCGTACTATTTCTCTCAGCGAAACTTTATAGGCAACGCCCCGGGACGCGTCATCGTACACCGTGGCTTGGCCCAGGCCATTCAGAGCTTGATGGCCGTTTGGGCGGACATAGAAGGGCACCACTCCCCCGGTACCGTCCTGGGCGTGGAGCCGCTGGAAGACGTGCCGATCCGGCGGGGTCTGCTGGTCCGCCCTTTTCAAACCAACCACAACGCTGAATCGCTGGGATTCAGTCTGATCGAGACGCGCACCAAACTCAAACCCGAGTATCACGGTCTGTCCGGCCCTGAGATCGTCGCGTTGAAGAAGAACGGCGTGGCCATTGAGAATGATCTGGAGATTCCGCGCCTGACCTATACCGGGGACACGGCACTGGGGCGTTTTTTGAATCACGACTTCGTGCGTAACAGCCATGCGGTCCTCATCGAGTGCACCTTTTTTGACCGCGAGCACCGCGAGCGTGCCCGAGCCGGACGACATCTCCATGTGGACGACCTGCCGGAGGTCATCTCCGCCATTCCGGAAGGCCTAATCAGCATCATCCATGTAACAAGACGTACGGATTTGCGCGTGGCAAAGCGCGCGCTCGATAAAGTGGTCCCCAAAGCGGATCGCGATCGCGTCGGACTTTTCATGGAGAGGCTGCCGCGCCGTAGCGGACAGCCGGTTCAAAGTACCAGTGAAACACCTCAGCCGGTTGAGCAATCCCGCGAATAGCGGGATGCCGCGGCCCGGTCACAACATACGGCGAATCTTCCGAGTCACGGCTGTGTGGAATTGTCTTTGATCACAGGGCATTGGTCGACGGGACAACGCGCCGTGCCACAAATTGCCCCTTTTAACATTTGCGTAAACGCCCAGGAATTGTTGATCGTTACCGTACGGATAGACGAAAATGATGTATAATGAACGCAATGTGAACGTCGCTCTGGCGCGGAGCGTCGCGTCACGGACTTTTTTAGCGCTAGTTTGGAAAGGACGCTGGCTATGTTCGGAGCTTGGTGGTGGTGGTTAGCGATAGCAGGAATCGTTGCGTATTTCTTCCTGGTCCCCGGGACGACACCCGCGGCCTAGGCTGCAACGCTGAACGATTCCAAGCGGAATCAAGAAACGAACGGCGGGCACCATCCGGAATTCGAACCGGGTGGTCCGCCGTGTCTTTTGCGCCCTGAAGACCGACCGACGTCGCGCGTGCGCCCCTGGGATCAGAAAACTCATCCTGACACGCATGGCACTCGCATGGCACTGCCGCGGTTTTCACGGGTGTCATGGTGGTCCTGCACCGATCATTTCAGCGCGTGCCTGCTCGCGCAACTTTGTCAACTGGTCGTGTGGTTCTGGCCGGCGTGTGACGGCGCACGGTTCGATGCGCCCCGGGGCGGTTGCCGATTCCCTGATGAAATCGCGACGTGATTTCCCGCGCGATGGGTACGAAACAGCGCCGGTGGATATGGGCGCGAAAGCACACCGCATGCCGACATCACGCTTGATCATTCGCACCTCCTTGTGCGATGCGCCAGGCGGCGGACACGGCCAATAACAGGAAGAGCCCATCGAGCGGCGAGAACATGGAGGAAAAGAACGCGGCCATCGTATCCGCGGCCATTTCCGCCGCCGCTCTTCGATCATCCATTGCGTAGCGCTCTTCCTGCACGCGCTCCATTCGCGCCACTTCATCATGGGTCCTTTGCACGCGCTTGTTGGGCGGGATGGCGTCCACCGTTTCGGCCGCAGCGGCGTAGAATTCAGTCCACGCCTCCGGCGTGGGCATCCAGTATTCCTCGTCGTGCGAGTGCTCCGCTTCTCGCTGTTCATCAATAGCGTGATCGACGAAGGTGTAGATCAAGTTGTCGCGGACATAGGCATCGTCCGCCCATTTGTCGTTTTCTTCCCAGGCGGTCAGAGACGTCGCGGCATCATCCAGGGCGTCGGAATCGAACGCCTCGAATCGCTCCGTTTCTTCTTCCAAGTATTGGTCTCTCTTCGGATCGACGTATGACAGGCCTTCGGCATTACCGCGCAGCATAGCGTGATGTCCTGCCAGCCGCGCGACTCGGTTTTGCCGCTCCTGTTCCGCCTCGATGGATTGCGATTGGGCCAGGCGGACCTCGGGCGCCAAGTCGGCGACCTCCGACTTGGCGGCCGCGGTGAAGCGCTTGTACTCTCCATCGGTCGGCTCCCAGTAGTCGTCCGGGGATTCAGCTTCCTTTTCCGCGCGGCGAGCCTCGACGGCCCGGTCGGTCTTTTGTTCGATAAGGTGATTGTAGACATAGGTCTCGCTTTCCCAGCGACCGGCTTCCTGCCACTTATCAATGGCCTTGACCTCGTCGTCGAGTTGCGCCTTCGAGAGTTTCTTGCATATGTCGAACTCTTCGGCATACAGTTTCTCGCGATCGGTGTGATCGGAGGCTAGTCCGCGTTCATCGGCGCGCCGTGCGGCACGATGATGTGCGACCCGCATGATCGTCAGCCCGCCTTCCTCGAGGTAGGCTTCCTGTCGATCCTGCTTCGCTTTCAGTTCGGCGGCCCGAGTTCTCACGCGCTCATCTGACCAACGCTCCACCTCGCGGTCGGCATCGTTGGAGACGGCGTCCCATTTTTCCTCTCGTTCTTCGCCCCAGAGTCCTCGTTCGTCGAGCCGTTCTTCCGTCAAGGCATTCGAGACGATCGCGCGTTGTATTTCGATATCGGTTGTGTTGCCCGTGATCAAGGCATGGACGAAGAAGATGAAAATGAAGAGTTTTCCGAGAAAGATGCCGAACAGCGCCATGCACGCGGCGATAAAGCCGGCACGCGCATTTTGGGCAGGGTATCCGGTCAGCATGCCAAGACCGGCACACGCACCCACGCCAATGGCGATCCAACCGATTTCATAGCCCGTCATGATTGCGATGACGGCCCAGAGGCCCGCACCGATGACGGCCCCCACGCCGCTCAACACCGTACCCTTGACCAGGCCGCCCATCGCGCCACCCATTCGGCGGATGAGACCGGGCGTGGAAGGCCTCGCTGTTTTTGCGGCGGTGAGCACACGCCCGGATTCCTTGTCGTAGCCGCATTTCGTACAGATCCTCGCCTTTTCCGCCATATCCGCGCCGCATTTGGCGCAGCGGACTTTTCGGCCTTCGTCCGGGGGTTCATCGACTTTGGTGCCGCTTCGTTCGAGGTCCGCCAAGTCGTCCAAGAGCGAAGATGGGTCGGGCTCGGGTGACAAGCCGTATACCGAATCCTCCTTCGGCGGAGGCTCTGCAATGACAAAGACTTCGCCGCACTTTGGGCACTTCGCCTTCTTCCCGACGGCGGACTTCGGCACCTTCAGACTGACGCCGCACTGACATTTGATCTTGGTAAGGTCGGATGCAGAATTGCCCATCGGTGTGCCTCACTTCCTCTGTCGTTGTCGAAACGAATGGAATCCACCGTAGAGTTCGTCCCTACATAAAAGACAGGTGCGTACGCGTCAAGCGAAAACTTCCGAGGTCACCGTAGAGGCATGTGACGCCGCGTGGGATCTTGAAATACGGGCTTGTCCGTCAAATGGAATGGCACAGACCTGTGAGCTGTAAACGCGGCTGTTCGTGGGCGAATTCTCGGGTCCGTGACGGCTGAACGCTCGCCCGATCACCTGGTCGAGTCCTGCTTGAATGACCCTGGCAACCGTTTCTCGGACAACGTTGGACGGGCCCGGAGGTGGCCGGTGGCAGTGTCAGCGTAAACCGTCTGGTATCGCCAAGGCGTGCGGGGGACCGGCGACATGGGACGAACGTCGCGTGTCACGCATTTGGAGTTTGTCTACCACAATTTCAACGGCAGGTGATGCGAACGGCGTGGGCGGCAGGTCGACGCTCCACCTTCGGCGGCGTAATGCCCTGCCCTGCGCGACGATCATCCGTACGTGACGTCCGCTCAACGTCGAATCGCCCGATCAAACATGGATTACCTGAAAACGTACCGGCGTCAGAACTGTCGCCACAACACCGGGCGGGTGCTACACTCCTCGTCATGACAGACCATCATCCGGGGGGCGGGGCGCGGTTATATTCGAGGCAGTATTTGCAGGTCTTTGCCGCCGTGTTCTTTTTTATGACCGGCGTGGCGTTGCAGTTTCACTTCGGCCAGTTCGTGGCCTTTCTCGGCTTCGGCGTCGATACACTTGGGCATATCCTCAGCGCCGGCGTGGTGGGCACACTACTCGTGCGGCTCCAGCTTGGGCGGTGGATCGACCGATTCGGCTGCCGCCGGTTGTGGCTACTTGGATCTGCCGTCAGTGCGGTGTCGGTGCTGGCCATGCAGTTCGTTACGACGCTATGGCAGCTTATCGCGCTCCGATTGGCATCGACGATCTCCATGGCGGCGGTCATGACCACGGTGGCCGTATTCGCCGCGCACATGGCTCCGCGCCACCGCCGCACCGAGAGCATCGGCATCATGGGATTGGCCGGCTTCGTCGGGATGATGGCCGGACCGACACTCGGCGACTGGATCTTTTCCGGCGATGTCACCTCGATGACGCCCTATCGCGTGTTCTTCTGGGGGTCGGCACTCTGCAGCCTGGCGGCGTTCGCGATCATCTTCCTTCTGCCGAACCCGGTGGCCACGGGCAACCCCGATGTCGGCGACAAGGCATCGGGCGACAAGGAATCGCCCCCCGCACCGATTCTCCGCGTCGTGTGGCAATACTGGCCGGGCGCGATACTGCTGGTCGGCGTGGTGTTCAGCATGGTGTTCTGCCTGCAGGCTTCGTATCTCGAACGATTGGCGGAGGAGCGCGGATTTCAGGATATCAAGGTTTTCTTTCTCATTTATTGCCCCACTGCGATCGTCTTACGCCTGCGCTATCGACGATTGCCTGAAAATCTGGGGCGCACACGAACGGTGATCGGCGGTCTCATACTGCAGGCCTTCGGGGTCTGCTCCCTGGTGGGCATCACCACCGAATGGGGACTCGTCTTTCCCGCCCTCGTCATGGGTGCCGGTCACAGTTTTGTTTTTCCATCCATGGTCGATTTGGCGGCTGAACGACTCCCTTACGCCCATCGAGGCATGGGCACTTCGCTCATTCTGGCCGCTTGCGATATGGGCAACATGATTGGCTTTTTCCTCATGGGCGAGGTGATCGATCGCTACGGCTTTGATACCTGCCTCTGGGGGCTGGCGGGCACCCTCATTCTCGGTGCCGGCGTTTTCGCCTTCTGTCGGCGCGGTGACGTCATCCGCAAACGGCGTTTTCCACAGGGAGCAATCACACGCTGAATTTCCACAAAATGGACTAATGATCTGGCCAGGGCCAGCGCACATTAACCTCCTTGCGCCGTAAGGACTTGCATCAGGAACTCGTTGT
>Ga0055452_10000022_pt1 | contig 31541 bp, 25 predicted proteins | sample China_Galinas_PW_6_FD_57735 | JGI IMG/M metagenome (GOLD analysis project Ga0055452, IMG submission 57735) | Wetland microbial communities from San Francisco Bay, California, USA, that impact long-term carbon sequestration - China_Galinas_PWC_D2 | ecosystem: Environmental > Aquatic > Marine >... | reverse complement strand
AGTCTACTGATCCCCAACCGATTTCTTTTCGCGTTCGAGTTCCCCCTGCGCTACCGCCGAAAGGCCCCGCCGCTCGACGGCAAACTCACCGGCTGGACGGACAAGGAGCTGTTGCCGCGGCTGGGTGAATTGGACGGACTGCCCGAATTCGCCGACGTCTGGGCTTGCTGGAATGAAAAGGGTTTGTGGGTGGCATGCCAGGTCAAAGGGAAGAAAAGGTCGCTTCGGTGCGATCCCCAGGAATACTGGAAAAGCGATCACCTCCGCGTCTGCACCGGCATGCGCGACACACGGAATATCAAGCGTGCCACGCGATTCTGCCAGCAATTCTACTTCCTGCCGGCGGGGGGAGGGAGCAAGGGCAAAAAGCCGACGGCCGCCGGCGTCGCCATCAAACGCGCCCGTGAGGATGCACCGCTTGTCACGGCGGACCGGCTGCCGATTGCCTCCACCGTCACCAAGACGGGGTACAAGCTGGAGGCACACATTCCGGCGGATTGCCTGGCCGGATTCGACCCCGCCGAGCACCGTCGGATCGGGTTCTACTACATCTTGGAGGATCGTGACCACGGGCAACAATTCCTGACGGTTGGGGACGATTTGTACTGGTATGTCGATCCTTCCACCTGGGCCACCGCGGTCCTGGATAAAGGGCGATGATTGTGTTATAAGCCTGCAGAGCCCACGGTGGCCCGGCGCGGAAAGCTACCGTCACGAGGGTTCGCCGACCAGACCGCCCCAAGCGGCTGCGGCATGGCACACGGGAGTGAAAGACTTATGCTCGACATCAACGGCTTTCTGACGTCCACGGAGTTTCTGGCAACCTTAGCGTCGGCGATCGCCGGGCTCATCACTCAGTTTTTTGCGGTGTTGTTCGGCCTGACGGACCTGTTCGCCGTCGTGCCGTAAGACTCACCGCCTGAGGGTGGCATGGCCACGGTCGCGTGGCCATGAATCAGCATAGGCTTCAGGGACATGCCTCTGCGCTCGGTGGGCATGCCGTCCGGAATTCGGTTTCAATAGAGCCTCATTCTTGACCGATTTCTGCGATATGCTACATTGAGGCTGGAATGGAATTCAGACGATCGTGCGGCCGTCCGAAGTGTATTTGAGGGCGGTGGCCCATGAGTCGGCCGCCCCGGCGGCAGGATGAAACGGTTCGAAGTCAGATGACGCGCACAACGGCTTAATCTCGGGGCACTCGGCAAGGCATGGCCTTGCGGCGTGACCCGTGTCGTGTGTCATCGGCTGCGGTCCGTTTTTTTGTTGGTCTGAACATGTCAGGTGAAGACCGAAGAGGAAGCGTTACTGTGAACATCACACTACCGGATGGCAACGTGCTGGAAGTGCCGGACGGGTCGGCGACTTTGGATGTGGCCGGTGCCCTCGGACCGGGTCTGGCGCGGGCGGCGGTAGCGGGCAAGCTGACTGACAACGGCCATTCGGAAATCATCGATCTCGATCGCCCGTTACCGGGCGACTGCCATCTCACCATCCTTACGGCCGACGACCAGAATACTGACAGCCTCTACGTGCTGCGGCACAGCACGGCGCACGTGATGGCTGAGGCCATCTGCACCCTGTATCCCCAAACCAAACTCGTCTACGGCCCGCCGGTCGAGGACGGGTTTTACTACGATATTGATCTTCCGCACTCTCTGACGCCGGATGACTTTCCCGGCATCGAAGCGGAAATGAAGCGCATCATCAAAGAGAAGCGCCCTTTCTGCCGCGTGGAAATGCCGCGCAGCGACGGCATGACCAAGGTGGTGGCCGAAGGTAGCCGCTACAAGATCGAAAACGCCGAGCGGGCGGAAGGTGACACGCTCAGCTTTTACGTCACCGGCGATAGTCCCGGCGAGCACTTCGAGGATCTGTGCCGCGGGCCGCACCTGCCGTCCACGGCGCCGATCAAGGCGTTCAAGATTCGCCAGGTGAGTCGCTCGCACTATCGGGGCGACGTCAACGACCAGCCGCTCCAACGCGTGTACGGCACGGCTTTCTACAAAAAGTCCTCGCTCGACGCGTTTCTCCAGCAGCTTGAAGAGGCCCGAAAACGCGATCATCGCGTCATCGGGAAAGAACTCGGTCTGTTCACCATCAGCGATCGCGTTGGGAGTGGGTTGCCTCTCTGGCTGCCAAAGGGGATGACGGTCCGTACAGAGTTGCAGGCCTATCTGACCGGTGAGATGCTCAAGCTTGGCTACGATCTGGTGTGCACGCCGCACATTGGCCAACTCGGGCTCTATCGCACGAGCGGCCACTATCCCTACTACGAGGATTCGCAGTTTCCCGCGATGTTCGAGTCTTCGCGCGGCAAGGCCATCCAGAGCGCGCAGCAGCTTGCGCAAAAAATCCGTACGATGCACGGCGACGATGCGGAGGAGGCACGGCGCAGCTTCGACGCGTTCGTGTCCTCGCTCGAAAAAGTCCACGGTGCCATCGGGGGTCTGGAAGGTGGGCAGCCGATCGACGTCGTCATCGAGAAGCTCTACGCAGCCCTCGAATCGGAACAGGGCTACCTTCTCAAGCCGATGAACTGCCCGCACCACATTCAGATTTACGCCTCCAAGCCACACAGCTATCGCGATCTCCCGGTGCGGCTGGCCGAGTACGGCGCGGTCTATCGCTTCGAGCAGAGCGGCGAACTCGCCGGTTTGACGCGCGTACGTGGCTTCACGCAAGACGATGCGCATCTATTCTGCACGGCCGATCAGCTTGCCGATGAGCTGGGGGCCACCGTGAACCTCACGCGCGGTGTTTTTGAGGTGCTCGGCATGAAGGATTACCGCGTGCGCCTCGGCCTGCGGGACCCGAGCAGCGACAAGTACGTCGGTTCCCCCGAAAACTGGGAACGGGCGGAGGCCGCGATCCGTAAAGCGGCCGTCGAGAGTGGCATGGCGTACAGCGAGGAGCTGGGCGAAGCCGCGTTCTACGGGCCCAAGATCGACTTTATCGTTCGCGATTGCATCGGCCGAAGTTGGCAGCTCGGCACCGTCCAAGTGGACTACAATCTGCCCGAGCGGTTCGAGTTGACCTATATCGGTGCAGACAACACGCCGCATCAGCCGGTCATGATTCACCGTGCGCCCTTCGGCAGCCTGGAGCGCTTTGTCGGAATCCTGATCGAGCATTTCGCCGGCGCCTTTCCGCTCTGGCTATCGCCCGTACAGGTCGCGGTGGTGACCGTGAGCGAGAAAAGCGCCGACTTCGGCAGGGAAGCCTTCGCGCGTCTCAAGGCGGGCGGGCTGCGAGCGGAATTGGATCTCTCTGACGACAAAATCGGGCCGAAGAAGCACCGGCACCGCGCTGCAAAAGTGAATTACATCCTCGTCGTGGGCGAGAAGGAAGCCGCCGACGGCACCGTCAACGTGAATGACCGCGACGGCAAGACGCTCGGCACGATGAGCGCGGATTCCTTTTTGCAGGCATGTCAGGAAGAAATTGCGACAAAGGGCGCAACACGTGTCAAAGTAGTGTAGAATGGGGAATGTGCGGGATGCCGCAGAATCGTCCCGGGACGCGGCGCCCAACTAGTTTTCTTTTTTGAAAGGTCGCCAACCATCGCCAAGACACTCCGACTCAACGATATGATTCGGATTTCTCCGATCCGAGTGATCGACCAGCATCAGGAACAGCTGGGCATCATTCCTACCGCTCAGGCGCTCGACCTCGCACGCGAGGCGGGGCTCGATCTCGTTGAGGTATCTCCTACCGAGAAACCGCCCGTATGTCGCATCATGGACTACGGCAAGCACCTGTACGAAAAGAAGAAGCGGCAGAAGGCGGCCGCCGGCGCGCATGTCGTCGTGATTAAGGAAATCCGCATACGGCCCAAGACCGATCCGCACGACCGGCAAATCAAGGTGGATCGGGCCCGCCGATTCCTCGAAGAAGGTAACAAGGTGCAATTCACCATGCTGTTTCGAGGACGCGAGCGGTTTCAGCGAGAGCGATCCATGGAGGTGTTTGAGGCCCTTCTGGCTGAGTTCGGTGATACCGTCAAGGTGGAACGGGCCGCCAGAATGGACGGACGGCGCATGACGATGGTCGTCGCCCCGGTGACCAGGCACAAAAGCGCCGCGTCGCAGGCTCAGGAAGCCTGATTCCTGCAATACTCTCGCGGGCGGCACCAATCCACAACGTGGCGCATTGGCTGGCACCATGGGGCCGACAAAGGCGATTCCACGCCGATAAACTCCCTAATTCGTACGGGGCCTTGCGACGCCGCAAGGTTGCTTCTAGGCTGGTCCTTCTCACATGTTTCGGCGTCGGAAAAGGGAATGGGGCCATCAAACGCAGGAAAGGGAGTATCGAGAATGACGCAAGTCAATCTGATAACACCACATGGCGGCACCTTGGTGGATCGTACCGGGGCCTCACAGGACTCCGGGGCACCTGCCGTCGTGGTCAACTTGACCGAACGGCAGCAGTGCGATCTTGAAATGATCGCCATTGGAGCGATGAGCCCGCTGGACGGCTTTATGGGCGAGGCCGACTACCAAAGCGTGTGTGATAACATGACCCTGGCGAATGGCACGGTGTGGCCCATGCCCATCACCTGCGCCGTGGAAAACGCAGTGGCCGACAAGGTCTCCGTCGGCGATCGGGTGGCGTTGCAGGACGACACGGGGCGACTCCTCGGCTATCTCACGGTCAACGAGAAATACCAACAGGACAAGAAGAAGCAGGCCGGCAGAGCTTTCGGTACGGAGGACGACGCCCATCCGGGTGTGAAGGTGCTTTACGATGAGGGGGACACCTGCCTCGCCGGTCCCATCGACGTCGTCACGCCGCGGCACGATCCGATGTTCCTGGATCACCGCCTGACCCCGGCGCAGACCCGTGAGGAATTCATTCGGCGCAATTGGCACACTGTGGTCGCGTTTCAGACGCGCAACCCGATCCATCGTGCCCACGAATACATCACCAAGTGTGCCCAGGAGATCTGCGACGGGCTGCTCATTCATCCGTTGATGGGTGCCACCAAGGACGGCGACATTCCCGGCGAGGTACGCATGAAGTGCTACGAGGTGCTGATGGAAAACTACTACCATCCCGATCACACCATGCTGTCGGTCATGCCGGCCGCCATGCGTTACGCCGGTCCACGTGAGGCGATCCTGCACGCCATTCTCCGTCAGAACTACGGCTGCAGTCACATTATCATCGGACGCGATCATGCGGGCGTGGGCAAGTACTATGGCACATATGACGCGCAGGCGATCTTCGAGACACTGCCCGAGGGAGGGCTGAGGATCGCGCCGCTCAAATTCGAGCATGCGGCATGGTCCAAGAAAGCCGGTGGGATGGTCAGCGGTAAGACCTTTCCCAAGATCGACGGCGATCAGATTTTCCTCTCCGGTACGAAGGTCCGAGAGATGCTCGTCGCGGGCGAGCGCCCGCCGGCCGAGTTCACGCGACCCGAGATCGCAGACATTCTGATCGATTCCATGAAAAAGTAGGCGGAAATCAGTATCGCGACTGCTTCATGTGACCGAAGAGGGAGAATGAAGGAGCGGCCTGCTCTTATTTCGCGGGAAAGCTGCAGTGGTACTCCAATGCCTCAGGGAACACACGTAGTGGGTGACAAAGAATCGGCGCATGGGGTGGCAGTTCCTGCCGACGTTGTTGCGCAGGTGCTCGCGCTGCACAAGCCGATCGTCGTCAGTCACGTTGTTCCCGACGCCGATGCCCTGGGATCGGCGTTTGCCATGGCACTAGGCGTGAAGCGCGACGGCTGCGCGCCGAAGGTCGCGCTGCCGGACGGATCGCTGTCGCAGCGACTGACGTTCTTGTTCGAAATGGCCGACATACCCGTCGCGACCGATGCGGACTATGAGAGTGCTGACGGCTTCATCATCCTGGACACCGCCAAGATCGGTCGCAGCAACGTGGGCAAGGAACGAAAAGCGGGCGACTGGCTGGCCGGGCGCCCCGTGGTCAACATCGACCACCACGAAACCAACACGCGATTCGGTACGATCGACTGGATTGTGGCGGCGTGCGGGAGCACCTGCGAACTCGTCTACTATTTTCTGCGCGCCGCGGATCGACCGATCACCGCCGAGATGGCCTCTCTGATGTTCGCGGGTATTCAGACCGACACTCTTGGGTTTTCGCTGCCAACGACCAGAGCGTCGACGTTACGAACCGCGGCGGCGCTGGTCGAGCTCGGCGCGAATATCGGGATGCTGGGAGAGCGCCTCGGCCGCAGCCAACGAAAGAGTGAATTCGACCTTCTTCGTGTCGTCTATGACAACACCAGGGTATTGGCGGATGGGCGGCTGGCCTATAGCTCCGCGTCGCACGACGAGATTCGCGACGCCGGGTGCTCGGCCGCCGACATTGACGAGCAGATCAACGTGCCGCGGTCGCTCGAAGGCGTCGAACTGGCCATGCTGTTTTCCGAAGGCCGCAAAGGCAAGACCAGAATCAACTTCCGTGGCTCCGGCGAAGTGACGGTGGCCGAACTGGCCGCACGATTCGGGGGAGGTGGTCACACACAAGCCGCCGGCGCCATCCTCGATTGCGGCCTACAGGACGCCATCGAACAAGTCGTCCCGGTAGCCGCCGAGCACCTCAAGACCTTCGACGGCACACCAAAGGCATAACATCCTGAACCGCGCGATGCGCGAGTCGACATCCCGGAGTATGTAGAAGGGCAGGTGGTTCTCCCGGCTCCGCCGGGAGGTTCACCTGCCTTACCCGGCCGGCGGGTCATCCGCAAGAAAACGCCGCGGGCCCCATCCCTTGCGCAGCCATGGGTGGGGGACGACCTCGCGTAGACAGGCAGGTCAACGCTCCGCTGTCGCGGAGCAACGACCTGCCCTACCAATGGCAGGCCTGTTATCGCCGCGCGTTCGGTTTGACGACGATGGCCTTGGGCGATGTCGGGCAGACGTGCTGGCACACGCCGCAGCCGACACAGCCGTCGAGCTTCACCATGGGCGGACCGTCGCCTAAAAAATAGAGCGCATCCTCGCCCATCGGACACCGGTCCACGCACAGCGAGCATTCCTCGCCACCGGAGCGCACGCAGAGCGTCTCGTACACCTCGGCGGTCCCCATTCGAATGAGTGACGGTGCGTTCAGCACGGCCAGCGCGCCGCTCTCGCAGACATGCGTGCAGTGAAGACCGTCGCACACCACACACGGTGAACGATCCGGATCGATGACCGGCGTGCCGGTCGCCTCTCCCGCGTCGCGGCCTAATAGGTAGATCGCGTCGGCCGGACAGGCTTTGACGCAGGCCTCACATCGATGGCACGTCTGAAGAAACGCGCTCTCCTCGATGGCGCCGGGCGGACGAAGCAGCACGGACGCCGGACGCCTGGCTGTGAGATTCTCCATATAGTCGGCGATCGGACCGATCACGCGGGTGACGGCGTGGCGGAAAAAACCCCGCCGGTTCGGAATGTCCTCTCCACGATTGCCCATATCCTACCCGCCGGTTGGCTCCTTTCGATGAGGATATGCGCGATCCACAAATCGCGCTACGAAATTCTACGCCGCCGTCGTTGGCAGCCGGTACGGATCCCGAGGTACTTCGCCCGACCCCATGCTGAATGATAATGACAGGAAATGGCGACGTCGAACCGACCGGACGCGCTCCGGAGCTCACGCGGCAACTTGCCGCGGGTGCTTCGATCTGCATAATCGCCTCTGCAACGAGCGTCTGCGCGAAGGGAACCTGCGCCCCCTGACGGAATGGTATGGAACGACCACCGATCATCAGCAAGAAAGACAGCGCAAAGGATGCATTTCGCGATTATCTGCGTGCGCATGGCATCAAGGAGACCCATGCGCGGCGACTGATTCTGGACGCGGTGCTAGAATTAGACGAGCACTTCGAAGCTGAGCAGGTGCTCTACTCGTTGCGTGAGCGTGGCCTGAAGGTCGGCAAGGCCACCGTGTACCGCACGCTTCCGTTGTTGGTCGACTGCGGCATCCTCAAGCAGGTACGGTTTGACGTCAAACAGGCGCACTACGAGCATGCCTTTCAGGAGGAGCCGCATGACCATATGGTGTGTCGGCGGTGCGGTCGGATCATCGAATTTGCATCGGATGAAATCACGGCCCTGACGGAGAAGATCGCCAAGCGCCATCGATTCCACGTCATCAGTCACCGCTTTCAGATGTCCGGACTCTGTTGGGACTGTGCCATCGCCTGCCCGGTCGCGACGCCACCGGCGGAGCCGTCATGACGGTGCGCACCGAGTCATCCACTGTGCCCGCTCCGGCGGCCGGGGAATCATCGCGCGTACTGTGCGCAAGGCAGACGTGCCGTCTTTCCCCTCTCCAGAGACCGTAGGAATCAACCATGGTGCAACGAATTGCCTACGGCGTTCTGGCCATCGCACTCCTGATAAGCCTTTTTTTGCTGGACGCCCTTGTGGCGGATTGCACGCGCAACTGGGACTCGATATTTGGCCGCATTCTATGGTATGGGAGCGTCATGCCACTGACGTTCGTCGTCGTGCTGCTGATGGGCGCCATGGAATTGGACCACATTTTCCGCCTACAATCCGCGCAACCCTATAGCCGGTTCGCATATGTCATGATCGCGCTCTTGTTGCTTGCCCCCTGGCTTGCCCCAACCGGTTTATTGGGCCGATCACCGTCGCAGTTGGAAGGTCTCTACTGGCAGTTGGCACTTATGATCGTGGCCGTGGCCGGCGTGGGTCTGATGAGCGTATTCCGGCAACGCCCCGATGGTGCGTTGAGAGACGGTAGCGCAACGCTGCTGATCATCGGCTACGTGGGGCTACTCGGCTCGTTCGGCCTCCAGATTCGGTGCGGTAGGGACATACCACACGGCACAGGGGTATGGCTTCTCTTGCTTGTTGTGCTGATCACGAAGGCATCCGACATCGGAGCGTACCTCGTCGGGTCACAGTTCGGCCGGCACAAGCTGATTCCTTCGATCAGCCCTGCCAAGTCGGTGGAGGGTATGCTTGGAGGATTGCTGGCCAGCGCGGGCGTATCGATCCTCCTGGTGACGTCGCTGGTGACTTTTTGCGCTCCGGCTTTGGGGGATCCAACCGGACCGGCAGCCAACTTATCATTTCGGGGTCTTCCGGGGCTGAAAGAGGCTGCGATCGCCCTCAGTGTCGATTCTCCGCAAAAAACAGCGATCTATGCTTTATTCTTTGGGTTATCACTTTCATTTGCCGGTCAACTCGGCGATCTTGTCGAGTCCAGCTTTAAGCGAGACGCATCGATCAAGGATTCGGGCAAGATCATTCCTCGGTATGGGGGTATACTAGACTTGGTCGACAGCCCGCTCTTCGCCATGCCGGTGGGGTGGGTTTTCCTGACGGCCGTCTGGAACATCGGCTAGCGGGGTCGGCGACCGAGCGCGTGCCCGCCGAGGCATCCGGTTTGCACGTGCGCTGGCATTTAAGAGAAATGGTGTCATAGGGCAGCAGTATTTCGTTGGATCTGACAATTCCCATTGAGGATACGTCGCGCCAATCCGCGCTATTCGGCACGGCGGATCGAAACCTGCGGCTGATTCGAACTGCGTTTGACGTGCGCGTCAGTGCGCGGAACGGAGCGATCCGTATCGCCGGCCCAGCCAGTTCCGTGGAAAGGGCTGCAAGTGTCGTAGAGGAGTTGCAGCGCAGTCTTCGCAACCGCCCCGCTTTGACAGACGATCTTGTCGACGGCGCCATCGAGCGGGCAGCACAGCGACAATCCGCGCAACAGTCCAACGGGCGCATCGACGTGTTTCTTCCGGGCGTGAACATCGCGCCGCGCTCCGCGCGGCAAAGTGCCTACGTCAACGCGATTTGGGACAGCGACTTGACGCTCTGCCTGGGGCCGGCGGGAACCGGCAAGACGTTTCTGGCGGTCGCGGTAGCCGTCACCATGCTGAAGCAGCAGAGAATCAAGCGAATCGTCCTGGTACGGCCGGCTGTCGAAGCGGGAGAAAAGCTCGGCTACCTTCCGGGCGATATGCAGGCCAAGGTGAATCCGTACCTTCGCCCGCTCTTCGACGCCATGCACGACATGATGCCATTCGAGCAGGCGAAGCGGTTTATGCACAACGATATCATCGAGATTGTGCCGCTTGCCTTCATGCGCGGGCGGACGCTCAACAACGCAGCCGTGATTCTGGATGAAGCGCAAAACGCCACGTCACCTCAAATGTTGATGTTCCTGACGCGGCTTGGACACCATAGCAGGATGATCGTGACCGGCGACGATAGTCAGAGCGACCTGGGGACCGGAAACGATTGTGGCCTGGTTGACGCGATCGCCAAACTGGAAGGTATCGAGGGGATTGCCGTCGTCCGGCTCACCAAGGAAGACATCGTTCGCCACCCGATGGTGCAGCGGGTGGTCGAAGCGTACCAGCGGGAGCCGGTGGAAGACCGATAATGCAGGCTCCGCCGGCGTTGGCGGATGGGACCGGCAAAGGGAGCCCGTTCGACCGGCCAGTCCGGCCGATTAGGCATAGATTGGAAGTCATGGCGCGAAAGAACTAGGACCGGGTGAACCGTGGTCAATTGGTCGGCAAAACGGAAGATCAGGCGAAATCAGGTCCGCAAGCAGCGGGCCAAATCGACGGGCACGTTGCGCGCCAAAATCGCCGGACGGTTGCTAAATTGGCCGGTTCTTGTGGGCATCTTGTTCTGTGCCGGCGCCGCGGGCATTGCGTTCTGGGGCGAATCCATGCTCGGGTATTCCCTAGGCGAGCACCTTCGCAGTCCGGTCTATGCGCGCGTCGATTTTCAGATTCCCAACGATGCGCAAACCGCGGCGGACCGCCAGGCGGCGCGCGCTACGACGCCCAGTTACTACAGTCTGAATGCCAAGTCCCTGACGGTCGACCGAATTCGCGCCGACCTGCGGGCGCTTTACGAAGCGGCCGCGGAGTCCGAGACGTTCGAGGACTACCAAGCGGCTTTGGCCAAACTCGCATGGCCCGCGGAAGAGGGAGCCTTCCGCAAGCTCCGTGCGCTGGTCGACAAGGCAAACGGTGCCGGGCGGACACAGTTCGAGAGCTGGATCGATATGTTGCCGCTCGAGAACGAATACGTGGCCTTGAACATCCGTGCGGAAGCCAGAGAGCCCAAGAGCACGGTTGATTATCTGGTGCTGCGCATCGAGAAGGAAAATGGCGAACCACAACTCCTGCAGATTCCACATTCGCAAGTTGTATCGCAGGGAAACGAGAAAGCGCTTCGCGGAAGTGCAGCGGATGTCACACGTCGATTTCCAGCGTACGAACTGAAGGACACCATCGAGGCGATTGTCTTTGCGGCATTCCGCGCGCAACCCACGATTGTCTTCGATCGCGACAAGACCGTGGAAGAAATGCACAAGGCGGAAGAGGCCACGGCGGTCGCGATGACCAGCTACGAGCGCGGCAAGCCCTTCGTAAGACCGGGCATTCTCGGGCCCGTCGAGCTCGAGCTGTTGCGTGCCGAGGCGGCAGGATACAACGCCTTCCTGAACACTGACAGTCCCGAAGCGAAGGTCCTCCGACGTGAACGGCTTCTTCGCAAAGCGGGCCTGGCCACGCTGATCGTGTTGATTTCGATCGGCCTGCTCATCTACACCTCGCTGAATCAACCGCGCGTGTTCGAGAATCGTGCGCGAACTGTGGCGTTCGCCCTTCTTGCGTTCATGACTCTCGCCGCGTGTCGTGTGCTGGACATCCAATGGGGACAGATCCCGGAACTGGTGTTCCTGCCCTGCATGCTGACGGGCGGCATTCTGGCTATCGTCTATCCGCGACGTTTCGCGGTCGGCGCTACCTGTATCATTGTCGTATTGGGCGCCACGATCATTCACAGCGATCTTGCGTTCCTGCTGACTTTGTTCGTCGGCGCTACGGTGCTGGCGTTCCAGCTCGGCGAGATTCGATCGCGCACAAAGATCATCTCGTCGGGCGCCGTGGCGGCGTTGGCGGTGATGTTCGCCTCGGCGGCCGGTGGTTTTGTGGACATGCACGCCATCCACCACGTCCTGACTCATGCGCTTTGGGCCGGCGGCAGTGCGCTGGCGGCATCGTTCGTGTTGTCCGGCATGTTGCCATTCATCGAACACGTGTTTCGAATCGCGACGTCGCTGACGCTCCTAGAATGGCGCGACCCGACCAAGGTTCTGCTGCAACTCCTGGCGCGAGAGGCCCCGGGAACGTACAATCACAGCCTGGTCCTCGGCACGCTGGCGGAGGCGGCGTGTGAGCGTATCGGCGCCAACGCCCTATTGGCCCAGGTAGGCGCGCTTTATCACGACATCGGGAAGATCCCCAAAGCCGAGTACTTCGCGGAAAACCAGACCGGACAGATCAACCGCCATGACAGTCTCGCCCCGACCATGAGTCTTTTGATCATCCTAGGTCACGTCAAGGACGGTTGTGAAATGGCGCGGGAATACAAGCTGCCGCGTGTGCTGCACCGGTTCATCGAGGAGCATCACGGAACGACGGTGGTCCGCTATTTCCACTATATGGCCAGCGAGAAACAACCGCAGATTTCTTCGGGCAAACACGACCGTGAAGTACCTGAGGCGGAATTCCGCTATGGCGGGCCGAAACCGCGCACGCGGGAATCTGCGGTGGTCATGCTCTGTGACGGCGTCGAAAGTGCCGTGCGGGCCTTGCCGGAACCCACCGTCGGTCGAATCGAGAGCCTGGTGCACCAGATTGTGGCCGACCGCCTCTCGGATGGACAACTGAGCGATTGCGATATGACAATGCGGCACCTTCGAATGGTGGAAGAGTCTCTGGTCAAGAGCCTTTGTAGTATATACCATGGTCGCGTGGCCTATCCGAAGGCGCGAAAGCCGGCGGAGGAACACCCGGACCAGGAGAGAATCAGCGTCTGACCGCGCCATCGCCGTGCGCGGACGGACCGACGCAGATGGACGACGATCCTTCATACGACATCTCCATCACACGAGTTTGTGACACTGGGAGCCTTCCCGATGATCACCTCGTGCGGGCCGTGGAAGCCACATTGAACCATTTCAATGTGGGGCGCGCGTCCATAAGTGTGGCCATCGTCGACGACGCCTACATCGAAGACCTGAACCGCAAACACCTCGGGCACGAGGGTCCCACGGACGTGCTGACGTTCGATTTGCATGACGGATCCGGCTCGGCAGCGCCTTCCACCGGCGAACTCGACGGTGAAATCGTCGTGTCGATCGACACCGCACGGCGCGAAGCCGACCTCCGTGGGCATCCCGTGGTCGCCGAACTCTCCTTGTATCTCGTGCATGGAACCCTGCATCTGTTGGGCCATGAGGACGACGTCCCCGACAAAGCAGCGCACATGCACGAAATCGAAGACGAGGTTCTGTCATCGATCGGCGTGGGGCGCATTTTTGGAAGGTCGGCGCCGTGAGAGTGGCATTGGTACAGCTCGAAATTGAGAATAATGGCGGCGCGGCCGGCTTGCAGGCACTTATTGCGGCGATTGACCGAGCGGCATCGGGTGATCGCGAACCGGATGTGGTCGTCCTACCGGGCGGATGTGATGCCGGCGGACGGCTGGCGACGCCGCTCGTGGCCGGTCGCTTCTCGACATTCTCCGAGACAATCGGCTGGAAGGCGCGGGAATGGGGCGTATATGTCGTGGCCGGCCTCCATGCGAATGTCGGCGGCAAGGCGCGCGCGCTTAGTTTTCTCTTCGATCCAGACGGCGATATCGTGCTGCGCTCCGGGCTCGACCAGACCGGTCGTGAGAAGGAGAGCGGTGGCGGGCGTTGGCATCGGTCGCCGGTCGGATGGATCGGCATTCTTGACCCGCAAGCCGACGTATCCAAGATTTCTTCGCCTGATACACCCAAGGAGAACGGACTAATAGCCATATCGAGCTTCCTGGGGCGGCGTTCCGCGAAAATGGATTCGAAAGCGTCAAAGGGAACACCGGTGAAAGGGTCGCAGTTTCCCGGACCCGCGGCGTATCAAGGCGTTGCGGGTTGGACAGGTGGTTCAGGCATCGGCGCGGTGAGCGCCGACGCCCAAACTCTTGTCCGCGCGCCGAATGGCACACTCGTGGCAGCCGCCGATTCGGCAGAGGACGCCGTTGTTCACGTGGACATCGAACTGGAACCGTATGCGAACATGGGGGAGTTCGTCGATCGTCACGCAGGCTGACTGATCGATGCTGACCTTGGCAGGACAACGCCTGTAATGGGGGCCCGGCAACGGGCGAATCGATGGTTTGGGTCGGACTCGTCGTGCTCATCGGATTGACCGTGCTCGCGACACTCAACTTGGCATTGCGCGTGCCGTCGCGCACACGTCTGGCAGACGAATTCAAGAGAAAGGGGCGCGCCGATCTCTTTGAGCCGTTTGTCGCCGAGCGCCAGCATTACATGCTGGCGACGGCGGTCCTTCGATCGGTGTTCACCCTGGCGCTCTTCAGCGTCGTGCTGCTCGAGGGCGGCGTCCTGGGCGGTGGTTCAGGCGAGGCGTGGCACTGGCGGCTGGCGGCTAACGGTGCGGTCGCGCTTTCCTTGGTGTTTGTATTCGTGGTGGCGATCCCGAATGCCTGGTCCAAGTACAGCGGCGAGTGGCTTGTCGTTCGTGTATTGCCGGTGCTACGCGTGATTCGTGTCATCTGCTCTCCGATCACCGCGGCTCTCGCCATATTCGATCCCGTCGTGCGTCGCCTCGCCGGTGTGCCGGTCCGCGATGCCGCCTCCTATGCGGACGAGTTGGAGCGCGAGATCCTCCACGCCGTGAGCGAAGGCGAGCGCCTCGGCGCCGTGGACGAAGAGGAAAAGGAGATGATCGAGTCGGTCATCGAACTGACCGACACGCGCGTCGAAGAGATCATGACACCGCGAACGGACATTGCCGCCATTCCCAAGAACGCCGACCTCAACACCGTCCTGGCGCTGATCCAGGAGCGTGGGCACTCGCGCATCCCGGTCTTTGACGAGACGATCGACACAATCCTCGGCCTGCTCTATGCCAAGGATCTTCTTGGACAACCGGAAGGCGGGGAATTCGCGGCGACATCCATGATGCGAAAGGCCTTGTTCGTGCCCGAATCCAAGCTCGTACGCGAACTGCTCCGCGAGTTTCAGGCCAAAAACGTTCACATCGCCATTGTCCTGGACGAATACGGCGGCACGGCCGGCATGGTGACCATTGAGGATATTCTCGAAGAGCTGGTCGGTGAGATTGCGGACGAATACGAACCACCGCTCGAGGATGAATTGAAGCGGATCGACGACAGCACCGTGGAGGTCGATGCGCGTATGCGAATTGACGACCTCAACGATGAGCTCGAAATCGACCTGCCCGAAGACGAGGACTACGAGACGATAGGCGGCTTTGTGTTCAGCGCCCTGGGCAAGGTGCCGGTGAAGGGGGAGAAATGTGAGCACGGACGGGTGGGCATCCAGGTCATCGCCGCGGAACCGCGCCGAATCCTGCGCCTTCGACTGACCGTGATGCAACCGACCGACAGCTCGACAACGGAAAACTGACGGGTAAGGTGCCAGTCGACTTGGCGCTTTCGCGACGCTTGGCCACCGGCAGACTCCTTCTGCAAGATCCGCTCGCCTGTCCATTCGGCGAGTCCGCAGAAGGTATAACCGCCCGCAGGCGATCGCGCCAGGTCATCCATCTTGCCTATATATGCGCGCTGACCCTGGAGCACCTCCCATGAGACAAGCCACACTTTTTGTGATCGTGTCCATCGAATTCATTATGAATAAGAAGAATTGGTGAAATCCTTGATTTTGTTGCGACACACTGGTGCGTGAATCGCGTATACTGTATGAGTGCCATCAAGTGCGGCACCCGGGCCACACGTCTTGCGTGCAGAGGAGCAGGTCGAATGAAGAGTCGTCGACGAACAGCGCCAAGGGAACGGCCTCAATCCCCGCCGCGGATTCTGCGGATGTTCGCTCGCCGGATGGCTCTGCTAATCCTCGGATGCGTTTGTCTGCTCATGGCTTGTTGGGAAGCCGACCCGGACAACCGCGCCGACGTGACGGTTCTCGACGACCTTGCAATCGTGCCCACCGACGATAACGATTCATTTGGCGGCAAGGGGCCCGTCGCTGGTTTGCTCCCACCGATTCTCCCCAACCAAACCTCCCTCTCGTGCAGCGACGGAGTCGGCACCTGTGATGACGGCGATCCCTGCACCGACGATTCCTGCCTCGACGGGCAATGTGTGAGCGTGGGGAACAGTAGCTGTGCCGAGTGCTCCATTTCGTCTGATTGCGATGATGGGCAGTTCTGTAACGGTCCCGAGAGGTGCGTCTCGGGCACTTGCACGTCCGGCCCGGACCCTTGCCCGGATCTGCTCTGTGATGAAACGCTCAACAGTTGCGTCGAGTGTCTCGGATCCGGGTCATGCGATGACGGCGACCCGTGCACCGAGAACGATTTGTGCTCTGTGGGCGTGTGCGATGGTACGCCTATCGTCTGCGACGACGGCGATCCTTGCACGGCGGATTTGTGTGCGGACGGTGTGTGTGTTAGCGCTCCTCCTAATTGCGAAAACAACGGCGACCCGTGTGATCCGGACGGTTGGGCCAATTTCTATCCGCTTTGCGATGACTGTACGGTCGCGATCAATGTTCCGGCGAGCATCGTCCTGAACTGCGACGACGACAATGACAACGGAATACCTGATTACCAGGAGCCGGGACCGGTCGCGGGCGAGAACGACCTCGTACCCGTGAGTCTCTCCCTCAACGGTTGCCCGCCCGTACCCGACGAATTTCCACGGCCTGGCGACGTCTTAAGCTGGCATTTCGACGAAATGGGAGGAAATACTCATTACAAGGTGTACCTGGACCCGGACAAGACGACGCTGGTCGATCATTCCGGTGCCCACGGGCTATGGCCGCCGCCTTCCACGCTGTACCTGGAGGGAATCCTGGCCACCAGCGAAGATTGTCCAGCACCGTTGATTCTGTGGCCCAGTTTTGCGTACACATCCGGGTTCTGCATCTTTTGCGGGTACGTGGGCGGGCAGACCACCGTCGTGGGGAACCAGGCCGACCTCGACGTCGACAGCGACAACGACAATTGCAGCAATCCGCCGGATCGGTCCGCCGCCGAGGACACCGTCGAGTTGACTGCTAGTGGCAAGTCTATCTGTCTCAACGACGATGACGACGACAACAACGGCGTACCCGACAAGAATCAGGAGCCGCCGCCCGTCGGGGATGACGATCTGGTTCCGATGGTCGCGGAAATAGCGTCCTTCGCACCCGTGGGCAGCAGATGGAAGCTGTTTTACGATTCCTCCAAAGTGCAGGTATATGAGAACGATCGCGCCACGATTGTACCGAGCAACCAGGTCTTCAACATGGCGCTTAGTCCCAACCCCAAGAATTTCTGGATCGAGTGGATCACAGAGGCGGTGACACCACCGATCGAGATCACTCTGCACGTTGACAACGACGGCGACGGCACGTTCGATTGCTCGGACGCCGTGTTGGTCGACGGTGTCCTGTGCGACCTCATTAATGGTGCCATGTTTGCCGAGGTAGTCGATCAGGACGACCCAACGAATGCGGTTTGTAGCAACCTTGCAGAACACACACCCGTGTACGGCGGTTCTGAGGCGTCGACGGCGGATAACTTGAAGCTCCTCGTTTACCCGACGCTGCCGGAATCCGTGTCGGACATCACATGGACGGTCGACGGTCCGGGAAACGCTTCGTACCTTCCTCCGCCCACCGGACCTGATGCCATCGAATGGGACGTCGGCGATTTGCTCGACCCGGTGCCCGGTCCCGTTCAGTTTACTGCCTCGATCAGCTATGATGATGGCCACGCGGAATGCGCAGAGTTCAAGACTGAAATCGGCGTACGGACCGATGACATGATCGTGATTGGATGGATCGACCCCCAAATGGTCACGCTGCCGGCCGTGAATGATGGCTTAGATCCACCGACGTGGTTCGTGAATCCCTTTATAGCAGGCATGATCCAGCCCACGGGATTGGTGCCAAACTCGTTGGACTGCAATGCGCTGGTCGGTGATTTGAGCGAAGGGATGACAACGCTGGGGCCTGGTGGACCACCGCTGTCTTTGATTGATCGTTCATACATTCTTAATTGGCTGTTCAAATACGGACAAGACAACATGTCTCCCACATTTGGGCCGCCGCCCTCGGATTTTCGATCCAACGACGCGATTGACTATCAGAAGGTTGCGGCTTACCGGGAAGAGAAGACAAGATACAAGGTGTTTGTCCATTTACAAATCCGGTACCTAATGGAACCGGAAGCGAATGGATTCAAGGAAGCACCGGCCATTCTGCATGACAAGGTTGAGGTCGGCTCGACCAAGAACCCATGCAGGGGAGTCCTCGACTGGTTGGATGTCGTCGAAGGCCAAACAGGTCCCGGCACGACGCCCACGGCTCACGTTAGTCCTACCAACTCACGTGTGAGCTTGATCGCCGACGCAAGTCCCGACGCGGCGGCTGTTCGCGCCTTTGACACGCTCACTGCGGTGGGGGTAGCGGTCTGGGAAGTCTGGGAAAGTGTGGGATGCCGCATCACGTTCCAGCCTAATGGATTGACGACACCGGACATCGTACTTCAGCCGTATCCGTCCTTTTTCGAATATCACAACGGTGTTTTGACTTCTGTTGTTCCGCAAACACCCACAACCACCGGGCACTTCTATGGTCCGGGAGATGCAAACTACCCAGTCTATCCCTTTGGCACGGCGGACTGCTTCGCGACCTTCGCCAATATTCCGAGTAGTCGATGCGGTGATGCCGCATCGCCAGCCGAGCCGACCGCACGAATTCCCGAATACGTTGTACCATGATGCTGGAAAGAGGGTTTCCGATGAATAGAACTGCTGAGGTTGATGTCGTCAATACTCTTGTTCGGCGCGAGCCCGCTTGCGTTCTCGCCGTCTTCGTGGTACTTTGCCTCGTTCACGCTGCCAGCGCCTCGGACACCATCATTCCTACAAAGCCGGATCATACAGAGAATCTCGCTCGGCAGCTTTGCGACAGTGATGCCGATCGTGACGAAAGAATGCGGTCGCTGTCACAAATCCTGAAGCTGCCCAGGCGAGATCGGATGTATGCGCTTCAGTATGCAGTCAAGAACTGCGATGTAGACTATGCCTACACTTCAGCATTGGTCCTCCTGCAGATGGACGGAAAGGCCGCTGTCGAACTTCTGCAACCTCGAGTCGTAAATTGGCCGTCGATTTATCAAAAAGGCATACTGGAGAACAAGACTTTGCAGCAAGATCCGACTCTGGCACTGCACATAGCGTCCGCGATAATCGACACAAGCGTCAACTCGAACGGTTGGCCGAAAGAAGAACAATATCAAAGTGAAGTGTTGGAACTCGCGGCCGTGTATTTGGCAGCGAGTCAACAACAGGCCCATCGAGTCCTAGCGCACGAAGTACTGGGACACCACCCCGAGCTGGATCGTGTTTGGCTCATTCTATTGCTTGAAGATGACATCACGGAGGAGGAAATGGCCGTCGCGAGACGGATTTTTGCAGACAAAGCAATATCCCAACTGCATCGCGTAGTTGTGGGTATAGTGCTTGCTGATCATGACGTGGACGCGCGAGCGTTTTGCGAGAGGCAGATCGTTGAGTTTCTTACCGAATACGGCGCTCGTTCAGTTGACGAAACGGTCCGAAACTTCCAAAGCGAAGAAAACTGGCGTGATCAGTATTCGGCTTACCAAAAGAAGCTAGAACTAGCGAGTATTCTGCGTTTTGCACCCGAGGAACTTGCGTCTGGGATCACATTTAGGTTTATTAGATCACAAAATGCTAAAATTCGGAGCATCCTGGGTCTGGTGGCCGCCACAAGGTGGCCGGAGCGACTGCGCAAGGACTATGCGGATGCATTTTCTGTGAGAGACTTTCAACAACTCGAAGCAAAGATTGCATTGCGCAGGGCTCGCGAGACCAAAGTGAATGAATCTGGAAGCGATGCTGCTGGATTGAAGAGGCTTCAATCGTACACAGGGTTTGGACATATTGTCGATAGTGTGGCATGGTGGGCGCATTGAAACCCCGGGCAAATGCCATTGGCGACCGTTTTCCGAACCGGGATCAGGACAACCGATTGAATTCGAAAATGCCAGGGTCGAACTTAGAATCGAATGCGCGTTCGAATATGAAGATGTGCGTGCCGATTGTTCTTGGTGCCGCGTTCTGGATTGTCATCGCCGTTTATTGGCTGTTTCTCTTTCGAAGGCCGGAGGAGTTTACGGGGAGTTTCCTTGAACTAGGCGTGTTTCTCATTGCCGGCCTTGTCCCGGCGTATATCGGTACAGTGGTGGGCTTCATCATGTCAATATACTCGCTACGCGCGGCGCAAGGTAGATCGTGGCACGCCAGAATTGGGCTGGTTCTATGCAGTTCGGCAAGCGTCGGGCTCGTTATCGTGTTTTTGTACTTGGCGATGGGGCCGGTACGCTGATTGCCGTCGTTTGCAGAGCCCCTCCCCGGACTCTGCGCTCAGCGGTCGTAAGCGCCCAACAGAACCACTATTGACAGGCCGGTTATCCTGGCGTTCGTGTTGATTGTGTGATGACGCGTGACCAGGAGATTCATCATGTCTCGGCAATCCGATCCCGAGAAGCTCAGGATGTGGCGGGAGCGTTTGGCGCGGTTCGCGAGTTCCGGACTGTCCTTGGGGCAGTTCTGCGCCCGCAAAAGTGTGTCCACGCCCTCGTTCTATCACTGGCGTAAGAAGCTTGGCCTCAAGGATCGGCACAGGTCCGGGACGAAGGATCACCCGCGGCTTCGAGCCGACCCTGCGGCCGAGCGTGGTCGCTTCCGGCAAATCGCCGTTGCAGCGGCGACGTCGCCGGTGCTTCCCACAGCGCCTGCGATCTGTATTCAGTATCAGATCAAGTACGTCGATCCGGACTGGTGCATCACGCCGCCGACGGTCCTGAAGGCGTCGTCTCTCATTGGAACGACGGTCAATCCCTGCGGACCGTCGACCATCCCGCCGGCCGATGCCCAGTTTCCCGGACAGATTGGGCCGTACAATCAGCCGCCGACCGTAGTTTGTACCACGACTCCGCGGGCGGTAGTCATCAACGACGGAAGTCCTGACTCCGGTGCAGTCCGTGCCTTCCATACGCTTATGGGTCAATCTCCACCAGTCGGGCCGTCGCTTTTCTGGGAAAGCATCGGCTCGCAGATCAAGTACCGGCCGGATGGTTCTACAAATCCAGAGATCATCGTTCAGCCCTATCCGACCTACTACGTGTACCGTAAGGAGTCGCGTCAAGATAACTTAAACGATTGCTAATGGGGCCTAACGGTGTAGTTCCATTCGCCGTGGAATTCGGAGGGGTGCAATCGGACCCTCGCCAGTTGCTCCTTTGTAACGACTTCCTTGGTCGGGTAATTGTTCTCATCCACTTCCGCGCGGATGCGCAGCCCGCGATCCGTCCGGGTGCTTCCGATCAGCTGCACGATCACGGCATAGCTCACCAGGGGACGGCCGCGCCAGTTCCGCGTGATATGGCAGAACATGCGGTGCTCGATTTTGTTCCATTTGCTGGTGCCTGGTGGAAAATGGCAGACGTCCAAGTGCAATCCGAGCTTGTCAGACAACTCCTGTAACGCCACCTTCCACAAGCGCGTGCGGCTGCTGTTGCTGCCGCCGGAGTCTGCCGTAATCAGCAACTTCTTCGCGCGCGGGTATCGCTTCTTGCCCATCTTGCTCCACCATCGCAGGATCGAAGCCGTGGCGAATCGAGCCGTGTCGTGATCGATCCCCACGCTCACCCAGCCCTCGTTGTACGTCAGGTCGTACACGCCATAGGGAATGGCCTTGCTGATCTTCGGATCCCGGAAGTCATGCACCAAAACCTCGACCGGCCGCCCCTTGGGCAGCCATTCCCGACCCGCGTTCTTGTACTGGCCTACAAGCTCCTTCTTCTTGGTGTCCACCGAAACCGCCGGCTGACCACGCCGCTGAAACCGAAGCACCTGTTCGTTAATGTAGTGAAACTGAGCGTCGCGGTCGGGATGGCCGCTGCCCTCGCGGGTCTTGCGATTCGACTGCAAGGTAAAGTCCTGCTCTTTCAGTTCTCGCGCCACGGTCTTCGGTCCCACCTGAAAACCCTCACGGCTCAATTCCGCCGAAAGATTGTACGTGCTCTTGCATGTCCAACGCAACGCCGACTCCGGATCGCCACGCGCCGTCGGTTCCACGAGCCGATCCAATGCTTCGATCAATCCCGGCTGGCTGTCATGGGCACGCTTCCGGCCCCCGCCTTCGTTTCGTACACGATCCGCCGCAAAATCCTCTTCTCCCAACTCTGCAGCTTCCAACTCACGAATGCCTCTATGCACGGTCGCGGACGACATACCGATCGCCACGACCACCGCGGCGATACCGCCACGGCCCAATGATCGCGCCTCCGTAGCTGCCCAAAGTCGCCGCGACCGTTCATTCAACACGTCAGACAACGAGGCATACTTCTCTCGAACCCATTGTACCATGGTCGCATCCGGCATACCCTCCTATCGGAAACGTCGCACCGAATCGTTTAACTTATTTTTACGCGAATCCTAACGGTCAACATGTGACGACGATCCCCCAGGCGCCGACGCCAACGGATCACTTCTATACCAATCCGTATCCGTTTGGTACGGTACCTTGTCAAGGACTGTTGGGCACGACTCCGGGCGGTCGCTGTGGGATTGCAACGACGCCCCCGGATGTTACAGCCAGATGGCCGGACTATGTTATTCCGTAGTCGAGGTACAGCAATGACCACTACCGCTTCCCGACATTTGCATTCTGCATCCGTTTGCCGTTTTTTGCTCGCGCTGACAACGTTGTGGGCCATAACGGGTGGTGTTCCCAATGCGACACTCGCCGCAGACAAACCACCGCGGGATCAGGAGGACATTTTGAGAGCCCTGCTCGACGAGTCGCAGCCGGGGTGGAGGCGCGTTCTGGCGTTCAGCGATGTGCCGAAGCTACCGATCGGCTCGCAAGAGGAATTATACTTGCAGGTCATTCGTACGGGGGACAGGTTCATCGCTGCTGAAACAACGGGCGTCGCGATTCGAGAGGGCATATACACGGAAGCCATGGTCGATGCTATTGCCGAAAGGCTTTCCACTTCGAGTATCGAAAGCAGAATCGGCATCATTTCCCTCATCGTCGATGCCGGCACTCCCCCGGTTCTGATGCCTCTCTTGCGGGACGCGCTGCGGTTGGCGCCAAAGAATCGTCCTGTGGAGAAACTCAAGGTGGAGCAAATCGTTTTCGCGGTCAACAAGGTGGCGGGCGTGATTGTCAATCGCCCGAACAATCCAAGTGACATCGGGCTCCTACGCGATGCTGTAAAGGCATATCCCGAGGCCGACGTCGGTTGGCTGGCGCTCGATAAGCTGAAGGCGATGGATGATGCAATGTACACTCTCGCGCGCGATGTGTATAGCGATGCCGACTACGGCAAGCTGGCCCGATTGGCGACAGCCATTGCAGCCCAGGAGGAGAATCAGGACGCTACCGGCGCAGCCTTGGATATCATTCGTGCGTACCTGCGGGAATACAGTCACTCGATGGAGGAGCTATTTCCGGGTGAAGGTGCACGCGACTGGAGAAAAATGGATCGTCCGCAGCGCGCGCGGCTCTTTCGAATGATGGAGGAAGCCCCCACCGTGCTCTTTCTGCGCTTCGTGAAGAGCGATGAGGCTCGACCGCTGGCCCTGGAGTATCTGGACTCGCCAAACGAATTAGTGAGAGATTATGTGCAACTTGTCGCTGCCCAAGCGTGGCCAGAGGATGTCAAAGCCAATATCCTGAGAATACCTGTATCGAAGCGTGCGTATGCGCTGGCCATGATCAAGCGCTTCCATCCGACCTTGGAAGTATCGCTGTCCGTGGCAGCAGTAACGTTGCAGGAAGTCCAGGCTGCCGAGGAGAAACTAGCCAAAGAGCTTGCCGCTAGGCCCGAAGTCACTGGATTGCTCACCGACTTCTAGCTTGCGTACGAAGCCGGACCGGACGGCTGTGGGGGCTCTCTGGTGCCGGCAAATGCTGCGGTTCGGTGTGCTGCCCGGCGTGCATGGACGTGTGCGAAAAAAAGGGGGGGGGCGTCGCCGCCGCGGACAAGGAAGGCGTCGAGTACGTCGAGACGCCCGAAGTCTGCACGAAGAAGGTGTGCCAGAACATGTCCTGCGCCACCGTCCATGACAACGAGGGGCGGGCGTGCCCGCGGCAGCTTTGCGATGAATCGCTTGACACCTGCGTCGACCCAACCGTTGCATAAATCGAGCCGATTCGCCTGACGTGGAGCCTTGAAAACTCGGCGTTTGCGCATTCCGATCACCAGGCTGGCAGATCCCACGCAACGTGTAGTTTGGCGACACCAGCAAACGCACCACACACGACTGCAATTTGTCGAGAGATTTCGCGATTTCAGCCAGATGCCTCCCAAAACTTATGCAACGTGGGAGTGAAGTTAGGCTGTCGGCGGTCCGGATGGGCCGCCTCCACATCAAACTCGCCCTGACTTTTGCGTCTCGTCGCCTCTGGTTTTCGCCCACGCGCTTGCGGATTCCGACCGTAGGTCTTTCAATACGCCCACTTCGACCACGGACGTTCGACTGGCGGGAGGGCACGGAGTGCTTGGCGCAGCAACCACAACGCCCATGTTGGTCTTGGGATTCATTCCCAGCGCGGGACTTCTTTTCGGGTTCATGCTCATCGCAGCCATCGTCGGCGGGTATGCCGCCCGATTGGTCCACGTGCCGCGCGTGGTCGGTTTTCTGCTTGGTGGTGTGGTGCTCCGCATAGCGCTTAAGGCGATCCTTGCGCGGGCGCAGCCGGACGGAGGATGGGAGGCGCTTGAGGCGGCGGGTGCGCCCCTGAGTGCCGTGCAAGATCTCGCCCTCGGGATGATACTCTTCACGATCGGCAATGTCTTCGAGGGACGGCGACTCCGCGCAGCCTTGCGTCATGTGGCACGGATCGGCCTGCTCGAAATGTCGCTGGTGGTGGTGTTCGTTTTTGCGGCGTGCCTGGCCGTCCTCCTGCTGACGGCGAAGAACCACGCCGTGATGGACCTGGTCGTCTTGGCGGCGTTGCTGGCGACAGCGGCCATCGCCACCGCGCCCGCCGCCACGCTCTTCGTCCTGCAGGAGTACGACGCCAAGGGTCCTATCACCGACACCATACTGGGCCTGACTGGCCTCAACAATCTCGTGTGCATCATCGTGTTCTACGTTTTGTTTCTCGTTCTGACGGCCGCCGGCTGGCTCAACGCATCGGAGTCACTGTCCCATCATATCTGGCTCGCTTTAGGCATTACGACGCTCGGCAGCGTCGCTCTCGGCTTGCTCTGCGGCACATTGATCAGCATGATTCACGCACGCGTGCCACTCGCCGAGTCGCTGCTCGTGTTCTTCGCACTTTTCGTGATTCTGGGCGCGGGCGAACGGTGGCTGATGGGCCAAGCCGGTGTCTCGTATAACTTCCTTCTGACCACCCTGATCGCCGGCGGGATTTTCGCGAACGTGGCCGTCAATTCGGAAAAACTGGTTGTTTCGCTGCGGACTGTGGGGGGACCGATCTTTGCCGGTTTTTTCGTGCTCGCCGGCTACAACCTCCACGTGGAAGAACTCGAACACATGGGTTGGTTGGGCGGCGCCTATGTGGTGGCAAGAACATTCGGCAAATGGCTCGGTTGTCGAATCGGCGTCAAGTGGGCGAGGGCCCCGCAGCGCACACGAGGGAAGCTGGGAACCGCGCTGCTCTGTCAGGCCGCCGTGGTCATCGGGCTGGCCAGTTTCGTGTCACAAAACTGGCAGCACGAGCTCGCGAAGCAGTTCGGCGTGGTCATTCTCGGCAGCGTCGTGGTGTTCGAGTTGATCGGACCGCTGTTGCTGAAACGCCGCGTCGTACAGGGCGGCGAAGTCAAGGCCATCACGCTGCTCTCGCGGGGCCGCACGCGGACCGACGCCCCGGATACGTCGCGGCAAACGCTTCGCTCCATACTGAGACTCTTCACCGTCTCGAGGTCGAGTTCGGACAAGGCGCCGCGCACCATGCGCGTCGAACACATCATGCGGACCAACGTCCAGTTCATCCATGATGCGGACACGCTGGACGACGTGCTGCACTTCATCGAGCGGTCGACGTACAACCATTTCACGGTGGTGGACGACGAATCGGCTTTCGTCGGCGTCATTCACTTCAGCGACGTCCGCGACGTCATCTACGATCCGGCGCTGCGCAGCCTGGTCACCGCGGTCGATCTCGTGGATACGGCGTCAAAGGCAGTGCCGATGGACATGCCGCTCGATGAACTGCTGATGGTGTTCACGGAGCAGAATGTCGGCGTGTTTCCCGTGGTGGAGAGCGCCACAGATCGCCATATCGTGGGCGTGGTGGAACAGCGCGACCTGCTACGCGCCTTACACTTGTCGCAACTGGAACAGTAGGCGATGCCCTACCCGCCGGGTAGCCCCGCCGTCGCCTCAAGCAAGAGTCGCTGTGCCAATCCCGCGTCATTAAATGACGTGTTTTTCATCGCCGTACGAAGTGCGGCCAGCGCCGCACCGGCCTGATCGGTCCGACCCAAGCGTTGCAGCGTCATGACGCGGCAGGCTTGCGCGTAGACCGGCCAGGAATTGCCCACCGTCGCGGTGGTGATGTTCTGCGGGCCGAGCGTTTCCATGGCTTCGGCATAACGATCGAGCCGAAAGAGCGCAAAGGCCAGCGTTGTACGTATCGATTCGTCACCCGGCAACCGCTTATCCGCAGCCTGTGCCAGAACCAGCGCTCGGCGGTACGCGCCGGCGTCGGGATTCTCGGCGTGCAGGAGTTGCCAGCTCATGTCCTGCAGCGCACGCGGGTTCTTCTTCCGCAGCGCATCGAAGATCGGCACCATATCCTTCGGGTCGGCTCGTTGCGGCGAATCGGTCGCTTCGGCGCCGCGCGTGCTGACATAGCCGAGGGCGGCCAGATTCTTGGCCACACGCCCGCTGAGGCGATCGGTCGATCTCGCCGTTTCCTCCACTGAAGGCCACTGTGAGAGGATTTTCTGCAATCGTGTCGCCATTTCGTCTGCGACCCGGGTGTCGGACGTCATCAGGTTATCAAGCTCGTGCGGATCCTTTGTCAGATCATAGAATTCCGGAATGGGCGCTTGGATGTATTTCGCACCCACACTGCGCACACCGTGCAGGCTCGCCCAGCCGTGATACAACAGCGGCGCAATCGATTCAATGTAGATGACGCGATCGCGGGGCACGATATCCGTCACCAGATTCAGACCGTCGAGCTTCAATTCGTGATCGACGCCGAGAAGGCTCAGCACCGTGGGCATGATATCGATCAGCCCGACCGTCACGTCATCCACGCGGCACGCAGCACCGTGCAACTGCGGGCTGCTGATGATCAGCGGTACGTGCACGGTGGTGTCGTAAATGAGCCGCGAATGGTCCTCTTCCAAGTGCTCAAAGAGCCCCTCACCGTGGTCCGCGGTCACGACGATCAGCGTGCGGTCGATCAAGCCGCGCGAGGACAAGAAGTCGAGCAATCGCCGAAATTGCGCGTCCGCAAAGGCGATCTCGCCGTCGTACGGCGCATCGGCATAGCGCTTGCCGAATTCGCCTGGCGGATCGTAGGGCCGGTGGGGATCAAAATAATGCACCCACGAGAAGAAGGGCTTTCCAGGGTCGGCTTCCAGGTGGGCGGTCAACCATGCGATGGCCACATCCGTCTGATGGTCGGCGCGGCGCGGAATCGTCCGGCCCTTCGGGTCTCCGCCCGTATGCTGAAATCCGTCATCGTAAGTGTCAAAACCCTGGCTCGCGCCGAATCGATGGTTGAGCACATAGGTGGCGACAAAAGCCGACGTGGCATAATCGTGTTCGCGCAACACCTCCGCAAGCGTGACCTTGTCATCCGATAAGTTGAAATGTCCGTTCGTGCGTACGCCGTGATGGGGGGCTTCCAATCCCGTCAGAATCGTACAGTGCGCCGGTAGCGTGGCGGGCACGGGCGTCACCGCGTGGTCGAAAGTAATACCGTCGGCGGACAACCCATCGAGGGTCGGCGTTTCGACACCGCCGTACCCGTAGCAGCCGAGATGGTCCGCGCGCGTCGTGTCCAATGTGACCAGCAGCAGGTTCCAGCCCTTCAGGTCCCCGGGGGCCAGCCGCTGCCTGAAACATGCCAGCGATCGCGGTGCCGACGATGGGGCGCGGGCCACCGGTGTTTCGGAATCGGCTTCCGATTTGTCCTGTCGGCACCCGGCAGTGGGGGCGACGGCGCACAGAATCGCCACGAGAATCTTGCCTTGCCACCAACCGCCTTGTCGAATGTTCATAGACCGACCCAAGCCAATTCGTTATGGCGGGCACGGATGACGTCCGAGCCCGGTCACCGGAATACTAGCAGCTCAGACGAGATGCGGGGAGTCTCGGCTCGCCCCCTGCCAATCTGGCAGCAAGCGGCAACGCGGCGCCCCCAAATGACAGGCAATCCGGGTGATCGTGACGACCCGTGAGGCGGCCGATCGCACCGAAGTATCACATAAACCCTTGCCACACAACTAGTTATGGTGCTCTCGGGGACTGCCGCCATCCCGCGGCGTCCTGGCACCGCACGTGCATTTCACCCTGGCAAGGGAAGGATTGTGAACTGAGGACGACTGTTGACAAACTCGCCCAAATACAGGCCGTCGGTCATTCGTACCGTGCTGGTGTCATACGGGCCTCGGTCCGAGGACTCGTCTTGGCTGCGCAGCCTGGATGACGCCTTTGCGCCATGCGGGCTGAGTCCCTGCCACGCGCACACGCGGGCCGCGACGCTGGAACGGGTCGAACTCGGCGGGCTTTCGGCCGCGGTGCTGGTGGACGACCGGCCGCGTATCGATGGGCTCTCGGTCGTGCGGGCGATTCGCGCCATCGACGAGGCCCTTCCATGCTGGCTGCTCACGGCGCACACCTCGCGGCGCCTATTGGCGGCGGCGTTGGAGCTCAGCGTGTGCGGCGTCATGGAATCGATGGCCGACGCCGCTGACCTTAGCCACCGACTTGCAAGATACCTGGACGATCCGCTACGGCGGAACTGATCGCGTAAACAGCGTTAGAGACGTCTCAATAGACAAAAGGAGTATGACAAAAATGGCAAAGCTGAACATCAAGCCCCTCGGCGACAAGGTCATCGTCAAGCGCGTAGAGGCGGAATCCAAGACCGCCGGCGGCATCGTGCTGCCCGACTCCGCACAGGAGAAGCCGAAGCGCGGCGTGGTGCTCGCGATTGGTAACGGTCGCCTGCTCGACGACGGCACGCGCAGCGAAATGCAACTCAAGAAAAACGACGAGGTGCTCTTCACCAGCTATGCCGGCACCGAGATCAAAGTCGGCGCCGACGAGTACATGATCATGGACGAGTCCGACATTCTGGGCGTCTTTGGGTAATAGTGAATGTCGAATAGCGAACGGTCGTCCGATGTGAAGACATCCTGTTCGCATCCTGTTTTTTTCGACATTGTGAATTCGACATTCTGACTTTTTTTCGGAGATAGATTAGATGGCAGCAAAGCAGATTGCATACGAAATGGACGCCCGCGAAGCGATTCGCCGCGGTGTCAAGCAGTTGGCCCGTGCAGTGAAGGCCACGCTGGGCCCCTGCGGGCGAAACGTAGTTATCGAGAAGTCCTTTGGCGCCCCCACCGTCACCAAGGACGGCGTGACGGTCGCTAAGGAGATCGAGCTCGAAGAAGCCTACGAGAATATGGGCGCCCAGATGGTGAAGGAGGTCGCGTCCAAAACCTCGACCGTGGCCGGTGACGGCACGACGACAGCCACCGTCTACGCCGAGGCCATCTTCGACGAGGGTCTCAAGAACCTCGCCGCCGGCGCCGAGGCCATGGAGCTGAAGCGTGGCATCGAGGCGGCCGTGGAGGCCGTTGTCGCCGAACTCGCCAACATGAGCTCCCCCGTCAAGAACACGGAGCAGATCGCTCAGGTCGGCACGTGTGCGGCCAACCAGAACGCGGAAATCGGCAAGCACATCGCCCAGGCCATGGACAAGGTCGGCAAGGACGGCGTCATCACCGTCGAAGAGGGCAAGACCCTCGAGACCACCGTCGAGTTGGTCGAGGGTATGCAGTTCGACAAGGGCTACCTGTCGCCGCACTTCATTAACAAGTTCGAGGACCTGGCGTGCGAGTTAGACAAGCCGTACGTGCTGATCCACGAGAAGAAGATTTCGGCCATCAAGGATCTGATCCCGATTCTGGAGAAAGTGTCGCAGGCCGGTCGCCCGCTGCTGATCATCGCCGAAGACATCGAGGGTGAATCGCTGGCGACGCTGGTGGTCAACAAGCTGCGCGGCACGCTGCAGGTTTGTGCGGTCAAGGCGCCGGGCTTCGGTGATCGCCGCAAGGCCATGCTGGAAGACATCGCCATCCTCACCGGCGGCACCGCCGTCTTCGAGGACCTGGGCATCAAGCTCGAGAACATTGCGCTGACGGACCTCGGCCAGGCCAAGAAGATCACCATCGACAAGGACAATACGACGATCGTCCAGGGCGCCGGCTCGAACGACGCCATCAAGGGTCGTATCGAGCAGATCAAGAACGAGATCGAGAACACCACCAGCGATTACGACCGCGAGAAGTTGGAAGAGCGTCTGGCGAAGCTCTCCGGTGGCGTGGCCCAGCTCAACGTGGGCGCCGCGACCGAGGTCGAGATGAAGGAGAAGAAGGCGCTGGTCGAGGACGCACTGCACGCTTGCCGTGCGGCCGTCGAAGAGGGTGTGCTTCCGGGTGGCGGCGTATCGGTCATTCGGGCGGCCAAGGTGCTGGATGCCCTCGCCAAGAAGCTCAAGGGCGACCAGAAGACCGGCGTGGACATCGTGCGCCGGGCGCTCGCGTCGCCGCTTCGTCACATTGCGACGAATGCCGGGCTCGACGGCTCTATCGTCTGGCAACAGGTAAGCGAGTCGAAGGACGCCAACTACGGCTTCAACGCCCTGACCGGCGACTACGGCGACATGATCAAGATGGGCGTGCTGGTGCCGACGAAGGTCGAGCGCGTGGCACTGCAGAATGCGGCTTCCGTGTCGAGCCTGCTCTTGACAACGGACTGCCTGATCAGCGAGATCAAAGAGAAGAAGCCGGCCGGCGGCGGCATGCCCCCGGGCGGCATGGGCGGCATGGGCGGCGGCATGGGTGGCATGGGTGGCATGGGCGGCATGGGCGGCATGGGCGGCATGGGCGGCATGATGTAGGCCGCTACCGCCGATCCGTACCGCAGGCATCCCTGCCTGCAATAGTGCATAAAACCGTTGTGTGCCATGGCTAGGCGAAGCGCCGCCATGGAATTGTGCCGCCCCCGCGGCGCCCGTAGGTCGCACCGTCATGCACCTATTTGGGTAGGGTGTGTCCCGGACGCACCACAAGGCCCGAAAGACATAACGACCCCCGATTGGTCTTATGCCAATCGCGACTCATATGATACACCCCGCCTGCGAAGGTCGTCGGCGGGGTGTTTTTTTGGTGCGTCAGGCATGACGCGCAGCGTCATGACCTGACGCTGGATAACTGGTTT
>Ga0055452_10000021_pt1 | contig 31587 bp, 24 predicted proteins | sample China_Galinas_PW_6_FD_57735 | JGI IMG/M metagenome (GOLD analysis project Ga0055452, IMG submission 57735) | Wetland microbial communities from San Francisco Bay, California, USA, that impact long-term carbon sequestration - China_Galinas_PWC_D2 | ecosystem: Environmental > Aquatic > Marine >... | reverse complement strand
CCGCCATGACCAAGCGAATCGCCGCCATGGGACCGCAGGCTTAGCGGGGGTGCCCCATTCTTCGCGCTAGCGAAGGGTGGGGGACGAGGATTCCACAGAGATATCCTGTCCCCCACCCATTGCTTCGCAATGAATGGGGCACCCAGCGGCGTTGGACGTTGGCGGACCAACCCCTACAATGCCGATCATGAGCAAATGTGATCCACAAATCGCGGTTTTTCCGGGGATGTTCGACCCGCTGACGCACGGTCATCTGGATATCGTGACCCGGGCGGCCAGGCTGTACCGCAAGTTGATCGTGGCCGTCGGCGACAACCCGCTCAAAGAGGCGGTGTTTAACTCCAGCGAACGCCAAGAGATGCTCGTCGCCCATACGACCGATGTTTCGAATGTCGAGGTGCATACCTACAAGGGGCTGACCGTCGAGTTCGCACGGCAGGTCGGCGCGGGCGTCATCCTGCGCGGCATTCGCGACACGGTGGATCTGCACGCTGAGTTGGAAATCGCCATGACCAACCGCATCATCGGCGACGTCGAGACGGTCTTCCTGATGACCAGCGGCCAGCACGTTCTCACCTCCAGCACACTCATTAAGCAGATTGTCGAGATCGGCGAATACGACTCCGATCACCTGGCCCGGCTCGTCCCGCTGGATGTGGCCAAGCTGCTGGAGACGCGATTTCGCAGTCGGCGGAATGACGGCTGAAGCATCCCGGTGAATGAGTCCCGGCGTCCGGCTGTGCGAGAGTACCGATTGATACGGACCGTGCGGCATGGTCAAGCGATAGCTTGCCCGGGGCGATGGCGAGTTCCGCTCGGAGACCTTCACGGGCAAACGAGTTTGCCCATGCCACCCGCAATGTTACGTTCGGCGTGCTTCCGCTGCACCGAAAGTATGGCACCCGACCCTGAATATAGACTTCCCTACGTCCCGGTGCTGTCGATCGTCGTTTGGAAGGTGGCGAAGTCGGCCAAGTCGATGTCACCATCGGCGTTGAAGTCGAAGACGGCCGCGCCGGGTAGAACGCCGATCCCCGGTCCGTCGAGCAATGCAACCATCTGCGCGAAGTCGACTTGATCGACAACGCCATCCTGATTGATGTCGCCGCCGGCCGCGGGCAGCGTGCGCATGACGCGGAATCCGATGAGTTCATGGGTTTGACCGGCCGGTGCGTGCGTCCTTCCGTTGGCTCGGAGAAGCGGCGAATCAATCGGCGAATCCCAACTGCCGCCGCGTAGCGTGCGATTGCCGAGGATGCTCGCCGTGCCGTTGAATCGCCCCTGTAGCCACTGGAAGACATTGCCGGTTGTGTCATAAATGCCAAATCCGTTGGACGTGTCGCTCGTGGGCGTTCCGTCGGTAAGCGTGCTGACACCGTTGAAAAAACCGGCCGGCGTGGTGCCGCCGATCATGCAGTCCGCAGCATCCTCCGATGGATCACCGCTGCATCGGAAGTTAGCATCAGCGTTGCTGATGGCGTCGCGGCCAAAGCCGTACGTGTGGTTTGTGCCCACGCCGCCGTTGGCCAGCGGATCCCACGCGGCCGCCTTGTACCACTCGTTGTAGGGGGAAGCCTGTGCCTGTTGATGGTCCATTGGCAAACGGAAGCCGAAGCAATCCGACGCGAGTTCGCCGCGCTCCGTGTCGTTCAGCGGTCGCGTCGACCAATCGGCGGTAGCGATGGTGACGGGATGCCAGCCGTTCAGATCGGCGCTTGCGGCCTCCGCGTAGCATCGCGATGTGTCGCCCATGCCGTGGTCTAGTGTCAGCCAATTGGCATATTTTACTGCACCGTACCAGCTTACGCCCACGACGGGGTGATTTTCGAAGCCCGCCTGCGTTGCAAACGTGTTGTTGGCGAAGGTGATGCGGCCCATCGAGGCGTCGAAGATCAAGGTATCCCGCGTGGCAGACGGCGCCGCCGTGCCTTCCGCGCCCGCCATGGCGTTGTTGATATAGACGTCGCCGCTATCGAGATCGAAGTACAGGTACTGGCCGCGCTCGTTCGCGGCGTTGGCGCGGGCGTCGTTGAGGAACTCGGCAAACTCTGCGTTGGTCGTGGGGGTTCGCGCCATGCGATAGTCATACGTGGGACCGCCCGGCTGCGTCGCTGACAGCGGCACAACGGACTCCGCGACGGTCACGTTGGCCTGCACGATCACCAGCTTGACGCGGCGCACCACCGGCTGACCCACGCCGGTACTGAATAGAACATCGACCTGGTGAATGCCGGCGGGCAATCCGGCGGCGGCCGCGGTGTCGATCCCGACGAGCAAGTCGGTCGACGCGCCGACGTTGAGTGGACCGGTCGCGGACGCCCCCCCGGCGATCCTGATCCAGGACGCAGGCGGGCTCGTATTCACGGACCAGGTCACGGCGTCGGCACCCAAGTTGCGAATGGTGTACGTCTGCGGCGCGTCACGAATGGGGCCGCCCTCCCGCCCGCTGGTCTCGATATCGATGGCCGGTGTTACCGACAGATCACCCTCGACCACCAGCACCGCGGTTCGTGTCTGTACATGAGCGGTGGTGATGTCGGTAAACGTCACCTCAAGCGTGTGTTGGCCCGCGCCGAGTGTGTCCGCGGCTGGCGTGAGCGCCAAAAGCAACGGCGCCGCGCCGCCGGGAAGCAGATGTCCGGATAGGGTCGTGGTGCCACCGAAATCCAGCCAGGCACCTGCCTCGATCGACATTTCGTAAAAGACGGTCAGGTTTCCGATGGCTTCCAGCATGGCGGGAGGCGTGACCAATGTGAACGGTCCCGCTACCGGTCCGCGCCATTCGAAATCCGGGTTGCCCTCTTCGAAGGCCTTGGGCGTAATCTTCAGCGGATCCTGGACCTCGAGCGTCACGGTACGATTGACGTTGCTGCCCGCCGTGGTGTTGCGGAATGCGATGGTGGCTTCGTGCGTGCCGATGGGCAGATCGTCGATGTCATCCGTGGTCGCCACGGCGACCCGCGCCACTTGCCCGTTCAGGTCAAACGGCTCGAGCGTGCCGTTTGCCGGTTCGCCCTCGTTGAGGGTGATCCAGGTGGCCGCGGCGGTGGCCGCGTAGTCCACGTCCGTGCTTGAGTCATTAGTCAGATCAAACGCGGCGGTCAATGCGGGGTCGACGGGCACGCCCCACACCGTACTGATCTGCCATCCATCCGGCGCCACCTGCAGTGGCTCGTCGATTGTCAGGGTGAAGTGACGTGTCTCGAAGTAACCGGTGGTCAGGTTCTCCAAGCGCAGTGTGGCGGCGTATTCACCGGGCGGGAGCGTCATGGACGCGGCATTAGTACGCACATCCACCACGGCTTCCATGGTGTTCGTAATCTGCCCGGTATCCGACACACCACCGTTAACGTCGAGCCACCGCGTGCCGCTTTGGGTGACCGTCGCCTGCCAATCAGCCGCCGTTTCTGATTCACTGGTGAGCGTGTAGACGATTCTGTCATCCACAAAAGGACCGCCGAACGGACCGGCCGCATCGAGGCCGTCGGGCATGTCGATGTGCATCGGTTCACGCAGGAGCAGCCGCAGCTTGCGGGTGGTGGTGGCGCCGCTGGTGACGTCATCGAACAGAATGGTGGCGCGATGATCGAGCGCCGCCTGTACGACGCGGAAACCGAGCGTACTGAAGGACTCCGTCGCAACCACCGAGCGCCGCGCGGCGGTATCGAGGGCGCCGCTCGCCGGATCATCCAGCCAGCTTCCGCCGCGCGTCGATCGCTCGGTGAGGCTGTCGCCGCGATCCTGCGTCCATTCTTCGACGTTGCCGCTCATGTCGAACAGGCCGTAGGGATTCTGGTCCGCGATGGTCTGGAAGTCGGTGCCGTCGCCGGTGGGCCCGCCGCCACCCTCGTTGTAGCGTGTGCCGTCGTAGAAGCCGACCGGCGTGGTGCCGGATTCAAAGGGATCGCCACTCGTCTGAAAATTGGCATCGCCCTGCGCGGCGGCACCATCGCGACCGAAGCCGAACTGAAGCTCGATCGCGGCCACATTGTCCCAGGCGGCGGCCTTGTACCATTCGTTGTAGGTGTTTGCCGTCGCTAGACCGTCATCCATGGGCAGCCGGTAGCCGCGGTAGTTGTTGATCAGATCGGCGCGTTCGTCCTCGTTCAGGTCGCGGGCACCGGGTTGAGGTGACAGATGGATGTCTGTATCGTCCGTCCCCCACCAGTCGCAGGACGAGATGGTCACGGGACGCCAGTCGCCGGGGTTCGGCCCTTCGGTATAGGCCCGCTGCAACAAGCCGACACCGTCGTGCAGGGTCAGCCAGTTGCAGTATTTGACGGCGCCGTACCAGCTCGCACCCGTCACGGGATGCTGTTCAAAGCCGGGTTCGACGGCGTAGGTTTCCGACTCCGTATCGAAGCTAATTCGTGGATTCACCACGGTATTGAATACCCGAATCGTCCGCCCCGCTGACCCCGATCCGGTTTCACCGGCTTCCGTGTCGTTGATGAATACGTCACCTAAATCGGTATCAAAGTAGAGATACGCGCCGCGGGCGTTGGTGAGATTGACCAGGGCGTTGTTCAGAAACGCCGTATACCCCTCGTTCGTGGTCTCGTGCTTCGCGATTCGAAACGAATAGGCCGGACCCAGTGGCTGCGCGTGGCCCGCGGGAACGGAAGCCATCTCGAGGGCGGGCTCGGCAGGCGCCCGCAACGCATGTGCTTCATCGTTCAGCGCCAGCAGCACATCGACAGTCAAGTCGGGCTGTCCGGGAAACGGCGGCTCGATCACGCCACGGATGGACTGCCCCTCGCCGTTCAATTCGAGCCAATTCTCGGCCGTGGACACCTCGTACTCACTGGTCAATCGCGCGCCCGGCACCTGCATAGTGAACACGAGGCCGCCGGCATCGACGGCGTAGGGGCCGCCGACGGGACCGCTGCCGGCCACATCTTCGTCGGGCGTGACTACGATTTCGCCATTAGCTTGCGATTTCACGACCCGAAAGCCCGCAAAAGTACGCGCCGCGCCCGGTATGTCGGCGGATCGCGTGAGGTTGTCCAACTGGCCCGAGCTCGCAATGGTCTGCCAGCTTCCGCCGCGGGTCGCGCGTGTCGATGGATCGTCACCGTGATCTTGCAGCCACTCGCTGACGTTGCCGCAGATGTCGCGCAAGCCGTAACCATTTTGTGTATCGCGCGTGCGCGTCGCACCGTCCGCCAGGAGGTGCAGGCCGTCGAACCAGCCGACGGGTGTCACCTTGTTGTTTTCGGTGTCACCGCTGTCCCAGTAGTTCGCGTCCTCGCTTTCAAGGACGTCGCGGCCAAAACCGTATAGCCTGTTGACGCCCAGCTCACCCGGGCAGACCGCTTCGGCATCGAGGCAGTTGTCCGCGTCCTCTCCGATGCCGTCCGTGCAGCCCGGGCCGTCGATGGTCAGGGTGAATGGGCCGACCGAATCGCCGCGTGCCGCCACGCGAATCCAATAGGTCTCACCGGCCTCGACGTGAACCTGAGTGGGCCCGTCCAGATGGCAGCCGATGTCGTTGCACGCGGTGGCCGGACAGCCGGTGTGAACCGAGAACAGGTGGATGTTCGTGGGATCGAACGTCAGCTCGAGCCGCAGGTTGCCGTCTTCTATCGGCGTGTACGACCACCAGCGGTCGGCCGGGTCACTCACGAGGTCGCATGACGAAACACCATCGGAAGCGGCTCCCATGGTCGTGCCGAGAAGGTCGGTACCCCCTGTCTCGTGCGTCCAGGCGGCGGCCTTGTACCATTCGTTGTACGGGGCGGCAGAGACAACACCGCCGTCCATCGGTAGGCGGAACCCGGCGTAGTTGTTCACCAGATCCATCCGTTCGGCCTCGGTCAGGTCGCGTACGAGCCAATCCGTGGTGGAAACCGTCACGGGGTGCCAATCTTCCGGCAGCGGTCCCTGCGTATAGGCAAGCTGCGATGCGTCCACACCCTGGAGAAGCGTCAACCAGTTGCAAAACTTGACCGCACCGTACCAGGTGACACCGGTCACGGGCTCCGCTTCCGAGTCATCGAGCACGCGGTACTGGATGCCGTCATATTCGATTCGACTATTGATGGAGGAATCAAAGAGGAGCGTGCCGGCGCCGTCGGTGCCTATCGTGCTTTCCGGTTGCCCGTTGAGATAGACGTCTCCCGAGTCCGTGTCGTGATACATCCAGTAACCACGGGGGAGTGCGGGAGACACATAGGTGTCGTTCAGGAACGCGAGAAACTCGCGGTTTGTCACTTCGTTGGTGCCGATACGGAAACCGTGCGTCGGCCCGTCCGGCTGCGGATCGTCACCGGGAACGATCGTCATTTCGAGCGTCAGAGGCGACAGCCCCACACCGACGACCACCGTCCGCGTCGCGGAAGCGCCGCTGGCGACGTCCTCGAACAACACCACCGCGCTGTGGACGGTATTGATGGGAAGCGTCACCAACTGCGGCGTGTTGAGCGTGATCGTCACCTCCGTATCGAGCCCGGGTGCGAGAGAGCCTATGGCGGACGTGCCGCCGTTGATCAGCAGCCAGGCAACGTCCGATGTCGCTTGCCAGGGCAGTTGCTGTTCGGTGTTGTTGGTGAGCGTGTAGGTTTTCGCGTCAGGAAAAAACGGTCCGCCGGCCGGACCGGAAGAGACCAATCCCGACGCCGGGGTGACGTCCACGAACGGCCCGGTCGCTTCCAATTCCACCGTGCGCGTGGCGATGGAAATCCCATCAGCGGAGAAGGTCAACGTGGCCACGTGCGTCCCGACCGGAAGCACGTCTGCACCCTCGTTCAGCGCAACCGACACTGACACTCTTGCGAAAGGATCAAGCGTACCGAACGTCGTGGAAAAGCCGTCCAGTTCGAGCCACGCCACATCGGAAGCTACCGCCCACTGCACCGCGTCGGCGGTCATACTGCGTATCGTGAAGGCGTGTTGCAATGGCGAGAACGGCCCGCCGGCAGGCCCGATGAATCGCGTCACACCTGTGCCACCCGGCGATACTTCGGGATCCAGCCCGAGATCCGCTTGCACCACGCGGAAGCCCACCCAGTTGGGCGTCGCATGGGGCAGGTCGGAGGTGGTGAATGTACTCTCTGCAAACGCCGCGGTGAGATCCCAGCCACCGCCGCGGTAGCGCCGCAGCGCAGTCGTGCCACCCTGATCCTGCATCCACTCCCATACGTTGCCGGACATATCGTACAGCCCGTACCGGTTTCCAGTGTTACGCGTTGCGGTCAGGTCGGCCAGCAGATTGACGCCGTCGAAATACCCGGTCGGCGACGTAGCGGGACTGTCGGCCTCGAAGGGATCGCCGCTGTTCAAAACGTTGGCGTCGACGTCCTCTAAAGAATCGCGACCGAAGCCGAATATCCAGTGATCCGCCGCGACATTCGGGCCGAACGGCCGTGTCCGCACGACGTCCGGGGCGGCCGGATCGTATGCCGCCGCCTTGTACCATTCGTTGTAGGGGCTACTGACAGCCTTACCCTCGTCCATGGGGAGGCGGTAGCCAAGGTACTGCGTGGTGAGTGCTGCGCGTTCCGAGTCGTTCAGACCACGCAGCGCCCATGCGGTATCGGTGGTGGTGATGGGATGCCACCGGTTCGGATTGTCATCCGCGGCCTCGGTATAGCAGCGTTGGTCGGGATCGATACCTACCTGGATCGTAAGCCAGTTGCAGAACTTGAGCGCGCCGTACCAACTTACGCCGGTGACCGGATGAGCGGCGTAACTGACGCCACCCGCGACGATGGCGAAGGATCCGTTGACGAACTCGATCTGACCAGCGGCGACGGGCGAGAACATGAGAATCGTTCGGCCGACCGAGCCGTTGCCCAGAGCACCCATCCGGGCGGAGTTGACGTAGACGTTTCCGGTGTCGAGATCCACGTAGACATACTGGCCTCGCTCGTTGTCGGGGTTGGCCATCGCATCGTTGAGAAAGGCAACGAATTCGTCGTTGCGAATCTCGAACGTGCCGATTCGATAGTCGTATTCCGGCCCCCCTACCTCACCACCGGCCTCGACCCAAACGGATTCGACGTAGATCGGCTGCGCCAGGGTTTGTGCGACACGGACCATCGTCCACAGGATGAGAAATCCAGAGACGCAACGTGATGTGTGAATGAACACCGTACAGAGCCTCCATGCTCACTTGGCGGCAAGTGCGCGTTGCGCGCAGCATCGAGTCTACCGCACGGAGACCGGTATTCTAAAACGGATTCCCCGGGCGCGCAGAAACACCACCCTTGCCACAACACTCTTATCGGAATCCGGATCGACGTGGAGACAGGCGAATTTGGCAAGACTGGGCTCCACAACGCTGAAAATGAGGATAGTAGCGACGGAGGTGAGGGAGACCGAAGAGGGAGCGAGAACGAGCGACGAAGGAACAAACGGGGCGGGTCGTGCGGCTTACGACTATGCCGTAGAGTTACAGGGAGGAGCGGATTCCCATCTCAATCGCCGAGAGGCGTGAATTCGATGAGTTCGATGCCGGCACCACGTCCCATGCCGCCGCTTCGCAGGTACCGTTCGATGTAGCCAAACGACTCGTTGAATCGGACGCGCACGATGATGTTCTGCGCCTGGCTGGCGAACGGGCCGTTGGGGTCGTTGAGGTTTTCGAGCTCCAGTTCCAGCACCTCGAAGAGCCCCTCGACGCCGTAGTTGTACAAATCGCTCGACATGGCGGGTTTCCCGTTGACCAAGGCTTCGACCACGGCGCCGCCACGCGCTCGTACTGCATACTCACTGCCGTGCATGCGGTAACGAATATCGTAATCCACGATAGAAGCCTGGCGCCACTTGTCGCGCGCCGCGGCAAGTCCATCCGCGGTAAGCGGCTCAGTGGGTTCGCGCACGGCCCAGAGAAAAGCACCCAATCCGATAACGAACGCAACAGCGGCGAGCAGGATATTGGTCGTTGGTTTCATGAAGAGAGCGACGAAGCGACGGAGCGACTGAGGGCAATTGAATAGGGAGCACGAAGCGACGAAGGGGAAGGCGACAGAAGGTCGAGTCCGGGTCGCCCACGGTTCGATGGAAACAACAGCCATGCGGAATTCTGAGTACCGTTCGGGCTTCCCTTCGTCGCTCCGTCGCTCCGTCGCCTCGTCGCTGTTCGTTCAGAACCCATATCCGAAATACCCCCCCATAAAAACGACCACATTCCAGATGACATGAATCAAAATCGGCACGGTCAGGCTCGATGTCAGTCTGCCCAGGGTTTCGAACGTGCCCGGCGTGGTGCGCAGGTCCGTTACCTGCGCCAGACCGCGCGCCCCGATGAACGTGCAGATCATGTGCATTACAGGCCCGACAGTCCAGCGAAAAGCAACCAGTTCCACCGGCGCGTTCTTGTGGAATAGCGTGACGTTGAGGAAGCTCTGGACCACCGCGAAGACCAGCGCACAGAGCCCGGCGATCGAATAGATGTGCCAGGCGGAAGACCCCAGCCGCCCGGTACGCTCGGTCACGAACAGTGCCGGCGCCAGCTTGGCGATTTCCGCGATGATCGGCCCCATAAGACAGAACATGAAGAACAGCAGTTGCTCGATCAACAGAAACGAACAAACGGCCGCCGTCGGCACCATCACGACGGCCGACGCGCCGAGCAAGATCATGAAATGCGCCGGCGACAGCGATCCCTTTCGCATGGCCGCCCACTTGGCATAGGACGCTTCGTTTTCTCGCGGTGGCTCGTACCGCTCGACGACGCCGCACTCCGGGCAGGGATGACCCGTCAGCAGTCCGCGCTGGTTATAGCCGCAATGGCGGCAGTACCAGTCCTGTTCGATGACGACGCGATCGCGCCCGGGAAGCATGGCCGGCTCGTCGAAGACGGAATGACGGGCACGCTCTTCGTCGGGGTCCAAGCGCGTTTTCTCGGCATCCAGGCGGGATTCCGCGCGCGGCTCGGAGGGGTCGGAGATCGGCGGCGTGCGCCGGAGGTGAGGTTCATGCTCGATCGACGGGTCGTGGTCGGGCGAGGTCACGCCGCACCTCGCCCCACGTCAGCGAGTTGATAGGCCGTTCCGTACGCGTACATTTCGACCATGGCCGCGAAACGCCGGCGTTTGGTGTTCGAGCCGCTACCAATGTTGCTGCTGGCGAACCGGACGTTGGCGACGTAGTTCGCCCCCTTCTGACGGGCTTCGTCGAGCATTCTCAGCAGCGCCTCGCGTCGAGCACGATCCATCAACGATTCGTAGGTACGGAGGTTTCCTCCGATCATCTTCCGGAAGTTCGCCACGAAGGTCTTGAAGTAGTCCGAAGCGATCACGACCTCACCTGTGACCAGACCGCAAAGCTCGGCGTCTGCACCGGCCGGAAGCGTCCGGACGTCGGTGCGCTGAATGTCCCCCAGTTCCCTCTCTCGCTGCTCGATCCGGCGAAAATGCGCGCGCTCTACCACACCGCCGATGGTGAACGCCAGCGCCAACAAGAAGAGAATCGGCAAGATCTGAAACCAAAACAGGGCCACGACAATGTCCTCGAATGATGTCGGATGCTACTGTTGAGCCTCGACGATAACGGCCGTGCCGTAAGCATACAGTTCGGCCGCCCCCTGCGTGATGGCGCTGGTGGTAAACCGTACATTGACGACGGCGTTAGCCCCGAGTTGCTCGGCCTGCGCCAGCATGCGCTCGAGTGCCTGCCGTCGCGATTCGACCAGCAGCTCGGTGTAGCCGCGCAGTTCTCCACCCACGAGGTTCTTGAGACCGGCCGCAAAGTCCCGCCCGAGATGCTTGGCCCGGATCGTGTTTCCCTGGACCAGTCCTTTGGTCTCAGTGACGACGTAACCGGCAATCGTCTCCGTGTTGACAACGATCATTCGCAGGCTCCACAAGAACTGCTTTCTGGCACGGCGAATCGGCACGGATCACCAGAGGGTGATTTCGTGAATCATCGCGTATTCTAACTTTGACGACCGATATGCGACAGCCACACGCCAAGGAACTGTATGTACCCGCGCCGATGGGCGACGGACGAGACTAGACGAGAAGAGAAGAGATGCCATGATTCGCGCGCAGCATACCAACCGGCGCACATTTCCAGCGCCGGTGCAAACGAGGATCCTTCTGATTCTCTACTCAACGGAAATCCAATTATGAAGCGGTCGGAGCCTCTTCCGGCTTGTAGTTGCGCTTGGGCGGCTTGGTGACCAAGCCCATGCGGATGGCCTTGGCCGACACCTTGATGCGGCAGACTTTGCCGTCGACCAAGGCACGCACGCGCTGAATGTTCGCTTTGAACTTGCGCTTGGTGATACCGGTGGTCTTGCGGCCTACACCACCTAAATACTTGGCCTTACCCTTACGGGCGATGGAACGCCCCGAGCGGGTTCTCTTACCGGTATAGAAACAAACACGCGACATACAGCACCTCAGGCACGTACAACGAATTAGGCGGCAAACTCTGTCTTCCCTCCGGTTGGAGGACGAATCGGCGAGTATAGCAGGATCCAAGGGGCTGACAAGCCGTGCAAGTGTCTATTCCGCCACTGAAGTGCAGCAGTTATAGGACGTTTCCCGAGATGACTTAGACGGATGGCTGACAACGCAAATGTCCGAGAATTCGGCACCGCCTGCCTGCGAATATGCCCGATGCAATCAAAACGCCCACCGAGCGTTAGTCTGGAGTGGACACGATGAATACGAGCGACGAGTTGATTTCCATCGTTCGGCGCGCCCGCGAGCGCGATGTGGAGGCGTTGGAGCAGCTTGTCGACCTCTACGCGGCCCGGCTGCACGGCTTCGTGTTCCGCATGACCGGGCGGGTCGATGATGCCGAGGAACTTGTACAGGAGGTGTTCGTCCGGCTGGTCAAGTCGATCCATGCCTACGAGGAGGACGGCCGGTTCGAGGCATGGCTTTTCCGGATCGCCGCCAATCTGGTTCGCGATCAGGCACGCCGCGGGCGGCGATCACCCATCGTCGGTCATCTGGATGAGGGGTGGAATGAGGAGGACGGTCATCACCAGGATGTCCGCACGCCGCTCCTCGCGGCACAGGATGGCCCGGATCGCGGCTTGGTTCTGACAGAGGAAATTACGCGGCTGCAGACAGCGTTGGATACGTTGCCGGTTGAGGAGCGAGAGGTTGTCATGCTTCGCCACTATACGGACTTGAGCTTCGCGGAAATCGCGGCCCTGATGGGCACACCGCTGGGCACGGCTTTGGCGAGGTCGCACCGAGGGCTGGCCAAACTTCGGAAAATCATGGAGGTGTCGCCATGACAGAAAATCGGAATCAATCGCGGGAGATTGAAGCCGGTGAGCGGTGGCTGCGCGAGGTTTGCAAGGAGCCGCCGTCGCCGAGTCTCGATCGCATCAAGCTTCGCGTACGCATCGCGGCACAGGAATTGTGGCTTACGTCGCAACTGTCGGATGAAGCGCCGGAGGCGCTCCTGGACCGCATGAAGGATGTGGTGCGGGCCGAAGTCGGCGTAAGTGAGGCGATTCCGCCCCTTACCACGGCCACGGTAGGAATTCGTCGCTTCGCATGGTGGTCGATGGGTGTGGCGGGCGCCGCGGCCGCGGTGCTCTTTGCCTTCGTCGGTTTGCCAAACGGGCGAGGCGCAGCATCCCAAGGCACGTATGTGGACGCCTTCATCTCGGTGGATTATGACGACTTCGATGCGGCGATCGATACGTTGAGCGCGGAAGTCGATGATATCGAGTCCGGCTTGTATGCGTCGTCATTGGCGCAGTTGGACGACTGGATGTACCTCAACATAGGTGAAGGGCTGGATGACGTTCCGTCGACTACGTTTACCGACGACGACTGGCTCCCACCCGACGGTCTGGATTCGTTTTTGGAAGGATCGGGAACATGACGCGTAGTACTTGCGACCCAGAACGTAAACAACGGCACCATGTACCGCAGGCATCCCTGCCTGCCCTTGTAGATCCACGCCACAACCCGAATCCCAGGCGACGGCATTGCGTGTTACTAGTGTGCCTTCTTGTCCCAATGACGGGTGCTACGTCGTGGGGATTGATCGCGCAAGTCGACCCCAAGCCAAACGCCACAAAAGAGCCGGCTGATCGGGTGGGAAACGGCCGCCAGGGACGCGGCGGATTCGGCGGCGGGCGGCGTGCCCACGGACCGGGTGAAGGATATTGGAACCGGATGTCCGACAGTGAAAAGAAAGACGTCTGGGCCTTCATGGAAGAGTACTTCCCGCGCATGTTCATTGAATTGCAGCGTGCGAAAGAGAACAGCCCTCATCGCTTCAATCGCAGGATGGGTTGGATCGTCCATGACCTCCAAGAAATGATGGATCTCATGGACACGCAGCCCGAGCGTGCGCTGCTTATGATCCAGGAGCGTAAGGCACACTTTGAAATGCGGCGGGCGGCAGGGCAGTATCGCCGCGCTTCCGATCCAGAGAGTCGTGAAAAGGCACGCAAGAGGCTGCGCGAACATTGCGCCCAGGCGTTCGACTGCCGGCACGCTCGGCGCGAAATGGAGATTCGAGAGCTGGAAGTACGAATCGACGAACTGAAACAAAGACACGCGGAGGCCGCCAAGATGCGCGACAAATTGATCGATCAGGAGGTTGAGGATTTGCTGGCGCACGGTCCGGGGCGCGGACACGGCGGCGATAGAGACCGCCCCGGTGGTCCCCCGGCCGACCGACGAGGGCCATAGCAGGTACGAGACCGATCGCCGATCTCCATCGTAAGAGCCACGAGCGCTATTCGGCATCGCACACGGCCCTTCCTTGCCGCTTCCGGCTTTCAGGCCGAGACGCCACCCCATCGAGATACGCCGTCCGGACGGCGATCCTGACACCCATCGCTCTCTTCGCTACACTACGGGTTCATGACAAGCGGCGGTCGCAGATCGGATCGCCGCGCATTAGTACTTCCGTACGCATGGGCCGAGGGATTCTCGATGCCTAGGGAGCAAATGGAAGAAGATCAGAAGCGCGAGAAGCGTAGCCCGGTCAAGACTTACGTGCTGCGCATTCTGACGTTCATATGTACCCTTGTGCTCTGCCTGCTCCTGGTGGAACTGGTTCTCCGCGCGGCACGCAGCAAGCCATGGTATGAACAAATCGTCGAACAACAGATGATGAAAATGGACAAGCTCCATCGCGTGGGGAGATTCTTGTTCCCATTGCGCGAGGACCCCGTCACAACGCCCAAGGCCGACAAGGTGTATCGAATCTACTACTTCGGCGATTCCTTCACTTATGGACAAGGCGTACCGGATGTCGACGATACCTTCGTTCATCTCGTCAATGTACGACTGAATGAACGTCAGCCCTTGCCGACGCCGCATCGATTCGAGTCGTACAACGGCGGCATTTCGGCGAGCCTGACGCCACACTGGGTGCAATTGTGCAATGAAACGCTCGATGCGTACGACCCGGACCTGGTGGTGGCGGTGTTTTTCCTGCGCGACGGTCTGTTGGGCGTGACGTCGATGGGTCAAATCGATCTCATACGGCAGGGTATGCAGCAGCTTATGCGCGAGTCCTTTCTGTTTCGGTACTCGCAAATCTATCGCTTGTACAGGGAACGCAGCGCTCAGGTCGAACTGGCTCGTCAGTATCTGGCCGCCATGAAGGTTGGCTATCTCGGTCGGGCAGACCAAACGCAACAGTGGCGCCAATCCCAGGCGGATCTACTGACCCTGAAACGGCATGCCGCAAGTGTCGGCGCCCCGTTCGCGGTGGTCATTTTTCCGGTGCTATTCGCCCTGCAAGAGGACTACCCCCTGCGAGACGTCTGTGACGAAATCGCGCGGTTCTGCAAAGCCAACGACATACCTGTTCATTCGTTGTTGCCGACTTTCATGGGCCAGAAGGCCGACCCCCTGTGGGTGTCACCGTTTGACCAGCACCCCAACGAGCGCGGGCATGCCCTGGCGGCGAAAGGGCTCTACCCCTTTGTCGCAAAGATGATTCGAGAGGGCGAAGCTTCCAAAGCCGACAGGACAACTGCCTTGCCGTGAGTTGCCATGAAAACTTGCGCATCGTCGTACGTGGATGGAGGGCCAGTTCGTTTCCGCCGGCTACGGTGGATACGTAAGCCATGCGGGTACCGTGTTTTGTGCGTACCACGACGTTCGCATCCGTCCCCCACCCTTCGCTTCGCGAAGAATGGGGCACCCGCCATTGTCGAGCGACTTCCGAAACACTGTACGGGGATCGCCTGACCCGGCAGACGGCCAACGCGCGGGGAGTCGTCGGACCGGATCGATGGGGCGCATGGCACAACCGGGGGCCACATGAAGAACCGCAAGGCGGGAAAGAAGAAAGACGAATGATCGCCCACGTGGCGACTCATGATTCCGGACGATTCGCAATGGGCGTGCCACACTCCGGGCATTCGGCCGATACCAGTTGGTATAGCGGGTAACCACACGTACCGCACTGCTCCTCCTCGATCTGAATGTTGAACTTCAAGCCGCATTGACCACAACCCGATCGCCCCGCGGGAAGTTCTTGTGACGTTTGACATCGCGGACAGGTCAACGTCATCATCAACTCGACGGTCTTGACGTCTTCCCGCGTGCGAATGGCCGACACACGGTGCATGATCGGCACGGCGATGGTGCCGCACACGACACCGATGGATAGGATACCGATGACGCGTAGCCATATGCGTTCATCGTAGAATGCGGGAGGATCGAGTATTATATATGTGATGCTGCCGCCGAGCAGTGTGATGAGCACGACGCTCAATCGTCGCAGCCAGCCGTACTGCCGCCTTAACCGGGCAAGTGAGAGCAGACCCACGTGCGGCAGCGTGACACCCAAAACGCACGCTACGCCCAGCACTTTCCAGAAGAGGTCGTTCCTGGGTTCCATCCAAATCGCAATGATCACAAGCACCATGGCTGTCGCCGTTCCAAGCACGGCCGTCGGTCCCAGCGGATGCCATCGGCGTCGCTCCCAAGGGACGGCCCCCGCCATGGTCAGTATCGATGCCGCCCCGGCCACCGATGCCGTCCCTAGAATGCGCGCCTCGATCGAACCGAGGTTGCCGATGAGCAGACAATAAATGCCCACCGCACCACAACAAGCGATGGAGATCACGAAGGAAAGGAGCAGCGACTTCCTTGTGCGCGACTTCAAGTGCTTTCTCCCAAATGCACAGGCCGCACTCGCAGGCGGCGCTGCGGCTACTTTTCAGCACGTCGGATGATCATCACGGACACATCCGGGATCGCCTTTCGACAACAGGAACTGGTCGACGGATCGCGCCACGGTGTCTGTCGCAAAGCGAATCTCCTCCTCGGTCGTGAACCGGCCGAGCGAGAATCTCACGCTGCCCTTCACCGCCTTCGCGCTCGCCCCCATGGCACGCAGCACGTAGCTGGGCTGCAATGATGCGCTGGTGCACGCGGATGCGGAGGAGGCCGCCACCTCGGGCATTTTTCTCAACAGACCGTCGGAATCGAGGCCGACGAAGCTGATGTTCGATGTGTTGACCAGACGCTTGACCGGATGGCCGTTGCGCTCGGCAATCGGGATTCGGTTCAGCAAGTCGGTTTCAAGTAGATCTCGCAAGGTCTGCAGTCGTTTCCGCTCCGTCTGCATTTCGGATTTGCAGATGGCAGCAGCCTCTCCCAGCCCGACGATGCCCGGCACATTCAGCGTGCCCGATCGCACGCCGCGTTCGTGGCCGCCGCCGTGCAACAGCGGTTCGCAACGCACGCGCGGTCCGCGACGCCGCACATACAGCGCACCGACGCCCTTCGGTCCGTAGATCTTGTGCGCCGACAAGCTGAGTAGATCAACACCCATCGCCTCGACATTGATCGGCTCGCGCCCGACCGACTGCGTGGCGTCGGTATGGAACAGAACGCCGCGCTGCTTGCAAAGGCGACCGATGTCGGCGAGGGGATGAATCACGCCCGTTTCGTTGTTGGCGTGCATGATCGAGACCAGCAGCGTGTCCGGTTTTACTGCAGTGTCGAGTTCAGCCGGATCGATCGCGCCTTCGCCGTCGACCGCGAGGCGCGTGATCTCGAACCCGCGCGACTCCAGGTAGGCGCATGGGTCGAGCACCGCGCTGTGTTCCGTCGTCACCGTGACGATGTGCCGACGCCGGTCTTCGTAGACGGCGGAGTCGGCGATGCCCTTGATTGCCAGGTTGTTCGACTCCGTCGCACCGCTGGTGAAAACAACCTCGCGCGGGTCGGCGCCGATCAGGTCGGCCACCTGCGCGCGCGCCTGATCGACAGCGTGCAAAGCGTCAGCTCCGAGACTGTGATGGCGGCTGGCGGCATTGCCGAAGTGTTCCGTAAAATGAGGGGCCATCCGTTCGACCACCCGCGGATCGACAGGCGTGGTGGCGTTGTAGTCAAGATAGACAGGCGTCTTCACGGTGTCCTCGCTGTCAGGGGGCGTTCAGTATCGGCAATATAGCGGGAGGTTTGTTGGGACGCCAAGTCCACACAGTCATCCGCGCCTCGGCGAATCCGTGATAGCCCGCGTGGCTTCAGCGCCTAACGAAGATACAGCCTGAAAGGCTGGAAGAGAGTAGCCGTGGGCAAGTCCCGCGAGTAGCGGGACACCGCCCACGGATAGCCGCCCATATCCAATCGAGCCTGACGGGCTCGCAGAACCGCACTTGGGCACGTCAGCCGATCGGCTTCTTCGACCCTTTCAGGGTCGCGCTAGCTGGGGGGGCAACATTGTCCGGTGGCGGCGTCCGCCTATGGCGGACTGGCCACCGGCTACTCTATGGCAGACCTCCGGCCTGCTCACGTTCGTCTTCATTTGCATTTTTCCAACTGCGACGCATGCCGCCGATGGTATCACGGACCCGGGGTCGCTGAGCCGTTTGGCTCTTGGTCGCGCAATTCGCGGCATTAACATTGCCTGGGTATGCTCGGCGCCGGATTTTGGCGAGTCTAAGTGGCGCGATGCGAACGCGGAATCGGGAAACTGGCGACACTAAACGGGGCATTTGGCCATGGCAAGCCAAAACGAATCGCGGGCTAACAGGCATTATGAATTGGACCCGGTGGAGCAGGTCTTTCTTGATGCTGCGCTCGAATCGTTTTCTTTTCTCGCAGATGAATTTGGAATGGAGTTGCGTCAGATAGACGCCTTGCATACCGAAGCCAGAGCGCCTCATCTGATCACAAGCATCGTTTTGGCTGATGGGGGTCCGGGAGTTTCTCTCCTTCCAATTCAGCGCGGAGCTCGAATTCCGCGAGCTTGTCGACCCGTCAGGGCGTTCGGCATTCAATTGCTCGTCATGCTCGTCGATCCTGACCACGATACTATGCCCAGCACTAGTGTAGAAGACCAGGGATTCGTTCGTACGGATGACTACCAACAGCATCTCGATGAATTGGCGCAGCTTCTTCGGAAACACTGTACTCCCTTTCTTGAAGGTCGTTTTGACACGTGGCCGACTCGCAAGACGCTGAAGAGCATGGGGCTCGATTGGCTCAACTCGGCGGTTTGCTAGATGGCCTCGCATGGACGACTTCACTTGCATCTGGTGGTCAATTCCAACGCCGGCTACTCTGACAACGTCGTGCTCGAGTCGGCGAGCCGCTGCGTGTCGGGCACCGAGTTCGCGTGTGGTGGTGCCAACCGTGATACGCGTCCCAGCGCCGCGGCCGTGAAGATAATCGGGTAGAGTCGTTCGGAATACCACAACTTCGCAAAGTAGAGGCCGATCGGCGACGCCGGGTAGGCCGTGCCGCTTGCCGTGGCGTCTTGCAGCCAGGCGATTCCCCTGGCAACGGCGCTTGCGGCCTTGTTCGAGTCATCGAACACACCGGCGTCCGTCACCATTTGATCCGTCGCGCTTGTGTACATGCAAGTGGCCAGTGCTTCTACGGCGACGGCGGTCTCCTCAATCGAAGATGCAATGCCTCTGTCACCGCCCCAGCCGCCGTCTTCGCTTTGCGCGGCAAGGATCCATGCACGCGCCCTAGTGGTGGCGCTGCCCCATTGTTTCGGCAAAACCTCGTCATTCCTTTGACAACCGGATGCCATAAGAACACGTCCGGTCCCGTACACAGGATTCTCCAACGAGGCCTGCGCCTGATGTCCGAACCAGAGGGGTACCCAGGCGCCGTCCGGACGCTGGGCGTGGATGAGGAATTGAATCGCGTTGCCGACGGCTCGATCCAGTCGATGGCGCAGTGATGAGGGCATCTTCGTTCGCCACGCCTGCCACGCGCGCAGCGTGTGCGCGGTAAGGTCGGGGCTCGATCGATCGAACGGTAATTTCCCCCATCCGCGGCAAAACGTCGGAATCCCGCCGTCTCGGTTTTGCAGATCGAGCAGCCATCGTATGGCGTTGGCGGCGGCAACGGTGGTGCGTTCGATAAGGTCGACATCATCCTCCGATTCGACCAGATGGGCCAGTGCGAGCAGGGCACCGGGCGTGTCGTCGGCGTCGGGCACGCCTCCGGACAGATCGGTCCACGCCCAACCACCGGGTGCGGCGTCGGTGTACGGGTGCACCGCGGTGTGCTGTTGGTCGAGGAGCCAGTTGATCACGGCCCGTCGATCCTTCGGGGCCAGCACGGTGTCGCCGTCACCGCCGGAATACATGGCGTTTACCGCAAGCGTGGTCGTCCAGGTGGCGAGGTTGGTGTCGATGGGCCAACTACCGTCCTCACGCACGGAATCGACGAGGAACCGAATGCCGGCTCTCGCCGTCGGATGATCCGATCGCCCTACCGAAATCAAGCTCATCGTCACGAAGCTGGTGATGGGCGTGGCCTCAAGGTAGCCACCGGATTGAGGCTGCATGCAGATTAGTGCGTCGAGCGTCCTGCGACGCGCAAGATGACGCACGAGCCGGGTGATCGGGTTTCGTGTCGGCCGGTGATGATGCCGGGCCTGACCGATGGCGATCAAGGCGGGTAGTGCATAGCTCACGACGGGCAGACCCAACCGGTGAAACCAACCGTGCGGCACTAGCGCCAGTTCGAAGGGCAGCGCCGGGACGCGTCGCCACGCGTCCTGCGGGTCGTCGAAGCAACCGCAAATCGCACACATGGTCAGGATGGGTGCGGAGAACGTTTTGTCGACTCCGTACACCTCGCAGATGGCGTTGGCAATGTGCTCGGGCGTTAAGGTAGGCACGCGATCGAGGAGCCAGCGCTCACACCGCTGTCGCGCGTCGGTCTCATCGTTGAGATCTTGTTGGCATAGCGTCAACGCCGCCCAACAAAGCAGGGTAGTACTAATGTTGCTCGGACTGTTAGCCGTATCGCCCCAGCCGCCGTCTTCGTTCCGATGGCTGACGAGCCATGCCACCCCTCCGGAGATCAGACTCTCCAGTTCGTGCCGGTTACACGATGAACAAGCCGCCCGGTCTTCGCGGTAGAGCTTCAGCGCGCAGGTCGCGGTGGCCGTCGACAACGCGCTGCTCGACAGTTCACCGACCCAGTGCCCGTCTAGGTGCCGCTCGTGCAGCAGTCGGTCCAATACGTTGCGGCGAAAGGCGTCGAGGGTCGATGGATCGAGTGACATAACGCAATCTCGACAATCATGTGGCGCTGCACACAAGAAATCTTCCGCGGGCTGCGGCGGTTCGACCGCCACAGAAAAGTAGAGCTTGCTCTAGCCTACAGGCTCAGGTGTCCCAGCGCAAGCAGCGCGTAATAGGTGTATTCGGCGTCCTGATCGTCGTCTTCCCAGTGTCCGCAGAACGCCCTGCCGGTCCAGAGCGAATCCAGAAAATCCAGACATTTTTCCTTGACGTGTTCGAAGGACACGTGCGCCCCGGCCAGTGCGTGCAGGGCGGTGGCCGTCGACAGCAGGTCCGGATAGGGCGCCTGCGGCATGGCGAGGAAACCGCCGTTCGCATGGCACTGCGCCAGGAGCCATTTCCCCACCTCCGGCGGAATCGGCTTCTGAAAGTGCCGCAGTAGCGTCACCGCGGCAGCGGTGACCGGCGTCGTACCGATCGGCAACGCGGGTTCGTTGGCGTAGGCGCCGTCCGGAGTCTTCAAGGCCTCGATGACGTGCAGGATACGCTCGACCTCGGGCGGCTCGCTGTGTAAGTCCTGATAGGCGCCGTACACCAGAAAACTGTGATAGATCGAACCGGTACCACTTTCCGGCTCGGGATCGTAGCCGCCGTCCGCCGCGCGAAACTGCTCGATTCGATCCAGTATGGTCTTGCGTTCGTCGAGTCCCAGGGCGTCCTCGGGCATGGAAGCCCAGCAACGTGCGAGGCAGCAGAGATGGACGAGATCCAAACCCTCGCCGTCTCCGAAGCCGTTCAAATAAGATCGGACCGCGTCAAAGGGTCCGTCAGCGCGCAGGGCATGGAGACCTTCCAGCCCAAACACCGTGTAATACAGATCGCTATTGCCGGAGCGATCCTTGCAGCCCCCGTCGTCGTTGAACTGTTCGCGCAGGAATTCGGCGACGTGCCCGGCGGCGTCATGCAGCATGCTCGGCGCCAGCCGCGCCACTTGAAGCATTTCGAGCCTCAAACTCACTGCAATAGCCCTCGATCAGCGTTTGGGGGAAGATCTTGCCGACGACGCGTCGCAGCAAACCCTTCAACGTCGCGTTCGGCACGAAGCGTAGCGAGCGGGTAGCCTGCTCGCGATAGGCCTCGAGCAATTCTGTCGTCTTCGTCACGACGCCACCCTCATTGAAAATACGAAGGACGTCATCAGTGACGTCGGCATAGCCAACCTTGCGGTTCCACACGGTCGTGATGAGATCGCGATCCTTCTTGTTCGACGCCCGTTTGTGGGCGATGGCAAGCAATAAGGAGGGCCGCAGATCCTGCAAGTCGTGTGAGTCGCTTTCGCCAGTGTGGTCCTCGAGGTCGTCGCGGATCTGATAGGCGATGCCGAGCGACTCGCTGTATTCCGACAGCACGCCGTGGATTTCTTCCGTCGCGCCGCCGAAGACCGCGCCCAGTCGAAGCGCCACCTCAAACGCGGGGGCCGTCTTCTGGCGAAAGATATCGAGCACCTCCAGCGACGAGAGCGGCTGCGGATCGCTCGCCCAGCAAAGCTCGGCGCCCTGCCCGCGACTGAGCGTCAAGTGGCCTTCCGCGGCGATGCGTAGCATCTCGACCGTCGCCGACGCAGGTACGTCGACTTCGCCGATCAGCCGGTACCCTTCGCCCAGGAGAAAATCGCCGACGTTGAGGGCCACCGGCATGCCATATTGAGCGTGGAGGGATTGCTGACCGTAACGAAGATCGTCGTTGTCCTCGATGTCGTCGTGGATGAGCGACGCCTTGTGAAAGCACTCGACGGCCACAGCAAGCTTCGCCAGATCCGCCGGCATGACCGGCTGCGTCTGACAATGCTCACTGGTGAGCGCCATATACACACACGCCGTCAGGTAGGGTCGCCATCGCTTGCCGTCCCGCGCCATCCATTCCTGAGCAATTTCTTCCGTACGACCGTGCGGCGACCCCATGATCGCTGCCAGTGATTGGGGCTCGAACCATCGATCCACATCAGTACGAAGCACATCCAGGTCGAGCCGGTAGGTCATGTCATCAGAAGTCACATGAATCAGATCCCACACCCAGTCGAGGTCGACCGACGTGTTGACGCAATCATCTTGCAGCAACGGAATGGCCACACCGGGCACGGCGGCCGACTCCAAATGCGGGAAACACTTTTCCAACACATTCAGACAGCTTACGCCGACGATGGCCTCAATCCGCCCTGTTTCGATCATCTGGCGCACGAGCGCCGATCCCTCTGCCACCAGCACGGCATAGCCCAGTCGCTCCGCTTCCACGGTCAGATCGTGCAGAGAACACAAGCCGCATTCCTTGCACAGCAGACCGAACTCGTCGAACGGCGCCGGGCAGAGTTCCTCGACGCGCAGGCATTTGGGGACCAGCAGCAGCCGACGGTCGTAGGGCACCTTGGCCAGCGAATCGCGCCAGGCTTCGTTGTTGATGACCACGGACAGATAGTCATCAAACGTGGAATCGCACCCCGACTTTTCGCGAACCTGCGCGGTGAGAGCCCGAAGCTCGTCCATCGTCAGCGGGGCGATGGCCTTGGCTTCGGCCACCGCTTCAGCGGCGATGCGGCGCAACTCATCGCGTTTGGTCCGCTCGTTGGGGATGTTGGACTGTGTACGTCGTTGCTGTTGCTTGGGAAGGCGCGGTGGCAGTGTGACCAGCGGCAACGTCCGACCGTTACCTTTCGACGATCCATTGCCACTCCTCGGCTTGCGCGCATCGGCGCCTCCCTCGCCCACGGCCTCGTGTACGCGCAACAATGCCTCGTTCCGCTTGGCTTTGTCCAGCTCGGACACGGGTGCTCGTTCGTTATTCAGCATCGATCCGCTAGCCTCCGGATTCCCACCTGCATGGTGTCAAGCGTGCCACCGTTATGTATACGCCCCGAAACCGAAGAACCAGTACTTCTTGGCGAAGCGATAAAGCCAATGCTCTTCGGGCACCTCGTTGCCGGGGTTGTGCTGGCTGTTTCGTCCTCCCATAGCCACGAGTTCGGCCATGGCGGTCTTCCGCGCCGTCGAATCCCATGCACCGTGGCGATCGACCACCTCCTTGAGAAGGTCCGGACGCTCGAGAATGATGCAGCCCCGCGTGGCGTCCGCCGCCGTCGTGCGAAAATCCTGCAACATCTTAGACTCGGTCATCGTCTTGTACACGTCGCCGTCGTTGTCGCGAATGTTCTCCGTGGCAAACTGAATCACGGGGCAGGGCTCGACATCGCCCCACGCACTGATGTGGTGGCTGATGCCGGTGGCGGCCGGACAGAGGGCATAGCCCTTGTCATCCCAGTAGGCATCGACAACGCCGATCGGTTTGGTCTTACGGATGCCGGTGACAAAGCGACGCACATTGAGCACCTGTTCGGCGCGAAGCGCGAGTTCGGGACAGGGCTCCGGCCCGACAGGCCGATACGTATAGTACCAGACGTAATGCACGCCGCGCTCGATGAGACCGTCGACCCAGCTCTCCTGCACCAGGTCATCGTAGTTATTCTGACAGATACTCGTCGCCACACCGGTGATGAGACGATGGCGGATGCAGGCGTCCAAGCCGGCAAGCGTCTTGTTGAGCACGCCGCGGCGGCCGCGGCGCTCGTCGCTGATCACCTCCGTGCCCTCGATGCTGATCAGGGGCGTGGCGTTGCCGACGCGGCGAAGTTCCGCGGCGACCTTGTCGGTAATGAAATGCCCGTTCGTGAATATCTGAAAGTAGCAGTCCGGATGAGCCTCGATAATCTGGATCAACTCCGGGTGCATAAACGGCTCGCCGCCGAGGATGCCAAAGAAGCTGTTGCCGTGCCGCTTGGCATTACGTATCAGGCGATCCATGTCGTCGAAGCTGATCACCGACTGGTCCGCCGAAACGTCCGCCCAACATCCCTTGCAACGCAGGTTGCAGGCATTGGTCACCGAAATGTACAGAAACGGCGGAAAGACCTTGCCCTGTTTGAGGCGTTTCTTGAACCGTTGCACCGAGCGCATGCCCTTGAAGCCGAAGTTGTAGCCGAACTTCCAGAGCAACCGGGGATCGGTGGTGCGACACATGCGATACGCAAGCGATAGAATCATACACAAGCATCCAAGAGTCGGATGATCAAATTCCCCATTCGTCCACGGACGGCGCCTTCTTCTCGTCCCGCACGGTCTGCGACTCCGCCAACCGCCGGTCGCGTTTCGCCTTGGCGCGCGCCGCCCGTTCCTGAATATCTCCGACCGAAGGAAGCGTCATGAGCACCTCGTCCGGAATGTCTAATTGGGTCTGCAACTTCTTGAGACAGCGTTTGCGCTCGAGCAGGGCTTTCGATTCGTCGCGTTCCGTCGAAAATCGCTCGCGCGCGTCCTTTTGCCGGCTCCTCAGTGACGAGTAAATGTCGCCCCCCAACAGCGCCGACACGTCCACCTTCATGGACTCGCGCTTGATGTCCTCTTCGCGTACGACGTCACCGTTGATCGGACCCTTGCCGTACTTGGGAAAGAGTATGGCGACCTCCGGGCAGACGCGCGAGCATGCAGGACAGTCCGTCTTGCACTTCTCCTTGTTGCGCACCTCGATCGTATCTTGCTTGTCCACGCCGTAGACGTCGAACAGGCAGAAGCTCAGGCACTGCATGCAGTTCGTGCAGCGGTCGTAGTCAATGACCGGAAACCAGGGCTTCCAGCCTTCGCTGACCGCGCCACCAGACTCGGATGCAAGTTCCCTGGCCTGTGCGGCCACCTCTCCGGCAGGCTCCGCCTGCCACGCGCGAACGTGCAGCCGCTCGGTGCCGCGAATGCACTTTACAAGTGAATCATCTTCGAAACGGCCAAGGACCAGTGTGTCAGCGTTGTCGTCGGGCGCGACAACGCCGTCTCGGGCCGTTCGCGTCACCACAAGCCCCTCGTCGAGAAGCGCGCTGACCATATCGAAACGCTCGTCGGTCGGCAGGGTTTCACCACCGGCGCCTTCATAGAGCACGACGCGGAAATTCTGTTGTGTTAGATCCGTCACGCCGTCTGCTCCTGTACGATCGGCGCCCCGTTCAGGAGCATAGGTACGACTTCCTGTACGTTGTTTTCACGCATGTTCAGGATCTCGACACCGCCGTCCTGAAGCGGCGCACCGGCCGCATGAAAGAGCCATTTGACGGCGCGTGGATAGCATGCCGCGATCCGCAGTTCACCCTCGGCCGCCAATCGCTTCAGGGCGGGATCGTGTCGCGCGGACATCTCGCACAAGTCCGGCACCGCGTCAAATGCCGCGCCGGAATCACACAGTGCCTTGAGGACGCCTTCTTTTACTTCGGGTGCAATGACCCTGGCGTGCTTGCAGTGGCAGTAGAGGATGCGATGTGCTTGGGACATCAGGTTCTCGTCACTCCCTCTGAAGGATGCCGAAAATGGGCATCACGTTCACGCGCCGCCGAAAGCGCCGCTAAGCGTCGACGGTGACCCGGTGCGTCGGATTCGGCTCCCCCGGGCGAAAGTTCTCCATGTGCTCGACACGGAGACGAACGTCGCCGCGCGACGTCGCGCAGGCGTGCAAGGATTCCTCCACGGCTTCGCGCAATCCGTCCGGATCAGCCTCCGCACGAAGGTTGATGATCAACTGCCCGGAACGAACGGAATCGGGAAGCGACTCGCGAAGGTGCGGCTGGGCATCCGATTGGACCAGGCTGACGGCGGAGAGACCCGTCAGGGCGTCCGGCGATTCGAGCGTCATCTTCAGATGAGCGATCTCATCGCCGCCGGATTGCAGCCTCTGGGCAATTGAGCGCATCAGTTCCAACAGCAAATCGTCCGCCGAAAACGCCGTGTCGGCATCTACGTCCACGGTGCAGTTTAGCCAACCGAGCAGTGCCTCACCCTCGGCATAGCGTTTGTAATCCAGTTCCATCGTGGGCGACTCATTCGCGTCGTCGTGTAACAGGCGCTCGAACCAATCGTCGAGTCCATCGCCACGTAATGCCGAACCGCAGAGGATCTCGGCCTGAGCGAATTCGCGACGCAGCGCGGCAACCAGCGCGTCGCGCTGCACATCTGTCAGGAGATCGCACTTGTTGACGATGATCATGCCCGCCTCTTGCAACTGCTTGCGGTAGACGTAGGAAACCTTTGGCGAAAACGAGCGGCCCGGCTCGAGTCCGAGTATACGGGCACAGCGCAGGGGATCAACGAGCACGGAAAGCGCTGCCGTCGTGTAGCGGTCGCCGTAGATGCGGCGCAACGGGTAGCTGACCGTAGCCACCAGATCGGTGCAGCTTCCCACGGGTTCACCGATGATGATGTCCGGCTTGGTTTGTTCCGTCAGTTGGTTGGCCGCCTCGAGCAGTGAATGGAAGCGGCAGCAGAAGCACCCGCCGGCGATTTCCGCGACGGGAAAGCCCTGGGATCGAAATACGGCCGTATCGACAAGACCGGAACTCTGATCGTTGCTGATCAACCCCACGCGCAAGCCGTGATCACTGACAAATCGGGCAAGTTGACCGATAGCGGTCGTCTTACCCGCACCGAGAAAACCGCCGACCATAATGTAGCGTGCGCGGGGCGCGTTTTCGATCATGCGGTGTGTCCCGTCATCTTGTCGATGGTCACGTCCAGTACGGCCGCATAGCCGTCGACGTCGAAACAATCGTCGCCCGGTGTGCCCGCCAATTCATACAGCCATCCGCGTCCGTAGGGATCACTTTTGAGAAGGGCCATGTCCGCCGCCAGTTCGCCGTTCGATCGGCCGAATTGTCCTGCCATCGGACAGTACAAATCGGTTACGGCCTTTAGCCCTTCGACCCAGCCGATGACCTGCCCGGTTGCCACGGAGGCGCCCGACGACACTTCCATGTCATACTCCACCGGCTCGCCGAGCATGCGGGTGGCGAATTTGGTAAGCCCCACGCGCCAGGTGTCACCGTCGGTATTCAGTAACCACGCATGGCCGGCTGTGTACAGGCGATCACACGGTAGCCGCGTCGAGAAAGCAGCGCGGCGGTACATGCGGCTTTGATTCGTCATATCACGAGTTAGGTCGCCGATCGCAGTGATTCATAAGCATCCCGGTTGCCTGGGCGGATTCGTCAGCCCAAGTCGAAGGCGATGATGTTCTTCAGGTCGCGTGCGAACATCGTTTTCCCGACAACCGTCGGTACGGTCCACGCGACCTTATCGAGTACGTTCGCCTCCGAGAGTACGTTGAATTCTTCAGGCGTCGCCGTCGCCAGTCCGAGCTTGCCGTCTTCATCCAGAATGATGAACTTGCCATCGGCCATCACCATCGAGGCCTTGGCGAACCCGCGCTTGCGCCAGTTAATCTCGCCGGTGTTGATGTTGACCGAAGCCAGAAAGGCCGGCCCCATCGTTCCGGTCGATCCGTAAATGGTGTCGCCCTGCTGCACGGCCGTCACATGATAGAACTGAATCTTTCGCGAGGACCAGACTTCTTCCACGTCGAACTTGTCGCCGTTCTTCACGATCTTCAATCCGCGGGCGCCGGCGTTCGGTGACGAGATGAAGAGAATGTCCTGATCGGTGATGACCGGCATGCAGACATTCTGTTCCCACTGATTCTTGTGCTCGAAAGACCACTTCAACTCGCCGGTGTCCGGATCGGCACCGATGACTTCGGTGGCCATGAAAGTGACGAGTTGATCCTCCCCGTGAACCTTCAGGATCTTCGGCGTGGAGTAGCTGTTCTTGAATGCGAGGTTTCTCCAGGCGACCTCACCGGTCTCCTGGTTGAAGGCCACGATTCCGCTGTTCTTATCCGCCGCGCCGACCAGGGCGATGACGTTGTCCTTGTAGGCGATCGGGCTGGATGCATAGCCGTGCATCATCTTGTTACCGCCAAACTCATCGCCCCAGAGCTCGTGAGACCACTGTACTTTGCCGGTTCGCTTGTCGAGGCAGTTCATTTGCCCGGCGACACCGATCGTGTACAGACGATCGCCGACGATCAACGGCGTGGCGCGCGGGCCCTCGCCAAAGCGCTTCTCGTGGCCCTCGGCGGTGGACTCGTCGTAGCCGTACTCCCAAACGGTCTTGCCGGTTGCCGCATCGAGAGAGATAACGGTTTCCTTGCCGTCTTTGCGGTACATCGTGTAGAGCTTGCCATCCTCCACGAGAATGGCGGAATAGCCGTCGCCGAGTTCGCGGCTCCAGAGTTGCTTCGGACCTTCCGTAGGCCAGTCGTTGGCCAGCCCCTTGCTGTCGGCGATAAAGTCCTGGTCGGACCCCCCCCACTGCGTCCACTGCGCCATCACGTCGGTCGCAAGACACAACGCCGCGGCGGCGGTCAGCACCGACATGAGGGCCACGCCCCGCCCTCGACCGGCTGTCCATTCCATAGCATTCTTCATGGCAAACCTCGCTCTTCCTCTTGGATATAGTTTCCCCGGCCACTCCGATCCCGGCCCAATGTATAGCATAATAGAGCGGCAATCGCCATGGAAGCCACCGCCGCTCGGATTACAAGAATACACGCATTCTGAGGGGGGATTCACCGCAGAGTGGTTTGAAAAGTAGCGAGACAAACAACATTTCATCGCGGAATGAACGCGGTCGAGCGAACCATAGCGCCGGATTGCCGGGTCGGTCGCGGACCGTCGCTAAGCAGGTCGGTCGACCGGCCAAGCCACCCTTGGCGCACCAGGCCTGCGCACAACCGGCGGTTGCATCGCGCCGTCTTCGCGGGCGGGCACCCCCGAGACTCTCCGCATGTCTATCGCCCTCGATTTGTCGGCATTCTCGCGAAATTGTCGGGAACCGTCATACGCCGCGCGAAGGATCGGCGGATGATGTAGACTCCTGGTTGTAGTGAGCAATCACGGGGTGCCCCGATGGCGTGAGCAAGATTCGCCACACGCGTCACCTCATGTTCTCTGTAGGAGTCAAGAAGATGAGGCAGTCGAGGAGGATGGGCATAGTGTCGCTCATGGGCGTCAGCATGATGATGTTAACAGGCTTGGTCACTACGGCGGCAAGTGCAGGCGAGGAAACGCCCCTCATCCCCCGGCACACATTCTTCGGGAATCCAGACCGGGCATCCGTACAACTCAGCCCGGACGGCACGCAGATGAGCTACCTCGCCGCCGTGGACGGGGTGCTGAACGTGTGGGTCGCGCCGAAGGGCGATTTGAGCAAGGCCCGCGTCGTCACCCACGACAAGCACCGCGGTATCCGCATGTATTCCTGGGCCTACACGAGCAACCACGTACTCTACCTACAGGACAAGGGCGGCGATGAAGACTGGCACGTCTACAGCGTGAACCTGAAGACGAACAAGGAAATCGACTTGACGCCGTATGACCATGTCGCGGCACAGATCGCGGAAGTCAGCCGTTTCTTTCCCGAGGAGATCCTGGTCAGCATCAACAACCGTGACCCGCGCTTTCATGACATCCACCGCGTGAACATCACGACGGGCGAGAGCGAACTCGTGCAACAGAACGACGAGGGCTACGCGGGATTCATCACGGACGACGATATGAAGGTCTACTTCGCGATGAAAATGACGCCCGACGGCGGCAGCGAACTCTTCCGCAAGACCGGTGACAATAGTTGGTCATCCTTCACCAAGATCGGAAACGCGGACTCGATGACCACCGGCCCGCTCGGCTTCGACAAGTCGCACAAATATCTGTACATGCTGGACAGCCGGGGGCGTGACACCGGCGCACTGACCAAGCTCAATATCGATTCGATGCAGTCGCAGGTGCTCGCGGAGGATCCGCAGGCCGACATTTCCGGCGTCATGGCACACCCCACGGAAAAAACCCCGCAGGCGGTGCAATCGACCTTCGAGCGGCGACGCTGGCAGGTGCTCGACAAGTCCATCGAACCCGATCTGAAGTACCTCCAGTCCGTCGCGGACGGTGAGATGTTCGTCAGTAGCCGCACCCTGGATGACCGGGAATGGATCGTCGTGTATATGATGGACGACGGCCCGGTGCGGTACTATGACTACCATCGAGACACGCGAAAAGCCGAGTTCCTCTTTACGAATCGCCCCGAGTTGGAGAAGGTGAAACTCGCGAAGATGCACTCCGTCACCGTCAAGGCACGGGACGGTTTGAACCTCGTCAGCTATTACACGCTCCCGCCCTGGACGGATCCCCAGGCCACGGGTCGCCCCGCCAAGCCGCTGCCGATGGTGCTGTTCGTGCACGGCGGTCCCTGGGCGCGCGACGATTGGGGCTACAACCCGTACCACCAGTGGCTGGCCAACCGCGGCTACGCCGTGCTGAGCGTCAATTACCGCGGCTCCACGGGATTTGGCAAGAACTTCATCAACGCCAGCACGCACCAGTGGGCCGGCAAGATGCACGACGACCTGATCGACGCGGTCAATTGGGCCACGGCGCAGGGTATCGCCGACAAGGACCGTATCGCCATCATGGGCGGAAGCTACGGCGGCTACGCCACGCTGGTGGGTTTGACGTTTACGCCGGATGTGTTCGCCTGCGGCGTCGATATCGTCGGCCCGTCCAGCATTCTCACACTGATCAATACCATCCCGGAATACTGGCAGCCAATGATCGACCTCTTCGCGTCGCGTGTCGGCGATCACCGCACGGAGGAAGGACGCAAGTTGCTGATCGAGCGCTCACCACTGACGCACGTCGACAAGATCAGTCGTCCGCTACTCATCGGTCAGGGTGCCAACGACCCGCGCGTCAAGCAGGCGGAGGCCGACCAGATCGTTAAGGCGATGAAGCAGAAGAACATTCCGGTGACCTACGTGCTCTACCCCGATGAGGGACACGGCTTCGCACGACCCGAGAATAGAATGTCGTTCAACGGCGTGACGGAGGCGTTTCTGGCCCAGCACCTGGGCGGCCGCTTCGAACCGATGAGCGAAGATCTTGCCGGCTCGACCATGCTGGTGCCCGAGGGTGCGGAAGGTGTGCCCGGTTTGCCGAAAGTAATTAAGGCCCGCGAGAAGGCGTCCGGCCCGACGTAGGCTCTCACGAATCATCAACCCCCCACCCGGCAGCGGGCCCGCAAGTTCCTCCTCATTGCGGGCTCGCTTGCCATTTGGGAGCCTCAAGATCAGACCCAAGGACTGCTGCTTGTTGCGGGCGGATGCTGCGCCAAGTGGTCGCGATCGTCCGGACGCAACCCAAAACCTGACGCCGTGATAGAATGGAGCTAGTGCTTTGTCACGGGTAAGAATTCGGGTTATTCTACCTTCTTGTTCTTGACGCTTCG
>Ga0055452_10000020_pt1 | contig 31976 bp, 18 predicted proteins | sample China_Galinas_PW_6_FD_57735 | JGI IMG/M metagenome (GOLD analysis project Ga0055452, IMG submission 57735) | Wetland microbial communities from San Francisco Bay, California, USA, that impact long-term carbon sequestration - China_Galinas_PWC_D2 | ecosystem: Environmental > Aquatic > Marine >... | reverse complement strand
CAGTCTGGCGATTCGCACCGACGGCACGCTGGTCGGCTGGGGTTCGGGACAGGCGGCCACTATTCCTCCGGCGCTACAGGGGGATGTCTTTGTGGCTGTTGCGGCCGGCTGGGGACACAATCTAGCGATCCGGAGTAACGGCACGCTGGCTGGATGGGGCGACAACACTTATGGACAGGCCACAATTCCTGAGGACCTACAGGGGGACGAATTTGTGGCTGTTGCGGCCGGCTGGTACCACAGTCTAGCGATCCGTACGGATGGCAGTCTTGTCAGCTGGGGTAGAGACGACTACGGGCAAACAACAACCGTCCCGGACGGCACATTTTCAGCCATATCGGGTGGCGAGTTGCATAGTCTGGCAATCTGCAACGCCGTGCCTCCTCCACCTATTGCAACCGGCGAGGCGGTGGAGCCGAATAGGTACCTTCGCTTCCGTGCGCCCAGTCAACCGGGAGCCGCGGAATGGGACGAAATAATACGCATACGTGTGGTGGACTTGGACGGGTTCTCTGTGCCCGACCCCATTGTGCTCTATCTGGGCCAGCCGTTTGCAGCCCCGGAAGAAGACAGTTCGCAGCCGGGGTTGACATTTGCAGCGGCGCCCTTGGATTGCGCCGCGTCTGCGCATGCGTGGGCATCCGAGAACGTCATTTCGGCATTCGGTGCTGAAATCATGCCAACCTCGATCTACGAAGTGCAACGGTCGTATGCAACCTGTCCGGACTGGGCCGACTGCGACTACTGCTGGTCCCAGCCGCTAACGATCACGACCGGCAAATGGGGCGACGTGGCACCGCTCTTCGATGGGGACGACCCGAATGCCCCGCAGCCCGATTTCAATGACATTTCGGCATTGGTTCAAAAGTTCCTCGCGGCTCCGGGGGCGCCGATCAAAGCCTTTGCGCAGTTGCGACCGAATCGGCCGTTCCCGGATCGACCGATAGATTTCAAGGACATCGCGTACGCTGTGTCTGCGTTTCTCGGCATTTCATATAAGGATTCGTATGGAGGACAATATGTCGGGCCATGCACGTGCCCGTCTTTGGTTACCTGCAACACGAAACCCTGCGAATTCGATTCGAACTGCAGTTCTAGCTGTGATGACGATTTTTGCAGCGATGGGGTGACAGCCTGCACCGAGAACAAGGACTGCTCAGGATTCTGCATTAGTGGCTTCTGTACCGATGCATGCGGGCGCTGCACGCCGTAGGTGGTAAGAGTGGCGGGCAGGGAGCAGTGCTTTCTTGGCGATTGACGTGATTCCTGGGTGAAATCGATCGAATGCCTGAGATCGGATGGAGATAATCGAGATGAGACGAATGAACTTGATTCCAGTGATAGCGGTTATGGTGGGGTTGACATGTACTGCGGCGATGGCCGCGACGGAACATGTCACCGTGTCGGGGGCCGGCACGCAGGACTGTTCCACGTGGGCTAATGCCTGCACGCTCTCGGTGGCCCTTTCCGGCGCGAGTTCGGGAGACGAGTTGTGGGCGGCCGCCGGGACGTATGCCGGGCCGATTTCACTGATAGATGGTGTGAAAATCATTGGCGGATTCGCCGGCACGGAGACGGCCGCCTCGCAGAGCGATCCGGACACGAACGTGACGACGCTCGATGGCGGCGGATCGGGGGCGGTGGTGACAAGCACGAGCAACTCGTCGTCCACGGTGCTGCGGGGCTTTCGCATCACCAACGGCTATGACCCATCGACCCTGATGGACGACACCGGCGGTGGTGGTGCCCGGTTGACGGACAGCAATGCGATGTTCGTGCAGTGTACCTTCGACGGCAACTCGACCTCCGCCTGGGGCGGGGCGGTCTACATGCGCGGCACCGGATCGCCGACGTTCGTCAACTGCCGCTTCTCGGGCAACGGCGCGATAGACTTCGGCAGCGGCGTGGTCACACCGATCGCTGGCGGCGCGGTGTTCGTGAATGACAGTTCACCGAGCTTTACCAACTGCCTCTTCGTAAACAATACGGGCATGGAGGGTGGCGCCATGGCCTCGTTGAGCGGCCCTCCTACGGTGACCAACTGCACCTTCATGAACAACACGGCCACGGTGGGTCGGGGCGGAGGTGTGTTCGCGCCGGCCACGGTGAAGAACAGTATCTTCTGGGGCAACACGGCCGTCCGCGGCGGCGATCAGGCGGTCGACGCGGCCATCACCCACAGCGATGTGCAGGGCGGGTATACCGGCACGGGCAACATCGACGCCGACCCGCTGTTCGGCCAGAGCGGGACTCTTCAGTCGACATCACCGTGTAAGAACGCGGGATTCTCGCCGGCGCTGCCGCAGGACATGGCCGACCTAGACTGGGACGGCAATACGATCGAGAAAGTTCCGTACGACCTGTTCGGTAGCCAACGCAAGGTGTCGTTCGTCGTCGACATGGGGGTGTACGAGATTCCCCTCGGCGGCGGCGTCCAGTAGGGACGATACCGTTGCGGTGGTCAACACTCTACGAGATTCACGCGGCGCGCGGCGGAACCACCCATCGCGCGCCGCGAATGGGCTGGGCTTTTCTACAGACCGATCGCGAATCATCCGCGTCGTAGGCTGCGCGGCGTGGTGGTTGTTTACGATTCGGAGTCTCGGGGAGCAACTCTGAAGAGATGAGAGATTCTGTCATCTTGAAGGAGATTGAAAATGAGTACACGAATCATCTGTAGGTTGTTGGTCATGTGCGGGCTTGTTGCCGGGCTGTCGATGTCCGGCAGCGTGGCTCAGGCGACGTGTAGCTTCTGCGATTTGTCCGACGGAAGCTGTTGCGACGGGCAGTACGCCGGATGCAATTGCCTCGAAATCTGCGGTCCGGGCAGTAAGCTGCCATGCGGAACGACATGCGCGGGTTACCATGGTGTGGACTGTCGTTTGCGCACTGGCGAATGTGTCACCGGGTGGGACGAGGCGTGTTGCATCGCCGCTCATGGAAAAGTTACGCCGTGTGCCCTCGCAGCCAAGGACGCCAAGGAGCCGGTGCCCATGGTGACGGTCTCTGACGACGTTTGCGAAGGCGATGACAGCGACTTGACGAAGCACGGCGCCGACGAGGATACCGACGCCACACCGCCCGGCAAGGAGGATGCGTTTTGTTTCTGTCCAGGGGGCCGATGCTGCGGCGGCACATGTTACCCCGGCGCCCACTGCTGTATCGCGGGAGTCGGCTATGAGTGTTGTGACGACGACGACTGCACGCCTCCCGACGAATGCGTTTGGCGACACTGCACGGGCGGTGCGCAGTAGTGGCGGAGTGGTTGCCACGGGCATGCCGATGCTGGCATTCCGGGGTAGGGATTAACTGAGGCCGCACCCTTGCAGCCGGCGTGATAATGGCCTCGCGCAGAAAAGGGCCCGGGAGCGGTGCACTGTATTACGCCGCCCCGGGCCTATTCTCGCGCCGCTTCGTTTCTACCATGGAAATTTGGCCATCCTGGATGCATCGTGCACCATATTTTTGGGGCGCGCTTCGCAGGCAGTTCGGCTTTTCGGTCCATCAACCCGCGCGTAGGACCTGATGATGCTCCGTTTCCCAGCGCTGCATCGCAGCGATCAGGTCGAGGTGGTGTCTGATCGTCGTGTCCAAACCCGGCGTATCGCGAATGGTGTCGAAGACGTGCGGCTCGTGGTTGGCGCGGGCACGGAGGTCACGTGTGAAGTCTTCCCAGCTTCCCTCGTAGAGCGTGTCGCGCATGCGCAGCAGCATGCGATGTTCGTCATTCAAGTCGAAGTTGCTGGACGCGTTCTTGCTCATGTCGTCAAGCCGATCAGGCCTTCACTTCGGCAGCATACTCGCCCGTTGGGGAAAGATCGACACGATGCGAGGGGTGACCTGTGATGTGTGGCTCGGGCCTTTCGCTTCCCATGCTCGCGCCACAACGCGCCGCCCCGTCCGGTCGCTTTGCCGGAGTGCGACCGGCCACGGCGCGTCGGTTTCCATCCAAAGGCCTACCCCAAAACCGGGAATCGGGGCGCCGCGCAGGCTGAAGCCTGCGACTCGGGGTCGATTCCGGGAAAAACTCGGATCATAAAAATCCGTGCAATCCAGCCCCGGATCGCGCATAATATGACCGGCGGCGGCATGCTGCATATTGAGTCGTCGTATCGTTGGGCCGATTCAGCGTTCGGAGTTTTTGCGTCAATCGCTCTGCGTGTCTCCATTTCTACGGGACTCGCCGTTCCAGGCTCGCGGAATTTGAGTAGAGGCATTTCTCCGCGGTGCTCGCATCGTCGGCCTTTGATGTCTCGCTGTCATATCGAGGATGCCGGGAAGACAAGAGAGAAGGTGCACGTCATGTGGATGAGAATTGCCTTATCGACGGGTGTTCTGGGCATGCTGTTTCAGGGTAATGCGAGAGCCCAGGTTGGATTTCAATTTGTCGACGTGACGGCCGCACGCGGCATCGCGCCGCACCAACCGGAGGATGGCATGGGTTGCGGCTTGGCCGCGGCGGACTTCAACGAAGACGGCTACGTGGACTTCTTCGTGCCGCAGGCCGCGGGCGTTCCCAATCTCCTGTACAAGAACTTGGGCGACGGCTCGTTCAGCGAGTCGGCGGCCCTCGTGGGGCTGGACTCGACGGCTTCCAGTCGCGTGGCGCTATGGCTGGACTACGACGCAGACGGCGACCTGGATTTACTCGTGGCCAACGACGATCAGGCGGCGCCATCGCCATTTACGCTCTACCGCCAGAATGCGAACGGGCAGTTTCAGGATGTGACCGCGCAGACCCGGATCGACGTGGCGCCCACCATCGTCGATCCCGCGCGACATCATTGGAGTGGAATCTGCGCGGGCGATATTGACGGTGACGAGCATCTCGACGTGTTCACGTCGCAGTGGCCGGGCCCCGGTCATCTCTTCAGGAACGACGGGCAAGGCGCCTTTGACGACATCAGCGTGTCCAGCGGTGTGGCCGCGGAGGTCTGGTCCTACCACCAGCCGATCATGGCGGACTTCAACAATGACGGACTTACGGACATCTTCTGCGCTGTCGACTTCGACCCCAACATCCTCTGGATCAACCAGGGGGACAACACTTTCGTCAACGCGGCGGCGGACGCCGGTGTGGACAATGCGATGAACGACATGGGCGTGGCGGTGGGGGACTACGACCGCGACGGCGATTTCGACCTGTACATCACCAACATCTACTTTCCGCCGGGCGATCCGAATTTCCCGGGATACAACATGCTCTTCCGCAACAATACCGTCGGCTCGGCGACGAGTTTTGTCGATGTATCCAGTGCCATGGGCGTCGACAACGGCGGATGGGGATGGGGCACCACTTTCGTAGACGGCGACCTGGACGGTCATGAGGACATTGCCGCGACCAATGGATGGATCGTGGGCGGTTACGAGGACGACAATTCGCGGTTCTTCCACAATCCGGCGGACGCGGCACTGCCGTTCGCCGACGCGTCGGATGAGGTCAGATTCAACGACCCATTTTACGGCAGCTCGCTGATCGCCGCGGACTTTGATCGAGACGGTGATCAGGACCTCTTGCAATTATGCATGGATGGCCAGCTACGCTTGCTGGACAATCAGCCGGTTGCACGACCCGATCGCAACTATCTCGTGATCAAGCCGCGACAGGATCCGCCGAATCGGTTCGCGGTGGGCGCCAAGGTGCGTGTGACCGTTGGCGGTCAGGTAATGACGCGGTGGATTCGCGCCGGCACCAGCTACCTGGGGCAGGAGCCGTTCGAGGCGTTCTTCGGGCTGGGAGTCGCTACCGTGGCTGACTCGGTGGAAGTGATATGGCCCGACGGCGGCTCGACGGTGCAAAGCGAAGTCGCCGCGAATCAGGTGTTGACCGTCGAGCGGAACCCGGCGGTGCCGGCCGCATCTATGTGGGGACTCGTGGTCATTGCGTTGGTGGTGCTGGCCGGCGGAACGGTTCTTGTCCGACGTCACTCGTCTTCTGATGCGTGGCATGGGTAAGCGATAGCTTACCCGTGGTCTGCAGAAACGGCGCACAGGCAAACAGGTTTGCCCATGCCACCCTCGTTGAACCCGAAGAAAAAGCTGTGACGCGGCACTGATGCGAAATCACTCTCGCGGGGGCAGGATCTTGGCGCGTACCTCGCCGAATCCCACGCGATAGCCGTCGCCCTCACACGCCCCGCGAATGATGACCGTGTCGCCATCCGCGAAAAACTTGCGCTCACTTCCGTCCGGAAGCGTAATCGGCTTGGTTCCCTTCCAGCAGATCTCCAGCATCGATCCGCGTGAATCCTCCGTCGGTCCGGAGATAGTGCCGGAGCCGCAAAGGTCGCCGGCCTCCATGGCCGTCCCGTTCACCGTGTGGTGGGCGAGCTGCTGAAACATGTTCCAATACATGTATTTGAAGTTCGTGCGGGTGATCCGCATGGGCTCGGACATCGATTCGCTCTGCACGAATGCTTCGAGGTTAATGTCGTAGGCGCCGTTGTCCGGGCATTCCAGGTAGGGGAGTACCTTTGGCTCTTGCGGCGGGCCTGACGCGCGGAAAGGCTCGAGTGCCTCCAGTGTCACCACCCACGGGCTGATCGAGGTTGCGAAGGACTTGCCGAGGAACGGGCCAAGCGGCACATATTCCCATTTCTGAATGTCGCGGGCGCTCCAGTCGTTGAGCAGGACCATGCCGAAAATGTGATCACGCGCATCCGTCGTGCTGATGCGGGTGCCGGGCTCGTTGCCGGTACCGACGAAAAACCCCATCTCCAGCTCGAAATCGAGAAGACGCGAGGGGCCGTAGGATGGGGCGTCCGCGTCGTCCGCCTTGGTCTGTCCGCACGGGCGATGGATGTCGGTGCCTGAGGGGAAGATCGTGCTCGACCGTCCGTGGTACCCGACCGGCAGATGGAGCCAGTTGGGCATCAGGGCGTTGTCCGCGCCGCGGAACATGATGCCAACGTTGGTGGCGTGCTCTTTTGACGAGTAGAAGTCGGTGAAGTCGCCGATGTCGACAGGGAGGAGCATCTCGACGTCTTCCATCCTGTACAGGACAGCGGCTTGGAGCTCGGCGTTGTCCCGAAGCGTCGGATTGTCCTTGGCAAGTAGCTCAGTGATACGTTTACGAGCCTCAATCCACGCGCGTCGTCCAAGGCTCATGAACTCGTTGAGCCGCACGCTGTGGAAGGCGAGCTCCTCGTCGGTCAAAGCGGTGTCCGCGAACAACCCAGCCTGATGGACCGCGGCCAGATCGAGGACGAAGTTGCCGATGGCCACGCCAATGCGAGGGAGTCCATCACCGTGCTGAAAAACGCCGTACGGGAGGTTTTGGATCGGGAAATCGCACGACGGTGCGACGTCAATCCATGAAGTCAGTTTCGCAGTTTCCGGTGATGGCATGCTTCGTCACTCCCTTTCGACGCTCTTAGGAATCATCATGCGATACTGGCGGCTTGCGATCTCGCCCCTCCTTCGCGAAGAGCGCACAATCGTGGCAATATGGCAGTCTATCGCATCCGGGTGAGATTGTGGGGAAAGCGCCACGCCAGTCAATCGCGAAGACATCCGCCCGCAACATCGACCCTTGCGGAAGACCCGCGAGTGCTACCCGCCCAGCAGCCGCAAACCATGCAATTTATCGGCGACAACAAGACCTGAACAAGTGTATCGTAGGATTCCCGTATTCGAACAGGGGTCCTAGCTGGAGCGAACACCCTTCGTGGCCATGTGCAGCCAGGAAGAAACGACCGCGATCTCCCGTTTTCGCCCCCGTTTCGTCGGATTCGCCTGCCCGGCGTTTGTTCGATCACCGTCCGGATTTCGAGGAGACTGAAGTGGACCATATCGCCGAGGTTGTGCCGCTCGCCCGACCGGTTCCTGTGCCGACCTCCGAATCGATCATTCCGGCGGACCCTTCGATGGCCAACATGGTACCCTACGCTTCTGGTCAGGATGTGCAGGGAAATATCGTCCTGGTTCAAGGCGGGACGGACGGCATGGCGGTATTTTCGGCCATCTGCGGGATGACTGGGATTATCCCGTTCGTCACGCAAGTTGCCGGATTGTGTCTCGGTTTCGCAAGCCTGTCGCGCATTCGCCGGGCCCGTCGCGGTGGCATTCAGCTCACCGGCAAAGGCTGGGCGATCACCGGAATCGTGACCAGTGTTTTTGGGCTCCTGGGCTGGATTGGCCTGGGTCTTGCGATGACCGCGGTCAGTAGTTCCCTGGGGAACACAAACGAAGGGCTTTCCACCGTCCTCGAAACACTCCGTGCCGCGCAATAGCGTCGCCGCCGGCGGGGCGGCGCTGGAAGACGTCGTGGCGGAAGACTTGACGCGCCTATGGCGGCAAGATTACCCTGCTCCCAGAAACGTGCGAGACGGCGTTTCAATTCGGGTGGCGATCGACGACTTCGATGGCTTGCGCCAACGCACGAGCGGAATCTATTGGAAGTTCGACGCTGGCCGAAGTGCTTCGGGCAGGTAGCTCAGTTGGTAGAGCAACGGACTGAAAATCCGTGTGTCGGTGGTTCAAGTCCACTTCTGCCCAGTAAGAGAGGCCGGTATTACCGGCCTCTTGTCGTGTGGTGGCAAAACGGTTGCAATTTCAGCCCGCCCCGACACGCCTCGACGGCTGTACTGCCGCCTTCAGATCATCCTCCGCCACGCGAAATACGGATCGCGCAGTAATGCAAAGATGATCTGCAATGCACCGCTCAAACTGACAACGGGGTTGATGATCTGCGAGTCACTATCCGTAAATCGCATGCGCGGCTTCCCAACGGCCGGGCACATTCAGGGTGAGGGCTCCACGCACGCGTGATGCCCGGTTGAGGATGAGGCAGGTTCGACCCGCCTCACCCGCGAAGGAGCCTGTGCAATACTACGGGCACGAACCGAGATCCGGTCCTGGGAATTCGACGCCTTGGAAGCCCAGGATGATCGCGAACACGTCGTTGATATCCACTAGCTGGTTCGGAGTACCCCACGGTTGTAGTGGGAACCCGGCCGGATGAATGTCCGTCACGGACACGTGCGTCGCGTTACACGGGGGAGTACCACAGCCGGGCCCCACCAGGCTCGGATTCTGAAAGGTCTTGATCGCCGCCACTGCGTCGTCAATGGCCACGATGCCATTGGGAGCAGTCCACTGGTCGGCTACGGGATCGAAAGTCCCGATGACATCACCGAACCACTTGGAGCCGGCGGGAAGCGCCTGCGTGCGGGCCAAGAGCGCGGCCGATTCGGTGGCGACATCCACGATGGAAATGTCGTACGTGGACGTCGGAATGATCCCGCATCCGGTCAGGTGAATCGTGTCGCACCCTGTCCAGTCGGGGGGCGAAGCCGGCCTCGTCGGCGACATGATTGAAATGCACGCGGCATCAGGTGCGCCGGCCCACCAATCGGAGCCGACGGTCGTGACGCCGTTCACCAGAGTCGAGGTGAGCGTCGCCTTGATGTCGAATACCGTGAGGCCCGGATTCTGCGCCAAGGCACGAATAGAGATGTAACGGTTCTTCAGGACGTTATGCGGCGCAGCGGCGAACACTGCGGGCTGAAGATCACACGCGTCCGGCACACCGTTACCGTTGCTGTCAATGGTATCGTCGCCACCCGGGCAAACATCACAGCCGTTGGGCACGCCGTCACCGTCTGGGTCGATGCCACAGGCTAGACCCGTCGCCACACCGCCCGCCAGCGCACAATCGATGGCCGGAACATCAACGCACGTGACGTTCGGCAAACAGCACGGCCCCGGCACGGATGGCACGCGTTGAATCGCCGCACCGGGCTCGAGGTCCCCGTCTCCCTGAATGGCGTCGTAGTAGACGACGGTGTTGTCAGCAGCGAGGAACGAGTTCGATTCTAGTACGAGGGTGCCGACGTACAGCACCTCTGGAGACGTCTGTCCACCCTCGCTGTTATCGAAGGCGTCCACCAGCGTGACTTGAGAAAACTCACTGATCGTCAGTGCGCCGATACGGAAATTCCCTGACAAGTCCGTCGTCCCCGCACCGCGGTCCACTGCACCCACCTCGAAAGTCTGTGGCAACGCCCCGTTCATCGTGATCCACGCATTCTCCAAGTCAAAGGTCCCCGGCGAGAGGCTCCGATTGATGAAATTTCCGCCCAGAACAAGGCTGCTTATCGTCGGGCCTGCGGCTCGGGCCGCGAGTCCCCGCACGTCCACTGCGCCATCCAAGACGATATCACCATCAATGGTCACGGTCGTGTTGATCAGATTGAGGATGGGGGGTGTCGTACCACCTCGTCCCAAGAGCGTACTACCGGGGCCAAGTACGGTGAGATTGCCGCCAATGGTCATGGTGGAATCGGTCGCATTGAATTCCAGCCCCGTCGCGCTGCCGACGTCATCCCCTCGGCCGTCCATCAAGAAGCTCTCGTGTACGATAAAGCTGGACAAGTTCATGTTGAGTATGGGCGGTGTCGTGCCACCACGTGCCGGCGACGCGGCCGCCCTGTCATTCATGGTGAAATCTCCAAGCACCTCAAATGTGGATGATTCGATGGTGAGGATCGGCGGCGTGGTACCTCCGCGAGCAACTGCGGCTTCCCTGGCATTCATGATCAGGTCGCCTCCGATCGTCGCGAACGAACCGATCGTCGTAAGGATCGGTGGCGTTGTACCTCCCCTTTGCGCCATACAAAGTGTATTGCAAACCGCGCCGATGGCCGGGACCAGGACAAGGTCTCCTGTCGTTTCAATCGAGGTGCCGTTGATCGACAATTCACCGCCGTCCGCCGGCGGGCATTCGCAGGATCCATTGCGAATGCCGATGCTCGCGGCGAAGATCGAATTCGTGCCGGGCGCGGTATCACCGGCGGACACGATCTGTCCCGCGGCCCCGATCGAGAGCCTCCCCAATGACACGTCGACCAATCGATCGTTGGCAATGTCGATAATGCTACGGCTGTTGGTGGAGACTTTCCCCCGAACGAGCATGCCCTTGTCGGTGAGGATGGTCAGGTCCTCCGTACCGCCGAGCCCTTGCACGTTTAGGGTGGCACCGTTCAGGATCCTGAACGAAGCGATGCTTGCCGGCACGTCCAATTCGACGGTGAGCGTCCCACCGCCGGCCGCATTGCCGTCAATGGTGGCGGCCGTCGACGTACCGGGCACCGTATCGGTCTCCCAGTTCGTGGCGGTGCTCCAATTGTCAGCCAAACCGGCAAGTTCTTCCTGTCCGCGTCGGTTGTCCGGCGCGCCGTCCCAGGCCGTGCATTCATCCGGTCTTCCGTCGGGCGCGCCCATCGGTTCCACATCAAGAGACGTGCCGGTACTGATATCGCATTCGTCGGGCACCGCGTTGTTGTTGCAGTCGTCGCACCCGGGATCCATGGACGGGTCGCATGCCGCGATGTCGCACTCGTCCGGTACACCGCCGCCGTTGCAGTCGCTCGATGTACCGCTGGAAATGTCGCAGCCATCCGGCACGCCGTTGCTGTTGCAGTCGCCGCAAGCGGGATCACCCCCGCATTCCGTAATGTCGCACTCGTCGAGGTTCCCATTGCCGTCGCAATCCTCGCTGCCGCCGCCCGGTTGGAGGTCGAGGTCGTCCCCGATGCCGTTGCCGTTGCAGTCACGGAACGCCTCATACGCACCCATGTCGACAACCGGCGACCCCACGCCGGTGTCTGCCGTCAGTAAGTCGTTCGCGAATCGACGATTCTGATCCAGATCGAACGGCAACAACTCGAGTGTGTTGTTGTCTCCGTCAATATCCGTCGAATCCGCAGGCACAGCGTTGTCGTTGCCGGCGTCAATGGCGGGTGACGTGAGCTGCAACCGAAGGTTGTCATCTTCGGTCCCCACAATGGTGTCCGTGCCGCCGGGGTCGACAAACATCGGATCGCCGCTTAGGGTCCCGGTTCCGCCTGCGCCCGTCCAAGTGCCTTGCACGATGCTGTAATTCACCGTGGGTGTGCCGCTCACAGTATGAATCTGCGCGGACTCATCCGTGCCGCCAACGTCGCTGTTGTTCCAAAAAATGCAGTTGTCGATCTGCGGACTGTTGGTTCCGCTGCTGCCGTTGTAAATCCCTCCTCCCGAACCCACGGCCGTATTACCGCCGACCGAACAGTTGACGAGGATCGGAGAGGCCGAGTTATCGTTGTGCATACCGCCGCCATCGGTATCTGCGGCATTACCACTCAATGTGCAGTTGACGAACATCGGGGCGTTACTGTCTCTGTTGTAAACGGCGCCGCCGACGGAAGCGGTGTTCCCGAAGAAGGCGCAGTTAAGGTAGCCCGTGCCGGCTCCAACGCCGTTGAGCGCACCGCCGCCTTCTACACTTGCCGAGTTGCCATCAAAGGTACAGCCGACGACGGAGGGGTTACTGCTGATATTGTGCATGCCACCGCCATCACCGAGCGCCTGGTTGTCCCTGAAGACGCAATTGACCACAGTCGAGTCGCTACCGTCTTCATCGTGCATTCCCCCTCCCAAGAGGGCGGCGTTTCCCTCAAACAGGCAATTGCTCACAATCGGCGTGCTGCTGCTCCAGTTTCCGACGCCGCCCCCCCAAGTGGCATAATTGCTGGTGAACGTACAGTTGGAAACCGTGGGGCTACCGTTGGGATTGTTATACAAGCCACCACCGACGGTTTCCGGTGCGATTGTGCCGCAACACGGGTCGTGTGCATTCCCACCAGAAACCGTGAATCCGTCGAGGAGCGCAGTGGCGTCGGTGCCGCTTCCGGTAACGACGCTGTAGCTGTTTTCGGACTGGCTGGCGCCGTCTGGAAACTCGGCGGGGACGTCGTTATCGGTCAGGTCGCCGCTGAGGGTCGTCTCGTTGAGTGCCGGATTGCGATCCTCGCGAACTGTTTCGGAACCGGCAAAGCCGCCGTACATCTCGACGCCATTCATCAACTGGAACGTTGCGGTTCGGTCGTTTTCAGTAACATACAGCCCGTCGTCCGGATGGTACGTGCCGGCCGCGACCCAGACTTCCAGCGCCGAACCGGAGCAGGCGGCCACGTATAGACCATCCTGAAGATCCGCGAACGCATCGCCCCAACTGGTTCCATCGTTGGCGCCGCTCGCGCCAGCCTGAACTAAGATGATGGAAAGGTCTTCGCACTCGTCGGGTATTCCGTTGTTGTTGCAATCGGCCGAGGCTTCGCTGGCGATGTCGCACCCGTCGGGAATCGAATTCGAGTTGCAGTCGTCGCAGTCCTCCGGGTTCGGGAAATTCAACGGGCAATCCGCGATGTCATCCGCGTCGGCAATGGCGTTGCCGTTGCAGTCGGCCTCGAGAACGGTCAGCACGCATGGCGACCCGGTCGCAAAGCCGATCAACTCGTTCGAGTCATTGCGAAGTTGCGAATCTGCTCCTGTAATCTCAAAGGTGCTGCCGGCGATTGCGCCGGTCGCCTTCACCACATGGGTGGCCATATGGACGGGCGTGCCGCCCGCGCCTCCTGTGCCCGCAATCTGGAAATTCCCGGCACGGCCCTTCGAGCAGTTCACAAATGCCGTGGGTGAAGAAAACGGCAAGTCGGGATTGGTGACACACACTCCGTCCACGCCTCCACTGCAAGTGGGATCAAACGGTGCCGAACAAGGAGCGCCATTTCCTGTGCACGTCTGCGTCACGACGTATACACCACCCGGACAGTCATTTGTAAGTGTGCCAGTGCCTCCTGTGCGTGCGATGTCAAGGCCCGTTTGATAGCCCTTCAGTTGGCTGACATCTTGGACAGACAACGTCACCTCGACGGTACCTCCGGGCGCAACCGAGGGTGATGACAACGCACAAGTCACCAGTGGCGTGGCCGATTCACACACATCCGCCGTTTCGTTGCAGCTCGTCCCAGCCGGACACGGCGAGGTACCTGGGCGGCAAAATCCATCGATACAGGATTCGACGCCGTCACAGAAATCGGTAAAACCAGGGCAATCAGCCGGCACCGCGCATGGCACACACGGTAAGTAACCGCCGGAGTCGGCATAACTAACGACGTTGAATGCCAGTACCGGTCCTAGCACATCCTCTAAGTCAATCTCCGAATCGGGGACCGGTGGCAGAAGATCAGATCGATACACCGGCAGGGAACTCGTTGGACTATCGCTGAACGTGTTGATCAGCGCAACAACATCGCTGAGGTTCACTGCGCCATTTGGCGCGGTCCAGTTTGAACCGTCAAACGATCCGGCCACATCGCCCCATAGGCTGGTCGTGACGACAAGGGGGGCCGAGTAGAGGCCCTCGTCCTGCGTGTCATCGCCGTCACGAATCTGCTGAATACTGTAGCTATCGTTCGGGATGATCTCGATGTCGGTGACGTGTATGACCGGAGGATCAAGGCTCCAGTCACGGTAGACCGGCGCCGATTCGAGCGATGCCATCCCGGTCACAGGGTCCGGCACACCAACCCACCACGCGTTTCCAACGCACGTCAGCACGCGAATCGCCGTCAACTCGCCGACGCTGCAAGGGGCGAAGCTCACGGTCCGGACTTTGTCCACACCCGAGGGCTCCGGACCCAAGGCGCATGGTGGACCCAGGGCCAGCGACCAATGCAACGTAAAGGTGCCGCGCGGGTTGCCGTTGTAGCCACCCACCACCTCGCGATTCCAGCCACCGACGCGGACCAGAATGTTCTGACCGGCAGTCACCGCCACCGTCACGTCGGACGGCCCGGCGTTACCTTGCCCGGTGCAGCCGTCGTCGTTACACGCCAACTCATCGGTGGTCAGTAGCGGACAAAACGCATCTCCGTCGTAAATGGCAATCATCTGATCGTTGTCGGCGTCATTGCAACTTTGGACCGTCAGTTCGCCCGTGGCTTCCGCGACGTACGAATACCAGATGTCATTGTGCAAGTCTGCGCCGTTGCTCAGCGACGCCGCACAGTCACCGGTCTCCGAAAGCACGGGACCATCCGTGTCGGCGCACCAGTTCGCCTGATCGACAAGGGTAAGCTCCGCGCTTCCGTTGGTCGTTACCGGCACATTGCTGACCGCGGTCGCCGCGCTGCATTGATCATTTGTCGGAACGGTTGATTGACAAAGCTCGACACCGGGACACGTATCGCCGTACGTGAAGACCTCAGTGGCGGGGTCGCAAGCCAGGTGGGTTGTGTCCACACAGCCTACGCCGCATTCGCAGCACGTTCCCGGGAAGCCGCCGCAATCATTCGCGTCGTTTAAACCGATGTCCAGGCAGAACGCCAGGTCCTGCCCTGCAATGAATACATCCTCGGTCCCGTAGTTTGAGTCGTTATCCTGCAAGTAAAAGCCGTTTCCCTTGAGGCTCGAGGACCAATAGGTCTGACAGCCATTGGGTCCTTCGCCAGATCCTGTAATTTCCAACCAATAGCAGCCGCCTTCGACGACGGGAATGGGCGTTGACAGCGATGCGCTATATCGCCAGACGCGAAATCCCAGCCAGACCTTGGCGGCGACGGTGACGGTCTGCCCGCCGGGCGGACCGAGCTCGGTCCCCGGCACGCCACCACTGTCGTCATAAAAACGAACGATAAAGTCATCCGCAGGAGGCAAACCGGGTTCGCCGCATTCCATCGACAAGTCCGGATTGTAGAACGCAGGCCACCAACAAATGCTATTGATGTTTCCGTCTTTCGCCGCCTGAAAGTCGTCGGCTAATCGTATTCCGGAAGCGCGGTCGCTCACAATGATGAACCCTCCGTTGGGCAACTTACAATGCGCTTCGTCCAGAAATGAACAAGTGTTACACGTGGGTGGTATGCCTCCGCAGAGAGCACCACCCACGTAGGTCCCCCCCAAAACATCACAGGTGAAAAGGTCCATGGCTCCCCCGCCATCGTCACATCCGCTCGGCCCGGTGCAACAGGCGCCATTCGCACACGGACTACCCGAGCAATCCGTAGCGGCGGGGTCCCACCAGCCGTCGCCGTTGTAGCATGTCTGTCGATCCACATAGGAACAAACCGCGCCATTGCAGCAGGCCGATCGAAGGTCGAGTGCCATGCCGCGAGGCTCCGTGAACGTCGAATTGAGGAGATTCACCTGGCCGGTGCCATCGAGGTTCGCCCGGTTGATTCCGAAGTTGGGCGAGAGGTCATCCGATTCAGACCACCAGATAAACACACCCGCCGTGTCAATGGCCAACCCGAGCGGCAGTGAGAAGTCGGTGGTGATCAGATCCTGAACGTTGGTGCCATCCAGGTTTGACCTCTGCAGTTTCCCCGTACCCGTGTCTACCCAATAGATTTTTTTTGGATCTGCAATCGTATCCAATACAATCGACGATGGGACATCCAGGCCTGTCGTGACCAGATCCTCGGGAGTCGTGCCATCCAGATTGGCGCGCCGAATCTTGTTGCTACCATCCTCGGTCCAGTAGATTTTGCTCGCGGTCAAATCGAGTTCGAGGTAGTTCGCGCCACTCAAACCTGTAAGCAGGTCCTCCACCGTGGAGCCGTCGAGATTCGACCGCTGGATTTTGCCGGTCCCCGGATCCGTCCAATAGATCTTGCCTCCGCCGGCGTCGACCGCGATCCCCGTGGGTGTGACCAACCCGTCGGTCGGATTATCCACAAGGTCCTCCACCGTAGAACCGTCCAAGTTGGCGCGTTGGATCTTTTGCGTCCCGCTATCGGTCCAGTACATCTTGTTCGCCACGAGGTCGAGCGCGATGTCTTGAGGATCGAGGAGCCCGGTCGTAACAAGATCGGCGGTTCCCCCTGCATCGGTAGCGCGCTGCACCTTGTTCGCGTCGGGATCCACCCAGTACACCCAGGTATTCAGCTGTGCCCCGGCGGAATTCGCGAGCAGTAAGTACAGCGTAACCTGTACAACGAGACAAGACAGTTGCTTTGGGGACATGTTCTTTCGCCTCCCGGTTGTAGTGGTATTGCTGATCATTAGTGATTTGCGTTAGGACGATGGCGTACCGCTCCCTGTGATCCGGCACCGTGCACTATGGAGGGCCAACTACTCCGCACTCAATCTGACGATCGTCCTGAAATGATCTTGAACGACTGCCCGGCGGTGTTTGGTCCGGCACTCTAGCCTCTACCATACAGGCATCGTGTATCAAATATCAAGCGAATAAATCGCTATTCACTTGATAAAACGCAAAAGGGAGACAGCGAGACTTTAATTGCGTGGCAGTCTCGGTTCTGCCCCTGCAGTCCGCGCCAGCCTAGTCGTCGATCCCGGCAACCTGAAGAAGTTCGACCGCCTCCGTTCGAAGCCGATACAGTTCGGACGCCGAGTCGAACCAGAGTTCACCGGACGGCGCTGTGGCTCGGTATGCGTCACGGTCTTGCAGATCGTCGGGCCATGTAGCGTCTGCAGCCACCAGACCATCTCGTGCCGCATCGAACTGGCCTTGCCGCGATGCCGCGATGGATATGATCAGGTGATTGATGGTGGCCAGATCGCCCAACACGATGGCCAGCCGGGCCTGCTCGATGGCGTGATCGAACTGACCAAAACGCAGGTGGGACAGCGCTCGTATTCGTTTTGCGTCCGCACGCTCATGATTCACGATCCAGTCAGCGTGCTTTGCGTCGTCCAATGCGTCCTCCGCCTGATGCGGTCCCTCCAGCGAGAGGCGCACTCGCGCCTTGAGAATCCAACCGGCGACATCCGCAGCGTTGGTGGCGAGTGCGTGCTCCACGTGTTCTAGGGCTTCGGGATACCCGAGATGGAATTCCAACGCTGCCAGATTCCTCCAGGATGCGGTGCGATAGGGGCTCTTACCAAACCCCGCAAACTTGGCACCCTTGTGAAGTTGAATCTGCGCGTTGGTCAAGTCGTGGTTAAGGGCATAGGCCGTTCCGAGATTCGTTACTGCCGCGTAGTAGTGCGGACCGCTTTTTGCATTATCAGGCAATAAGGACAGGAATTCTTGATAGGTCGCGATCGCCTCCTCATACCGCCCCAGCATCTTCAGTATGACGCCGTGTAAATTCAACGCGGCCGCGAGACCAGGGGACACAGCGCGTGCTTTCAGGCAAAGTCGATCCGCCTGCTCCAGCGCCAATTTGTCGTGCCCGGGAGTGGTATTGTAGTAGTCCTTCTTCATTCGCGCCAGCGCAAGTAGTGTGAGCACGTGAGCAGGGTCGATCGCCAATCCCTGGCGAAACGCGGATTCGGCGCCGCGCCAAGTTTCCTCTCTGGGCTCCTTCATCGCCTCCGAGTGCAACATTCGTCCGCGCTCGCGCAATGTCTCGACGGCCGCCTTGCGCTCCGCAACCTCTGCGGTGTGCCGGGACGCTCGCTGTCTCATGGAATAGGCGCCGGCCGCCACAAGAAGAACGAGGGCCGTCACCGCGATCACGGGCGCCTTGCGCCTTCGAGCGAATTTGTAGGCGCGTGTCACGGGGCCCGGCGGCTTGGCGGCGATCGGCAGATCATTTATGTAGCGACGCAGATCGTCGGAGAATTCTCCTGCCGTGGCATATCGCGCCTCACGGTTCTTTTCGAGGGATTTGAGACAGATCGTCTCGAGTTCAGGTGGAACGGTGGGGACGATCTTACGCGGCCGGACAGCGTCGCGGGACAGAACGGCGCTGAGAATCTGCTTGTCGTCGCGTCCCGTCATGGCCGGCTCGAAACATAGCAGTTCATACATCGAAGCGCCGAGCGAGTAGATGTCCGTTCGGTGGTCGATACGGACGTCCTTGGACATGGCCTGTTCCGGACTCATGTACCGCAAGGTGCCCAAGAGCGTGCCGGCCTTCGTAATGGACTGCTCGCCCGCCTGCTTGGCCAGTCCAAAATCCGCAATCATGATCCTGCCGTCGACGGACAGGATGAGGTTGGCCGGCTTGATGTCTCGATGAATAATGCCCTCGCCGTGCGCGTAGTGTAGGGCGTCCGCTGCGTCGGCCATCCATCGCGCTACCTGCTGATAATAGGGAGGACCGTGCGACGCCATCGGCGCACCGACAGGCGACGAGCCCTCAAAGGAGATCGATCGATTGGACGAAGTCGTCTCGCTGGGAGCCGCGTGGTCCGTGAGAATCTCGCTGACCCAGCCGCCCAGATCCTGCATGGTCACGTTGACGACCGTCTTTTCGGAAAACTGAACGATCATCTCGTCCATCGGCTTCCCGGTGATCAACTCCATGGCGTAGTAGTACGCATCGCTGGACTCGCCGAAGTCGTAGACGGGCACGATGTTGGTGTGGTGAAGCCGTGCTGCAGCCGTGGCCTCCGTACGAAAACGAGTCACGGCCGCGGCGTTCACAGATCCCACAACGGCAGGAAGTACTTTCAGAGCTACAACACGATTCAGCTTGACCTGGACGGCACGATAGACAATACCCATGCCGCCCTGGCCGACAACACCGGTGATTTGGTAGCCTTCAATCTTCGGATAGTGTTTCGCTGCTGCGATAGAGGAGGCAGAGGCATCCAACGTGGCGTCGGCGTCCAGCGTCGTAGCAGCGTCCCGTTCGACCGTCTCGGTGCTGTTCGAGTGGCGGAATGCCTCGAACGCACTTCGGCAGGATGCGCATGACGCGAGATGTACCTCGATCGCACTCTGCTCGGCGGCCTCGAGCTTACCGCTCTGAGATCGTTGAAAATCCACTCGCGTAAGACATGCCGGCATAATCATTACTCTCGGCCCGACAGGAGGCCGACCCGATCACCGAGGTGATCCGCGTGCCGACTCCTGCACGACAGGCTCCGGGATCTTCTCTCCCGAACTAAATACGCGTGTGCAAATCGCGGTCGCGGCGAAAACATGGATTCAACTCCAAAGTGACGGCCTACGACAAACATGCCGCTGCTGGCAACGTAGATTGCTCCACCGCCATGGACTGAAATCCCGGACCAGCCCACTTTGGCGCCATAAGCGTCGACGCCATGGCCTCGGTAACAACCGTACCGGGATGAAGATACGACGATCTCGGGTGCCTCCTTCGGCCCTGGTGCGTTTCAGAGCGGACGATCCAGACCTCGCACGATTCGCCAGCGATCTAGAATTAACCCGATTTCTAGACCCGTTACTCACGGTCGAACATGTCACGAACTGAGTGATTCCAGCTACACCGATACGCAATTACGGCCCGCTATTGTCCCCCATCGTCCGATCCTCACGATATTCCGTCGCTCGATTGCGAAACTCCTCGACGGCGTTGCTGCGATCAGGATCGTCGTGATCGTAAAACACCAGGTGGGTGTCCCCGATTCTTATCTCGTCTTCGTTCTTTAGTTTGCACTCGCCGGTGATGCGAACGTTGTTGACCAATACACCGTTGCGGCTCTTCAGTTCGCCTATAATGTAATCACCGTCCACCATACGAATGCGAAAATGGCGGCGGGAGGCCTTCGGGTCCAGAATCTGAATCTCCGTCGCCGGGTCGCGCCCGCCCGCGATCGGTCGTTTCGTCAATTGAAAGTAGGTACCTTCCTGCTCACCGGATTCGATGACTAGACAGGCCATACGCGGTCCTCCCCAAACCGTATGTCGATCCTGATTCGCAAATCCGGGAGTTAATCTACCGCGATTCGGCCTGAAGCTCAACAGTGTACTGTAAACTGATACTTGATTTGGCCGGTGTTTTCACTTGCTGGCTATGCGGTGGGTCATTTCCGCCGCGGATCGCCCGCAGGGCTGTTCTAGGCTCAGGATTGCGAAGGTTGGGCTAACGGGCCGGATTCCGGTCTTCGCCAGATAGCGCCGGTGTCGCCGCCCATCCCGTGATGCAGATGCACTGGCAAAACGGGCGACGGGCCGATAACTCAACGCGCCTTCCAGGCACGCCGTTCTTGATAAATTCTGTTGCAGCTTCAAGAAGTACAAGATCCGCATTCCATGTACCGATAAGCACACAGAAACCAGGCTGTCGGTATGTCGGACACTCTTTGTCTGGTGCCGTCGCTTGCGAAATCGTTCTGAGCGATTTCGGCCGCACATCCCTTGGCTTGTGGGCGGATTTCGCGGGAGCAGTCATTCGTGATGACTCGCTGTCTACATGGTGCTCGAGGCGCAGCCATTGGCATCGTTCTGGCAATGCATCTTCTTGCACCCACGCATGCGCAGCAGCCGGAGGCGAACACTTCACCGCCGGTCGACAGTGCGCTCAAGGTGTCCAGCACTGGGAACATCGAACTCCATGTCGTCGACATGCCGTTGGCCAACGTGCTCCAAATGCTGAATGTGAATGAGCGGCGCAACATTATTACCACGCCGTCCGTACAGGGGACCGTCACCCTCGATTTATACGACGCCACATTTGACCAGATTCTCCATGCCATTCTTGCGGCAAACGATTGTGACTTCGAAGTTCGTGACGGCTTCATTTACGTATACACGGCCGATGAACTCGCCGTGCGACGCGCGGCACCGGCGGCGATTCCGCATCGCCTATTCTGGCTCAATTACGTCAGCGCAGCAGACATGCAAAGCGTCATCGAACCACTTCTGAGTGAGGAGGGAAAGATCACGAAATCCCCACCCGCCAGAATCGGTGTCACCGGGAAGAACCCAGGGACGGGCGGGAACTCGCTGGCAGGCCGCGACTTCATCGTCGTGTACGATCATGCTGACCGACTTGCGAGGATGGCCACGCTTGTCAAGGAGACCGACGTCAAGCCGGCACAGGTTCTCGTGGAGGCGACCATCCTCCGGGCGCGATTGAACGAAGAGAACGCCATGGGCGTCGACTTCACGCTGTTGGGTGGGGTGGACCTCGAATTGATGGGCGCGAACTCGAACGGGATCCTCAATCTGGGGCTCGGGGGGCTGCCGACAGAGCGGCTCGAGCTGTTCAACTCAAACGCAACGACCGACTTTGCGGGTAACGTTCCCGATGGCGGATTGTCGATTGGTATCATCAAGGATCACGTTGCGCTGTTCATTCGCGCACTTGAACAGACCACCGACACAAGCGTGATCGCCAACCCAAAGGTCATCGCGCTCAACAAGCAGATCGGCAATCTTCTCGTCGGTCGCCGCGACGGCTACCTCACCACGACCGTGACGGAAACCCAGGCCATTCAGACCGTCGAGTTCTTGGAAACCGGTACCCAACTCACGTTTCGACCGTTCATCGGTACCGACGGTTACGTTCGAATGGAGTTGCATCCGAAGGACAGTATTGGCGGATTGACACCCGACCAACTACCCTTTGAACAGGCGACGGAAGTGACGGCCAACGTGCTCGTCAAGGACGGACACACGGTTCTCATCGGCGGCCTCTTTCGCGAGGTGAACTCAGCCGCACGTTCTCAGATTCCTTTTCTCGGCAACATTCCGCACCTGGGGACCCTGTTTCGCTCGCGGAACGACGCCATCGAACGTGAGGAGGTCATTATTCTCCTTACCGTGCATATCATCAAGAACGACGCGGAATACGCCAAACGGAGTCTCGAACAGCTCGAAGACAACGAGCGTACGCGAGTCGGGCTGCGACGTGGAATGATGTGGCACGGACGAGAGCGCATGGCCCAATGGCACTACCGACGGGCACTGGAATTCCATGCCAGGGGTGACGATGAGCACGCTTTGTGGAACACGCAAATGGCCTTGGTCAATCAGCCGAGTTTCTTGTCCGCCATCGAGCTCAGGGAGGAAATTGAGCAAGCGCGAGAGTGGGACGACGACGGCAGTATCACGCGCGCGTTTATCTGGGATCTGATCATGCAAGAACAAGGCTCAGTGAAGCCGCGATTTGATCGTCCGGATTCATCGCAAGAACAGAGCGGGGTCCAGGGAACCAGTCTCGACTGAATCCGCCGAATCGCCGAATCGTATGGGTGAATCGTGGGGCGGACCGCAGGCGGATACCAAGAGAGTGAATTCATGACCATAGTCAGCCCACTCGCCGACGATACGCGAAAAAGCCACCTGCTACCAAGTCTGCGTATGCGCTCTCTTGGGCTTTGCTTGTTGGCGGTCAGTACGGGTTGTCACTCGACCAAGCAAAAGTCCATGCGACATAGGGCGCAAGAGGATTGGGGGCAGGTTCGCGCGGCGTTCCAATTTCGCCTTGCCACTGAACAACTTGAACAGGGATACATTCTCGAAGCTGAGGCGACGTTGCAAAAAGCCGCGTCGATAGATCCGACGAATCCCGTCTATTTTCGGATGTTGGCTCGATGCCACCTGGAAACGTCGTCACTGGAAGCCGCCCGTGGCGCCCTCGATCACGCCAGGTCTCTTGGTGACGAATCATCGGAATTGGCATTCCTGGAGGGAATGCTAACGGAGAGACAGTCGAACCACGAAGAGGCGTTGCGCTTCTACCGAAAGGCCGCCGAAATCGATCCGGGGAATGTCGACTACTTGCTTGCGGTGGCGGAATCTCTCGTCAACTCCGGTCGGCCCATGGAGGCGAAAAGGTTTTTGGATGCGCAGCTTCAGGACGGAAAGGGCAAACAGCAGCTGGCGATTCTACGTGCGCAAGTGCACGTGCTTCTGGATGAGCCGGAGTTGGCCGTCAAGGACTTCAAAACAGCCGAGGGTCTGTTGGCGGACGCGCCGGGATTGTCCGAGGAGTTCGGCCTGCTGCTGGTTCGCATGGGTCGCTATGCCGAGGGACTGGCAGTGCTTCAACCACTCGTGGAGTCGGCGGGAACAGGGAAAGACAAGAATATCACTGCGCCACCGGCGTCGGCTGCCGCAGTACGCGGGCTGGCGACCTGCCACAACCAACTGGGTACGCCAAGAAAAGCTGCAAGACTGATGCAAGACCGTCTCGCCCAGTCACCGGACGACGGTCGTGCGTGGCGCATCTTGGCCGAAAGCCAGATGAGGCTCGTGGATTGGGAGGGCGCCACACGTAGTATTCGCCTCGGTGAGCGGGCGGCACCGAATGAGCCTGATTGGAACCTCTTGCGGGCTTACGCAGCTTGGTACCATGGTGACCTGGACCAGGCGGCAAGTTACTTACAGGTGATTCTGGCGGAAACGCCGGAGAATGCGCTAGCGCTAAGGTTTTTTCAACAAGTCAACGAAAAGCGCAATGCGCGTGACAGCGCGCTCCTGACGGAAGACCGCCCGCCGGCTTGATTTTCTTGTCACCATCGACCCGTTCTTCACTTTTTCTCTCATCCTATAATTACAGTACCAAACGACCCTCATGATCAGTAGCCTGTCCTACTTTAACTGCAACGTTGTGGTTTGTCGCACGCCTCGGAATTGAACAAACGAACGACGGAGAATCGACGATATCAGTCATGAGGTATCGCGGCTATATCCCGTTACCGGACCGTTCCGATTCTGTGAATTCGTCCTGCGTTGGGGTTGTTTACTTTGCGTTATGCCTGAATCGAGTCACCAACTTTGCTGCCTTCAAGACACGTCGACCGGCCTTCCCAACGGGCTGTTGGGCGAATTCTTCGAGCGTGCGCCTGTACCCGTGATCGTGGCCTGCAGTACGGATGGGCGTCGGTATCTCAACGCCGAAGCACGTTTGCTCTGGCCAACGGCCGGTGGCGATCCTCTGACGCCTGAGCCTCCCCGCGACGGCCGACCCACGGCGCTTGACTTCCCGCTTGTGATTTCCGGCCATGGAGCTGCCGGCCCCTCGACGCCGCCCGTTCGCCTGGCCGATGGTGAGGAATACGGACTCGACACTTTTACGTGGAAATCCCCGTCTAATTCCACGCTTTGGCATGTGACCATACTGCGGCGCTCAAGCTCAGAAACGGTACACGGTGATTTCTTTCTGCGCAAGATCGGCCGGCTGAAGACGATTGTGCATGAGCTTCGAAACACGCTTACCGCGGCGAAAGAGGCGCTCGCGTTTCTGCAGGAGGGTGTGGTGGGTGAGCTGAACGCGGGTCAATCCCGATTTGTTCGATCTGCGGAAGAGGATCTCGAACAGCTGGTTCGTGCCACCAGCGATCTCACCACGTTGTGGGCGACTTCTGGGTCTCTTTCTAGGATTAAATCGGGCCCGATCGATATCGCACGTGTTGTCGAGCAGTCGACGCTGCATGCAAGGCCCATGGTCGAGGGAGCAGGCATTTCTCTGCATATCGAGTGCGGCAATTCGATTCCCGTGCTGATGGGCGACCACGAATTACTTGTGCAGGCCGTACGCAATGTGCTGACGAATGCCCTCCAACACACGCCGCGGGGAGGCGCCATTTGGATACGGACGTTTGTTTCGGATTCAGAGGATTCCACGGCCGTCATTCAAAAAGGCCGCCGAAACGATGGCAAAGGGAATCCCGCCGATTCGAGAAAATCTCTGATCATTGAAGTGCAAGACTCCGGCGAGGGCATTAGACCGGATGACCGGGAGCGCATATTCCAGCCGTTCGAACGCGGTCGACCGAGGGACGCACAGGAAGGTGTCTTGGGCGGCGGGGGGATGGGCCTCGGGCTGACCATCGCGTGCGATATTGCCTGGGCACATGGTGGTACGCTGCAAGTCCGAGATGAGTCGCAGCAGGGCTCGTGCTTCGTTTTTCGTTTTCCACTATCCGAAGGCCATGCCAGAAGATGGATGTTGCGGATGACGGAGCGTGCCATCAATGACATTCACTCCCTGAGAGTTCCTCTGGCCACCGTGTTATTGGAGCTTGAATCCAAGGGCGACCATTCGAGTGAACACTTGCTGTCGAACGTCCAGGAACTCGCGGTGCAGAACTTGCGCCCTAGCGATAGCGTACTTGCCATCGACAGCCAAATCCTCTTGTTAATGCGCGGCGGCACACGCGGAGCAGGTTATGCGGTCGTTGATCGCATCATGGGCTCGCTCATTCAAATGAGTCGCGCGCAGGGCTCTTTCGCCGATGATTGCAGCCTGCGGTTTGGCGTAGCGGCCTATCCGCAAGACGGCGATTCTGCGGACGCCGTCCTCAAGCGCGCGGAAGGTGAACTTCAATCGTTTCCGCGTGGCTGCGAAATGGAAGACAAACGATGACCAAGCCAACCATCCTGCTGGTCGACGACGAGCAAAAGCTGCTCGATCTGATTTCATTCCGCCTTCAGCATCTCGGCTATCGGGTGATGACGGCGAATTCCGGGCAGGATGCGCTGGCGGTAGCGCAAGGCGAGCGCCCCGACCTCATCATTCTGGACATCGCGATGCCCGGCATGGACGGTTTGACGACATGCGCCCGCCTCAGGGAGACACAAGGCCTGGCCACTACGCCGATCCTCATGCTCACCGCGCGCTCCGGCGTGGACGACGTGAACCGGGCCATGGCGATGGGAGCAGATGACTACATCGTCAAGCCCTACGATCCCGCGGTTCTCGAAATGAAACTCCGACGGTACCTCAGTGGCAAGCACACCCAGACAAGCGAAGGCAAGGCTCGCACATGATCCCTCGACTCGGTGCCGTGCTGGTTCGTCGTGGACTCCTGACGGAGGATGCCGTCGAGTCGGCACTGGCTCTGCCGCGCGACGAAGACACCTTACTGGGAGAGATTCTGCTCCGGCAGGGCTTGATCAGCGAGGCCGACCTGTCGACGGCGCTGAAGGAACAACACGGCGTCGAGTATCAGGCGTCGGCACTTGATTCCATCGATCCGCAGATGGCCCACTTGATTCCTGAATCACTTGCGCGAAGCCGATTCGTCTTGCCTGTGGACGTCAGAGACGAAACCCTCATATTGGCCATGGTGGCTCCCGACGATCTTGAAACGATTTCGGAGGTGGAGCTTATCACAGGCTACTCCGTTGAGGCCATCATCACATCGCCGGCCAAGATGCTGACGGCGCTGAAGCAGTGCTTCGACGAAAAGGATACGGCTCAACAGACGATCATCGATATGCGTGTGGAGGAGTGCCGCTCCGGACACGGCGAAATCGCCGATCTGGATTCCTCTCAAGACTTCGAAGCCAATGATGCGCCGGTCGTGCGCCTGGTGAATTCGGTGATTGCCGGAGGCGTAGGACTAAAAGCGTCTGACATCCACATTGAGCCTCAGGGCAACAGCGTCCGGGTTCGCTATCGCGTGGATGGCGAACTACAGGAAATCATGACCATTCCGCCGCGTATCATGCCCGCCGTCGTGTCGCGCCTGAAGGTCATGGCCGACATGGACATTACCGAGCATCGTCGCCCTCAGGACGGACACATTTCCCTGAATGAAGCGGGCCGTTCCTTGGACTTGCGAGTCTCGACCATCCCCACGGTCTGTGGGGAAAAAGTCGTTGCCCGAATCGTGGACCGCTCATCGATCAATTTCGAATTTGATCGCCTGGGATTCCCTAAAGAAGAAAGCCTGCGCATCAGGGAAATGCTGAAACGACCCCACGGAATGATCCTGGTCACCGGTCCAACGGGAAGCGGAAAGTCGACAACACTCTATACGATTCTGACCGAACTGAACGAGTCGCGTCGCAACATTGTGACCGTCGAAGACCCGGTCGAATATCAGTTGGAGGGGATTAATCAAATCCAAGTGGACGCGGAATTCGGTATCGGTTTTGCTTCGGCGCTCAAGTATCTCCTTCGCCAAGATCCCGATGTGATCATGGTTGGAGAGATTCGAGATCGAGAAACGGCGCAAACCTCTGTACAAGCCGCACTGACGGGCCATCTGCTGTTGAGTACCATGCACACCAACGACGCCGTCGGTGTCGTCACGAGGCTGCTGGATTTGGGCGTCGACTCCTTTCTAATATCCGATGCGATGACCGGCGTGATCGCGCAGCGCCTCGTCCGGCGCGTCTGCAAGAATTGTAAGGAGGAATACGACCCCTCTCCGGCTGCCCTCGAGGCCGTTGCTCCCGCGAATGAGGACCATCGTCAACACAAATTTCTGCACGGTCGCGGTTGTGACAAGTGCTCCGGCACGGGATTCAATCGCCGAATTCCCATTTTTGAATCGCTTGTGATCACAAAAGCCGTTAAGCAGGCCATCGAGCGTGGTGCCCCGTCCTCGGAGATATACGCCATCGCATCGGGTGAAGGGATGATGACGTTGTCGGACGCGGGGTTCCTGCGCGCCCTCGATGGTGACACGACCGTCGAAGAGGTTCGGCAAAAGCTCGTTCACTGACGTTCGCGTTCTTGGCAGAAACCAATGAAAGTCATCACGGCTCACGATTCGCCTGGCCCTTTCGCAAAGCCGTCCCTGGTTCGGCGTGAGAAGGGTCACCGCGCAGCCGCTCATGGTGTCGGGAAGCTGTCGCAGCGCAATGGAGAGTCCATAAAACCACCGAAGCGGCCATCCGATGCTGATTTGGCCCTGCTCTTTTCCAACACGGCCACACTCCTCAGCAGCGGTATTCCGCTCACGAAAGCCCTGGAGGCGCTGACGACGGATGAATCCCTTTCCAGAACGGCGCCTACGATCGAGGCCCTGATTCAAGATATCATTTCCGGCACCTCATTCTCCGCCGCCCTCTCCAAGCACCCCGAGGTGTTCTCACCCATGGTCATGAGTCTTGTTCGCGCGGGCGAGGCGAGCGGTACGCTAGTGTCGGCGCTGGAACGACTCGCCCAGAGTCTTGAAGATCGTCGAGAGACAATCGCTCAAATCCGGCAATCGCTGACCTATCCGGGAATCGTTGTCGTATTCGGCACCCTGGCGATCGGATTCCTCATGATCTTCGTGGTGCCGACATTTCAAGAAACCTACGCCAAGGCAGGCATGCCGCTCCCCGCCATCACCCGGGCATTGATCGCGACAAGTGGATTGGTTGCGCAGACATGGTGGATCGCATGTTTGCTCATTGTTTCGATCTATGTCTTGTACAGGCATTATGGCTCCCACCCACGCGTGCAGTTGACGCGTGATCGACTGCTTCTGCGCACGCCGATACTGGGCCCCGTACTTCAAGGCGCCCTGGTCGGTCGATTCGTCCGCACGTTTGGCAGCCTGCTCTCGGGTGGGATTTCGGTGAAGGAATCACTGGTCCTGACCGAACGAGTCGTCGGTCATTCCGAATACGTGGGCATGGTGCGCGAACTCCGCCAGGCGGTCGATCGGGGAGAAGGCGTCGGCACCAAACTCAGCGAATACGATGAACTCGTGCCGCCCTTGCTGGCGCGAATGATCGTTCTGGGCGAGAAGAGCGGCGATCTGGGCAACATGATTATGCAGGTGGGACAGTATACGGAAAAAGACTTTAAGCGGCGGATGAAACGTATGAGCACCTGGGTCGAGCCGCTCATCACCGTCGTCATGGCATTTGCGATAGGGGCCATCGCGATGGCTATCTATCTGCCGATTTTCGACATGTTTGAGCACATAAAGTGATCGAGTGTTGCCTGCCATGAGGCCACGGACTCCAAGGACAGCTTGTGATCAAAACCCGGCCTCTCGCCGCGCAAGGGCGGGAACGATACAACCGGTGCGATCCTCGTTTCGAATGCGCCCTATTCGGGCCATGACGCTGATTGAGCTTCTCGCGGTCGTGATGATTGTCGGCATCTTCAGCTCTGTGGCACTCATGCGCGTGGGAAACGGGAGCTTCGGTAGGCCGAGTGTCGATGCATTCTCGCGGCAACTGAGCGTCGACCTTCGGTATACGCGAAGCATGGCCATCACTAAGAAAGCGAACCATTATCTTGGTTTTGACTCAACCGGGTACACACTCTTTCGGAGAGATAGCCCCACCGATATCATGGTCCAGCCCCGCCGACCACTTCCTCAAGGCGTGGGAGGAACGATTTCCACCTGGAACTTCGAGTTCGAGCCCAGCGGGGCGGCCCTCGCCGCCTACTGGTGCGATCTTTCTTCTTCCGGTGTGACCTATCGGGTAGAGGTCATCCCGGTGACGGGCACGACCACTGTGAGGAAATTGTGAGTCTTAGGCAAAAGCGTCGAGGCTTTACGTTCGTGGAACTGATTGCTGCCATGGCGGTGCTTGCCATCGCCATCGTCCCGGCAACGCAGTATCTGACGAAGTCCATGACGCTGCGCCGCCACATGGAACGGAGCCGGACTCTCGGCATACTGGCCATTCAGACCATCGAAAATCAGATGGCCGTGATTAATGGTGGATTTACCACCGGCAATGAAACGGGCACATTTGCATCACAGGGCTTTCCGACGGTGGCCTACGAGGTCGTTCGCACCGACGCGGCGGGTGAGGGTGGCATTCCCAATCTGTTGATGGTGATCCACGTCCGAGTCTGGTCCGATGATGACGGTGACTTGATCTTCGACGCCACCGAATCAGACGTCGAACTGCACACCAAGATGGCGCGGAGTATCGAATGATCACTCGGATCGCTGACATCAATCCTATGCAATGCCATCTTTGCGAGGACGACGCCGCGCGCCGAACGTCGAAGCCGATGAAGACCCGGGCGATGACGCTGTTGGAAACGATGATGGCCATGTCCCTGATGACCATGATCTCCGTGATCGGCGCGCAAACGGTGCGAACCACGTGGCAGGCGTGGGACATTCAAGCCGGACGCTCAGACACCTTGCAGCACCTCAGCGGAACGCTGACCCATATCACGCGCCACTTGCGGTCCGCGCGCACCGTGGTCGAAGTGAGTGGCTCGACGGACGACAGCGGCTACCTGGCGATCACGCTGCCTGATGACAGCGTGGTCAAGTGGAGCCACGACGACGGCAGCGGGCGGGTGTATTACGGAATCGACCCGCCGACCAGCCTGCTCGCGCTAGACATCGATACACTGAAATTCGAATGCTTCGAAATTGACGGCGTGACCCCCACGACAACAACAGCGGACATCCGAATGATCCGCATAACCTCGTCGGTCACAGTCACGGGACAAAGTGTCACGCTCTCCGCGACGGTATGGATCCGGAAGCAATGGGATGGATTGACGGCTGAATACGTAGACTTTCACGCGCTCAATTCCAGCACCCCGATCGGGTGGCAGGATCACGGAAATCTGACAGGGCCTCCGGATGGATTGTTCAGCAGTGGACCGCAGGGTGCCACGGTAAGGGCATTCGGTTTCGACGCGACCGGTTACACGGGCACAATTGGTACGATGGTGGTCGGGCTCCATTTGAGTGCCGACACCCCGTTGGGGGGCGATTTCCTTGACGTGCAAATTGAGCGCGGATCGCAAGGCCCCCTGCACTCGTTCGGCGAACCTGCGCTTCTACGATTTGAGGCCGCCCCTGGTTGGTTCTGGGTGGATGTCACCGATGATTTTGCGACGTGGGATTACACTGATCTCAGCACTGTGAATGTCATCACCAAGAATCGCGACGCCGGTGCCGGTGGTTCGACCATTCGGCTTGATGCCGTGAAGCTGCGTACTTTCGAGACCGAACCAGAGTCCCAAACGTTCTGGCTGACGGGCTTGGGCAGTTGGAATCAGGAGTGGCAAGATCGATCCGGAGCGCTCGGGGCGCCTGACGGAGTCTACGCTCGGTCGAATTTGACCTTTGACAACGACGTCGACCGTCAGGCCTATTTTCATGCCGGATCGTGGGAGGATCTAGGAACAATCGTCCGAGTCCGTGTAGGCGTGCAAAACCTCTTCATCACTGCGCCTGTGGTGGACGACGATTTCCACGTGCGTTTCCCGGCGCCCGGTGAGGCGCAGGAAGCCAACGATGCACCGGTCCCCATTTCGGCGGAGACGGTCCCACCCGCGGAACTAAACCTTCACGTGGGAAGTGCCAATCAGGGGACATACTACTTTGATTTCACCAATCTGGAAGAATGGACCTGGCCGAACCTGAATTCGCGATTCGTACGTCTCTACGGCAATGTCGTCGGAACACCCGACGGTGGAGAAATCAAAGTAGATGCTGTGGGTGTGAACGTCCGATACGTACCGCCGAACGGGGCCGGTCTGGTTTTGTGGGAAGAGCTTTGAGGGACCGCTGCGGTGCAGATTTTGAAGGTGCTATCACGGATGCTGCCGACGAGACATCGGCCGATCACAGCTGTACGTCGACAAGTTGTTGGCGGTGGAAGGGCGACTGGAACGCGCTACCGCCGGAAGCGAGGGGCTGCGTTGCTGGTTTGTATCTTCGTCATGCTGATCGTGTCTTCGCTCGTCGTATTTGCGCTTGACATGGATGCCACAGAGATGGCCATCACGCGCAACACGCTCGATTTGAGCCGGGCGCTGTACCTGGCCGATGCGGGCGTTCAGCACGCACTCGGGATGGTGCGAGCCGATCGGTCCTGGCGGGCGGGG
>Ga0055452_10000019_pt1 | contig 32043 bp, 31 predicted proteins | sample China_Galinas_PW_6_FD_57735 | JGI IMG/M metagenome (GOLD analysis project Ga0055452, IMG submission 57735) | Wetland microbial communities from San Francisco Bay, California, USA, that impact long-term carbon sequestration - China_Galinas_PWC_D2 | ecosystem: Environmental > Aquatic > Marine >... | reverse complement strand
CCATTCTTCGCAAAGCGAAGGGTGGGGGACGGATGCGAACGTCGTGGTACTTGTGAAACACGGTACTAGCACAGCCAGGATTCCCATGGCCAAAAAGAAAAAGTCGGTAGGGCTCGCTCGCACACCTCGGCGGCTGAAGATCCTATTCACATGCGTGGGGCGGCGCGTCGAATTGCTACGCGCGTTTCGTAGGGCGGGCGAGGGCCTAGATCTGAATCTGGAGGTCCACGGCGCAGACGCCTCGTGGCTCTCGCCGGCGATGCATTGCGTGGATCAAGGGCACCAGGTGCCCAGGATTGATTCAGGAAAGTACATCCCGCATTTGATCCAGGTCGTTCAAAAGCACCATATTGACCTGCTGATCCCGCTTATTGATACAGAATTGCCGGCGATCGCGGCGGCGGTACCCGCATTTGCAGATCTCGGATGCACGGCCCTGATTTCTTCGCCCGAGGTCGTGGGCATCTGCCGCGACAAAATGGCGACGTTTGAGACACTGCGAAAGTCGGCTATCGACACGCCGACGACGTGGTTATGGCAGGATGCCGTTCGCATGGATCGCAACAAGTTCCCACTGTACCTGAAACCTCGGGCGGGTAGTGCGGCCATGGGAAACTATGTCATTAACAACGCCGACGAGCTGCGCACTTTCGGGCGCCGTGTGCCGGATGCCATCGTGCAGGAGTTTGTCAAAGGCACCGAACATACGCTCGACGTCTACACCGGGCTTGATGGCACGCCGCGCTGCGTGGTGCCGCGAAAGCGCCTGGAGGTTCGAACAGGCGAGGTGAGCAAGGGCGTTATCGTCAAGGACGAGCGTATCATGGCCACCGGGACGCGCGTGGCCGAGGTGCTGGGCGGCTGCCGGGGGGTGGTCACGGTGCAATGCATGGTGACGCCGCGCGGTCGCATCCGCGCCATCGAGATCAACCCGCGTCTGGGCGGCGGCGTACCCCTGGCCATCCACGCCGGCGCCGATTTTCCCAAGTGGATTCTCATGGAATTGCTCGGGAAGAAGCCGCGGATCAACCCGAATGGATTCCGCGACAACATCGCCATGCTGCGTTACGATGACTCGGTCTTCGTGCCCAACGCCTCGGGGCTGCAGTAACCCCTCATGGCCGAAATCAAAGCCATTGTGTTCGATCTGGATGATACGCTCTATCCGGAGTGTGCTTTCGTACTCAGTGCGTACGCTGCGGTGGCGGAGGCGTTTCGCGACCGGCTGGGCGATCCGCAACAGACGAAGGCAGACCTGACGGCCATCTTCGACTCGCCCGATCGTCGCCGAGCGTTCGACGCGCTGCTCGCGAAACGCGGCATGCCGGCGGATCGCGACCTGATTGCCGCCATGATCGATACCTACCGCTCGCACACGCCCACCATCTCGCTTCATCGGGACGCCGATGCCGCATTATCCCGCCTCCGCAATTCGTATCGCCTCGGTCTGATCACCGACGGGCCGGCCGTCATGCAGAATGCCAAGGTCGAGGCGTTGGGCATCCGATCGCTCGTGGATCACGTCATTCTGACCGACGAACTCGGAGAAGGCTTCGGCAAGCCGCATCCGCGTGCCTTCGAAGTGATGGCCGAAGTGCTGACCGTTCCGCACGCACAATGCGCATACGTGGCTGACAATGCCAAGAAGGACTTCATCGCCCCGAACGCGCTGGGCTGGACAACGATCCAGATCCTCCGTCCCGACGGTATCTACTCCGATGCTGTCCCCCCCGCTGGCGGATCACCACATCACGCAATTGACACGCTGGACGGAATCGACGCGATTCTGCCTTGAGACAGGCGCGCGGGGTGGGAATTAGCCGCGGCCGCCCATCCTCGGAACCTGTGCCTCAGTACGGAGCGAGGAAGAACGAGTCGAGGCAGGGAAACCGGGGGCAAGCGGGCGCGCCAACACGGTTCGTTCATCCGAGCCCCCGTATCAGCGTTCTTTTTCTACGTGTCTTCGTACTACCAACCCACGATTTCTTCGCAAGTTGCGAAGATTCTTCTGCGTTTGTACAGCGAATTCTCTTTTCGTTGTGGCTGAAGGCGAGCGGGCAGCGAGCGTGAAGGAGTCATGACGATAATTCCGAGATCGGCAAGACCGACTCTTGATTTCGGGACGAGTGAGATAGAGTTTTTTCTTTGTGCCTTGGTGTCTTCGTGGTGAGTCCGTTTTTTGGGTTGCGGCCGATAGGCCGCGCTAAGCCTTCGTGGTGGATCTTCCTGTGCCGAAGGCAAAAAACCGAGCGGCACGCAAGACCGGTACCCCGATCTGCGTGCCGCTCGTAAGTGTGGTGGACCACTCTCGGCTTACGCAACGCCTGTTGCGCGATCAACTGCACAACGTCTTACGGGTGTCACGCGGGCGTCACGCACGCCGTTACTACCCGTTGGTACTCGATGATAAGCCGCAAGCAGCCTTCTCTTACTTCTCTTCTTGCTGCGGACTGGTCTTACGCCGCCGCCGCCGCTGTACCAAAGAACGTCCAGTAGGCAAACGTGCCCGTGAATGCCGCCGCTACGGCCCAGAGAAACTGCCAAAGCCAATTCATCTCTAGTCTCCACAAAGTGAGTTTTAACCACTCGCTTCCGGTCCACAGGACGTGGCCGGGCGCGCCAACGGTCAGAATATTCCATCATCGGGATGCCGTCAAGTTTTTCGTGAGCAGACTTTCCCGATTTTTTTTGGTAAATCGGAGAACATAACGTGGAAATCCTCGTCCGACGCCAAGCGGTGGGTCTGGCGCCCCGTCACCGCTACAGGTTCTTCCCGCCAATACTGGGTGGCGCATCGCCCCGTTCGGCTCCGACAGTGACACCTAATGCGACCTACGGTTTGCTGGGTTGCGCGGTGGCCAAGTCCTGATCTTCGGCCACGATGCGCTGGATCGCCGATTTGAGAAATGTCATTTTGGTGTTGGTCGACTCATCGACTTTGAGTAGTACTTCATTTTCCTTTACCGATACGACTGTACCGATCACTCCGCCGACGGTGAGCACACGATCGTTCTTGCTCAGCCTGGAGAACAAATCGGCTCGTTCGCGTTTTTCCCGCTTTTTCTGGCTCCGCATGGTCAATAGCATGAAGGCAATAAGGCCAAACATCAGGGCCATGGGGAAAAAAGCACTTCCTCCCGGCGATGCGGCTCCGCCTCCGGGACCGGCCGGTCCTGCGGGCGTTGTCGTCTGGGCGATGAAGGCGATCCAATTGCTCATGAGCGTTTCTCTTTCTCGACTCGCGCCGGTGGGGCGGCGATAGGAAACTCTTGCACGATTGTTGCCAGCCTACCCGCCCGGATTAATTCACGCACCCGCGCCATAAACTTCTGGAAAAACCGGAGGTTATGAATCGACGTCAGCGTCGGGCCGAGCATTTCGCCAGCGTTGAACAGATGCCGAATGTAACCGCGGGAAAATCCGCGACAAGTCTCGCAGTCACAATTGTCCTCGAGGGGCCCGGCGGCGAGCCGATGAGCCTCGTTTCGCAGGTTGAGGGTGCCCGTTCTGGTGAAGGCCTGGCTGTTGCGACCGTTTCGCGTGGGAAGCACGCAATCAAAGAGATCCACGCCGGCCTGCACGGCTACCAGGAGGTCTCGCGGCATGCCCACGCCCATCAAATACCGCACGCGGTCGGCCGGGAGGGCTTCGGTGATGGGGGGCAGAACTTCGGCCATCTCCTGATGTGTCTCGCCTACGGACAGACCGCCGACGGCGTAGCCGTCGAAACCGATGTCGATTAGCGCCGCCGCGCAGCTACGCCGCAGGTCGACATCGAGCCCGCCCTGGACGATACCGAACAAAGCTTGGTCATCGGGTCGTCCGTGGTGCTCCTTGCATTGTGCGGCCCAGCAGACGGTTCGCTCGACGGCGCGGACCAGCGTATCCTGATCGCAGGGCAGCGGCGGGCACTCATCGAACGCCATGATCACGTCAGCCCCGAGCTTGTTCTGGACGTCGGTCGCGATCTCGGGGTCGAGCCACATGCGTGCCCCGTCGATGTGGGAGCGGAAATCGACGCCGTCGTCGGTAATCTTGTTGATCTCCGCGAGCGAGAAGGCCTGATAGCCGCCGCTATCGGTCAGAATCGGCCCGTCCCAGCCCATGAATCGGTGCAAGCCGCCAAGATCGCGCACGGCCTCGGCCGTGGGACGAAGCTGCAGGTGATAGGTGTTGGCCAGGATCATCTGCGCGCCCGTGCCCAAGAGCTGGATCGGTGTAACGCCCTTGACCGAACCCGCGGTGCCGATGGGCATGAAGGCGGGGGTATCCACGTCACCGTGTGCCGTGTGATAGACGCCCGTTCGGGCCTCATCGTCGCGATGCGTGATGGTCAGCGGGAATAGCGGCATGGTCGGTATCAGTACCGCGATTGATTCGTGTGACCGAGAAGGGAGCACGAATGAGCGGCCCCCACTATCGACCCGCAAATGCTGTCATAGCGGATCCCTACGCCGCCCCCGCGTATTGCTCTTTAAGGGCCGGCTCGACGCCGGCGACCACCTGGCAATCGCAATACGCACCGTGGCGAATGAACAACAGCCTAGCGTCTTGCACGGCGCGATCCGACACCTTCTGGCTCGAAAGCACCTTGCGTGTATGGGAAAAATCGCCTTTGCAGCTCCTCTTCGGTGTCTTGCCGAGCGATTTCCGCAACGCGTCGAAAAACCCGCGCCTTTCCAGGCCACGATAGACGTCGGACGCCCGCGACTCGATATCCTCGCTTCGTGGGCATTTCAAGAACTCATCGACGCTCTCGCCCGGCGCCAATTCGAGCCAGACGCACCCCTGGAGGCGATCGGCCCGGAAGGACTCCGGGATGACGGCCACCAGGCGCTGGAACCGCTCCTCGGGCAGTAGACCCGCGAAGCCCTTCCACCGAAACGTGACGCAGGGGCGGTTCCACCGCTTGCTGTGCGCCACCTCGACGGTCAGCCCGGGAAAGCCCTTCGCCAGCATCGCCACCAGGTCCATTTCCAGCTTGCGATAGTCCTGCTGGTCGCTCATACGGCCGAACTGTCCATACGAGGGGCGGAAAGTCAAGTCGCGGACACGGGCAGCCTGTTTTCCCGCGCAGTGGCGATCACGATTACGGCCATATTTCCTTCCATGCGTCCTCCGAGTACCGGGACGATGCCACCTCTGGCGCGCATTCTGCCTCTTACTCAAGCGTGAAGCAGATCGCGACAGCGGCGGCGTGAGATATGACGACCGCTAAGCCTACAGCTCGAAACCTGCCAGCTTGCACGCCGCGATCAAGAATGAAACCTTCGAGCGGGAGCTGCATGCACAACAAAACAAGATAGAAGATGTCATGTGGCAATAGCTCACAATATGCGATGAGCATTGTGTACGGATAAAGGAGAATCGCCCCAACGTACGAGCCATGTCCTGCGGCTGTGGCGTGCAGCACGTATAGTACCGCAACGGGAGTGATTGCCAGCCCAATCAAAAGGAATTGGATGCGAAAACCCCGCTTCGGCCTGTCTTCCCGCTTCTCGTGAAGCATACATCCGAATTCCATAGCGTTTGGTGAGTTCACCCGCACGCACGTTCTCGATTATTGCATTCCTGGTGCACGGCAGCCGACCGAGAACGACACTTGTGAACGGCGGATCACTCCATCGGGTCACGCCTGCGCCGTGGCGTCTTGCCGCCGCATGACTTCATCGATCCGGTCGAGGCAGAGCTGCGACCATGTTTCCAGGCTTTCGCGGTCGGCGAGCAGTTCCTCGGGGCTGTTGAACCCCACTTGCGTGATCATCTGCTCCCGCTTGGTGACGTTCGGGTTATCCAGGGCCCAATGGTGGACGATGCCCAAGTGGACCTGCCCCACCTCGGTGGAATCGTCATTGAGGAGGGCGACGACCTGGTCCCTGTATCCCGCGTCCAACTGGACCTCTTCGTCCACCTCGCGCTTGACCGCGTCGAAGTAGGCGTCGCGCATGTCCTTGTAGAAAAGCGGATTGTCATCCACTGGGTTCACATGACCGCCGATGCCGATGGACTTCCGTCCGACCAGCCGCGTCTCCCCCGCTCGCTTGCCGCGTACGTAGCTGAGGCATTTTCCGCCGTGCGTCATAACGACGTAAGGGATGAGCTGCTTGTGCGACGGGTCCGTCTCCGCCTGCGACCTGGGCATGAACGTGGCGACGCCGCGCACGAAGAACTCGCTGAGATAGCGCTCCGGCTCGAACACCAGGCCCTGAAACATCCCGACCTGCTCGACGACGCTTCGCTTGACGACCAGAACTTTCTCTTCCTGAGCCATGGGAACTCCTCTTGTCGAGATTCGAGTTTGCCAGTACTGCCAAGGCCGATTCCGCCGGTCAGAAGTGGGCCGCTCCTTGACAGTCGCGGTACTGATGCTGCAGACCGCTTCCTGAAAGTACGCGAATTGCCTCGCAGTGAGAAGCGTACTCGCCATTGGGTGGCATGGGCAAACTCGTTTGCCCGTGCACTCAAACACGATCGACGCACAAACCACGGCTTGCCGATGCCACGCCACGTGGCCATTCGGTAACGCCTTGCAAATGGGACTCCTCTTCAAACCGGTGAGCATACTCGCCACCGGGTGACACGGGCAAATGTGTGGGCCCCTGTAATCCAACAAAGGGCCACGGGCAAGCTATCGCTTGCCCATGCTACCCAATCTGCTCTTGCGACTTTCCTCCTTGAACCCACGCCCATTTCGGGTACCGTGCCGCGTGCGATGAATCTGGAACAGCTCAACAAACAGATCGCGGAGATTGAGGCCGAGGTGGCGGGTCGCGTGCGGGATACGCACGGCGTCGACGCCCTTCGTGGCCTGGAAACCTCCGTGCTGGGCAAGACCGGCTCGCTGGGCTCGCTGATCAAGGCCATCAAGGACTATCCCGCCGAGGAGCGGGGGCAGGTCGGCAAGACCGTCAATCAGGCAAAAGGGCGGGTCCAGGCCCTGGTGAAGGCCAGGCTTGAAGAACTTCAGGCGAAAGCCGACGCCGCGGAGGCCTCCGAAGCCGAGTCATTCGACCCCACACTACCCGGCACGCCGGAGCCCATGGGCAGTGTCCACCCGGTGACGGCCGTCCAGTGGGAAATCGAACGGGCGTTCGAGCGGCTGGGCTTTACTGTTGAGGCCGGTCCGGAGATGGAAACCGAGCACAACAACTTCGAGGCCCTCAACATACCGGCCACCCACCCCGCCCGCGACATGCAGGACACGTTCTGGCTGGACAACGGCATGGTGCTGCGGACGCACACCTCGCCCGTGCAGCACCGCTCGATGCTCAAGTTCGGTGCGCCACTTCGCGTGATCGTGCCGGGCCGCTGCTTTCGCTACGAGACCATCGACGCCTCGCACGAAAACACATTCCATCAGGTCGAGGGCCTGATGATCGACAGGGACATCTCGATCCCGAACCTGATCGCCATGTCGAGAACGTTGCTGGCCGAGGTCATGCAGCGCGAGGTCAAAATCCGCGTGCGGCCCGGCTTCTTCCCGTTCGTCGAGCCTGGCATCGAAATCGACATGAACTGCCAGATTTGTGACGGCAAGGGCTGTCCGACGTGCAAGCGGTCGGGTTGGATCGAGATCCTCCCCGCGGGCATGGTGCACCCCAACGTGCTCGAGGCGGGTAACATCGATACAGAGAAATACACGGGCTTCGCCTTCGGGCTGGGTCTGACGCGGTTGGCGATGATGAAGTACGGCATCCGAGACATACGCGTGCTGAACTCCGGCGATTTGCGACCCATCGTGTCCCCTGAGCGATTCGGTGGACGGTCGATCGCAGCGGGCGAGCGACGAAACTAGACCGCTATGCTGATCTCACTGAACTGGTTGCGTGACTACGTTGATCTGCCGGCCGACCTCGATCCACAGGACCTCGCGGAACGGTTCACCTGTACGACCGCCGAGGTGGAGACCGTCGAACGCATCGATGTGCAACCCAATGGGTTGATCGCGGCACGCGTGCTCGCGACGGCGCGGATTCCCGATGCGCCTAAGGTGCAACTGGTCACACTCGATGTGGGCGGAAAGACGCTGGAGACGGTATCGGCGGCCCCGGCTCTGCTCGAGGGAAACACGATCGTTTACGCACCGGACGGGGCGTCGGTATCTGAGTTCGGCACCATCAAGTCCACGACGGTGGGGGGCAAGGCGAGTGCGGGCATGATTCTGCCGGGAAGCGCCCTGGGCATCAGCCTGGCGCAGGCGGAGGCCGTGTTTCTCGGCGAGGAACACAAGCCCGGTGATGCCCTCGATGCGGGCCTCTTCGACGATTGGACGATCGAGGTGGACAACAAGTCCATCACGCACCGCCCGGATCTCTGGGGTCATTATGGAATCGCCCGGGAGGTGGCCGCGATTCTCCGCCTGCCGCTCAAGCCGTATCCCGTCGTGCCCGTCGAGGAACTTTCCGCAGGCGAACGCCCCGAGATTCCCATCAGCATCGCCGATGCCGCCGCTTGCCGTCGTTATACGGGCCTATTGCTGACCGGCGTGCCGACGCAGCCTGCGCCGCTGTGGATGCAGTTGCGGCTCGGGCACATCGGTCTGCGCCCTATCTCGGGGCTGGTCGATCTGACCAACTACATCATGGCCGACCTCGGGCAGCCGATGCACGCGTTCGACGCAGGCAAGGTCAAGCGCATCGAGGTGGACTGGGCCAACGAAGGCGATCGGTTCCGTACGCTGGACGGGGCGGAACGCGAACTGACCGCCGATGACCTCATGATCCAGTGCAGCGGCAAATCGGTGGCGATCGCCGGCGTGATGGGCGGCCTGGAGACGGAAGTTCATGACGACACCATGTCACTCCTGTTGGAATCCGCGAACTTCGAGCCGGCCACCATCCGGCGCACCGCCACGCGCCTCGGCTTGCGCACCGATGCCAGTGCGCGTTTCGAAAAATCGCTCGACCCGGCACACACGGTGCTGGCGATCCAGCGCTTCGTCGAACTTGCACGGCCCATGTATGCAGACATGAAGCTGGCGGGACGGCTTTCTGATTGCTTTCCACATCCACCGGCGCCGGTGCGGGTCTCCGTGAATCCGCGCCACGTGGCACGCGCGATCGGGCGCGAGGTGTCGCTGAAAGAGGCCGACGGACTGCTTCGCCCGCTGGGGTTTGAAGTGGACGCCAACGACGGCGCCTGGCGGGTGTCCGTGCCGTCCTTCCGCGCTACGAACGACATCTCGATCGAGGCGGACGTGACCGAGGAACTCGCGCGGTGCATCGGATACGGCTCCATCGAGCCGGATATGCCGCGTGTGTCCATGCGTCGGTTCGAGCCCAACGCCTTGCACGAACTCGAGCAGCGCACGATCGAGTATTTCACGTCGGCCCATCGCTTCCATGAGGTACACGGCTATCTCTGGTGCGATGCCACGTGGCTGGCACAGCTGGACGTGGATCCCGGCGCGTGCGTGACGCTGAAGAACCCCGCGTCCGCGGGACTGGAGCGCATGCGGCGCGACCTGATGCCGGGGTTGCTGGCCGTCGTGGCGAAAAACCGGTTTCATTACGAGCGGTTTTCCGTCATCGAGGTCGGCAGCGTGTTCGAGCGGGGTGACGGCGAAGACCACGAGTACCGCCATCTCGGATTGGTCAGCGCCGTCCACGGAAAAAAGGCCGAACAGCAGCTCTTCGATCGGCTCAAGGGCGCCGTCGAAGGCTGGGTGTGGGAGCGTTTCGCGCAGCCGGCGCAGTTTTCGCAGGGGGCGGCGCAGGCGCACAAGCCGTGGGAGCATCCGCATCGTACGGCCGTCGTCACCATCGGCGATACGATGGCAGGCCGCGTAAGTGTCATAGATCTGGCACTACGACGAGCCATGGATGAGCATCTTTCCACCTGGGCCGTTTGCTGGGCGGAAGTGCGGCTGAGCGGGCTCGAAAACACCACGCGCCGCACCGAGGCGCTGGGGACGATTCCCGCGTATCCGCTGATCGAAATGGACGTCACCTTGCTGGTACCGGATCGCACGCGCTACACCGAGGTGGCCGATCGCCTGTCGGGATTCGGCCATCCGCTGCTCAAGACCATTCGCTACGTAGGAAGCTACCAGGGGGGCTCCGTGCCGGCGGGCCGGCGCAGCATCACGGTGCGGCTGCACATTGGTGACGACAATCGGACGCTCGAGGACGCCGATGCGAACGGCTTCCGCGAGACCTTTCAGGGGCATTTGACCGCATGCGGCTACGAACTTCGACAGTGATGACGTGGCGGCGGCACGCCCTGTTTTCTTTCCTCGCGTGCCTGTTACCGACCGGCTGCGCCCCCTACGCCGATTCGCGCGTGCCGGAACCGATTCGACCGATTGTCGAACCGCTGCACGCGCAGAAGTATCTACTCTATCGGCCGTCCAGTTATGACGGAAATATGGCATGGCCGCTGATCGTCGTTTGCCACGGCGAGTATCCGGATAACCCCATTCGCCAGATGCGCACCTGGACGGAACTTGCCGAATCGCAGGGGTTTCTGGTGCTTGCGCCCGAACTGACGGTGACCAGAGGCACATTCCGTCCGAAGGCGGCGGAATACCTGGAGCGCCAGGCGACTGACGAGGCGCGGATCCTCGCGGCGATCAATCATGTACGTGGCGCGCACCGCATTTCGGACGATCGTATCTTCCTGTACGGCTGGTCGCGCGGGGCGCTGGCCGCACTGCACACCGGCCTGCGCCATCGGGAGATATTTCGTGCCATATCCTTGGCGCAACCGGAAATCGAAACCGGATTCCTCGCCGATGCCGACGACGCGATCGATCCGTACCAGTCAGTGCAGGTGCGCTTCGCCGTGACTGATGCGATCACCGGGCGACGCGGCCGCAAGTGTACAGACTGGCTCTACGGCCTGGGCGTCAGTACGCGCGAAGACTCGTCCGGGAATGTGCGGAAGACGGATACCGCCGCGAGCGTGGACTTCTTCGAATCCGTCATCCGTAGTGAACCCTGGATCTTCATTCGCGCCTTTGCCACGCAATCAGGCAATCCGCTCGAACGACAATTCAAGATTCACAGCACGGTCGAGCCGCGGAGGATCGAGTGGGAATTTGGTGACGGAAACAAGACGACGATTGCACAGCCGGCACATGCGTACGCCCAGGGAGGTACCTATGAGGTCAGGGTCAAGTTCCGCGGCGCCGACAAAAAAGTGTACGGCCGAGCGCTTAACGTGCGCGTTCCGTAACGACCTGCGAATCGATCAGGGCGAAATCCCGCTAAGACGTTCGACCGCCGCCCGCGCCTCTCGATCTTGCGGATTCTGATCCAAAGCCATGCGGTAATGTGACAGGGCGTCGGCTGTCTTCCCTGTTTGCTCCAGCGCAACCGCCAGGTTGTATTGGGCTCCCGGCAGTGACGACTCCACCGCCAGGGCCGCCCGATAATGAGGGATGGCCATCTCGTAACTACCTTGTAGGGCCAAAGCTTGCGCCAGATTGTTGTTGGCCTCCGCGGATGAAGGGTACCGGGTGACCGCATACTGAAAATAGTCGGTCGCCGCCGGCAGGTCGCCGGTTTTCGCCATGGCCACACCGAGATTCATGTACGACAACGCCGTGAGCCGATCCTCGTCCTGGACGGGCAGATTCGTCGCGAACGCCACGCCGATCGCCAATCCCGCCCGCCCCGCCAACAATCTCAGTTCGCGCCGCCGCAGCCGATCAAGAAGATCCACCGTGCCGGCCGCAGCAAAGAGCATGAGTAGCGGAGCCAGCGGATAGCGATATCGCGCTGAGACGAAGGTCAGGGCTACGGCGCCGGCCAGCGACAAGGTCATCGTGTAGTACAGCCAGAGTCGACGCCAGTCACGACGCGTTGCGATAACCCCGACAGCCGCAAGCGGACAAAGAATGCCGAAATGCCAGACCGACCCAAGAACGCGGAGTATCGGTGATGAATCGTCGACGACATACTGGCTCTCGACATCGGGGATCTCGTAACGATTCCAGACCATGGCCACCTTGGCCGCCATCAGTGTGGCCCAGCGGAGCGGCTCATCCAGGATGTCCCTTATGGCTCGCCCCATCCAGTAGGAAGACACCTGACGCGCGGTCAGCCGTCGGCCAACTGCCCGCTGCGCCAAGTCCGTTGCGTCTCGACGTTCGAACTCCGGTGTTTCATGGCCGCGGACAAGCGGCACGTAGTGGCCGTCCGCTCCTTCGTGGTTTCCGATATAGAAGTTAGGCCCCGCCTGAAAGGTGGACAATGACCACGAGCCTGTTATTGAGGAATTGCGCAAACCGACGGGCAGAAGGACGGATGTCAGCCCCAGTAGGCACATGACCGGCGCAAGCCACTGTGTCATTGTCCGGCCATGATGTCCACGTTTGTAGCACCACAATAAACACAGCGGGACCCATACAAAGGCGTGCTCCCGGAGCAAACACAGCAAAGCCACACTAAGTCCGATAAACAGATACCGCCAGTTTCGGACAGGATTGTCCCTGTTGGCCGCAATGAAGAGGACAAAGGATGTTGCCAATCCGGCCAACGAGGCCTTTTGGATGATTCCGTCAAAGTAGATACCGGGCCCGTATGCTGCCATGAGTATCCCGGCAACCAAACCGGTACGCTGTCCACATAGGCATCGAGCTGCCACGCCAACAAGAACTGCCGTCACCGTACCGGCAAGCGCCTGACAAATGACCGCCGGCCAGATGCCGGCGCCAAAGATTAGCTGTATGGCAGCGAGAACATATGGATAGAGCGGCGCCTGGTAGAACCCCTCACCGCCGAGCCAATCGCCACCAGCGATTTGACCGGCCCATTCCACATATGTCCGGGCGTCGCCCTGTAGGACGCCCCACCAGTCCGCCTGAGCCACGAAGAAAAGATGAGCGGCGCGAGCAGCGAGCGCCGTGACGGCCACCACCGTGACAAGGAGGGTGGGGGATCCGCCGAACTGGGCCTGGCGTTTGTCGTGCATGGGCCGTCCTCGCACCATTGTGCCGGTGCATTTCTGAATCCGTTCAGTTCATCCTATCGTCGGGCGGTTGTCAGTCCCAGTGCCGGTTCTTCGCGATCACCCTGAATTCGTATCATGCATACTGAATACCCATGACTCAACTCGTAGATCGTTAGCGAAGAGGCTCTGTGAACACGGATCTGCGAGTCGACAAGACTGGTGCGATTCTCGATGTGCCGACGGTCTACTTTGCAGGGATTGGAGCCGGTCCGGCCAAGCTCGAGGATGATCATGGGCAAGTGCTATCGGGTATGGATGAGGGGGAAGGCCGAGCGAAGCATGCTTGCTCTAAAGTAGCCACAACTCGAGGCACGGGTGACGACGGGTTATGGTGTGATCGTGAACAATCGCTCCGGGTTGTCCATGGTCGAGACCTAACCAAGTGGTTGAAGGACAAACGCCCGTTGACGACGCGGCGCGGTTCGTGGCTTCGGCGTCACGGGGTCCGTCGCCCACGCCGTTGACGCGTTGTCTATCGAAGCCAATTGATGGGTCAACAGGCACTCTCGATCGGTAACACGTTGGCCGGAAAAGGACAGGCAAAGGCTCTGGAAAGGAGCGAATCTGTATCTGCGACATGGCCTGCCGTTTCCTGCGGTAGCGACCGAGTTTGCGTGCCCACAAACGGATAGGATCGCCTTGACCAGTACGACAGCCGATCCTGTGATGTTTCACGTGAAACGCCGGAAACCGGTCCGCAGGCGCGAAAGATGGCATAGCCGATCATGCTCACCGATCACCTTGACGCCTCCTCAGACGCTCGCCAAAATGACTGTCGCGCGGCCGCGCTGCAATGATCCATACCATATTCGGAAGAAGCGTTGCATCGACAATGGATGGTCGTCCGGCCGCAGAACCTGATCATACGCCTCATTGAGCATGTCTCCCACTGAGGGATCCTGAACCTCTGTACTGTAGCAATACCACCCAAAGGAGGCGTTTTTCGGGAGCTGTCCTCAATTCGGATACGGCTTGGTGCGCTGCAGTCATGATTACGTTTGCCGACTTACGCGGAATTGCCTGACGAAATGAGATGCCAAACGTCACCGGATCAAAAGCTGTGCCGGGCCGAAATGGAGCCATTGTCCACACACTCTTCACCCGCCTCGACTAACTTGCGAGAGATCACGGAGCGCCACATGGACCACTGCGCTAGTTTGTGGACGCCGTTCCGGACACCTTGAGACAGTCTCGGCCCGACTAGGCCAGGCCGGCCACGTATCCGGCCACGATTGCCACGCCACACGGATTTGCTTTTTGCGATGTGGGCTGTCCTCTGCCGGCAGGCTAACGTCCGCGCACAAGCGGAATGGTACGACGTTTGAAGGACGACAAGGCAGGACAAGGCCGCGGACCTCGATCCGCATGAAGGTCGCGATTCCCCCCGAGTCGTATTTGCGAGCCAGATCACTGCAACTCACGACACGGTTTTTCGCCGCAGTTAGCTGCACTCCGCACTACAAAAGACGCGGGTCGATGTGCCCACTTGCAGCGTCTGCCAGCCATCGACCTTGGGAAGCGCCAAGAGGATAGCCTGTGCCTACCAGGTCCACTCTTCGCCGATCGCTATCCGTTATCTCCGAAATGCAACAAGTCAAAGGGTCTCGAACGGTGTCGCGTGAACCGAAGAGACTATACGCCAAGTACGCGAAACATCTTCCGTGGTGTGCAACGTGACGCGGACCCAACTCTGTAGCGGATGCGCATTGCCGCTGCAGTCGACGTTCCATGGCGTAGCAGCCCACACCCTCCTTTGATATGTACCGGCCCGTAACATTGAAGCAGTTTTCCTGCAAACGCGAATCGCAGATCTTGTTTGCTGAAGTCGACGCCGCGCGCTCGCCCGACCGATCGGTGGCTTGATCTTGTTGCGCTCCCACCCAAAACTAGGATCCGGCTTGGGTTTGCTGTTTCACGTGAAACAAGGACTCTGCGGACTTGGCGGAAATGCAGGAATGATCGCCAGCCTTAGTCGAACCACCAGCGGGTCGCCTCCCCCGACAGCGTGATGCAGTCAAAGCGCACGCGCACTGGAGCCCTGGTCGTGTCTTTCGGCGCCTTGGCAGTCGGCCGTCGGTGAACGCGTCTTGACCACTCCGGAAGCCAGGTCGGTCTGGTATTGCAGAGTGTCGCCTCAGAACAACGATGTCTGTGTGGCATTGAGCGTCGCCACCGTCACGCACGGTGGATCGAACAGACCCTTCGGCGATCCCCACCTTGGGCTTGTCTCGATTCAGCGCTTGCACGAGGACGCGATCCGGGTATACCTGCAAGGGCCGCCCGGGAAAAACTCGGACGATTACGAAGTGGATTGACTGCTACTCACGGAGGAACGTCATGTCAAAAGCCGGAAAGCGCCTGGGCCGCGGACTTGACTCGCTTGTATCCAGCCTCAGAAGCCCAGCCGAGAATCTGGATCCTGTACCAATCGCACGATCGGCTGAGATTGCGGACGACGTCGCAGATTCGGAATCGCATCGCCCCGGCCCTCATCGAATGATGGACATCGCCGGTATTTCACCCAATCCGTTTCAGCCAAGAAGTGCTATCAGTGATGATGATGTAATAAGTCTATCTGCCTCGATTCAACGAAACGGAATACTTCAACCCATCACCGTCCGCGCCACTGACAGCGGATACCAGATCATAGCCGGTGAGCGGCGATGGCTCGCGGCACGGCGAGCGGGTCTGAGCCACGTACCTGTGCTTGTCCGTTCCGCCACGGACGAGCAGATGCTTGAGCTGGCGCTCATCGAGAACATCCAACGTGACGACTTGAATGCGATTGACCGTGCAAAGGCCTATCGCCGATTCTGCGATGCTTTCGGGCTGTCGATCGAAGACGTCGCGAACCGAATGGGAGAAGATCGGTCAACGGTGGCCAACTATGTCCGCCTTCTGGACCTCTCCAACACCATTCGAGCGATGGTGGCAAATGGCTCACTTTCCATGGGCCACGCCAGATGCCTGCTCAGCGTGGGTGACTTGGATCGGAGGCTGACCCTGGCCGAGGCCGGCGTCCGCAACCAATTGTCCGTCAGGGCTCTGGAGGACATCGTCCGCCGAGAAAAAGGGAAAACCGGACATGAACCGGACAAACGGACGCATGTCCGGACAGTTTCGCCGCACTTGACCGACATGCAGAGACGTTTCGAGGAAGCTGTTCGAACCAAAGTCGTGCTAAAAGAAGGAAAGAAGAAGGGGTCAGGCAGGATTGTGATCGAGTATCACTCGCTGGACGAGTTCGACCGGCTCGCCCGTCAACTGGGCGTTGAGCTCGACTAGGCGAGTCCATACTCGCCTGAATGGTCCTATAACACAAGCCGCGCAGACGACAGCTGCGATGTGACGCTACACCTGTACTGATTGCGCTCCCCGTATCGCTTTCAGTGCTACGATCCCGGTTCTGTCCGTTCGAGAATCGACCGGTAGGTTTCGTCGTCATTAATATTTCGCAAGGACTCTAGGTCCGGATCCACGTCCACAAACTCCGTACCGCCAACGCGGCAGGCTCCGCAGCGCACGACAAAGTCCATCGCCTTCAATTCTCGATTGGCCACCATATCAGCGAGAATCGGTTTTGTGGAGAGGCTGTAGATGGCCGTGACGGGGTGAATTCGGCTGCCAGTCACCGGCACGACTGCATTGTGCTCGACTAGAAGCTCGATCAACCGCACGATAAACGCAGGCCTGATTAGCGGTTGATCGCAGGCACAAACGAAGATTGCATCACATTCGCCCGCCAGTTCGTTCATGGCGGCCAGGATTCCTGCGAGGGGACCACTGTCCGGCACCGCATCAAAGACGACGCGCACGTTCACATCCAACGGCGGCAAAGTCTGATGTTGCTGCGCCGCCACGACCACAGGTTGAATAACCCCTGAGACGCGTCTGACGACGCGATTCAGCATGGGCTCATTGCCGAACGGAAGAAGGGCCTTGTCGCGCCCCATTCGGACGCTTCCGCCGCCGCAAAGAACCACGCCGCCGAGCCGTAGCCCTGCGTTCTTGTTGGCATCGCTCATTGGCAGCGTCTTGCGTCCCAAGTGGCCTCCGCCTCGTGCTCGCCACGGCAGCAGAATGGCCGTCGCGTTGCCGTTCCGGGACCAGCTCCCCGGCTCCTGTGTCGCCGCGTGAGCCTAAGGACCGGGTCCGGTATTGCTCGATATCCCGATAGAGTCCAGGAGCATGGAATGATACGAGCAGGTAAAGCCATGGCCAAGGCCGCACTGGCTTGGATATCTGTAGGTTGTGAAACGGGGATTCTGACGCGCGCCTCGCGGGCGAATCCGGCGTCGTGCACGACCGACGTCGTGTCCGAAGCCGTGGGTGCTTCCATCAACACTAGGTAGCGCAAGCGAGGCCAAAAAGCCGGCGCGGCCGGCAAAGACGGCTTCTTGTGCGGCGCAGTGATCATTCACACCTTAAAGTATACGCACGCCATAAAGTGCCACGACAATGGCACTGCAATAGATTCCAGGTCACCGTTAGGCTACAAAGACCTGCACCACCGATCAGCTTGAAAGCGCCTGTTGAGGTGATCCTACATCCCCCAGTTTCTCTGCGGTAGAGTATGGTGCCGGTGCACCCGGGCGTTAGAGGGCTATGGCGGTGTATTCGAGCACGGCACCTGCACCGAGTTTGACCGCTTGATCGAAGGTGTCGGCTGCGTGGGATCGCTCGAGTTGGATGCGCAGGCCGATGATATCCCCCGGCTCGAAAACGTCGGGGGCGAACGTTCTGTTGTTCCCATCATCCACGAGGACGATTTCCACACTGTTTAGCTGCCATGAGTCCGGCACGGTTTGATTGTGTGCGACGGTCGTAATATGCGGCGTGGATTGCCCGTGCTTGGCATAACCGGCCGAGACTTCCAGCCGTACGGCTCCGCCGGACATGGTCGAGTTTGCGGCCGCCGCGATCAACAAAAAGACCGACACGGGTTCGGTCACGTCCATATCCAGCGGCACCTCGAGTAGGGCGGCATAGAACCCGCCGTCGTCGCCGACCCCCACCTGGCGGCACGACATACCCTGTCCGAGTGTGTTGGAGGCACTGGTGCCGGCCGTTCGCACATAGCCCAGGCTGATGCGTTTCATCGGCCGGGCACTTCCGGCCGCACTGATTTCCGCCTGCGCGGGGTCGATCTTCAGGAAGCTGTTGGCGTCCGCCGCGTCGGCGACCAGGAACGGGCCGTCGATGGAACCGGGTAGTGCCTTCGCAATGTCACTCGTATCCGTCTTGGGCATGATGACGTTCCTAAGAAGCCGGAGCCAGTCCCACTTCCAATCCCCAGGTGATGTTGCCGGAGTCCGGATTGACCCACTCGACGCGTAGCCGGTCGCCCGCCTGAAACGTCCAGGCCGACGGCTCGGCTATTTCGTCGGCCTCCATACGCAGATTGACGTCCTTATCGATGCCGGCCTGACTCACGGTGAACAATCGCGCGTCGTAGGCGCTTCCGGCCGCGGAATCCACGGACAGGTGGAGCGGGTTCGTCCCAGAAGTGCCGTTATAGTGGCACCGAAGAAGGACAAGGCGAAAGGATTGGTCGAGCTTGAACAACTCGTCCATATTTCCGGAACCGGTGGCGTTCGCGACGACGACGGAGAGAATCTGCTGCGCCCGCGACGCCTGCAGTTCACTTTCCTGCCGATCCAGAGCGTCTTGTGCGGTCTGGAGAATTTGATCGATTTCCGCGGCCATGGTCAGGTGTCCTGTGCGTCCTCGATATGGTCGGCGAGTGTGTCGCCCTCTGGAAATTGGACCCGAAACGGCACGCCGATTAGCGTAGACAAACCCGTATTCATCGCGGGAATGGTCACCGTGGCGTCACCGAGGAAGATGACGTCCTTCAGTGTACGTTTTCGCTTTTCGCCGTTGGCGCGGTACAGTACGACAAGATCGATTCCTGCGGTCACCGCGAACAACGTCTCCGCCACCGAACCGTCATAAGAGAAGAGCAAACCGCTTGCGCGGTGCAGGCCGCGGGCGAACGTACCCCGCTCGCCCTGTGACGCATCGATACCCGTGAGAGGGACCGCCTCGATTCCCGGTTTGTAGACGATGCTGTGAACGCCTTCAATCGGCGTTTCCGTAAAGGGAGAGAGCCGGAGTTTGGTGGAGGCGCCACGTGTTGCCAGTAGCCAAATCATCTCTCGTTGCTCAGGAGGCCGGAATGCGATTCTGTTGTCGCTCTACCTTGACGACCATCGACTGCTCCGCCGACGCGGTGGCCATACGCGCGCCCGTCGTTGCGCTCGGTAGGTCGAACGTCCAAGTTCGATCGTCGAGACCGTCGGCGCCATCGATGATCCCCGTGTCGGCAACGCCGTCGAGGAAGTCGTCGACGGCGCCGATCTTATCCAGCAAGACCGCGTGCGGATCGTCGTCGAGCACGTCGGTGAGGATCCGAAGCGTCGTCGTCACCGACAGGATCTTGTCACCCTGCGTGACGCCGATGGGGCGGGTTCGCGTCAGAAACGCCGCCAGAAAAGGGCGCGGGAACGCGGTCGGCGCCGTGATACCTGCCTGAACGGACAGGAACGGTTTCGTGTCTGTCGGCGGATCGGCCACGAGATTCGACCGCAACTGGTCCGTCAGTGCTTCGAACGCGGCCCGTATCGTCGTTCTGTCCAGTGTCGCAGGCATGGCAAGTCACGCAGGCTTTGGGCCCGCGCCGTGGTGTACGATCATTCGCAGTTAGTGGCCCGATAATTCGTCACGAGATAGCAGACGCGCCTCGGAGTTCCAACCTGTGCGAAGGCCGCGGAGATCGCTCGACGGCAGTTCGGTCAGCGCGGGCAGGTCGATCGTGCCGTTGGCGATCCGCTCCAACCATTGCACCGCGTGCTGCCGCATGTTCGTCGCGGCATCGGGAACCGGCGGCCGCCGGGCACGCAGGCGAAACGTTGCCAAATCGAGGGTAAACGTGGCGAGCAGATCCGCCAGCTCCGGGTGGGCGTTCAGATCGACGGGCACCGCATAGCGGCGCGCGAGGTAGCTATCGACCTCGCGCTCCGCACCTAGCCGTGCCTCGTCCACGACACCCACGTCGGCCACGTTGTCGCCGTCATCGTCGGCCAGTTGGATAAGCGCCTTGCTTCCAAGCCGCTGCTCGATATCCGCGTTCGATAGGTAACTCATGGGCGAATTCCCTTGAACGAGTGCGCCCCCTCTTGTGTAATGGGTGGAATGGGCAAGCGGTAGCTTACCCGTGACGAGCAAGTATCAATCAGCACCGAATTTCGCCACCCGCCGCATTTACACCGGTGTCGTAAAGTCTGTGCGAATACCGAACTGCCAGTAGCCGTAGGTCATGCGGTAGCGCGCCCGCACACCGTAGAGGAATTTTTCGCGACGGAACCCCTCGTCGCTTTCCTCGGTCAAGGCCGTGAACTCGACCGGCTCGCGATCCTGGAAGATGAAGGGTCGCACGACGCCGTCGGTCTTGAGCAGATACCACTTGCTCGTGTCGCTGAGCCACGGGAACGCGATAACGCGTGCGAAACCGGCGAGAACGTTCGACGTGCTGCCGATCATGGCCGCGTTCACCGCCTCCAACGCCGTCAGATACATGGTCGTCGGCACGACGCAAGCCAGCCCGGTGGCGGAAACGGCCATTGGATCGCCGGCGTCGTCCTTGAGCCCCATCATGGCGGCGATAGCGGCCTTCAGCGCACCCTTGAAGTCGTCGGTCGTCGGCTCGTCCGGATCGGTGGCCGTGTACGAGAGCAGATTGCTCTGCTGGCCGGAGGCACCCGACTGGTGCGTCGATGCGAAGAAGCTCACGCCGTCGTAGCTGTGGAACCCGGCCTGCTCGCCGTTGATCAGCAGTTGTGCCAGCAGGTAGTCCTTGTGCGTCGCGGCGCGCTGCGCCAGTTCGCCGATGCGAATGCCGATCTGCCCCGTCTTGTCGTCGGAGATCTCGTCGCGATCGACTTCGAGGGTCGCCTCGTACTTGAGATTCTCGACGGAGTAGGACTCGGTGCGCATGCCGCGCGCTACCCGGCCGGTGCCCCACTCGCGCATCCGCGGGACGGAGCCGAGCCACTTGTAGTTCTCCGTGTCGGAGTTCGATGGAATGCGTGTCGAGAGATCCTGAAAATAGGTCGTGGTGGCTTCGAAGCGATTCAGGAACTCGCTTCGCAAACCCTTGGTCAACAGTCCTGTATTGATAACAGCCAATGGAGTTCTCCTTGTGCTGGTGGTTGCGTTCTGTTCCGCCTGCGTCGCGTTCTAGCGCCCGTTGATGAGCATGAATGCGGTCGCGACTAGATGTAATCGATCTCGATGAGGAACGGGCCGGGGTCGGCCGTGGTACCGTTGGTGACTGCCAAAGTCATGACATCACCCGCGGACACGTGTGCATTCGAAAGGGCTCCGAGATCCTGGGCCGCATTGGCGGCGGGGAATGTCGTCGTGCCGTCGAAGGTCTCCGTCACGACGGTGCCCGCGCCGGTCGCCAAGAGCACGACGCACGTGTTGCTCCCGTCGATCCCGGCCGCGGCGGACGCCTGATTGACCACACGCGCAGAGGCGATCCAGGCGTCTTGATCGAAAGCATGGATCGCGCGTGCCGCGATGTCCGCACCCGCCGCCAGATTCTCGACGGCGTGCGTGATGCTCTTGACCGCCCGTTTGCCCGGATCAATGCGCAAGATGATCTCGCCCGCGGTGACGCAGTCCTGCACGATGCCGGCGTAGCTGTTTCCATTGCCGGCGAAGGTCAGGGTGTCGTCCGCCGCGGCGAACACGGGTCGCCCGATGTCGGCCACGACGGCGCCGCTCAGCGCGTGACCGAAATCGCCCACCGTGTAGACCCGCGCGGACAAGTCTCCGTTCGCCCCGCTCGTGTTGTCCATCTCCTCATAGGCGATGCCCACGAACGAATCGCCGGCCGCCAGTGGTCGGGCGAAGCCGGCGCTGTTCAATCCGACCAGGGCCCCCTTGTAGATGTGCGTGGATCCCGCGACCTGGAAACTGCGGAGTTCCTGATCGATGTAATGATCCACTTCTCGATTTGTTGAAAGTGTCATGCCTGGTTATCCCCTTTTTCTTGCGAAGTGTGTCGGTAAGCACGATGTGTGGAACTGCCGGTCCGATCGAATCACGCGCAGCGCCGTTCATGCTGGCGGACGGCATCGGCCACGTATGCTTCTTCCGTCGTCAAACGCCCCAGGAGCGGCTGGCTGCGGAATTCAGCGCGGGCTTTGGCGACGAGCGCCCGCTGCCCCGACTCGTGCGTCGCGTCGTCCTCCGGCGGCTTCGTCGCACCGCGCGAAATGACGACCGGTGCGGTCTCGAGCCAGGCGTCGAACAGACCTTCTTCCTTGGCCACCAGCGCCTCGGCCCAGGCGCGCTGCGCTTCCACGAGCTTGCCGGCGCGCATGGCGTCGCGAATACGCTCTTCGACATGTCTTTGCCGGGCTGCGTGTTGCATCGAACGAAGTCGCTCGCTCGCCGCCACCAACACCTCCTCGGCGTTTGCTTCTGCGGGTAGCTCGAGCTCGTCGCGCAGAACTGCCAACGGAGCGGCATCCTCAATCGCCGGGGTCGCGCGGTTGACAATGGGCTCCATGCCCACGATGGCGGGCTTGTTGGTGAGCGCCGCGGAGTGTATGGCGATCAGCTTGCGATCGCCTTTGCGGATGACCGCGACCGGTGAAAGGTAGCGGTATTCGCGCGCCGCCACCATGTCCTTGGCGCGGTCGGTCCAGGTGATATCCGCCATAAGCCCGATACCCGGCTCGCCGGCGATCCGCTTGATCCAGCCGGCGGCCGGCGCCTGCCCCGAAGGCGAAGCGTAATCGCCGCCGAGCGTCTGGTGCTCGTAATCGATCGGTAGATCCGTGCCGTGGCTTTCAAACGCCGCCAGCGCACACGCCGAGGACTCCTCATCGATTACAAAGCTCCCGTTGGTGCTTTCCACATGGCCCCACGGCGCAAGAAGTATGCGGCTCGGGGCGCTTCCCCCCGCCACGGTCGCCGACCGGAGCGGCCTCAGTTCACCGTCGTCTCTCATGATGGATTCGTCCTCCGCCGAATGGGTCACGTCTTGGTCTTCCACGGATGTCACTCCTTTCGCACTAAGAACGCCACGCGCGCCCGTTGGGCCGCGCAAAACTCAGCGATCACGCGGTGGCGCGACGCAACGCAGGCTCGCCCGCCGCGGGACGCGGAATTCCCAGCGCCTCGCGCACCCAGGCATCCGAGATTTCCACACCGAGCTGATTGATGGCCACGTCCAGAACGGCCGCTATTTCACTCGGCTCGCCAAGTCGCGACAGCTTGCGACGGAAGAAGGGCACCGGCGCGTCCGGACCGAGCTGTAACTGTGTGAGTGGCGTGAGCAGATCACGGCGAATGGTCCGCGCCTCCTTCCGCAGGTCGTCAGTGAGCACATCCTGCCGCACGCGTTCGTGTACGCGCGAGGCCGACACGGATCCGCTTTGCCCGGTGATGTCGGTCGTCAGTGTTTGACCCAGCCAAGCCTTGCTCATTTCGCGGTTGAGGAACTCGATGAGCTTCTGGTAGGGCGCGTCGCCGCCGACGCGTTTGGCGTCGAGCACCTGCAAGTCGATCGCCTGACTGAAGACGGCGGCCGCATTGCTGCCCAGCGATTCCAACATGTTGAGCAGCTCACGCTTTTCCTCCGGCGTCGCGCTGGGCTGGTAGCGCGCGATGCGAATGGGCATACCGAAGATCTCGGAGAAGATCATCCAGTCCTTCAGGGCGAGATTCTTCGCGAGATAGACCATTGCGGTGACACGCATGAGACCCCCGCGTTGCGGATGCCCGCACACGCTGTGCGGCGTGTGAACGATGAATTTGTGCGGTGGCGGTTCGATGCCGTCGCGATCGTTGCCGCTCGTCAGGATGCGCAGTTGGTCGAGATCGTCAAAGACGATTCTCGTGAAGTCGACCGGCACCACATCGACCGGGCGGAGTGATCCCTGCACAAAATCCCAGACCATCTCCGCCACGGCGATGTTACGACCGACGGCCAAGGACAGGTGCTGCAGGACTTCATCGAATGTATCGAGGCCGAAGAGGATTTCGCGACAGTAGGCGGCGGCTTCATCGGCACGGTGTTTGTCCAGCCCGTCGCGCATGTCTGCCGCGCTGACGATGTCCCACGCCAGACCGGTGGCGGCCAGGCGCCGCGTGTTCGCCACCGAAAAGAGATGGGCGTCCTTTTCCTCCATCTCTTCGAACAGTTGCATGGAAGCAGAGAGCGACCCGTCGTCCGCCTCGCGCAGGATGGCGGTAAGCCGTGAAGGCGTGAGCCCCGCGCTGGGATAATCCCGCACGGAGTCTTCCGCCCGCTTGGCGGCGATCAGCCCGGGCCTGGGACGCGTTGCCGGTTCGGACCGAAACGCATTGGCGATCCGCCGTGTCCATTTCATATCGTTACTCCCCTTACAATGAGTGCCGCGGGGTGTCGCTGGGTGCCCCATCCTTCGCGCCAGCGAAGGGTGGGGGACGGTTTGACCACCATCGGACCCTACCAAGCCCCCGCGCGCGCGAACTGCAGCGGTTTCATGGCCAACGATTCCGCCCGCCCGCCGCCCTCGTCCGCGGCGTGGACCGCCAAGGCCGCCGCCCAAAACCGATCCGCATGGCTTCCCGCCAGCCGTGGTGCGGATAATCGTATGTGCCCCGAGGCCGTCACCTGCCGCTGCACGGAATGCCAGTCGTTGCGAATCCGCTCGTCGTTGGGTATGCGTATCCGTTGCGACTCGACCGCGATGCGCAGCCCGGACGCCATCTGCGACTTCAGCGCCGTCGTGAACGTGACGGCCTCCACGCGGTGTTGCCCGAATCGCTCGACGACCTGCTCCGCCAGTTGCATGCCGATACCGCCCGCGTCGATGCAGCAGCGACGGACGCCGCGCAGACCCATCACCTCGGCGAGTAGTTCAAACTGCCTCTGAAACGGCGCGTTGAGCAGCTCGAACAATCCGACGGTCGCTACCTTCTCGCCTTCCCGCGCCAGCACCCAGACAACGGTAAGATCTCGCACGCGCCCGATGTCCACGCCGACGAACATCTCCCTCTTTTCCGATGCCAGCCCGTCGACATCATCGTGTACCACCAAGGTCGGATCGCCGCAGGCCGCAATTTGCTCGTAGGTCAAGAACGCCGTCGATTCGTCGAGAAATTCGCACAGAAACTCCTGGCGATAGAGCATCTCGTCGCCCATCGCGCTGCGGATCTCGTCCTCGTCCACGTCGAGCCCCTGGCGAATGGCATCCGGCAGGGTCAGAAAGCTCGTGGAGAATTTCTCGTTGTCGCGGAGTTGGTAGAAGACGTTCTGCTGGCCCTTGGGCGTGGAGGCGACGTCGAGTTCGCCGTCGCCGCGCAGCAGCGTGGGGAACATGGCGCCCCAGATCTCGCGGTCGAAGGCGTGCATGGCGAATTCGTCGAGGAAGACATCCCCGGTGAAGCCGCGCGCGGTCTGCGGGTTGGCGGGCAGGCCGATGATACGCACACCGTGGGGCAGCCGGATCTCGAGCTGCTTGACGCTGAGGTCGCGAAAGAACTGTGTGTCGTAGTAGTCGGTGGCAATCTTGAGCGCCTGGCAGTGCTCGCGCGCCTTTTGCATCAGTTCGCGGCTCTGACGCTCGCCGGCGGAGAGGAAAATCTGCGTTCGCCTGCGGTGCATGCCACGGAGAATACGGCGCAACGATTTGGTGAAGCTCTTTCCCGTCTGCCGCGACCAGCAGTTCCACCGAAACCGCGCCGTACACTCGATGTCTTCCTGTTGGTAGGGCAACAGCGGGATAATCGGCGTGGGCCTCGCCGGTTCGGTATGATTGGACTCAGTCACCGACTCGTGGCTCTCCACGTCTACAACGATGGGTGGCATGGGCAAGCGCCAGCTTGCCCGTGTATGGCTCGAAACGGTTATCACGGGCGAATCCGGCACACCCCCACGCGCCCGTCGCATCAAGAACGCCGTAGGCGCTCGCGGGCATTAGTCGTATTCGCCGATCACCGACCCAACTGTGCGTCACGACTCACCAAGATGTGTTCTTGAATTCCGACTGATCCATAGCGACGCGCGAAACCTGGATTGTAAGTTTGGCCCGCTGAGAAGAATTCTTGACAGGTTTCTGCCCTACCGCTACACCGCCGATTGGAGTAGCTGGCTTGCAGGCCGGATATGGAGGCTACGTCTTGATACTTATGGCGGCATCTGTTCCGGCGTCGGATCTATTGGCACCGCGAAACACGGTTGCGCTCGCCCTCTTGAGTTTGCAGGCATAGCAGTCCATGGAGTGCATCGAATGTCAGAAACACCTGGCCAAGCGCCTCCCATGGAACCCCAGCCTGTGCCGCCGCCAGTGAGAGGAAGCGGAAAGGCGACGGCGTCGCTGATCCTCGGCATCTGCAGCCTGTTTCTCTGGCTCTGTCCATTTGTGGGGTTGGCGGCCTCGATCACCGGGCTCGTTCTTGGCATCCAGGCATCCAAGGAGCGAAGGACGGGACTGGCCACCGCGGGCATCGTGCTGTGCATCCTGGGGCTGGTGGCGAGCCTCATCAACGCGGCGATCGGCGCTTACCTCGGCGCCACGGGGCAGCATCCGCTTGTCAACCGATTGCAAGGCGGTGGCTAGGCGAGTCGCACGACTTCGAAACCTTGGAGTCTCATGCTTAGCGGCATGGGCGTTTGCAGGCTCCAGCGAGAACGGCATCCGAGGCTTGGCCTATCCGTCGGACTCTACAGGGGAGCCGTAGCGCGGCGGCAGGTTTCGAGACCACCGTGTAAAGATCGGGCTCATGTTGGCATGCCGAAGTGAGCCCGGAAGGACCAACCCGCGCCGCGTTGCTTTACGCCGAGTCACGTCGTGCATCTCCTATCACTGCGGTTTTCTGGCAAATATGTACGCCCGCCGACGCTGGTACTCGATATCCGGGTACGGCTCTCTCTCAATGATGTCCTCCACAATAAATCCCGCCTCGCTCAAATATTCCCTCATCTCCGCAGGTTGGAAGAAGATCATGTCCACCGACACCTCCTCTCCCCACAACTCGTCAAGATGAAGGCTGTCTGCACCGATATGGAACGAGAGAAGAAGAGGCGCCCCAGCGCAAAGGACGCGCAACAATTCGCGCAGCGTATCTGTCACACCCTCTCTGGAAATGTGAATAATCGAGTAAAACGCCGCGATGCCACCCCACGACCCATCTTCAGCGTCTAACGCCCGCATGTCGCCTTGTCTGAACTCGATGTGCGCACTCAACTCGCGGGCACATCGCACGAGCTCCATAGAAAGGTCAATGCCGAAGACATCGACCCCGAGGTTGTGCAAATAGCGTGCGACCTGTCCCGGACCGCAGCCGAGGTCGCACACCGGGTGGTGCTGGTCAACCTCCTTGGCAAACCGCGCCAGCAACTCGCGTTCGAGGGGTTTCTGGTCGAATTCGTTGGCAAATCTCCTCGCGTACTCCCCGGCCACCCGATCATAATCTGCCTGTGGATGATCGCTCGTACTTCGTGCCATGCCTGTTCTCTCCACGTAGTCCAATGGTTGGCCGTCGGGCGGCTACCTGTTCTGTCGTATCTGCTGAATCGTGCGATGCGTCAAGAAGTCACGAAACACGGAGGCAAGTCGATGGACAAAGACAGACCCGGGTCTTGACTCGGAATTTTCAGAATGCACATCAACCTCGCCATTGCGTATAAAGACGGTTGGAATAATGTCGCGATGCGATCTCAGTCCGGATTGTGCCACCTCGGCGATGTTGCCTTGGGCATCACTTTGCCGCGAGGTCGGCGCAGACGAGTTCCTTGCCGTTCCGAGCGTAGACACGTCTGTCGGCGAAGGCAGGGTGAGACCAAACCACGCCGCCGCGACGTGAAGGATACTGATCGCGCGTCGGATCGATGAGCTTGGCCCGACTGATCTCGCGGTATCCGTCCGGCGAGAGCTTTGCGATGATCAACTCACCCTTCTCATTGAAGAGGAAGACCCTGTCACCGTTTTCGACGAAATGGACAGTGGCGTTGTATGCGTGGGGTACTGCCTCGCTGCTTTCCCAAAGCCGGTTCCCGGTGTGTACATCGAGACACCGTAGTTCGCCGTAGCCGTCGACGCCGTAGATGTACTGCCCATGGAGATAGGGCGTGGAAATCACACTCTGCACGGCGTCGGTCTCGTTGCCGTTACCTACACGGTGCCAGACCTGATCAACCGCCAGCTTGTCCTCGTGCACCTTCAGTAACATTGCGCCGTCGAAGTAGTTCGTGATGAACAACATGTCGTCGTGAAACACCGGCGTGGCGATGCCCTGCACGAATTGCGACGGAGGAAAGGGGTGCTTCCAATGCACTTTGCCTGAGGCCGGATCCAACCCGACGACGTTTTCACCGGTGTAGCACACCAGTACGCGGCGGGAAGCCTGCTCGATGATGATGGGAGCCGAGTATGAGGCGTTGTCTTCCAGGGCCCGCCAGCGCTCCTTCCCGGTTTCCGTATCGAAAGCCACTAGGCAAGCGCCGTCCTCGCCGCCTATCTGGACGATCACGAGTCCATCTTCCACAAGAGGGGCCGAAGCGATGCCCCACATCGGCATGCGAATCTTATATTCCGTCCCGAGGTCCTTTGCCCACAAAACGCGCCCAGTGGCCGCATCCAAGCAGTGGAGATGCCCCATCGTGCCGAGGGCGAATGCCCGCCCGCCGGCGAGTGTGACGGACGCCCGCGGTCCGGATATGTAACTGATGTTGCGGTAGACGCAGTCATAGGTATAAGCCCAAAGGCGCCGTCCGTTCGTGGCATCGAAGCAGAGTACGCGTTCACTGAATTGCGGCTTCGTCAATCGATCCATGACGTACACCCGGCCGTCGGCAACGGTAGGCCCGCAATAGCCCCTGCCGATCTCGGCCCGCCAGACGATATCCAACTTTCCGCCGTCGAAACTGTCGACGATTCCAGTTTCCCGCCACACGCCGTCACGCCCGGGTCCGCGCCACTGCGGCCAGTCGTCCGCGACTGCCGTCCCAACGCTGAGGCCGGTCATGAAAATTGAGATCACAGCCGCAAGCGTCAATCTTCTCGCGTCTCGCATATCCCGACCTCCTCGCTACCACTCGTCTCGGTGAAAGGCCCTGTTCACTCTTGCACAGGACCTGGCGTCCCCTTGCATTTGAGAAAGGGCGCGCCATTCCTATCCGCCGCAGCACCCGTGTTTAGCCTCGGACTTCTCGCCGACTTTGTCTGTGGCACTGGCCTTATCGCCTCCGCACCCGCCCTGCCCTTTCGCATTGGCTGCGGGTTCGGTGGAAGGGGTCTGGCCTCCGCAGCCGCCGCTTCCATGCCCCTGGCCATCCGCCGCCGGCGCCGTGCCGGAACCACCGCATCCTCCGCCACCGGAACATCCGCCGCCGCATCCTCCGCCGCCGGAGCATCCGGCACCACCGGAACACCCTGCACTACCGGAATCTCCACCCCCGCCGCAGCAACCGCCCGACGTGCTCGCAAGCGACGACTGCAATGCAGAGGAGTCTGGTCCCAGCAGGGCGACAATCTCCTTCGGCGGCGCAAACCGATCCGCCGACAGATCTGCGTTCTGCTGAATGCTATCGGTCACAATGAGCATCTCGCGCGTTCCACCGCATTGCTGCATGACCTGCTTGACTTTGTGCGAGATCAGCAGGCCTCCGACCTGCTTGTAGTCGCCGTATGTATGTGTCAGAGGAATGGGTGGCATCCCAGCGAACAGGCGTGTCGTCTCGGCCTTGAGGAGCAGTCCGGACACTCTGTCGAAGTACCGCGTCTCGGTGCGTCCTCCGTTGGACGTCATCGCCACCTTGTAGCAGGTTTTTCCCTCGACGACCTCCTCGGCGATGCACTCCACTTTCCTGTAAAGATCACGCCAACGCCCCGCCCAATTGAAGGCGGATGAATGAAGTCCGGCTGTTCTGGCGGCACCTTCTTGCACGACCGGGCCCGTATTGTCAGCTAAATACCAGACTACATTGCCGTCTGTTCCCTTGCGGATCGTGCCAAACGCCTCCGACTCGATTTCTGTGTAGCGCTTGTTGGGCGCCGCTGCATAAACAACCGCCGCGTCCTCGAAATCCATCCCCACATGGATGATACGTTCCTTCGAAACGCGATTGAAATTCCGACCATAGGCCGCCTGTCCGCCGGTCACCTCAACGTATCTGTCCAAGATCGTGGCGCCGGCGGGGAGTGCATCCTGCCCAGCCCTGACAGCACCGGGCGCCGCTGATAGCCATACGACCGCCGCGCAGCCGAGCAACCGGAAGTGTCGGATGGGAACACAGAAGACGGTACCACATTCCACTTTCGCTCTCGCACATTTCATCATTCATCTCCATTATTGAGAATGTATCCTGAGAGATTCTCGGCCCTAATCCAAACTGCGATGTCTATTCCGTCGCGAAAAAACGGGGCGTCACGGGCGCTGTCGCTTTCGTCTCACGGGAGAGCTTTCGCCACGCTTCGCTTCCGCAGGATCATCACCCGCGTTCTTTGAGCGTTTGCACGTCTGCATGGCGTGACCGGCGCCGCGCTGGCGCGACCCTGCCTTTGAAGCCTTCGTGCCAACTGACCCTCCGCCGTCGCGATGGACACGCGAGTGTCCCAGCGCCGGCACTCGCTTTCCTTTCCTTGAAGGCCTCCAGCAGTCGCGACACGGCAGAGATGGCGGCGCCACGGCTTTCCGGGCGTATCCCCGCCAGTACGATTTCGTGTGGCTCAATCAACTCCGCGCGGATGGTTTGGACAAGTGTCCGGCCCTTCCGTGTGATCTCGACGCGACAGATCCTGCGATCTTTCGCGTGCATGATCCGCTCTGCCAGCTTCTCCGCCACGAGATGATCGACGACACGCGTCATACTGCTGATATCGAGGTGGAGGTAATTAGCCAATTCGCCGATGGCCATCGTCCCCTGCACGTAGATGGCCTCGAGCGAGTGGCACTGAGAGACCGAGAGCCCGTGACAACACGCCCCTTCGCGGTCACGGAACTGGTACTGCCGCGCGAGTTCCGCGAGCGCCTCGTAAAACTGCTCGGCTTGTTGCTCCAGCGTCGGTCCGATGATTGCATGATACAATACTTGCATATAGCAAATATATCACTGCGCTGCTCTTTGTCAAACGAGATTGTGTCAGAATCTGTCCGTATCCGGTGGCATCTCGACTGCCGCACAAGGAACGTCCTCCGCCATCCGGGTCTTTGCCCGGCGATCTTTGCACCACGGATTCAGGGCGATTCACGACAGCTCGCCGGCATTGCGCTGCACACCGTGAAAGGGCTCGGACACGACGCTTCATCCATGACACACGTGGCGTTCGGCGATTGGTCTTGCATGTTGGATTGTTTTGGCGGGCGTGTGATGCACTCGGCGACGGACGCCGCGGGGGCGGGCCCTACATCATTCAACGCGTAAAATGATGAAGACGACGGTTGCGCGGGTCAATTGTACCGCCAACTACTCCTTGGCAGGCACCTCGTCTTCCCTCTTTTTCGGCAGCATCCGCCCCAGCGAAAAGTACACCCACAACAGCGCGAACACCGGCACGCCGAGCTTGAGAACGAACGGCAGGAGCGAATTGAAGTGAACCCACCAACCGCGGTTCTCCTTGTCGATGAAGAACGCGACGATTTTCACGATGATCGGCAGTGCGATGAATAGGATAATCGGCAAGTTGAGCCAGAACTTGAATGCCCAGGTCGCCTCGACGCAGGCGGCCGCACGCTTGCGCGAATAAATGTTCACGCCCAGCGTCAACACACCGGCCACAAGCCCGATGCTCGTCATCTGGAAAGATTCCTGCACCACCCCGAAAACGTAAAGCCCGATCAACCACGCCACCACGAACATCACATAACCGCGCAGACGCTCGATTCGATCATCGTACATGAAACATCTCCTGGAACGCTTGCCATCATACTACGCCCGCCGCAGGGGGCGAATGCATCAGGGCTCGCGTGTCCCTTGCTGCAGTTCCGCCGCCCTTTTCGCCGCCGCGCGGGCGCCGGCTCCATCGCCCACTTCGCGCAACACGACGGAGAGAAACCCGTAAGCATCGGCGTCCCTCGGGTTGAGGC
>Ga0055452_10000018_pt1 | contig 32053 bp, 21 predicted proteins | sample China_Galinas_PW_6_FD_57735 | JGI IMG/M metagenome (GOLD analysis project Ga0055452, IMG submission 57735) | Wetland microbial communities from San Francisco Bay, California, USA, that impact long-term carbon sequestration - China_Galinas_PWC_D2 | ecosystem: Environmental > Aquatic > Marine >... | reverse complement strand
GACGTCCTGTGCCCCAATCACCTATCACCATGAATCGTTCGTAGCTGATACTCGGATCGGGATCGAGAATGGAAAACGCCGGTATGTCATGGGTTTCGGCCGGATCCGTCGTGGGAGTAACTACGCTCAGAATGGCATCGCACGCAGGCAGGCTGCCGATGGTGGTCAACACCAGGGCGAGCAACATCCGCGTACGCAAGCGTCCGTAAGCGCGCCTCTGGGCCGCATCCGGCTCGCCGGGCATTTCCGTGCCGGTTTTCATGTGGGTTGGCGGTCCCTTTTTCAACATCATATTGCGACGCATCTTTTGGCCAAACGAGCACGGGTGCCCCATTCTTCGCGCAAGCGAAGGGTGGGGGACACTATCGTACCTGTTCCAACGTTTGTCCCCCACCCATGGCTCCGCAATGGATGGGGCACCCGGCGCATGACGCCAACACGTCTCCTCGCCTATCGGGCTGCAGGCAGGGATGCCTGCGGTACGGGCTCTTCGCCTCCCTTTTTCGTAACAACTGCTACGACGCAGGCGGCGTCAGGGATTATGACGCAGGCGGCGTCAGGGATTATACTGCCGTCTGCGAAATCGCCACGATAAAGGAGTTGCTACCGAAGATGCTGGCTATTCGACACATTGGCGAACTTGTGTTGGTCCCTCGCGGACCTGTGGGCGGGCGATCGATGGGACGCGTCGAGACGGTGCCGGATGCCGCCGTCCTGGTGGACGGGGACCGGATTTCCTGGTTCGGTGCGGAGTCCGACTTCGAGGCGCCGGCCGATTGCCACGTGATCGACGCGGCCGGAGGGTGTGTCATCCCCGGCTTGATCGACTGCCACACGCACACCGTGTTCGCCGGCTCGCGCGAGGGTGAATTCGTCCAGCGACTGCAAGGCAAGTCCTACGCTGAGATCGCCGAATCGGGCGGTGGTATTCGTGTGTCGGTAGAGGCCGTGCGTAACGCGTCGTGCGAGGAACTGGTCGCCTTGGCGCTGCCTCGATTGCGGCGCATGCTCGAACACGGCGTGACCACGGTCGAGATCAAAAGCGGCTACGGGCTCACCGTCGAGGACGAACTGAAGATGCTCCGCGCCGTGCGGCAACTCGACGATCAAGTACCGAACGAGCTGGTCGGTACGTACCTGGCGGCGCACACCACGCCGCGCGAATACACCGACCGCCCGGACGAGTACCTCGACCTCATTCTCGATGACGCCGTCCTGGCACGAATCCGCGATGAACGCCTGGCGGAATTCTGCGACGTCTTCTGCGAACGTACGGCATTCGATGTGGATCGCTCACGCCGCGTGCTCGCCGCCTGCAAGGCATTCGGGCTCTCCGCAAAGGTGCACGCCGATCAAATCACGCAGTGCGGCGCCACCGTGCTGGCCGCCGAAATGGGCGCCGTCTCCGCCGACCACCTGGAGACGACGCACGACGCCGGTATCGCCGCCATGAAAAAGGCGGGGACGATCGGCGTACTTCTGCCGGCCTGCTCGTTCTTCTTAGGTGTAGCACAGGCACCCGCGCGGAAGTTGCTGGACGCCGATCTGCCGGTGGCGGTCGCGACGGACTACAACCCCGGGTCGGCCATGGTCGAGTCGCTCCCGCTGGCGATGTCGGTCGCCTGCATCCAGGCAAAAATGACGCCCACCGAGGTGCTCATCGCCGCCACCGCCAACGCGGCAGCCGCCCTGAGTCGCCAGGATCGCCTCGGCGCTATCGAAAACGGCATGCAAGCGGACTTGGTCGTCCTCGGCGTGCCGAACCACAACCGCTGGCTGTACGAGTGCGGTCGGGACGCCGTCCGCACCGTCATCAAGGCCGGAAAAGTCGTCGTAGACAAGACCGGCTGATGCTTCACGGCGGATTCTTCGATATATCAAAGATGACGAGTGGCATGGGCAAGCACAGCTTGCCCGTGGCGTGGCGGAAGAGCACGGGCAAACTAGTTTGCCCATGCCACCCCGGGGGAACTTACGCTGGTGTTGGTCCGGAAGCCTGTTTATGAGCGACTTCCTCAGCGGAAAACGAATTTGTGTGACCGGCGGAGCGGGTTTCTTGGGACGCGTTGTTGTCAAACGCCTTGATGCGCTGCAACCCGCCGAGATCACCGTTCCACGATCCACAGAGTACAACTTGACCGACGCACGTGCGGTGGCCCGTATGTATGACGATGCCCAACCGGATGTGGTCATCCATCTGGCGGCCGAGGTTGGCGGAATTGGCGCCAATCAGAAACGCCCCGGACGGTTCTTCTACGCCAACATGGCCATGGGCCTGCACTTGATCGAGGAAGCCCGGGTGCGCGGAATCGACAAGTTCGTCCAAGTCGGCACGGTCTGCGCGTATCCCAAGTTTTGTGACGTTCCGTTCCGCGAGGACGACTTGTGGTCCGGCTTCCCGGAGGAAACCAACGCCCCGTATGGCGTGGCCAAGCGCAGCTTGAGTGTGATGCTCGCATCCTATCGCGCGGAGTACGGCCTCAACGGTCTCTACCTCATACCGGTCAACCTCTACGGACCCGGCGACAATTTCAATCTGGAAACGTCACACGTCATTCCCGCACTGATCCGCAAGTTCTGCAGGGCGGTGGACGACGGCTCTCCGACCGTGGCTTGTTGGGGCAGCGGTGAAGCGAGTCGGGAATTCCTATACGTTGACGATGCGGCCGACGGTATTATCAAAGCGACCTGCGAACTCAACGATTCCACGCCAGTCAATCTGGGCACAGGACGTGAGATCAAGATCCGCGATCTGGCGAAACTGATCGGCGATCTATGCGGCTATCACGGTACTGTTGAATGGGACACCTCGCGCCCCGACGGACAGCCTAGGCGCCAACTTGACACGTCCACCGCGGCACGCCTCCTCGACTGGCATGCCGGCACCAGCCTGGAAAACGGCCTGCGTGCCACGATCGATTGGTGGCGAAAACACGGCGCATCAAAGTAGCTCCAGAGTTTCGTTGTGGAGTAGCCGGGCACATGATCGGCCGGCGGGCTTTCGTTGAGCCACGGACGCCTGGGCAGGCGGTCGTTACACCTCTCGGAGGGGCGGTTGCGACGACTCTTGACCCATCGCCAGCGGCATTCGTCGGTTTCTGTCAGACTGCGGCGTTACAATTCGAGGCGTTCTTTCAACTTGCCGATTCCACGCCCGCCTCGTACACTTCTGATAGGCAATCATGCTGTAGACGGACCTTTTGTACACTGAGAATCGCTATGATGATTCGTCTACGTCACCTGGCATATAAGAACCACCGCGCGACGCTTGTCGCCGCCATGCTCTCTCTGATTTGCTTTCCGCCAGGCGGGTCAAAGGCAGTGTGGGCTGAATCAGACGGTGTGCCGCCGCCGGCGACCAGAGACGGTAAACTGGCCGTCCTGCCGATATACGGCATGCTGACCGATGTGACCGTTAACTCCGTGCGCCGGCGCATGGTCGAAGCCGAATCCAAGGGCGTCGACACCATCGTCTTTGAACTCAACACACCGGGCGGACTCGTCGACAGCTCGATCGCCCTCGCCGATTTGATCAAGAATCTTCCGGACATTAGGACCGTCGCCTGGGTCAACACCAACGCCCATTCCGGCGGATCGATCGTGGCCGTTGCCTGTGATGAGATCGTCATGGCTCGTTCCTCGCGCATCGGCGATTCGCAGGTCATCATGGGAGGTCCCGGCGGCGCGGCGGCCGTTCCGGAGGAACTGCATGCGAAGGCATTCACGCCGGTACTCAAGGAATTCAACGCTTCCGCCACTCTCAACGGCTACGACCGGGTGCTTTGCGAGGCCTTTGTCCTGCCCGAGCGCGAAGTGTGGTGGGTGGAAAACACCGAGACCGGAGAACGCAAGTTCGTATTTGCCAAGGAGAAAAGGCGCCTGTTGGGGCAGAAGGACGTCGAAAAACCCCGGAAGAAGAAAAAGTCCGACAACGATGAGGTTGACGAGGACGAGAAGGCCGAGTCGGATGATGACGATGTAGAAACGCCTATCGACGAGGCCGCCTCGAACACTGCGTGGAAGTTGGTCGAGAAGTATTACGATCCCATTCTCGATGCCGAGATCGACACGATACAACCCATCGTACCGAAAAATCAACTGCTCGAAATGTCGGCGGCCGAGGCCCACGCGTATGGGTTCAGCAAGGCCATCGTGGCCGACGACGAAGCTCTCATGAAACGATACGGCGCCGCAACAATCGTGCGATTGGCGCCGACCTGGTCGGAGGGGCTGGCCTACTGGTTGACGTCCATCTATGTGCGGGGGTTTCTTCTGGCCGTCATCTTCCTGGCCGCCTATGTCGAGTTTCACACGCCGGGTGTGGGCGTGGCGGGCCTGGTGGCCTTGATCGGGCTGGCGATATTCGTCGGGGCGCCTTATCTCACGGGGCTTGCCAACATCTGGGAGATCGTCTTCATCGTCGTCGGTATTGGGTTGATGGCACTGGAGATTTTCGTGATTCCTGGTTTCGGCATCGCGGGCATTTCCGGTATTCTGCTGGTGCTCATCGGGCTTATGGCGACCTTCGTGCCCGACGAGCCGGGCCGATCACTGCCGCTCTACATTCCGGACTTGCCGGCGACCTGGTACGGCTTGAAGATCGCGCTCTATACGGTGGTGTCATCGATGGCGGCCTCGCTGGTTGGGATCGTGGTGCTCAGCCGCTACCTGCCCCGTGTGCCGTTCTTTCGCCGGATCGTGCCCGCCAATCCCACGCCATCTGAGGTGTTGGTGGAAGATCCCTATCGGGGTGCCGCCCGTGTGGGCGACGTGGGTACCGCGGAAGGGCCGCTCCGTCCCAGCGGCAAAGCACGCTTCGGCGGAATGCTGGTGGATGTCGTCACCCAGGGAGATTTTCTCGACCCCGGTGCGCGGATTGAAGTCATCGAACGCCGCGGCAACCACGTGGTGGTCCGTCCCGCGGCGGACGCCTAGGCCAAAAACTCTGGAATCGCCATGTCGGAAATCGGCATTCTCATTCTTCTTTACGTGCTGGGGACGTTGATCTTGATTAGTGAGATCTTCATCCCCTCGCATGGGATTCTCTCGATTGCGGGGGTCGGCTTTCTGGTCGTCGCGGTGGTCAAGACGTTTCAATACGGCGGGCGCGATGCCGGCGTGGTCGCCATGTTGATTTGCATGGTCGCCATTCCCGCCATGGCGTTTGTGGCTATCAAATACTGGCACCGGACGCCGATCGGAAGGAAGATATCACCGCCCAATCCGGAAATGACCGTCGACGACGTTGGTGTTCCAATCGAACAACTCCAGCGCCTGGTCGGTCAGATCGGACGATCCGTATCCCCACTCCGACCGGTAGGCATTTGCGATTTCGACGGACGCCGCGTGTCATGCGTTGCAGAAAGCGGTATGCTCGACATGGACCGCGTGGTGGAGGGCGTGGGTATATCGGGCGGTAATCTCATCGTGGTAGAAAAAAAAGTGTAAACTCGTCCGTCGAAGCGGTGCGGCATGACGGAACAGCCAGAACGCCCGTGCGGATGAATCCAGCAAGCGAAAGGAAAACGTCATGGACTCGAGCGCTTTGGTCATCGCCGCCATGGAAGACATGGGCTGGGGTGTCATTGTGGCCGGTGTCGTTCTACTCGTTCTTATTGTCGTGCTCATCGTTATTGCCGCGTTCTTCCGCCTCTGGCCACAGGCATATATGAGCAAGGCGGATGTGTCGATGGCCGACCTCATCGGCATGAAGCTACGAAAGGTCGATGCCTCCACGGTGGTGCTGGCCAAGATCCAACTGGTCAAGGCGGGCATTCACGAAATCACCACCAACGACCTGGAAAGCCACTACCTGGCCGGCGGCCGCGTCTACAACGTCGCGCGGGCGATGATTGCATCCAATCGCGCCGCCATCGAGCTGGATTGGAAGAAGGGGTGTGCCATTGATCTGGCCGGGCGCGATATCGTCGACGCGGTCAACACCAGCGTGAATCCCAAAGTGATCGATGTGCCCAACGCGGACCTGGGGAAATCGACGATCGATGCCGTCGCTATCGACGGCATTCAACTCCGTGCCAAAGCGCGGGTCACCGTCCGCACGAATATCCGGCAGCTCATCGGTGGTGCCACAGAAGAGACGGTCATCGCGCGTGTGGGACAGGGGATCGTTAGTGCGATCGGATCGGCCGACACGCACAAGGCCGTTCTCGAAAACCCCGATCGTATCAGCCGTGCCGTGCTGGCAGGTGGGCTCGATTCGGGTACGGCCTTCGAGATTCTCTCCATCGATATCGCCGACGTGGACGTCGGGGAGAACATCGGCGCCAAGCTCCAGGCGGATCAGGCCGAGGCGGACAAGCGACGTTTCCAGGCGGAGGCGGAAAAGCGGCGCGCGATGGCCATCGCCCTCGCTGCGGAAAACCGGGCGACCGTCGAGGAGAATCGCGCCAAGGTCGTGCTCGCCGAGGCGGAGGTGCCCAAGGCCATGGCCGAGGCCTTCCGTAGCGGCAATCTCGGCATTATGGACTACTACCGCATGAAGAACATTCAGGCGGATACCGGAATGCGCGACTCGATCGGCAAGGGCGACGGCGCCGGGGATACGAAGGGCTAACGCGGTCGCGCCGGATAGGGCGCCCTAAATGGAGCGGCCGGCGACATACAAGAGGGCTTATTGGGCGCGATCATCGGCTGATCGTTGACCGTCCAAGCATCACGAGGCCATGCAAACTGTGACGATCGAAAGTGCCATCGCGATGTCTTGCTTAGCGCAACGCGACTTTGACTTCGGCAATTGGGGTCAACTCATCGTCGTGGCCGTCGTGCTCTTCGGGGGACTGATCGCACAGGGGCTCAAGAAGGTCATCGACTCCATCAATGAAAAGAAGGCGGCGGGTTTTCCGCCGGATCGCGTCGAATCACTCGGACCGCGGGCCGGGTCATCTAAGCCTCCGGTGGCCAAGCCGATTCCGCCGCGAATTCGACGATCGCCGCCGGCGCCCACGGCACGCCCGACGCCGCCGCCACCGGTAGCCCGTCCGGCACCACCCAGACCACCGACCCCGGTGGCACGACCGAGGCAAGAAAGACCCGCAACGCCCATCCTACTGGACGAGGACAGGCCGTGGCAGGAGGTGCAGCGGCAGACTTTGCCTTCAGGTGCTGCACGGCCCGGCGCGTCTCAGAAGAAGCGCGAGAAGTCACCGGGCAAGCCCGTAGACACGTTCGATCATCTCCAGCCTGAGGATCACCTGGGTCACTTGGACCCAGAAGTCCACCTGGGCCATCTGGACGAGCCGGTTGGGGCCGCCGAGGTCGGACAAAAAAAACGTGCGCGCCGCTCCCGGAAGAAAGCGACCCTTGCGGTCGCGCTCACCGGAGACGGGCTACGACGTGCCATTGTCATGAATGAGATCCTCGGTCCGCCGCTCGCCCTGCGCGACGATACCAACCGCGACCCCTGGGCCGGTTGAGAAAAAAAGGAAATCCACCACAAAGGCACAAAGACACGAAGGCCCCCATGTACATTGGTGGTGGGACAGCTCGATCAGCTATCTCGAGAGGTGCACTTCGGGAACAAGGAAAAGATCTTTTCTTAGTGCCTTAGTGCCTTCGTGGTTCCATTTTCTTTTTCTTCTGTTTGTTTTCGACTTGTGCTGATTCTACTTCAAGCCGTAATCCCGCAGCTTGCGGTAGAGGGTGCGGGCGCCAATGCCGAGCGCCTTGGCGGTTTTCTCGCGGTTACCGCCGAACATGCGGAGGGTGTTCATGATGTGCAGCTTCTCGACGTCGGCCATGGATAATCCGGCGAGGTTCGGTGGACCGGCCGGTACAATGTCTGTAGACGTGCGGAGCGACTCCGGCAGGTCATGCACCTGCAGCACGGTACCGTCCCCCTCGAGGCACATGCGCTGCACCACGTTCTTGAGTTCCCGCACGTTACCAGGCCAATTGTGGTTGACCAGCTTACGCATGGCGGACTGATCGACGCGCTCGTAGGCCGTACCGTTTTCCTTGTTGGCCTGTTCAATGAACTTCTGTGCCAGCACCGGTATGTCCTCGCGGCGCTCGCGCAGCGGGGCCAGCCGAATGGCACCCTGGGCGTGAATTCGGTAGAAGAGATCCTCGCGAAACTCGTCCTTGCGTACGAGCTCCGAAAGGTCGCGATTGGTGGCTGCGACAATTCGCACGTCAAAATAAAGCGTGTCGTTGCTGCCGACGGGGATGACCTCGCCGGTCTCCAGCGTGCGAAGCAATTTGGCCTGCATGCTCATGGGCATGTCGCCGATTTCGTCGAGGAATAGCGTGCCGCCGTCGGCGGCCTGCACCAGACCCTTGCGATCCGCGATGGCGCCGGTAAACGCGCCTTTGACGTGACCGAAGAGTTCGCTCTCCAGGAGCGTCTCGCTGACCGCCGCGCAGTTGAGCACTTTGAACGGTTTGCCGGCACGCGGCGAATTGAGGTGAATCGCCTGGGCGAACAGTTCCTTGCCCGTTCCCGTTTCACCGACGATCAACACGGTGCTCTTGCTACCCGCCAGCTTTTGCAACCGTTTGATCTCTCGTTGAATGACCTCCGAGGTGCCGATGATGCCGGAGAACTCGAAGGCCTTGTCGACCTGATCCCTGACCATCCGTGAATCGCGGGCGGCGAGGGCCTGTCTGGTGGCCCGCTGGACCTTGTCGCGCAGCATGTCGATGTCGATCGGCTTGATCAGGTAATCGTAGGCGCGGTGCTCACTTTCCTGGCTGAGCGCGTCGCGAGCCAAGGTTTCGCTGCCGAACGCGGTGATCAAGATGACCTCGCAATCCGGATTCGCCTTCTTCGCTGCGCGCAGGACGTCCATCCCGTTCAGGTCGCCGCCGAGGCGATAGTCGGTGATGACCGTGTCGGGCGGGCGATGATGGATGCTCTCGACGGCGTCTCTGCCGGAGTGGACCAGGCGACACGCGTAGCGGGCCGGCTGCAGGGCCTCCGTGATCGCCTCGCCGTGGGCGACCTCATCCTCGACGATGAGTACAAACGCTTTGTCGCTCATACCATGATTATTCTAGCGGATTTGCCGAATCGTTCAGCAAGCTGCAGTCGAATCCTGTCCATTCTTTACCGGAAGCTGCAGGCGGAACGTCGTGCCGCGCCCCGGCTCGCTGTGGAAGTCGAGCGAGCCGCCGTGCTCCTGCACGATACGCCGCGTCAAGGACAGCCCCAGACCCGTGCCGCCGGACTTGTTCGAGTAGAAAGGCCGAAACACGCGCGCACGGTCTTCGGCGTCGATCCCGATCCCCGTGTCCGACACCTCCACGACCGCGTCCAAGCCATCCACGGAGAGGCGGACCTCGAGCGTGCCGCCGTCGGGCATCGCCTCTTGTGCGTTGACCAGCAAATTCAGCAGCGCCTGGTTGAGCTGCTTTTCATCCACGTCGCAGCGTACCGGCGATTCCGCACCAATGACTCGAAACACGATGCCCTTGCTGGTCGCAAGTGGCTCAAAGAACCGGGCCAGACGATCGATGACACTACTCAGTCGGGTTTCGCGCCGGTCGAATTTGACCGGACCGGTCAGGCTGAGAAACTCGTCAAAAAGGCTCTGCAGGCGTTCCGCTTCACTCTGAAGCACATCCAGCTTCAGAAGCGCGCGCCGCCGCACATCTTCGAAGTGGTTTTCCGTGTTGCGCAAATCCTCGGCAAGAAGACGGAGGTTGAGCATCATGGTGGACAAAGGATTGCGCAGTTCGTGCGCCAGGCCGCCGGCGAGTTCCGCCATCTCGGTCATTTGGCGCTCGCAGTCAGCGAGTCGCTTGCGGTCGGATTGCCCGAGGAGTTCGCCCACGTACCCATGAAACCGGAAAATGCGGCAGGGCGGCGGGACGATTGTCAAATCGCCGCGCCGCCCGCCGAAAAACTCATGCGTAGCCCGGTGAAAACACTGCCCGGCGTGCCGCGCGTGCAGGCCGACGGGCGTCGCGATCGTCATTACTGAGTGACGGCCTCTTGTTCCTCGATCATGACGGCCTTACGCGAAAGCTTGATGCGTCCCTGATCATCGATCGAGATCACCTTCACGCGAACCGTCTCGCCGAGTTTGACCACGGCGTCGGCCGACTTGACGTATTCCGTGTCCAGTTCGCTGATGTGGCACAGGCCGTCCTGGCCGGGCAGCACCTCAATGAAGGCGCCGAAGTCCTTGATGCTGCTCACCGTGCCGTTGTAGGTCTTGCCCACCTGCACCTCGGCGGTGACTGCTTCAATCATCTCCAGGGCCCTCTCGGCACCGGCAAGTTCGAGGCAGGCCACGTTGATCGATCCATCGTTGTCGATTTCCACGCGGGCGCCGGTTTCGGACTCGATCTGTTTGATGTACTTGCCGCCCGGGCCGATGACCTTTCCGATTTTCTCGGGATTGATCTTGATACGGAGGATTCGCGGCGCAAACTCGCTTGTGTCCTTCCGCGGTGCCGCCAAAGCCCCGAGCATTGTTTTCAGGATATCGAGACGGGCCTTCTTGGCGAGTTCCAGGGTTGCGTTAACGGTCTCGTGAGGTAATCCGCGCCCCTTGAGGTCGAGCTGCACGGCCGTGATTCCACGTTGGGTACCCGCGACCTTGAAGTCCATCTCGCCGAAATGGTCCTCTTCGCCCAGAATGTCGACTACGAGTACTTGCTTCTTTCCGTTGTCGAACATGCCGACGGAGATGCCCGCCACCGGTTGCCGGATGGGGACGCCCGCATCCATCAGGGCCAAGCAACCACCGCAAACGGAGGCCATCGAACTCGATCCGTTCGATTCTAGAATCTCGGAGACCAATCGGATCGTGTATGGGAATTGGTCGGCGGTCGGCAGGACGGCTTCCAGCGCCTTCTCCGCCAGGTTGCCGTGCCCGATCTCCCGGCGACTCACTGCGCCGAGACGCTTGACCTCACCGGTGCAAAGTGGAGGGAAGTTGTAGTGGAGCAGGAACTTCTTGCTGTATTCCTCCGTCAGCCCGTCCACGATCTGCTCGTCGCGGGCGGTGCCCAGCGTGACAACGCAAAGCGACTGCGTCTCACCGCGCTGGAAGATGGCCGACCCGTGTACCCTTGGCAGTACGCTAACCTCACAATCCAGTTGACGAATGTCTTCCAAACCCCGCCCGTCGGATCGTTTGCCGTCGTTGACCACCATATCGGCGATGATCTCGCCTTCGATTTCATCCACGATGTCACGAATCGTCGACCACGGGTGTGGGGCATTCGAATCGTCCCCGTTCGGAAAGTACTCGTTCTTGACGGCCGCGTAGACCTCGGCCACGGCCGCATAGCGATCCTGCTTGCCCGAAACCTGGCGTGCGGTCCGAAGATCGCCGGCGTATTTTTTCCGTATCGTGGCCTCCACGTCTTCCGTGGAAGGCGGTGCCTCCCACTCCTTCTCGACACCGGCCTTCTCCCGCAGTTCGTCGATCATCTCACAGATGGCGATGATCTGCTCGTACGCGAGCTTGACGCCGTCCGAGACGACCTGCTCGGAGACCTCTTGCGCGCCCACCTCGATCATATTGACAGCGTCTTTGTGCCCGGCCACCACCATTTCCATGGTGGAGTATTCCATCTGGCTGAGCGTCGGGTTGACGACGAATTCGCCGTCCACGTAGCCGATGCGGCACGACGCACTTGGTCCGTCAAACGGGATTTTGGATATCGTGATGGCGGCCGAAGCGCCGATCATGGCGAGAATATCCGGATCGTTTTCCTGATCCGTCGCCAGTGCCATGGACTGAATGAGGACTTCATCCTTGAAGCCCTTTGGGAACAGAGGGCGGAGCGGACGGTCCGTCATCCGCATGGTCAGGATTTCCTTGTTCGTGGGCCGTGCTTCGCGCTTGAAAAAGCCGCCGGGGAACTTGCCGGCGGCGTATGTCTTCTCGCGATAGTCCACGGTAAGCGGGAAAAAATCGATGCCCGGTCGGGGCGCTCCGGTAACCACGCCCGATAGCACCACGGTACTGCCATAGGACACCACGACACAACCGGCGGCCTGCTTGGCCAGCTTTCCCGTCTCAATGCGTAACGTCCGTCCTGCGATCTCTCGTTCTACGATGTGATGTCCTGCTGTCATCTTTTCCGTCAACCTTTCCGACAACCTACGTTTGTACCTTGCTACGATGTTTCGTGAATCGCCCGATTCCAGGTTGGCGCGCGGATCACACCTTGCGCTGAAAGACGGGCAGTGTATAGTAAATGAACGGCCGGATTATGGCCTTTTCCAAGCCGGTGGCATACCAGAACCCAGTGTTCCGGGCGGCAACCAGCGTTATTTACGAAGTCCCAGACTGGCGATGAGTTTCTGGTAGCGGCCTCGGTCGACCCGCTTTAAGTACTGGAGCAAGCTTGTTCGTCGACCGACCATCTTGAGAAGCCCGCGGCGTGCCGCGTGGTCCTTCTTGTTCAACTTCAAGTGTTCGGTCAGCTCCAGGATCCGGGTGGTGAGCAGTGCGACTTGCACCTCGGGGGAACCCGTGTCCTTGTCGTGGACGCGGTGTGATTCGACAATTCCAATCTTGGCCTCGGCTGTCAGCGACATCTTCTAGCGTCTTTCCTTCCATCCCGTCCGGCCATTCCGGACGGCCCGCCGAGTCCCGCACATCGAGGACTCGCACCACACGTTCTTCGCCATTTCACAATCTTGGGCGAGCAATCTACTCGCATTCCAATCCGGTTGCAAGCCGTGTGAACCGGTTCTTTTTGCCTCGCCAGAGGGGATTCTGGTCGAACCGACGCCTGGGCAAGCCATACACGCCTGAACCATTTCATGCCGAACTGGAATCGGGCCCCGATCCGAAACAGGTATTATCGGCCTGTTCCGGTTGCCACGCTGGCCACAAACGCCTTATTGTCAGGGTACCGCCCTAATTGGTCGAGAAGCTGTTCCATGGACCGCGAAGGGTCTTTCTCCAGCACCGAGCGCCGGATGCGATGGGAGACTTCCAGCTCGGCCGGAGAGAGTAGCAGCTCTTCCTTCCGGGTTCCTGAGGCCTGCAAATCGATGGCTGGCCAGGTGCGACGGTTCGCCATATCCCGCGACAACATGATCTCCATGTTGCCGGTGCCCTTAAATTCGTTAAAGATCACCTCGTCCATCCGGCTGCCCGTCTCGATCAGCGCCGAGGCAATGATGGTCAGTGAGCCGCCGTCTTCGATATTGCGTGCGGCGCCGAAAATGCCCTTTGGCTCGATCAAGGCGCGCGCATCCAGGCCGCCGGACATGGTTCGGCCGGTCCCACGCTGGCCGACGTTGAACGCTCGCCCCAGCCGCGTCAGTGAATCGAGCAGGATGACCACATCACGCCCGCACTCCACCATGCGCTTGGCCTTCTCGATCATCAACTTGGCGAGGCGCATATGGCTCACGGTATCCTGATCGTTGCTGCTCGCCACGACTTCGCCGCTGACGTTGCGGCGCATATCCGTCACTTCCTCGGGGCGTTCGTCTATCAAAAGGACCATCATGTAAATGTGCGGAAAATTTGCGGCCACTCCCGCCGCCATCTGCTGCAAGAGCACGGTCTTTCCCGTCCGTGGGGGAGCGACGATCAAGCCTCGTTGCCCCAGTCCAATCGGCGTGAGCAGGTCTAGCACACGCATGGAAATCGAGCCTCCCGGCGACTCAAAGCGCAAGGCCTCTCGCGGGTCGACGGGAGTTAGCTCTTCAAACGGCTTGCGCTCCAGGTAGTCGGCAGGTCGCATCTCATTAATCGTGTCGACACCCACGAGGGACGCTGATCTGGCGTTTCGTTTCCCGTTAACGTTGCCCGCCGTTCCAACGATGGCCTCTCCCCCGCGCAGGCCAAGTGACCTGCACAACGTAGACGGAACTGCGACGTCGCTGGAGGAAGCTCGGTAGTTACCTTGAACGGGCCGGAGATACCCTCCGGAATTCCCGGTCATTTCGAGTATTCCGGTGACGCTATTCGACATAGAAAAGCCTTTTTTGCCTGTGTTTCGATTGCGGACGCGACACGTCAATGCCGGCGTTCATTGCCGTGTTCGGCTCTCGACAATTCGCCGGCGACTCTGAACGTCTGCCAAGTATTACTTTACAGCACTTTGCTCAGATGCGGATAGAATGCGCTTCCGCCAGGGTGGCCGCCATGGTTCCTTTGCGGCTTGCGTGCGAGAGGTACTATAGCAGCATTCGCCGTGTAGGACACTATGCCACTGAAAATTTGATCGATCTGTGATTCCAATCTTGACACCCCTCGCGCGATGTGGGAAGTTCCCGCCCCAGTTTGGCGAACGCCCATGGTTCCTATTCGCGTGAGTGCGAAGACGGGCCAACGCGGCGTGGGGGAAGTCTTTGAGGCTAACGCCGACAGAGAAAAGCTGTACAATAACGGTGCGGGTGCCCGATAATGGGCATAATGCTCTGAGCCAATGGTGCAGGCGAGGGGCTAGGCGTGGTAGAGAGGCGACCTTTTCTTCGGTACTTGTTCGTGCCACTTTCGGCTTGATTTGGCCGTGTCACACGGCGCTGAGCGGAAGTCATGACCGGCTCAGCAGCTGTCGATCGGTCGGGAGTTCGGTGACCCCTACACAAACTGCAAGTTATGGTGTGGGCAGTCGCTGCTGGGAAGTGTGTTGACGCCGAGCGCGTACTCCAGGCATGGCTACGCAAGAGCCGCCTGATACTCCATTTGTTTGATGGTTTGACTAAGGTGGGAGGGTGGACTCGCACCGATGGTTTTTGGATCGAAGTGCCGGGTTGTTCCTCGGCAGGTAAGGAGATTCCGGGATGAAAATCAACAAGACCAAGGCGATTGCGGTGGCGACCCTCGCTGGCGGGACCGTTCTGGGTGGCGGCTGCCTCGGTGGCATCAACTGGCAGTCGGTCCTCTGGGGCACTGCCGCTTATGCGGGCGCCGAGTTCGTGCTCGACAACGATGCCGTCTTTGACTTGTTCGAGGATGGTAACACGACCGCGCCCGCTATGTAGTGTGACCAAGAAAGAATCGGGTTGGCGTGTCGTTGGCTCAATTCTGAACCAAAACACGCCAGGCTTGATTGCAGATAAGAGACGCGGGGTCGGCCATGTGCCGGCCTCGCGTTTTCTTGTGTCCGTATCGGCACGCCCGTCGCTGGTGTGCCGGGTTCGGAGCGTGGCTTATCACAGGTTCAATGCCTCGGCGACGATCGGTCGACTCACGGACCCATCCAGGCGCACGCCGGCGATCTCAGGATCATGCGGGAATGCCAGTAGATCACCGTGGCGCAGGCAGGACGCATAAATCTCCTGCCGCTCTGCAATGGTTGTGAGCGGCTGCATATCGTAGGCCATGACCCACCCTAGCCGCAGGTGGGCGACGGTCGGCACGATATCCCCCACGAACAGCAGACCGGCATCACCGCCGTCAATCTTGGGATGGAGCTGAAACGGCGTATGGCCATGGGTGACGAGCCACTCGACGCCGTCCATCAGCGGTGGAGGCGACACGCCCTCCACCGGTTGCAGCACATCGGCCCCTTCCAGCGCAAGGAAATCCTCCCGAAGAAAAGACGCCCGATCCTTGATGTGCGGATTCCGCGCGTGGTCCCAGTGCCCGCGGTGAATCCAGTGTTTGGCATGTGGATAGCGCAGTTGCGTCGGGCCGTCCGGGTCGTCCACCCACTCGGTGAGGCCACCGTTGTGGTCGAAATGCAGGTGCGAGATGACGATATCCGTGACGTCGTCGATGGACAGCCCGAAGCTGCTCAGGGCGTTGGGAATCGCTTGCGAATCGTAGGTGATGGCATATCGGGCGGCTTTTTCCGGCGTCCACTTGGTGCCGCACCCGGTGTCCACGAGTATGACGCGGCGTTGCGCTCTGTGCACGACCACGAGCGTCCTCGTCGCCAGCAGAATCCGGTTTTCCTCGTCAACTTCCGTGACGTTCTTCCAAAGGGCCTTGGGCACCACGCCGAACATCGCGCCGCCGTCCAGCCGAACCGTGCCATTAACCACCGAGCAAATCTCAAACGCGCCGAATTTCATGATAGGGGGAAATGTACCATCGCGCGGTTCTTTGTGAAGCCGTTTCCAGGCAGGATCATCATTCGGCTTGAATCAAAGGTGGCGCAACTATAGAGTCCCGCCCTGTATCAGGATTGGCTCGGCGCAGGCCGTTTGGACCACCGTCGGGCGGCACGATGAGCAGCGTGATGGCGAGTCGAGACCCCCAATCATCAACCAAACCACTCTCCACGTGGCAACGCGTGTCGTTTTCGACCACCCACGCGATGGTTCGTGGTCTTCTGGCCTTGCTAGGGTTACGGGGCATGTATCGTTTGGGGCGCGCATTCGGCACTATGGAGTGGCTCATTAACTACAAACGGCGCCAGCGCTTCCGTCGCGCCTTGGAAGTCGTTTCCGACCCCAATGCCCCACCGTCCGATTCTCGCGGCATCACCAGAACTCATTTCATGCAGACCCGCTGCGATAAGCTCTTCTATCTGATGTTCGACTGCATTCCGCGCGAGCGGGCGATGTCCCTCTTTACCACCACGAACCGCGAGTGGTTGGACACAGGGCTGGCCGATGGTCATGGGGTCTACGTGGCCCTGTCGCACCATGGCGCCCATCACGTGGCCGCGATGTTCATGGCACTGCACGGATACAAGGTGGCCGGTGTGCGCGACCGCCATGAAGGCGGAATCCGCCGGTATGTGCAGGACCGTTTCGACCGCCGATACCCGGAATTCAACAGAATGCGTGTTCTTTATGCCGACAGCTACCCTCGCGACGTCTTTCGGTGCCTGCAAGACGGTTATGTTCTGGGCAGCGCCATGGACATCAGCCGCATCCGCAACGAGCATCAGAAAACAGTCGAGCTGACCATGTTCGGCGAAACGAGACCATTTCTCACCGGTCCGCTCAAGGTGGCCGTACGCTGCCGTGCCCTCGTCGTCCAGGCCTTCATCATCCCGGAGCCGGACTTCTGCTATCGCATGGAGTTGGTGCAGCGGCTGATCGAGCCCGACCACGTCGACAACGAGGAACTCGTGCTCGACGAGGCGCTGAAAACCTACGCAAGAAACATCGAGACCCGCGTTCGCGCGATGCCAGCGCTACTCACGCGTCTGTAAGACCCGGGGCGATCCTGTCCAGCCGATCACGTGAGCGCGTCGACTGATGGCTTGGTGCCGGGCCTCTTGCCAACCGTGGATGGTGTTGCACGCGATTCTTGACGAGCGGCAAACACCTGTTACCCTGTGACTTTGCGGGGACGTAGCTCAGCTGGGAGAGCGTCGCGTTCGCAATGCGAAGGTCGTGGGTTCGAGCCCCATCGTCTCCATTTTACCACGTTTCTGGATGTGCCCGCCCGGGATCCACTCCGCGCCAATACCGATGCTCCAATGCTTGGATGCCGGATCCGGGGGGCGCAGTTTGGTCGTATCCACTGATCAGCATTAAGATCAGACGGTCCGCATGAAAGGTTGCGGACGAATCCAGTGAACGTCGCGTAAGCTTTCAGGACCGGTAATGATGTGCCGGTCATTGCTCTTGGACGACGACTCCAGGCCAGTGGCCGGGCGCTCCGATGATGCAAGCGATCCTCTTCGATCTTGGCGACACGCTGATTCATTTCGAGACCGCCGACCACAAACGGCTTCTCGATGCGACGGCGCGCCCGGTCTATGACGAGTTGTGCGGAATGGGTTACCAGCCGCCGGCATATGAAGCCTACAGCCGCGTGATGAAGTGGCAGTTTCTCCGAGCCTATTTCTGGTCACGCGTACGCCGTCGCGAGGTTCGTGCGATACCGACGGTCTCACACGCCCATAAGAGTATGCGTATGTACTTGAACGACGAAGAGAACGCCCGGATATCAAGTCGTGCCATACCGGCCGTGCGGCAATTCTTCACCAAAGACGCACACGCCAACGAGATAGTTGCCGAACTCGCCGGTGAAGGGTACAAGCTGGGCATCATCTCCAACACCGTTCTGCCGGGTGAGAGTATCGACGGATACCTCGATCAAGAAGGACTTCTTTCCTACTTTCCCGTACGCGTCTACTCATCCGAAGTGGGCTACATGAAACCCGACCGGCGGATATTCCGCATCGCGCTCAATGAAATGAACGTCGCGCCGTCGGACGCCGTGTTTATCGGTGATCGCTTGGACAACGACGTGGGCGGGGCGTCGCGGTTGGGTATGAAGACGATTCTCGTTGTCCACGGAGAAGAGAAGCGGCGACGTTGGGCGCGCCGGCCCGATCACGTCGTGTATACGCTTTCGGACATTCCGGCAATTGTGCGAAAACTGAAGGTGGGATGACTTCGTTATTCGAGCCGGATCGCCTGCTGGCCACCTATATGGCGGGAATTTTCCCGATGGCCGACCACCATGGCGCGCTTCACTGGTTGGCGCCCGATCCCCGCGCGATCATCGAGCTGGGTCAATTCAAGGTGTCTCGCTCCCTGCGCTCTACCGTGCGACGAGGCGTGTTTGGTATTACGATCAACCGCGCGTTTGAACGAGTCATTGGCGCCTGCGCCGACAGGCCCGAAGGCACCTGGATATCCGATAGTATCAAGACCGCGTACTGCCGCTTGCACGAACTAGGTTTCGTACACAGCCTCGAGGCATGGCGCGATGGAAAACTCGCGGGCGGGCTGTACGGAGTGTCGATTGGAGGCGCATTCTTCGGCGAATCGATGTTCTATCGCGACACCGATGCCTCCAAGGTGGCGCTGGTGCACTTGGTGGCGCACATGAAGAAGCGCGGGATGGTCCTGCTCGATATCCAGTTCATGACGGAGCACCTGCGGCAATTCGGAGCGAGTGAGATTACACGAACGGATTACGAACAGAGGCTAAGGGCGGCTATCCGAATGGACTGCGGCTTCACGGATGACGCAGGGCAAGTGTTGTTTCAGGACGATGGGCGGGGCGCGTAGTGGATTACCTTGTATCATTCGATCGGTCGTACGACCTTCAACGATGATCCCAGTCTGCCGATCTCGGCGGTGCTGTGAACCAAGGCACGGTGTTGCCTGCACGGGCCGTAAGGACGGTCGTCGCAAACTCTGAACACGGACGCTCGTGTGGCGGGCATGATAGAATCCACGACACAAATCCCCGGAGAGCGCACCTTTCTCGAGAACATGCGCGCGCTTTGGCGCGTGGATCCGGTGCTGGCGCTGCAACTCGACCGCATCGACGATTCGCATCGTGTGCCCCTTGAAGAGACCCGGTCCGGAGATTGGACCACGAAGTTCAGCACGCCGAACGGTCCGCCTGCCTACTTGCACAGCCGATACGACCCCTGGAATGAGGCAGAGAAGCTCGCTGCTGTGGTCCCCCTGGAAGACAAGTACTGTTTTGTCGTCTTCGGCATGGGGCTGGGCTATCACGTGCGCAGCCTCGCTGATCGCCTTCGCGGCGACGCCAGGATCATCTGTTGCGAGTCGTCGCTTCCTCTGCTGGCCACCGCACTCACTTGCGTCGACTTGTCGGATGCCGTCGGCGACGGACGGCTACTCTTCCTGACCGACACCGGAAAACGCCACGTGCATGAACGACTACAGCCGCTTAGTACACTCGTCATGCTGGGTACACACTTTGTTCCCCACCCTCCATCAAAGCGTGCCGCACCGAATGCGCACGAGAGATTCACGGCCGCCATAAACGAGTTCATGACTTTCTCGCGCATGACCCTGGTGACGATGGTGTCGAACGCCGCGATTACCTGCCGCAACATCGCGATGAATCTCGTGCACTACGTGTCGACCCCGCCGATTGACATTTTACGGAACCGATTCGCGGGCGTGCCCGGCGTGGTGATCGCGGCCGGCCCGTCGCTGTCGAGAAACCTGGAACAGCTCGGGGCATTGAAGGGCAAGGCCGTGTTTTGTGCCGTACAGACGACACTCAAACCGCTACTGGACCGCGGCATCGTACCGGACTTTGTGACCAGTCTCGATTTCCACGAGATGTCGCGCAAATTCTTCGAGGGAGTGGGCGATCTGCGAAACACCCATCTCGTCGCGGAACCGAAGGCCACCTGGCACGTGGTAGACGGGTATCCAGGACCCGTATCGCTGCTGGACAACGCCTGGGCGAGACTGGTCACCGGGGACGAGCTGGGGGCGAAGGGCGGACTTCCCGCCGGTGCCACCGTCGCACATGTCGCGTTTTACCTCGCCGCCTATATGGGTTGTGATCCGATCATCTTCGTTGGCCAAGATCTGGCGTTTACGGGACACGTGTTCTACGTGCCCGGCGTGGAGATTCACCACACATGGCAGAGCGAGATCAATCGATTCCACACCATGGAGCACAAGGAGTGGGACCGCATCGTCCGCAACCGGTCCATACTGCGAAGAGTAAAAGGACAGCACGGCGGTGAGCTGTACACCGACGAACTGCTGTTCACCTATCTGGAACAATTCGAAAAGGATATCGCAAGCGTATCGAGCCGCGTCATCAACGCCACGGAAGGCGGGGCGATGATCGGAGGAACCGAAGCCATGCCGCTGGCGGAGGTAGCCGAGCGTTTCTGCGAACAGCCGATCGATCCCCAACGGTTTGCCTATCGCCAGGAAATCAAGTGGCGCGACCCCGGTCGTCTCGCCGACACGGCGAAAGAGATTCGCAATCGGGTGGATGAACTCGACCAGGTCGAAAAGGTCTGCGACGAGCTGCTGACGCTTCTGGGCGAACTGGAAGGGCTGACCGACGATCCCACACGATTCAACAATCGACTGGTGCGCGTGGACGAACTGCGCAACACCGTGCAACGGAACAGCCGCGCCTACCAGATCGTGGCGCTGGCCACCCAGTTGGCGGAGCTACGTCGCTATTCCGCCGACCGCCGCATCGAGGCGCTGGATGCCGACAAGGCGGAGCGTGCCAGACGCCAGATCATGCGTGACAAGGACTTCATCGGGCGGGTCCGGCAAGGCGCGGCCGACGTCAAGCCAATACTCCAGGACTCACTGCAACGCGTCATCGAAGGCTCGGAAAAAGAATGAAGGTCATTGCGACGCTACAAGTCGACCTTGATCGTTCCGGAATCGGCACCCGCAGCCGCTTGGGCGATGACTTTGGGGGCAAAACGCTCCTCGGTCGAACGGTCGATCGCGTGCTTGCCTGCCGTGGGGTTCAGGATGTCTTCATCCTTTGTCCGTCGTCGCAAGTCAAGGCCTGCGAGAATCTCGTCACGCCGGCAGAAGTCAAGATAGTTGCCACCGAAGCGGGCCAGGCACCCTGGATGGGGCTGGTGCAAAGGGCTAGGCGCTGGTCGCTGGACGGGTGGCGCGGCGGCCTCGGCGGTGCGACGTTCTTTGACGAGTTTGTCGATTGCCGCGTGCTGGCCGGTCTATTGCAGAACGTCGACGCGGACGCCGTTCTCAGTGTGCCTCCGGCGGCGCCACTCTTCGATCCGGCGCTCGCGGATCGGATGATCGACCACAAGATACGGATGAAAGAGGATTTCCGTCTCGTTTTCTGCCAAACACCACCGGGACTGTCCGGACTCGTGCTTGAGCGGGTGCTGATTCAGGAACTCGCGACCGCCAACAGCCCTGTCGGATGGGCCTTCAGCTATCAGCCCGATGCGCCGCGGCGTGATCTCATCTTCGAGGCCTGCTGCTTGGAGGTGCCGCGCGAGGTGCGGCACGCCGTCGGTCGGCTATCAGTCGACTGCGATCGCAGTGCGGCGCTGGTTTCGGAGTGCCTTCGAGCGAATGGCGACGACGACGCAGTTGGGGTGGGGCGTTGGCTCATCGAACGAGAATCCAAGCACATCAACTCGCTGCCGCGCGAAGTGGAGATCGAACTGACTACCGACGATCCATACCCCGACGCACTCCTGCGACCACGTGGCAGTCGTGTGGAAGCACGAGGATCAATCGACCCCGCCATCGTCGCGCGTGTCGTACGCTCGATCTGCCGTAGCGACGATGCATTGCTAGTGCTCGGTGGTTTTGGAGATCCGCTGCGGCACCCGTCGTTCGCCGACATCCTGCGTACCATCCGTGACGAAAGCGATATAGGGCATTCGGTTTACGGACTGGCGGTACGAACCACCGGTGTTGATCTTACGCCGGACATCATCCGCACCATGATTGAATGCGGTGTCGATGTGCTGGACATCATTCTGGATGCCTGGTCCGGCGATCTTTATTCGCAACTGCAGCACCCCGGCGACCCGGCGAAGGCGCCGTTGGACCCAATCCTTGCGGCCATCAACCAGGTTGCAGAGGTCCGTGCCGAATTCGGCAGTGTGCACCCCATCGTCGTACCTGAGTTCACCAAGTCGCGCGACAACGTGCACGAACTGGATGAATTTCACGACGGGTGGATTCGGCGTATCGGCACGGTGATGATCGGCGCGACGAGTACGTTCGCCGGCCAATTCGAAGACCGCCGCGTGATCGACATGGCGCCGGCCGCCAGATCCGCCTGCAAGCGGCTCTCCTCACGCTGCGTCGTGCTTGCCGATGGTCGCGTGACCCCATGCGACCAGGACATCAACGGTCGACTCTCGATGGGCCGGCTGCCAGATCAGACTCTCGATGAATTATGGCTGGGTACCTCCTATGCCGAACTTCGGCGTGTGCACCGGAACGGCCGCCCAGACGGGCTGTCCCTGTGCGGTAAATGCTCCGAGTGGCATCGTCCGTAACCTCGACAGTCGAGTCCGGCGCTTCATACGCGAGCGCATTTAGTGATATGTCTTAACCATTCGTGGTGCGTTGGCCGGATTGCCGCCGGCTACCTGCTCGATCCGGCGGAACTTCAGGGCGTACTGGAAAGTCGGATCTGGCGTTTTTCACTGGGTGCGTTACGCTTTTGGCGGGCTCCATGTAGGGCAGGTGGTTCTCCCGGCTATGCCGAGAGGTTCACCTGCCTCGCAGCACCGGCAGGTCAACGCTCCACCTGCGGCGGAGCAACGACCTGCCCTACAGATTGCCACCACTGCCGATTCTGTCACGCACCCTCTTTCACTGCGGCACAGATCGTCTTTTGACGGCGCGCGCGGTGAGCGGTTAGAATCGGCTCATTGGCGAGGTTGATCGGATTTCTACAGCTAGGGACAGCACAATGGCGAAACGACAAAAGTGGGTCTATTTTTTCGGTAACGGTAAAGCGGAAGGACGCGGCGATCAGAAACAACTGCTCGGCGGCAAGGGCGCCGGTTTGGCGGAGATGACACGTATCGGTCTGCCAGTGCCCGGCGGATTCACCCTCACGACCGAGGCATGCCAGTATCACCAGGAGCACGACGGCGAATGGCCGCCCGACATGGAGGACGAAATTCGTGCCACCCTTGCGACGCTGGAGACGGTGTGTGGAAAGATGCTCGGTGATGCCGATGACCCACTGCTGGTGTCCGTGCGCAGCGGTGCCGCACAGTCCATGCCCGGCATGATGGAAACGATTCTCAACCTCGGGTTGAACGACAAGTCCGTGGAAGGCTTGGCTGCTATTGCTTCCAATGAACGATTCGCCTTCGACGCGTACCGGCGCTTCATCATGATGTACGGCGCGACGGCCAAAGGCATCGAGCGTGAGCTGTTCGATGCTGCGTTCGACGAACTGAAGAATACGAAAACGCGTGAGCGTCTCGGGCGAACGCCGGACGAGAAGATTGTCGACACCGACGTCAACGCCTACGAACTGCGTCAGCTCGTGGATCGCTTCAAAGCCATCTACCGCGAGCACACCCATCAGGACTTTCCGCAAGACCCCTTCGACCAGCTTCGCGGAGCGATCAACGCCGTCTTCAACAGTTGGATGGCGGAAAAAGCCGTCACGTACCGGCGTGTGGAAAACATCACGAGCCTCACCGGTACCGCGGTCAACATCTGCCAGATGGTCTTCGGCAACATGGGAGACGACAGCGGAACCGGCGTCTGCTTCACCCGCGATCCCAGCACCGGGGAGAGCGTTTACTACGGCGATCTGTTGATCAACGCCCAGGGTGAAGACGTCGTTGCGGGCGTGAGAACGCCGTTGCGGCTGTCGGAACTGGACACGCTTATGCCGGAAGCGTACGAGCAACTAGAGGCCGTCCGCGTCATGCTCGAAGTGCATTACAAGGAGATGCAGGACCTCGAATTCACCATCGAGCGCGGCAAACTGTACATGTTGCAATGCCGCACGGGTAAACGATCGCCACAGGCGGCGTTCAAGGTTGCGGTCGACCAGGCCACCCTGGGGCTCATCGATCAGGAGCGGGCGAAGTCGCTCGTCAAGAAGGGATTCCTGCCGAAAAAATACGCGGCGGTCGCGACCAAGCCGGTCATCACGAAAGAGGAGGCGATCCAGCGCATCGGTGCCGCCGAAATTGAGCGCTTGTTCTACCCCGTCATCTCCCCGCAAATTGGCCGGTCCGATTTGGAAGCCAGGAAACTGGGCGAGGGGATCAGCGCCGTCCCGGGGGCCGCGTGCGGTGAGGTGGCTTTCTCCGCCGAAACTGCAGAGTCGCGGGCCGAGGCAGGCGCCAAGGTGATTCTCGTGCGGAAGGAAACGTCGCCCGAGGACGTCGGCGGCATGCATGTGGCCGTCGGTATTCTTACCGCGACCGGCGGCAAGACCTCGCATGCGGCCGTGGTGGCGCGCGGGTGGGGAAAGTGCTGCATCGTGGGCTGCGATACACTGACCGTTGACTACAACGCCAAAACGATGGCACTCAACGGAACGACGCTGAACGAGGGCGACTCGATCACGCTCGACGGCGGACTTGGTGAAATCTACGAGGGCGAGGTGCCGCTCGACCGGCCCAGCGCCCCGCCGGAATACGACGTCCTCATGGGCTGGTGCGACGAGCGACGTCGACTTCGCGTTCGCGCCAATGCGGACACGCCCGCAGATGCGCGTAAGGCCGTCGAGTTGGGCGCCGAAGGCATCGGCCTCTGCCGCACGGAGCACATGTTCTTTGATCCCACGCAGCCGCAGCGTATCGCGGCGATGCGCGAGATGATTCTGGCGGACAACGAGGATAACCGCAGGCGTGCCCTGGACAAGCTTCTTCCGTTCCAGCGCGGCGATTTCGAGGGTCTGTTCGAGGTGATGGCCGGCAAACCCGTGACCATCCGCCTGCTCGATCCGCCGCTGCATGAATTCCTGCCGCAGCCCGACAACATGGATGCGGTCGAGGCGCTGGCGCAGGACTGCGGCATCTCGGTTGACGACGTGCTCCGCCGGATCGATCAGTTACACGAAGCGAACCCCATGCTCGGGCATCGCGGGTGCCGGCTCTGCATCACCTATCCGGAAATCCTGGAGATGCAGGTTCGTGCGATCATCGAGGCCGCGGTGCACTGTACAGTACGTGGCATCGAGGTGCGCCCGGAGATCATGATCCCGCTGACCATCGACGCGAACGAATTGGCGATTCTTGTCGAGCGCACGCATGCCGTGGCCGAATCCATCCTCGGACCCAAGAACGACTCATTCAAGTATCTCGTCGGCACGATGATCGAAACGCCACGCGCCGCGATCACCGCTGATTACATGGCGCAGGTGGCAGAGTTCTTCAGCTTCGGCACCAACGACCTGACTCAGATGACCATGGGGCTTTCTCGCGACGACGCGGGCCGCTTCCTGCCTGATTACGTGGACGAGAGTAAGGCGGGCATCTTCGAAGATGATCCGTTCCAGTCGCTGGACATACATGGCGTCGGGCGGCTCGTGTTCATGGCTTGTGAAGCGGGACGCGACACGCGCAAGGACATCAAGCTGGGCATCTGCGGCGAGCACGGCGGCGATCCGGAATCGATCATGTTCTGCCATTGGCTTGGTCTGGATTATGTGTCCTGCAGTCCGTATCGCGTGCCGATCGCGCGACTGGCAGCCGCCCAGGCGGTCATCGCCGAGGCCGAGGAAAAGAAATCGGCGAGACACAAACCGCGCGGTACCAAGGCGACGGCCAATAAGAAGGCACCCGCGAAGAACACCGCAGCAAAATCGGCGAAGGCCAAAAAGACGGCCAAGGCCCAGTCGCCCAAACGCAAGACTGCGACTGCAAAGAAAAAGATGGTGAAAACAGCCAAGAAAGCCGCCAAGAAGACGGTCGTAGCAACGAAAAAGGCAACCAAGAAGCCTGCAAAGAAGTCGGTTGGCAAAAAGAAAACCGCAGCGAAGAAAGCTGCCCCAAAGGCGAGATCCGCCACCGGACGCGCCAAAGGGTCCAAGAGCAAGAAGGCATTAAAAAGCAAGAAGAAGTAGCGATGCGGACACCCTGGTGCATGACGTATGGGCTGCGTGAGGCACGACTTACAGCGGCTAGGGGGCGCAGTCTTCAGCAGGACGTGCGCACGATTTTGTTGATCGTATCGCAAAATGCGTCCGGCGCCTCCAACATCATCAGGTGGCCGGTATTCTCAATCGTAGTATAGGACGCCGCAGCGCGTTTCACGAATGCGGGCACATCCCATTGGGCGGCGGACTTCTCGCCGGCTATGAGGTGAATCTCGATACCGCCCTTGACGACGCGTCGCACGGCGTCTATGAAATCTGGGACGCAGGTCTCCTCCATTAGTGCACGCGACATAGCCCGTACGGTTTCGGGTGGTTGGTGATTGAGGATTCCCGTTGCCCACGTTACGCGTTGCGGTGTAGGCTCGATATGGCACTGGATCAACCAGGCACCGATGTCCGTCCGCATCTCGGCGAATTCTCCGCACCAGGCGGCCTCACTCATACCCATGATGTGTGACGACCAGAACGCGTCCTTACGCGTGAAGTTTCCTTCGACGTTAATGATGCCTCTGACGAGTCCGGGTTCGCGATCCGCCAAGAGCATGACGACGGCGCCACCCATGCTATGGCCGAGGAACCAAGCGGGCGGTGCGCCCAGCGCCGCAACTTGTTTGGTCAAATGACCGACCTGCCGAGATAGACTCAGCGATGCTACCGCTGTGTCAGCGTACCTGCCGTAGCCGAGTAGATCTACCGTATGGACAGGATTGTGCGGAAGGCGTCTTCGCGGTTCCAGGTAGTCGAGCGAGCCGATCAATCCGTGGACCAGCACCATGGTTGCCCTGGATTCTCCGACTGCGTCGGATTCGCCCACGGCGTGCAAGCTGCGATGCCTGTTGTTTTCATTAACCAACTGCTATATCTTCATCGGCAGTTCGGCACGCCACCTTGCAATCTGACACTAGGAGCCGGTAATGATGATACTTGCGGACTCCAACGTTATCAACGGAAGGGGGATGCGATTCTGGTCACTCATAAGAGTCTCCTGGAAGCCGGGGGCGAACTCGATCGTAAAGGTACCGGCTGCATCGGGAGACACCTGGAGCACAAGCGTGCCGAGGTACTGCGGCACGGCGGGATCTGCTTGGCCTGCGCCAGGGGGGGTGAGGACGACGCCCCACGCATACTGGAAAGGATTGGTCTGGCGACTTACGACCACGATACGATCTTCTTCCGTAAAGGGGTCACCGAAGACGAAGTTGGGACGAAGGGTATCAATAAAAGCGCCCGCCGAGGGCGTTGGCGTTTGTTCGGGGAAAAGGCTTCCCGCATCACCGCTCGTCAAGCTCGCCTCGCTCAACGTGGCCTGAATCACGCCGAGTTCATTCGGCGCCCAGTCGGAAACGAAAAGATCGAGCGTCACATCGACGCCGCCCTGAGGAATGAAGATCTCGTTGTCAACGACCGTGGACGGACCGGTAGATCCGACGGGTATGAACTCGACGAGCGGCGCGGCGGTGCCGGGACAAGTACAGTGATTCTGACCAAAGCACCCCGGAGACGTCTGCGGACAGTCGGCGCTGGAGTCACAGGGGATGTCCGTAAACGGCGTGAAGACACAGGTTCCACCGATACACTCGTCCAACGTACAGTCATCGCCATCGTCGCATACCTGGGGGTTGTGCACCACTTCGCCGGTTGCGGCGTTGCAGCCGTCAAACGTACAGGGGTCGCCGTCGTCGATCACCGTGGTCTCGCCCGTATCCGGGTCACAGCACGTCGTTCCTTGCACGAAGTTCGGAATGTTCAGGCAGGTGCCGTCCTCGATCACGCACGAATCGTCGGTGCAGGCGTTGTCGTCGTCGCAGTCGGCCGGGTGGCACGGCGGGCACTCGTTAATGCACCCCAAGTCGGCGTGCGTTTTGCCCTGGAAGGCGAGAATAGACACGACGGCATCGTTGATATTTATGAGGCGATTGGGCACGCAGTCGTGCACGTCAGTCCGCGATCGTGTGACTGCGGGTTGTAAGAGAAATTCACCCTTGAAGGCCAGAAGAATGAAAAACACGTCGTTGACGTTTTGTAACGTGTTGTTGTCGACGTCGCCAAACCGATACGTGAGGGCTCGGTTCGATTCCGAGAAGCCCGGGTTCCCCGGCGAGCCGCAATCCGCCCACACGTCGTACGTGGAGCCCGGTGCCAGCGTCTCGCCGATTACATAGACCGGATCACCCCATTCCGCAGGTGTCAGAAATACCGCGTCGGCCGGATCATCTACCAGCAGACCCGCCATCGACAGCGGGCCATGCCCCGGAGCGCCTTCATTGTAGAACGGCACCGGCGCCCCGACGTAGCGGGCGACACCGCCGGTGCAGGCGCCTTTCACCACGATGGCCTGCGGAATGTCGGACGCCGCCGGCTGCAGCGACACCGCCAGGTATCTCGACCCCGCCGCCGTCACCAGCGGCGCATCGCACAGGCAGATGTCGTTGTCCTCGTCGCACGGACCGCCACAGGGTGACCCGGTGTGGTCGCAGCCGACGCCGCCCACGCAAATCTCCGACCCGTTGCAAAACAGCGTGTCATCCGGGCAGAGCCCGTCGTTCGGATCGTTCACGCAGGTGTCGTTGACCTCGTCACAGGAATCGTCCGTGCAGTCGATGTTGTCGTTGCAATCCGGATCGACGCCCGGCTGGCAGTCGAGCAGCGCATCACATGTCTCGAATCCGTCGCAGAATTGTCCGTTGTCGCACAGCCCGTTGTTCGGATTGTTGTCGCATTCGTCATTCAACTCGTCGCAGGAATCGACCGTGCAGCCTACGCCGTCGTTGCAGTCCGGCACCGAGCCGGCCTGGATCACGCAGTCCTGCACCGCATCGCATATCTCGATGCCGTCACAGAACTGTCCGTTGTTGCAGTTGGCGTCGTTGGGATCGTTCGTGCAGATGTCGTTCTGTTCGTCACAGGAGTCGTCGGTGCAGCCCACGCCATCGTTACAGGTGGCCGACCCGCCCGTACAGATGCCCGACGCGCACGCCTCGCCGGTCGTGCAGAACGCCCCGTCGTCGCACGTGGTGCCGTTGGGGGCATGATTCGCCAGACACGCGCCAAACGCGTTGCAAGTATCCGGATCCGTACACGTGGTGTCGGATTGATCGTTGCAGGGTGAGCCGACCGGGGCGTGATTCGGCTGGCACGCGCCGCTTCCATCGCAGGTATCCGGGTCCGTGCAATCCGTGTCGGACCCGTTACCGCAGGCCGTGCCGGCGGGCGCCTTTCGGTCCACGCAGGTGCAATTGCCGTCGCACGTATCCTGTGCATCGCAGGTATTTTGGGCGGGATTGCCGCACAGCGTCCCTTCAGGCAGGCACGTGGGGATGACCTCGCCCGTTTGTACGTCGCAGAACGTGCTGGTGCACGCGTTGCCGTCGTCGATGGGGGTCAGCTGACCGGTGATCGGATTGCAGCAATCGATTTGATCGTTGTAGTTGTTGACGTTTTCGCACGTACCGTCCCCGAGGCACGTATCGTCGGTGCAGGCATTGCTGTCGTCGCAATCCGCATTCGACTGGCAAAGCACGGTGATCAGCAACGGAACGGTAGTGATGGGCGTGATAGGCACCGCACCGTCGTCCTGCAGAAAGGTGGCAGTGGGGCTCGCATCGAATGCGATCGTATAGGTGCCCGACGCGCCCGACGGAACCTCGACGATCAGCGTCCCCAGGTAAAAAGTGCCGCCGTCGTCCGCCTTGCCGCCCGCCTGCGCCGAGGCGACATATTCATATTGCAGGCTGGCCGTCGACACCGCGTTGATGTACGACAAGCCGTTGAACACCCAGCGCTGGTTGGGGATGCAGAACTCGTTCTGCGGACAATCGGGTGCGCTGATACACGGTATGCCGCTCGGGTCGGGCACTTGGTTCACCGTGCAGAGGTTCAACGCCTGGAAGGCACCGTCGCTCGGCGTGCCGGGCCAGCCGAGCGGGTTCAGGTCCACTCCGGTTCCGCTGCTGTATCCGGTGGGCGCAATCGATCCCTGGAAGGCGCCGAGTAGCGGGTCGTTGTTCGTGTCGGGATCCCACCCCGACAATTCCATATGCACCGTGACCTGCTGATTGGGGCCGTCCAGGGTGATTTCCTGTCCGGCGATGTTGTGCGCGCCGGTCGCCCCTTTGGGCACCAACGCGAATTCGGCGCCGAGAGAGGTCAAAGATGTGGCACCAAGGGTGGCGCAAACAACGAACAAAAACGGAATTCGAATGGACATGGTCCTCCCTCCAAACGGGACGTGGAATTGAATGGCGTATCGCCTTTCCGCCGCTGGCTACAGTATAACCGGTCGCGCCGGGAGTTGGGACCCAAAAAACACACAAATCAAGGTAATTAATACAGGAGACCAACCAAGCGTTTGTGGCAAACCCACCGGATTGCCCCCTGGACCCGCCTAAGAAGACTCATTTTCTTGATGCGAAATGAGGATGAAAGATATTTGTGTTTGTTCCACCGGCGCTGAATCCATGATGCCAGGCGTTACGTCTCGCCGTGAAGACCATGGATTAAATCTTTTCTTAAAAAAATACAGCGACAGTACCTCGCCGCCACGTCCAGTCCGCCGGTTGTCCGTCAGGGCGTCACCACGGCACCAGGCGCGGGCCGGAGCAGCCTGGCAGCGCCAAGTTCCTCCATCCGCGATAGGTCGGTCCAGAACGTGCCCTCGCCGGCATAGAAGAGCTGTATTGATTCAGGCGCGAAATTCTCCGCGAAAGTGTACAGATTGTACGCCCGCCCGCTTCCCAGCGCTTTGACAAGCAGTTCATATCCGGTGGCTTCGGCCTGCTTGGCCATCTTCTCCACGTCGGCCTTTGCCTTGCCCAGAATCTCCGTCCGCTTGGCGTCCAATTTGGCGACCTCTTCCTGAATGGTGGCGACCTCAAGTTTGGCGCCGGCGGCAATCTCGGCGGCTTTCTTCTCGCCCTCGGCCAGGATGGTGGCCACCATGACGCGCGACTCCGCCTGGATCGACTCGCGCGCGATGTCGACTTTCTTCCGTTCTTCCTCGAGCTGCGCACGCACGGTGGCCGCCTCGCGTTGTTTGTCTTTGGTGATCTGTTTCTCGATCGCGATGAAGCTCTGCTGGATCGTACGCTTGAGATCTTCGGTGACTTCGCCGCCCTCCGGACCTCCCATCGGTGCGAGCACCTCGATCTCGCGCACCAAGGCGATCAGGATCTCAATGTTCTTGCCGCGGCAGATGCGCTGAAGCTCGGCCGTCAGGTCTCTCTGAAACTCCTCGCGTTTGGCGCCTTGGATGAAGTCGCGCGCCGTGTAGGTCGAGCCGATGTTGCGACAGATGGAGCGAAGCTGCGGGCCGATGACCTTGTCCAACACGCGGTCGATGTTGCCGAACTCGCTGATGATCTCCGCGGCGTGCGGCGGGTGGATACCCCATACGACGGTGACACCCACGCCAATCGTGTATCCCGTGTCGGAAGGAAACGATATGCGATAGTTTTCGTCGTCGGAAACTTTGACCTGCGAATATTCGTTGAAGCCGATCTCGATGAGCGTCACCTTCTGCAGCTTGGGATTGATGAAGTACACGCCGGGCTGTAGCACGTCTTGCAGCGTGCCGCGCCGACCTGGGGCGGCCAGTTGGCGTACACGGCTTTCATATTTGGAATCGTCGGCGATCCCGATCGAGGATGGCTCCTCCGCCTTTGCTTCTTCTCCACTCGCCGAGGGCGCTGATTCATCATCGAAGAGGTTGGTCACGACGCCCACGAAGCCGGCCGGTATGACCGTGGCCGGGTGAAGTTCCACGTTGTAGACCTCGGGATTGATCTTGTACGTGCCCGGTGTCAGTACCTCGCGAAGGATGCCTTTCAGGTTGGAATCCCGCGAAACCATGACCTGTCCGGGCGCGGGCTCGTCGC
>Ga0055452_10000017_pt1 | contig 32333 bp, 31 predicted proteins | sample China_Galinas_PW_6_FD_57735 | JGI IMG/M metagenome (GOLD analysis project Ga0055452, IMG submission 57735) | Wetland microbial communities from San Francisco Bay, California, USA, that impact long-term carbon sequestration - China_Galinas_PWC_D2 | ecosystem: Environmental > Aquatic > Marine >... | reverse complement strand
CGACGTACGTTCCGTACGACATCAGCAGGCTTGGGTGCGTACGTCACTTCATTCGACTCGTGCGGTGGCTCGGCACCTCACGGCTTGGCGCCCAGATGAATGCGCTGCCCATCGGCAAACCCGCGGGCGTCGCTAAGCACCTATACTACCACATCATACGAGTGATTCTCTTCGAACGGTTTCCTTTCGTTCCGCTTCAGCCGCAGGCAGTCTTGCGGCACATTCTCAAACCCGACCTCTTTCCGAATTCCGGGCGGTTGACCAGCAAGCCCGGTTCGTACGGGCGACTGCCGGCGGGTGGGCGAGATCTTCGCCCAGCGCGCTGGTACTTCGTAGCCACGAATCGGTAGCAAATCAGAGGGATTTGCCGAGTTTGATCTGCACCTTCGCTCGCTGAATCGCCTTGTCGCGGGCGGTGTAGGAGGTGTCGTCGGTGATGGCCATCGCGGTGGCTTCGGTGAGCGACTGGCGCGCCGCGGCGGCGTCAATTTCTTCCGGTTTCTTGGCCTGTTCCGTCAGTAGCGTCAGACGATTCTCGACGACCTGGGCGAAGCCGCCGTCGACGAACATCGAGTGATTCCCGTCGCCGGACTCGACGCGAAGCTGGCCGATGCCCATCCGGCAAACCAGCGGCGCACGGTTCAGCAGGACGCCCAACTCACCGTCGTGTGCCGGGAAGACAACCGAAGTCGCTTCGCACTCCAGCACGGTCTTCTCCGGTGTCACTACGCTGCACTTGAATGTGCCGGTCTTGGCCATGATTGTCGATCTTTTTTGCGTATCTCGTTCGTCCCCCACCCTTCGCTTCGCGAAGAATGGGGCACCCGGCAACCGTTCGCAGTAGCCGAGTTCCTCTCGCTCCCCTCCTTATCAAGGAGGGGTCGGGGGAGGTTCTGCCGGATTCGACCGCCCCCCCTTGATCCCCCTTGTTAAGGGGGGAGATACGACCCAGTCTGTCAGCCTTGCTCCATGCCTTAGTCTTCCTTCGACAGCCGCTCGGCCTTGGCGGCCGCTTCCTCGATGGCGCCCACGTACATGAAGGCCTGCTCGGGCAGGTGATCCCACTTGCCGTCGCACAGTTCCTCAAAGGATCGAATCGTCTCATCGCGCTTGGTGTAGTTGCCGGCGAATCCGGTGAACTGCTCGGCCACGTAAAACGGCTGTGAGAGGAAACGCTCGATCTTCCGCGCCCGCCCGACGAGGACTTTGTCCTCTTCGGCCAGCTCATCGACGCCGAGAATGGCGATGATATCCTGCAAGTCCTTGTAGCGCTGCAGAATCTGCTGCACGCGGCGGGCGACAGCGTAGTGACGCTCGCCGATGAATTCCGGCGACATGATGCGGCTGCTGGACGCCAACGGATCGACGGCGGGGTAGATGCCCTTTTCCGCGATGCCGCGCTCCAGGTTCACGGTGCTGTCCAGGTGAGCGAACGCCGTGGCCGGTGCAGGATCCGTATAGTCGTCGGCCGGTACGTAAATCGCTTGAATACTGGTCACCGCCCCCTTGCTGGTCGACGTAATGCGCTCTTGCAACTCACCCATCTCGGTACCGAGCGTCGGCTGATAGCCCACGGCAGACGGCATGCGACCCAGAAGCGCGGATACCTCTGAACCGGCCTGTGAGAAGCGGAAGATGTTGTCCACGAACAGCAGCGTGTCTGCGCCGGTCTGATCGCGGAAGTGCTCGGCCATGGTCAGTGCCGTCAGCGCCACGCGAAGTCGGGCACCCGGCGGCTCGTTCATCTGACCGAACACCATCACGGTCTGGTCGAGTACGCTCTTGCCGGTGTCACCGATCTGCGCATCTTGCATTTCCAACCAGAGGTCGTTGCCTTCACGCGTGCGCTCACCCACGCCGGCAAAACAGGAATAACCGCTGTGGAATCGGGCCAGACGGGCGATCAACTCTTGAATGATAACCGTCTTGCCGACGCCCGCACCACCGAACAGGCCCGCCTTTCCACCACGCACCAACGGGCAAAGCAGGTCCATGACCTTGATACCGGTCTCAAAGAGTTCCGTTTTGGACGAAAGATCCGAGAGTTCCGGAGGCTCGTGGTGAATCGGGCGATGCGCCTTGGCGTCGATGGGACCCAGTCCGTCGATGGTTTCACCCACCAGGTTGAAGACGCGTCCCAGCGTCTCATCACCCACGGGAACGCTAACGGGTTGGCCGGTATCGGTAATCACGGAGCCGCGCTGCAGCCCGTCCGTCGAACCGAGCGCCACAGCCCGAACCTGACCACCGCCCAGGTGCTGCGCCACTTCGCACCACAGCACTTCCTTGTACTTCTCGTCGAGTACGGTGCGTTCCACGTCGACCTGCAACGCGTTATAGATCGCCGGAAGCTTGTCCTCATCAAACCGTGCGTCGAGCGTCGAGCCGATGACCTGAGTCACTTTACCTGTGTTCTGCATTTCCAAGACCTCTTAATGAACGGCGAGTCGCGTTGGGCGACTTCGGCATTCAGATTCTCCACTTCAGAATGTCGTCTGTTGCGTCTACTTTCTTTCCGTCCTCGAACTCCGTGGCTTCGCGCAGGCTGAAGCCTGCGGCTCAGATCCTTTATGCAATCGCGTTCGCACCGCCGACGATGTCCAACAGCTCCATCGTAATGTGCGTCTGTCGCGCACGATTGTATTGCCTGGTCAGCAGCGTAATCATGTCCCCTGCCGCATCCGTGGCGGCTTTCATGGCCACCATTCGCGCAAGTTGCTCGCTCACCGTCGCGTCCGTAAAGCACTGGAACATTCGCGCCCGTACGGTGGCCGGGAGAAGTTCATCGAGGATTTGCTGCGGCTCCGGTGAAAACTCGTACTCCACCTTGGGGCCTGAAGCGGTGGCGTCGGTGTCTTTCTTCTCGCGCGCCAGCGGCAGCAGTTGCATCACCCTCGGAAACTGTTTGCCCACGGACACGAAGTTCATGTAGGCCACATAGACGGCGGAAATCTCGCCCTTTCCGAACCGATCCATCAGCCCGTTGGTGATGGGTTCCACCTCATCGAAGCGCGGCGCATCGGAGATGTGCGTGATCGCCTCGACGAGGGGCCGCTTGAGAAAGCGGAAGTATGTGATGCCCTTCTTGCCCGCCATGTGGATGTCTGTCTCGATCCCCGCTTCCTTTTGCTCGTTCAGATGTGCGATCGCTGTCCGCAGCACATTGGCGTTGTATCCGCCGCAGAGCCCGCGCTTGCTGGTGATCACCACCATCGCCGCCTTCTTGACATCGTCGTGCTTCTTCATCAGGGGATGATCGACGGAGCCTGCGGCGTCGGAGAGGTCGGCGACGAGTTCCGCCAGTTTCTCCGTGTATGGTTTGGTCGCCGTTGCGCGATTGAAGGCGGCCTGAAAGCGCGCGGTGGCGATGAGTTGCATGGTCCGTGTGATCTTACGGATGTTGCGAACCGACTTGCGCCGCTTGACTAGGATTCTCTTGTTGGCCATCGCTTGCTCGTTGCCCCGGAGGGCTCCACGCACCGTTGTATGGTGCGCGTGTCATCACCCACTTACGCCTTATGGTGCGACTTGAAATCCTTAATCACTTTCTTGATCTTGTCCGCCAGATCGTCAGACAGCACCCCTGTCTCCTCCAGCTCGGTGATAAACTCGGGGAACTCGTCACGCACGTGCTGTAGCAGCGCCACTTCAAACGGCAACACCTTGTTGACCGGCATGTCATCCAAGAGCCCCTGGGTGCCGGCGAAAATGCTGACCACCTGCTCGTTCACCGTATACGGCGAGTATTGCGGCTGCTTGAGCAATTCCACCATGGCACGCCCACGATCGAGCTGGCGCTGGGTGGCCGTGTCGAGGTCTGTGCCCAACTGGGCGAACGCCTCCAACTCGCGGAACGAGGCGAGGTCGAGCCGCAACGAGCCGGCGATTTTCTTCATCGCCTTTCGCTGCGCGTTACCACCCACACGCGACACACTGATGCCGACGTTCACCGCCGGACGCACACCCGCGAAGAACAGGTCCGGCTCCAGGTAGATCTGACCGTCGGTAATCGAAATCACGTTTGTGGGAATGTACGCCGAGACTTCACCCTCTAGCGTCTCGATGATCGGCAGGGCCGTCATCGACCCGCCGCTATCGGGGAAGTAATGCAGTTTGTACTTGTCCTTATCCGGCAGCGAGTCCAACCACGCCTGGCCATGCTTCTTACCTTCGGGACGGTGATACAAACCGTGAATGTCGTCCGGACGGTGCTCCTTCGGCGCATTCAACCCTTCGGGATGCTTGTGCGCCACGGACCTGTCACAGCAGTCGTCGGGCGTGTCTTTCGGCACGACCGCGAACTCGTCGCGCAGCTTGACGCTCCGCTCGAGTAGCCGCGAGTGGAGATAGAACACGTCGCCGGGATAGGCCTCGCGACCGGGCGGCCGGCGAAGCAGCAGCGAGAGCTGGCGATACGCGTGCGCCTGCTTGGACAGGTCGTCGTAGATGCAAAGGGTGGCCTTGCCCTCCTTATACATGAAGTACTCGGCCATCGCCGCACCGGCGTAGGGCGCGATGTACTGCAGCGGTGCCGGATCGGCCGCTGAGGCGGAGACGACGATGGTGTAGTCCATCGCTCCCATTTCCTCGAGCTTGCCGACCACACCGGCGATCGTCGATTCCTTCTGACCGACGGCCACATAGACGCAAATGACGTTGCCGCCCTTTTGGTTGATGATCGTATCGATGGCGATCGCCGTCTTACCCGTCTTGCGGTCGCCGATGATCAGCTCGCGCTGACCGCGACCGATCGGAATCATGCTGTCGATGGCCTTGAGACCTGTCTGCAGCGGCTCGTTCACCGGCTGTCGCTCTGCGATGCCCGGCGCCTTGAACTCCAGCGGGCGGCGGTGCGGCGTCTCGATGACACCTTTGCCGTCCAGCGGGCGTCCCAGCGGGTCGACCACGCGACCGATCATGGCATCGCCGCACGGGACACTCAACAGCTCGCCCGTGCGACGAACTTCGTCACCTTCCTTGATTTCGAGGTAGTTCCCGAGAATGACCGCGCCAACGGAATTCTCTTCGAGGTTGAAGACCTGCCCGCTCTGGCCGTTTGCGAACTCGAGTCGTTCGTTGGCCATCGCGTTGCTCAGTCCATAGATACGCGCAATGCCGTCACCGACTTCGAGCACCTGCCCGACCTCGGCTACATCCACTTCGCTGCGGTACTGCTTGATCTCTTCCGTGATGACCGATGAGATCTCGTCAACTCTGAATTTCATGGGACTACCTTCGGTTTCCAAAGAGGCTTCGTCTACGCGACGATGCGCTTCCACTTCGCTGCGACTAACCCGCTTCCAGATACGTGCGCCCGCCTTGGATTTCGTGTGAGGCGCGTTCCTGCATGGCGGTGGAGAGCTTGCGCAATTTCATCAACACGGTGGAATCGAGCTTGTCGTCTCCGATGCGGAGGGTGATGCCACCCAACACCGACTCGTCCACCTTTTCGATCAACTCGGCCTGCTTGCCGCTCATCGCGGTCACCAACTCGCGTATCCTCGCCCGCATGCCGTCGCTCAACGCGACTGCTGTCGTGACATCGACGTCGATGATATTACGCAGTTCCTCATGCGCCAGACGGTACGTGACGTAGAGCGCTTGCAACAGCCCGAGGCGGTCTTTGCGGTTGAGCACTTGCAGCGAATCGACCAATAGATCACTCGCCTTGCCGCGAAAGGCCGTTTCGATCACACGCGCCCTTGCGGTGGCATCCACCGTGGGGCTCGACAGGAACGTCCCTAGCTGGGGGTCCGTCTCCGCCAGGGCTGCGACTTCGTGCAGCTCTTCCAGCAGCGAATCTGCCTGTCCCTGCGATTCGGCCAACTCGACCATCGCCTGGCTGTAGACTTTTGCCAGAGCGAGTTCTTTGTCCGTGGCGTTTGCCATCTGCTCGTCATCCAAACCGCTTCGAATACGTAGCGGCGGTCATGTCATCGAATTTCATACATCACCAAACAACAACCCTGAGCCGCGGGCTTCAGCCCGCGCGGCGCCACAAACCGCAGTGAATCACCGGCATTCGAAGCGCCGCGCAAGCTGAAGCATGCGGCTCGGCACTGCTCGAGAGCAGTGGCACACATCAACTCATCCGCCCGGTCACAGTCGGCACATCCCTAGTTCTGTTGCGCCTTGCTCAATTCTTCAATCGACTCACTGATGAGCCGTTCGTGCTCCGCCGCATTGAGTTCCTTGCGGATGATGCGCGAGGCGATATCCACCGCCAGCTTGCCACTCACGTCGTACAACTGCTTGACGGCGGTGTCGGTGGCGATCTGAATCTCGCGCTTCGCGCGCTCCATCATCGCGGCGGCTTCTTTCTTGGCTTCCACCTCGATCTTGCCGTGGACGACCTCCGCGTCGCGGCGGCCCTCTTCGACAATGGCCTTGGCTTCCGCGCGGGCGGCCGTCAACTGCTCGGTGTACTCCTTGAGCTTGGCCTCCGATTCCTCGCGGTCCTTCTTGGCCTGCTCGAGCGAGTCGCGGATGAAGTCTTCACGTTTCTGCAGCGCGTTGAGGATCGGACCCCACGCGAATTTGCCGAGTACGAACACCACCAGGCCGAAGATGATGACCGTCGACACGACATTGCCGATGTCCCCTGAGAAGGGGTTGGGCGTGCCCTCGCCGGATGCCAATACCGGCGCTGCCATCATCAAGACGAACGATTTCGCTGCCAACATACGCGTCATGCCGCACCTGCTCATTTGCTGCGCCATCCGCCGAACGAATCGCAAGCGGACGCACGCGCGGAAATTGCCCGGCCATGCCGGGTCGTTCAAACTTCGACAGTCATTACATGGCCGCAAGCAGACCGACGACGACGCCGAACAGCGTGGCACCCTCGATCATGGCCGCGGTGATAATCATGGCCGTGCTGATCTGACCCGCCGCTTCCGGCTGGCGCGCCATCGACTCGACAGCGCTGCCGCCGACGCGACCGATACCGGCACCGCCACCCATGACCACCAGACCGGCACCGATGGCGCCGCCCAGCTTGCGGGCACCGTCCGTTGTCAGGAACGTCGCGTGTTCGGCAGGGGCGTGCGCACCCTCTTCACCCTCTGCCATCGCGGGCGAGGCGCTGAAGAACATCATCACAGCGCCGACCAGAATCATGGCCAACACAGCCTTGGAGAATCTCTTGCTCATCGTTTCAACTTCCTCATCGTAGTGGCAGTCGTGTAGGGTCGATTGCCGTCTTCCCATTCGCCATCGCAGTCACGCCTTATGGCCCGAGTGCCCCACGCATGTCCGGGCATGGCGAAGTTATGTCTTAATTGCTAGTGCGCGTGCGCCTCCTCGTGGTCGTCGTGGTGGAAGACCACCGACATACCGATGAACAGCGTCGTCAAGAACGTAAAGATGAACGCCTGAAGAAAGGCGACAAAAATCTCTAATAAATTGATGGCCACACTCGAGATCACCACGGGCACGGCAATCGCCAATCCGCCGCCCGCACCCATCGATGCCCAAGCGCCGAGAATGAAGCTAACCAGTACTGCAAGTAGAATGTGACCGGCGATCATGTTGGCAAAGAGTCGCACGGCCAGCGCAAAGATTTTCGCGACCAGCCCGATGATCTCGACCGGCACGAGCAACGGCGCCAGCGCGATCGGTCCAGGGCAAAAGTGCGCGAGATAGTGCTTTCCACCAAGCCGCAACCCGTTGACGACCATCATGGCCATGGTCAGCACGGCCATGGTGGCAGTCACGAAGATATTGCCGGTGGCCGTACCACCTATATGGGTGCCGAACAGGGCACTAATCGCAGGGATCGGGAGCAAGCCGAGCAGATTGACCGTCAAAATGAAGAAAAACACGCTCCAGATGTACTTGATGAAACGGTCGGTATGGTGTTGAAGGCTGGGCTCGGCGACTTCCTTGCGAAGGTACTGACAAACGGCTTCGACAAAGTTGGCGAACCCCGTGGGCACCATAGAGCCGATCTCGTCGGTGCCGCGGCGACCAAGAACCAGCCGCGGCAGAAAGATCATCAGGAGCAATCCGGCCACGATCATCATCACAATCTGATCACTGAGGACCGTGATTTCGCCCTTGTGCGTAAAAATGAAGCCCCAAATTCCATCGAACTTGTGGTCGATGGTCGTAAGCGGATGCTGCACGACGTGTTCCAGCGGATTGCCGCTCGCCAGAATGCTTGCCCCGATTCCCATCGTTTATCCTACGAATTCGATTGCGAAAAGGCCTTCAAAGAGAATGCCACATCCACAAATAAAAGTGTCAGATAGCTGACGCACATCCACACCAGCAGCGGCGCCTTGGGGAACAGCCCGCTCAACGCAGCGGCGACCCCCACGATCAGCACGACAAAGAGCCGGACGGCCATCGACATCAAGATCGCCGTCACACGCGCTGCGGGGTCGACCTTGCCGCCTTCCGCCTGTCCCAGCCGAACCACCAGCGGAATCGCCCCGATGACCGAGGCCACCAGGCTGATCCCACAACCTGCCGCCATGGCGACCAACCCCTCGTCGCCGGCGAGCCTTCGCGTCGGCACGTAGCCGACGGCCATCAGGCAGACCACCACGGCCAATGCGAGCATTAGGAATCTAGCGAACGTTCCGGCGGCTGACCGCTGTGTCGCCATCCTGTTTTTCGCCGTCTTCCTCTTTCTTCTCTTCGCGGTCTATTGGCCGGGATGCCTGCAGGGCGGTGCGGAGGAAGTTATATCCGCCACCGAGGATGCCCAACGCCGCGCCGATGAGGACACCCTTGGGGGCACTCTCGTAGTGCCGATCCACCCAATATCCGACGAGCACGAACCCGATGATCGCCGCGGCGAACTCGAAACCCATGCCGGAAATACGCAGCCATCTAGGCCGATCTTTCCGATCGCCGGGCATTTGGGGCTCGTCTCAATGTCAGCCGGACTTCGTCACAAAACAGTGCAAGGTCCATGCCAAAACAGGGCGCGACGCCGCGCCCCCGCCTTCTTAGACGGCGTCCTTGTCCGTCAGAGGGGCGAGCAGTCTAGCAATGTCGCTATTTCGATTCAAGTGGATTTCTGAACTAGTTGGGGCTTTGTGGGGCGTTGCGAATTGGCCGCGTGGTCGGCCATGTGAAGGAGGGGGAGATAAGCCGACGGAGCGACGGAGCGACGAAGCGACGAAGGGGCTTGATTGCGTGGTCTTGGGCATTTCTTGACCGTATGCCTGACGGCTGAAAGCACCGATTACTGACAACTGAAGACTGATCACCTAGACTACCAACGGCCGAAAACACCGTGAATCGAGTTATTCGCCGCCCTTCGAGACTCGGATATGATCAACCACCTTGCCATCGTCGGAGCCACGGGGGCCGTGGGCCAGGAGGCTTGCCGGATTCTGGAACAACGTAGCACCCCCTACGGCCAGCTCACCCTGGTCGCATCCGAGCGCAGTGCAGGCACGAGACTCCGCGTGAATGGCGAGGATCTTGAGGTCCAAGAGCTGACCGAAAAGAGCTTCGCGGGGGTGGATTTTGCGATATTCAGCGCGGGTGGCGGCCGCAGCAGGCAGTTTGCACCGATCGCCGTCGGGGCTGGCTGCATTGTGATCGACAATTCGTCAGCCTTCCGCATGGACCCCGAGGTGCCGCTGGTGGTGCCGGAGGTCAATCCCGGCGATCTGAAATCGCACAACGGGATCATCGCCAATCCGAACTGCTCGACGATCGTGATGAACGTCGCGATTTGGCCTCTTCACCGCACCAATCCGGTGCAGCGGATCGTGGTCAGTACGTACCAGGCCGCCAGCGGTGCCGGAGCGGCGGCCATGGAGGAGTTGAGGAGCCAGACCGCCGATTTCCTGGCAGGCCGCCCGGTGGAGCCCAAGGTCTTCCCCCACCCCGTCGCGTTCAACCTGTTTTCCCATAACACGCCCATCGACCAGGGCGGCTATAACACCGAAGAGCGGAAAATGATCGACGAAACGCGGAAGATCTTCCACGAGCCTACGATGGCCATCACCGCCACGTGCGTGCGTGTGCCCGTTCTCAGGGCGCATAGCGAGTCGATCAACCTGACCTTCGAGCGACCGATCACCCCCGACGAAGTCCGTGAGGTCCTCTCCTCCGCCCCCGGTGTGACCATCGTGGATGACACCAAGACCAACACCTTCCCCATGCCGCTGGCCGCGTCCGGCAAGGACGATATCCTCGTCGGCCGCATCCGCCAGGACGCCAGCCAGCCCGATGGCCGCGGAATCGAGATGTTCGTCTGCGGCGATCAGTTGCGCAAAGGCGCTGCCCTGAATGCGATACAAATTCTGGAAGCGTTGACCGCGTAGCGTGCGCTTCGGCCGGACCCCACGCTTGATCTTCGCCGCGCGGCGCCCGACGGTGCTACGCCTCCGGATTGCCGGGTTGACGGGCACGGCGTTTTTCACCGATAATAGATAAGGAAGTATCTTATTTGATGTCCGCGCGTGACGGCGACGGTTGCTACGGTAGGAACCATCCCGCCGGGCGTACAAAGACAGAGAGGAGTTCATCATGCCAATCGATTTCACGCTCACCGACGAGCAGCGTCAGATGCAGATCTCCGCACGAAAGTTCGCGCGGAACGAACTGCGCCCGGTCGTTGAGAAGGCCGACAAGATGACCGATCCCTGGGAGTCCTTCGTCGCCACGAAGGAGGTATACAAAAAGGCCTACGAGCTCGGGATGGCGATGGCCTTCATCCCCAAGGAATACGGCGGCGCCGGCGCGTCCAACATCGACTTTCAGATCGTCGCGGAGGAAATCTGCGCCGTGGATCCCGGCTTCGCCTGCACCATCCTGGTGAACGGGCTGACGCTGCTGCCTATTCTCTGGTACGGCAGCGACGAACAGAAAGAAACCTGGCTGTGCCGCGCCACTCGGGACCCCAACAAGACCTTCCTCGGCGGATGGATCGTCAGCGAGCCGTCGGGCACGGCCAACTTCGACAGCCGTCGCCCGCTGCCGGCCGGTATCACCGTGACCGCCACGCATGATAAGGCCAACGGCGAATACGTCCTCAACGGCAGAAAGATGTGGAATACGAACGGCTGCGGCTGGGACAAGAAGGGCGCCGACGTCAGCGTGGTCATCGCGCGAACCGACGGGCAGGCTGGCGGTGATAAGGCTTTGTCCGCCTTCATCGTCCCCCGCGGCACGAAGGGCTACGAAACGACAGGCATCCTCGACACCATGGGCCACCGCACCACGGTCCAGCCGGAGTTGCTCTTCGACAACTGCCGCATTCCCGAGACGAACCTGCTCCCCGGGGCGGCGGGCAACGGTGACCTGTGCATTTCCAAGGCGTTCACCTGGAGCGGGCCGGTGGCGGGCATCGCGGCCGTGGGTGTCATGCGCGCGGCGTTCGAGTACGTCCTCCGGTGGTGCCGCAACTACACGGGCGGCGGCGGCGACCCGATCATCCATTACCAGAACGTGGGCTACATGCTGTCCAACCTGAAGATGAAAATCGAGGCGGCACGCTATCTTTCGTGGAAGGCCGCCCACTACCTGGACTGCCATGACGGCGAGGGGCAGGAGGGCGCCGCCATTTCCAAGATCTACAACGGCGAACTGGCGGTCAGCGCCCTCAACGAGGCCATGCGCGTCATGGGCATCAACAGCTACCTGCGCGACTATCCCATCGAAAAGTACATGCGCGACGTGCTGTGCTTCCCGATCTACGACGCGGGCAACATGGGCATGCAGCGCCGCCGCCTGCACGGCATCATCGCCGACCCGGACTACTACCCCCTCGGCTTCGCGGAGAACCTGGCGATGACCTTCCGCAAAACGATGCTGGGTTTGGACTCCGTGCCCGGCCATGCGGTGGACAGGTAGCGTGCGTCCCGGACGCACCTAGCTTGCTCGGAATGGCACCGGCGGTGAACCGAGCGATCAGGGCGGGCGCCATCCTTGGTCGCGCTCCACGTACAAGCGGACGAGAAGCGTAATCCGGCTTGAAGGCGCAGCCGCGATGCAATCCACTCCGTCGGCTTGACAACGCTACGGCGATGTCGTAATATTCAACGAAAAGGGTGAATAATGCGTGGCAACCGACCGACGAAATTGTTGGACTACACACTGATGGCACTCGCCGACCCCCTACGGCGGGCGATGCTAAAGCGTTTGGCGCGAGGCGAAGCGCGGGTGACCGAATTGGCGCACCCGTTTTCGGTATCGCTGAACTCGGTGTCCAAGCACATCAAGATTCTGGAGCGGGCACGACTGGTCGACCGACGTAGGGTGGGCCGAGAGCATATCATCCGCTTCCGGCCAGAGCCGCTAGACAAGGTACAGGACTGGATCACGAAGCAGCAGGCATTCTGGCGAGCCGGGCTGGAGGCCCTGGACGAACTTCTACAGAGAGAGGACGACATACAGGAGCGAGTGAAATGACTGCAAGTATCGAGGCGAGAGTCACGCACCGGTTCAGGGCATCCGCCGAACGCGTCTACGACGCCTGGCTCGACCCGGGAAAGGCGCAACTGTGGATGGAAGCCGCTCTGGTCAAGTTAGGTCTTGCCGGGGACACGCAGCGATTCGAAATCGATGCACGCGTTGGCGGCAAGTTCTTCTTCTCGGACATGCGCGAGGGGACGGAAGCACGGCACTGGGGTACATACCTTGAATTGGATCGCCCGCGCAAGATCGCCTTCACCTGGATCACGGAGGAATCCCAGGAGGCCGAACCATCCAAAGTGGCCTTGACCATCGAACCGGACGGAGAAGGCTGCATGGCCACCATCGTCCACGAGCTGCGCTCCGAGTGGGCCGAGTATGTCTCCCGCGTGGAATCCGGTTGGGGCGCCATGCTGACCGCTGTGGACGAATCACTGGTAGGGTAGCTGATAGGCTACTTCTTACCGAGCCGCTTGGGCTCTTTGGTCTACCATGCCCCTAGACGCGCCACGCTTGCGCCTGGTCGGGGCGGTCCGTTGCGGGTATGGGCCCCGCGATGAGAAAGCAGGCGCAACCTGCGGGGCGAGTCCTGAAGCGAACTCTTGCGCAGTGGCGTCTCGTGCGGGTCGCGGCTACTCTTCCTCCATTGTGAAAGTCGACGAGGTCTTTACTGCCCACGGGCCGATTGCGTCCGCCATGCCCAATTACGAGCTGCGCCCGCAGCAGCTTGATATGGCGCAGGCGGTGGAGAAGGCGTTTGCGGCGGGCGAGCATCTGCTTGTTGAAGCCGGGACCGGGGTGGGCAAGAGCTTCGCCTATCTGGTGCCGGCCATCGCGCGGGCGGTGGCGACCGGCGAAAAGGTCGTCATTAGCACCCACACCATTGCCCTGCAGGAACAACTGATCGAGAAGGACCTGCCCTTCCTCAGCCGCGTCCTCCCCGTCAAATTCAACGCCGTGCTGGTCAAGGGGCGATCCAACTATTTGGGGTTGCGGCGGCTGGCAAGGGCCAGCCAGCGGCAGGGCGTGCTCTTCCCCGACGATCAGGTGGCGGAGCTGCACGCCATCGAGGATTGGGCCTACGAGACGGAGGATGGTTCGCTGGCCGATATGGACGCCCGCCCGAGCCTTCCCGTATGGGACCGGGTCAAGAGCGACGCGGACGACTGCTTCGGACGTCGCTGTCCGCATTACAAGAAGTGCTTCTACCAGCGAGCGCGGCGGCGCGTGAATGAGGCCAACGTTTTGGTGGTCAATCACGCCATGCTCTTTTCGGATCTGGCCGTGCGGCAACTCGGCGCGTCGATCCTGCCGGACTACACGTGCCTGGTGCTGGACGAGGGGCACACCGTGGAGAACGTAGCGGGCGACCACCTCGGCACCAGCCTGACCAGCGTGCAATATCACTACCTGCTCAACATGTTGCACAGCAAAAAGTCCGGCAAGGGCGTGTTGGGCGGCAAGGCGTCGAAGTCGGCATCGGGTGCCGTGGACGAGGCACGGCACGCGGTGGATCGCTACATGGACGACCTGCGCCAAGTCTACGACGAAATGGGCGCCGGCAACGGCCGACTGCGCGAGGCACCGCAGTGGCCTCAGGAAGTCTCGCCGTCGCTGGTCAACGTGCAGCAGGCATTGCTCGATCTGCGGAAGACACTGGACGATGAGGCGGCGCGATCAGAATACGCTGCACTTGCCGACCGTTGTAAGACGCTGGCCGAAACGACCAAGACATGGCACGAGCAGTCGCTGGAAGGATGCGTGTACTGGATCGAATTGCAGCAACAAAGGCGGCGCGTGATGCTCGGCGCGCGCCCCATCGACGTGGCCCCGGTCCTGCGCGAACTGCTGTTCGAAAGCCTCCACAGCGTCGTGCTTACGTCCGCCACGCTTGCCACTGCCGGCAAGGAGCCGTTCGCCTACATCAGCGGGCGCGTCGGGCTGCCGGAACCGAGCGGCGTGAAGCTGGGCTCGCCCTTCGATTATCAACGACAGATGAGAATCTATGTGGCGCCGCGGATGCCGGCGCCGACGGAGGGCGACGCGTTTGATGACGCCGTATGCGAGGCGATCCCTCGCTACGTGACGATGTCCAAAGGGCGAGCGTTCGTGCTGTTCACCAGCCACGGCATGATGCGGAGGTGTGCGGGACGATTGGCATCGTTCTTCGCCGCGCGCGACATGGCGCTGTTCGTGCAGGACACCGGGCTGCCGCGATCCAAGATGCTCGAGGAATTTCGTCGTGCGGCGCGTGGTGTACTCTTCGGCACCGACACGTTCTGGGCGGGCGTGGACGTGCCGGGCGAGGCGCTCAGCAACGTGATCATCGTCAAGCTGCCGTTCGCCGTGCCCAACCACCCGGTCGTAGAAGCGCGCATCGAACGCATTCAAGAGGAAGGCGGTAATCCCTTTATGGACTATCAGGTCCCCGAGGCCGTACTCAAACTCAAACAGGGCGTGGGGCGGTTGATTCGCACGCGCGACGACACCGGCATGATCGTCATCCTCGATCCGCGTGTGACGACGAAGCCATATGGGCGGCGCTTCCTGAACGCGCTGCCGGAGTGCGAGATTTTGACGGATCTGCCTTCGCGAGCTGATGGCGGGCCGCTCCCTGACGGTCGCGGTGCTGATGCTTCGTAGGCGTTGTGCTGAGGTCTTCGGCCGGGCATCAGGAAGCTTAGTCCGGGCGCGATGGACATGTTTGCGTTGACTCGCACCAAGGAACCGGCACGTGGCTCTCCAGCTCGTCAACCCAGTTGCGTACGACGTTGCGATGCTTGGCTGCTTTTTCGTCGTCGCCCTTTTGACTGAACACGAACTTCGCGTCAGGCATCGGCGATCTGCCGCGAGATTCGTAGCGTTTCCTGGCTTGGGACGGTGGCTCTATCCAGATGATCCTCAAGCGTCTCGCGTAGCGGCAGCCGGCGATGGAGCGCGCACCCATCACCGCAGACCCGACAATCAACTCACAGAGCCGACAAAGTGACGCCGACGATCTTAGTCGAGTACTTTGACTTCGTTGGCTTTCGGCCCGCGGTCGCCCTCGGCGACTTCGAATTCGACCCTCTGGCCTTCCTGAAGTGACTTACGGCCATCACCGACGATACCCGTGTAGTGGACGAAAACGTCCGGACTCCCATTGGAGGGTGTGATAAACCCGTACCCTCTTGTGTCATTGAACCACTTCACGGTGCCTTCCATCACACGACCACCTCGACTTGGTCGCATCGGGTCAGGCGCAAGCCGAAACAGCGCTGCTTCTATCGAAACCGGCGCCCGTCCGAAATGCTCTCTCGCGTAAAGTATGACTCAGCTTTAGGATAGGGTCAAGGAACCGGCGTACCACCCATGTAAAGTAGCGCTTACATTTGCAGCCGTTACGTGCCCCGAGAGCGACTATTGCGCCCTGCCGACCAACGGATTGTGCGGCCGCGAATAATTGAGGCCGATTCCGTCGGCCTTACAATGAGACTGAGCGTTCGACCATACAGCCCCGAGAATCGGCGGCCGCGACGCCCTTGTCGGACGCGTAGCCGCGGCGTTCAGTTATGCCACGGATGTAGGACAACCTGGAGGGAGGATCATCATATGCAGGCCCGCTACCTGTCAGCCGTCAGTTTATTTCTGGTGTTGAGCTTATTTGTGGGATCTGGGGCCGCGGAGCCGCGCTCTGCGGGCGATACGAATTGGCCACAATTCCGCGGACACGGGGCGCGCGGGATCGCGGACGGCTTCACGACCCCGATCACCTGGAACGGCGAGAGCGGTTCGCGGGTCCAGTGGCGGACGCCAATACCGGGGCTGGGCCATTCTTCTCCGATCATTTGGGGCGATCGACTCTTCGTGACCTCGGCCATCAGTGGAAAGAAGGAGGCAGGTCTCAAAGTCGGTCGTTACGGTGACATCGCGTCGGTGGAAGACGACACGCCACACGAGTTCCGCGTCTACTGCCTCGACAAGACGACGGGCGAGATTCTCTGGGACAAGATGGCGCGCAAGAGCGTACCGAAGGTCAAACGGCATCCCAAGGCGACCCACGCCAACGCAACACCGGTCACGGACGGCGAGCACGTGGTCGCGTTTTTCGGCTCCGAGGGCCTCTACTGCTACGACCTCGACGGCAAGCTGCTGTGGAAGAACGACTTGGGCACGCTGGATGCCGCGTACTACGTAGTGCCGGGGGCGCAGTGGGAATACGGCAGTTCGCCGATCATCTACAGAAACATGGTAATCGTTCAGTGCGATGTACTGAAGGACTCCTTCCTCGCCGCCTTCGACGTGACCTCGGGTAAGGAGCTGTGGCGAACGCCGCGCAAGGACGTGCCGACCTGGAGCACGCCTGCGGTTTACGACGGTCCCGGGCGTTCAGAGCTGATCGTCAACGGCTTCCACCACATCGGCGGGTACGATCCCGCGACGGGCAAGGAACTCTGGAAGATGGACGGCGGGGGGGACATCCCTGTGCCGACGCCGATCGTCGCCGACGGCTTGATCTACATCACCAGCGCCCACGGTCGACAGCCACCGCTCTATGCCATCCGTGTCGGCGCCGAGGGTGACATTACGTTGCCATCGGGCGAGAAATCCAGCGAGCACGTGGCGTGGAGCTATCCCAACCACGGCATCTACATGCAGACGCCAATGGTCTATCACGACTATCTGTACATGTGCCGCGACAACGGGGTGATGGCCTGCTACGCGGCGAAGTCGGGTGAGATTCTGTACCGCAAGCGCATCGGCGACGGCGCCACGGGTTTTACGGCCTCGGCGGTGGCGGCGGACGACAAGCTCTATTTCAGCAGCGAGGACGGCAACATGTACGTGTTGCAGGCGGGTCCGGAGCCGGAGTTCCTGTCGACGAACCCGATGGGCGAGGCGCTGATGGCCACCCCGGCGATCTCCGCGGGCAGGCTCTACGTCCGCGGGCAGAAGCACCTATTCTGCATTGGCGAATGAAGGGCGCCCGTTTCCTGCGACAGACGTTGCTACTCGGAAGGAACTGAAATTGCCGGACGCATCCAGAGGAAAGGCAGAAACGGTGCTACTCGGCGTGGTTCTGGTTGCCGCATGGCATGCGGTTCCGGCATGGGCATTCCGCTTTCTGCCGCGACGGGAATTGTTCGAGGCCCTTGGTGAGAGCGGATATGCCACACTCTATGATGGCGTGGCATTGATCATGCCCTTACTACTTTGTGTGGGCGCCCCGGATCGTAGTGGTTTGTCGCTTGGTCGATGGCATGGGCACGGGCTGAAAGTCTTGGGTATTTGTCTGCTAGCCATTGCACTTACGGGCATTGTCTACCCATTCACCTCACGTCCGTTTAGTGGAGCACACATTGGTGCGTGGCTGGTCTCGCCGCTGGCGCAGGATCTTTTGTTTACGGGCTACTTGTACGGGGTTCTAGGGTGCAGCTTTCCTGGCCGCATACACGAGCGAATACCAATCGATCGCGCGATTGTGCTGACAGCCGCCCTTTTTGCCCTTTGGCATGTGCCGAACTTCTGGGGTATGTCTGCCGCGTACGTCTCCTTTCAGCTTGTGTACACGTTCGTCGGCGGGGCTTGGGTGCTTCTTACCCGTCAGCTAACAGGCAGCATCATTCCCGGCGTGTTGACCCATATGGGCGTCAACTTCATCGCTTCGATTTGATGCAGATCGAGCCTGACAGCAAACAAACCGCCAGGGGGGCCGCCGGGCTTGCGCCCGGTGCTTTGATTCGGACTCGCCCGTCCTGCGACGTGGCACTCGTCGTTTCATACGACACGGACCACTAGGTTTCTTCGGGATTGATCAGTTTAAGGAGTACTTTGGGATCCAGGCGGGACTGGACCTTCTTGGCTACGTAACGCCAGATGATGTTTCCGTGGCAGTCGATGAGGAACATGGACGGAAGGGCGATGTCCGATCCGTCCATGGCGCCGCCCTTGTGCACGACTCCGTACGACGAGATGACACGGTGCTCTTCGTCACTGAGGATGGGAAATGGGAGTTTGTTCTTCTCGACGACTCGCTTGTTATCCGCGATGGAATCGACCGATACCGCCAACAACGTGCCGCCCTGATCGACGAGCGCCTGATGTACCTCTCCGAGACCTCGGAGTTCCGCCATGCAGGTCATTCACCAGTGCCCACGATAGAATACCAGCAGCACCGGTCCCGCGTCGCGGTATTCCGCCAGCGAAATGGACCGGCCGTCTTGATCGGACAGTGCGAAATCCGGTGCGGGGGTACCGGCCGCGACGGCCCCCGATGCGGGCAGCGCCATCAGCCAATAGAATCCGTAGAAAAACGCTCCGAGAAACAGCACGTTGAAGACGCCGACAAGCCGGACCCGCCAGCGCCGATCGTACAGAATGGCCGAGAGCCCCAGCACCGCTCCGGCGGCCATCAGACCGAACGCCGGCGCACCGCTGGCGCGCATGCGCGGATGGTCGAGCAGTAGCATGTAGACCGCGGGACCCGCGAGCGTAAGCACCAGCGCGACCAACGCGCGAATTCCCGCGCGACTTGGGGCGTTTGTCGCATCCTTCGTGTGCGTCATCAGCCGATCGACTCCAAAAACCTATGTGTCATCCGCCACCGCCTGTGTGGGCGCCCATGCTGTCGATTCGGGAGAGCCGGCCAATCGGCATGCGAGCCGAATGGCCTCCTTCATGCTCCCGGGATCGGCCACGCCAGTGCCCGCGATATCGAAAGCCGTGCCGTGATCGACGCTGGTGCGGATGATCGGTAAGCCCAAGGTGACGTTAACCGCCGTGTCGAATGCCAGCATTTTGACCGGGATCAGCCCCTGGTCGTGGTACATGGCCACAATTCCGTCGAAGCGCGATCTCATTTTCGGCGTAAAAAGGGTGTCGGCGGGGAAAGGTCCCTCGACGAGATAGCCTTGATTTCGCGCCATCTGCATGGCCGGTTTGATCACGCGTGCTTCCTCATCACCGAACCGGCCGCCCTCGCCGGCATGCGGATTGAGACCGGCCACCGCGATACGCGGCTCTTCGATACGAAACCATTGCTTCAACGCCATCGCCAGAAGGTCGATCGGCTGATAGACCATCCCCAATGTGAACTTATTGCGCAGTTCGAGTAGACCGACGTGTGCGCTGGCCAGCGCCACCACCAACCCGCCGCCCACGAAGGCCATGGTGACGCGTTTCGCCTTGCAGTCTTCCTGCAGTTTTTCCGTGTGGCCGGGATGGCGGCAGCCTGCGAGTTTCCAGCTCTCCTTGTGAATGGGGCCTGTCACGACGGCGCTCAGCGAGCCATGAAGTGCCGCGGTAACGGCACGATCAAGAAAACTGAGAGACGCCCGGCCTCCTTTGGCCGTCGGGCGTGCGACGACCCAGTGCCCGGCGTCGTGTCCCACGAAATCGACGACCACCACGCCGCTGTCGACGCGAAGCGGGTCCTTCTCGCGCAGGCGGAACCAGTAGGGGCGGATGCCGGCCTCGTCGGCAGCCGCATTCAAGGTATCGTTGATGCCGTAGATGACGAACCTCGCCAGTGCGCGAATGTCGGGATCCGCCAACGCCTTGACGATCACCTCGGCGCCGATTCCGGCCGGGTCGCCCATCGTCAGGCCGATGAACGGCTTTTCGCGTGTCGCCGCCGACTCCCCACCGACCGTGCTGTCCGGGCTGCAGGTCATGCCAGCCCTGCTTTCTGCAGTTGTTCGATGGTCAATCCACCCGCTTGCGAGAAGGCGGAAAGATGATGAACCACGGTTCGCGCGATGATATCCGTTTCGATGTTCACGAGTCGACCGGCGCGCCATTCGGTGGCCGTCGTCGTCTGCAGGGTCGTCGGGATCAGTGCCACGGAGAATTGTCCGTTCTTTACGTCTGCAATTGTGAGCGAGATGCCGTCAATGGCCACCGACCCCTTCGGCACGAGGTACGAGAGCAAATGCGATTCCGGTTCGAACCATACGGTCCATTCGTGCGGCGCATTGTCGACGCGATCGATCCGCGCCGTCCCATCGACATGGCCCTGTACGAAGTGCCCATCGAAGCGGCCGTCGACCGGCAGAGCCCGCTCGATGTTGACCTTTCCGCCGGTGTGCATCTCACTGAGGGTGCTCTTGCGCAGCGTCTCCGTCACGACATCGAACGAGAGGCTTGTGGATGCCGTGGCTGCGACAGTCAGGCACACGCCGCTGACGCACACGCTCGCACCCAAGGCGCAGTCTTGTGCCATCGGCCCGACGTCCACGGTGAGGCGCCTACCCCCCGCAGTCGGCGTCGAGGCCTTGATCGTTCCGACGGTTTCGACAATTCCGGTAAACAAGATCCGCTGCTCCCGCCTACTTCAAACGCACGTTTGTCTATCAACATGCTAGGTTCGAGATGGGGCGTGTCAAGAAAATCACAAGCGGTTCAGTGGCGTGGAATACGCCGGGACAATCGGTTGAATCGTGACATTTTGGGACCGTTGAAAACGCAACGCGGAGGACTACAGATTGAGGAGGGCGTCAATCAGTTCTTCATCGAGGAGGCCGAGATCGCGAAATGCCTGCCGCTTTTCGTCTGCCGAAAGATCAGGGTCGTTCGCGATCGCTTCCAGATCGTTGAGCACGAGCGGCTGACCGTCAGATCCGATCACGCTGTTGGGAAAAGCGGTCTCGATCGATGTACCGCATCCTGACGTCGCAAAACCGATGCACAAGTATAGCAGGCCGACGACCACTCGCATGACAACGTCCTTCCGGCAAAACGAATTCGTCAGACGGATGCCATTCTACTGGCGGATCTGCTTGCCGCCAACCGGCTGGGCGAGATTCGCCGGGGTCCCGGGTATCGTCGTCACGTACGTGGGCGACGCGACCGATGACGGCAGGACCTCCGCGATGGGGCGGGACTTCGTCATCGAGTCCGGGTTGAGCCGACTGGTGACAATCTCGGATAGCAGTTCGACCTTCGAAAGCCAAGACTCACTCCGAACTACATCGCTGATCTGACGCCGCCGCCCGTCGTGGTCCGCCGCGAGGACGTCGTCGCACGTTTGCGCGAACTGTTCAGCCGACTGCACGATCTGAATCGGACCAGAAAACCGTTCGGCTTCGGGCATGGGCGTTGAAATCACCGGCAGCCCGGCCGCAAGGTATTCGTACATTTTGATGGGGTTTACGTTGCGTGTCATCGGACCGGTATCAAACGGAAGCAAACCGATGTCGAACGCAGCACAGTATGCGGGCAGTGACTCATTGGGCCTACGGCCGAGAAAATGGACGTTTGGCAGTTTACGAAGCTCACCAACATCGACTTTGCAGTCGCCGATCAGCACGAACTGATACTGAGGACGCAGCCGCGCCACTTCGGCAATCAGCTTGCAGTCGATCCAGAAGTCGATCAGTCCGAAAAAGCCCAGGATGGGGCCGGGGGCATTCGGAAGGTCGGTCGGACGCGGCAGCGGTTCCCGCCAGGCGCGCGCAAAACGGTCGTAGTCGACGCCGTGTCGCACGAGCACGGCATCCGCGCGCATGGCACGCTTGCTCTGATACAGCGCTTCGGACGTCGTGATCACCAAGTCAGCGCGATCGATCAGGGCTGCTTCCGCCGCCGACACCGTGCGTTCGTCGACCCCCTTGAACTGGCTGTGTTCGTCCACGCAATAGTAGAGAAAACACTCTTCGCCAAACTGGCCGACCAGGCCGGGCACATCCGGTGCGAACGACCACACCTGTACGGGCTTTTGGCCGCTTCGCTGCACACTGCGCACGGCGCGCCGAATCTGCGCCACCAACATGCGTTGGTGGATCTTGCGCACCCAAGGACGTTTGGCACCCGGGAGGACGAAAGGCGTGACCTGCACGATTCGGTCGTTGACGCGACGCACGCCTTGCAGGAAACGGCGCAGCACGTTGCAGCCGGCTTTGAAATCGGCGCCGCTGATCGATGGGCGGCGCGTGCCGTGGTAGTTGACCCACACCACGTCATTGTGCCTGCCCAGAATCCTCATGATCTGGTGTTTGCTCGTCGGGTCGTAGTCCCAGGCACTGGCGAGGCAGACGATGATGCGTCCTTCAATCACAATACTCTCCGTTTCCCCAGGTCATCACGGTTCCGGGTCGCGACACCGCGCTTCGCGAAAACTTGTTGGTCGGCGTCGCAATGCCTACCGGTCACCCGATTCCTTTTTGTTGTAGTCGTAGTACGGGCTGTACGCGTACCCATAGCCGTACCCGAATCCGTAGCGTCCCGTTGGCGCATCGCGTCCGATCAGCAGGCACCCGGCGATCGGTATGTTGTTCGATTGAAGCAGGCGTACGGACCGTTTGGCCGTACCCTCGTCCGTCCGATGCAGACGGACCACCATGATGACGCCGGAACAAACTTGCCCGATGATACCAGCATCGGATACCGTCGTGGCGGGCGGCGTATCCACAATGGTGTAATGGAAGTCGTTGAGCATGCGATGAAAGAGTGGTTTCGTTCCCGCAGATGTCAGAAGTTCGGCGGCCGACCGACCGTTCAGACTTCCCGCGGGGATAAAGCTGAGATTCGGAATCGGCGTACTTCGAATGACTTCCGAATAAGTGGCGTCGCCGGCCAATACTTGTGCCAGCCCCGGACTGTCCGGCTGGTTCAGTTTTTCCGCCAGAGAACCGCGCCGAAAATCACCATCCACGACCAGGACCTTAAGATGGCTTACCTCAGCGAGCACACATCCGAGATTCAGGGTAGTGACACTCTTGCCCTCTTTGGGCACGGCGCTGGTGACGGCGAGTATGCGATGCTCGTATTTCGGGTTTTGACTGAGCAGACGCGTACGAAGCGAGCGATACTGTTCCGTGATGAGGGACGATCGCTCGTAATACGGGACCAAAGACTCACTCAATCCGGGGATGATGGTGAGCGTCCTTTTTCCGTTCGGCAGCTTCGAATCCGGTCTGTCCACGACCGTCGCGGCGGCGGCGGTGCGTTTGCCGGGATCACGCAGGGCGGTCGGCGCATCCCTCAGGGAAAACGTCGATCGCTCCATTGTTCTTTCTTGCTCTGCACGCTTGAGTGCGTCTGCGATTCTTCCCATGGTTTGGATACTCGACTGTTCGCGTCGGCTGCGTCTCCCGCTTGATACACCACACCGGACAGCGGCGGACTACCGGGTCCGTGGTCGGCCGCGCCGCCGCAAATTGTCGTCATAGGCCTCGTCTGCGTACATCACGTCGGCCGGCGCCTGATAGGCCTGTATGGCGGGCGCCACCGGATAGATGAGTTCTCTCAGTCTTTGGGCGATCCATGCCAGGGGCGTCGGCGGAATGTACACGACGTCGTCGGGCTCGAGCAGAATGTTCTTGCTGAAGTCGCCCTTCCTGAGCATGTCGTTGACATTGACCTTCAGCGTACGCACCCCTTCACCGGTTTGTGAGGGCCTGATCACCTTGACCTGGCTGGTCCAGGCGCGAAAATCGCCCGCCGCGGGCAGAACCGCATCAAAGAGGGTGTCTCGACCGGTGTAGGTGATCGCACCGGTGCCGCCCTGGCCGTACACATAGTATTTCTTACTGTTCAGTTCGACGTTGACGCTGACTTTCGGGTCGATGTAGTACTTGCCAAGCAAGACCTCCAGCTTGGCGGCGATCTCCTTCGCCGTCATGTCGACGACCTTGACCGGTCCGAGCAACCGCAGGGTGATCTTGCCGTCGGGCTGGATGCCTTGGACGACACCGTCAATCTCGAGTATCCGCGGTGCGCTGATGCTGATAACGTCGGGGATGCCCACCCGGTATTCCATGGCCGATACCTGGTGTTCGCCGCTTCGCAGGAAGTGCAGCATGTCATTCTTGCGCGGTGCGCATCCCGACAATCCACCCACCAGGGCGGCTACGAGGAATACGCCTCTGCATACCGGTCTCATACGAGTCCTCCTCACGCGTACGGTTTGAGCGTACCGGTCCTTGCCGATAATGGATCGTCCGCGTTCGGTGTACGTGCGAAGTTATCTGTCCATGCGGACTTATCGGGTGCCGGCGAGGGCGACTGAACCTCCAAGGGGGCATTCCGCTGGACCGCGTAGGGCAAGAACGGCGGCAAAGGACTGCGGGACCGGCCGGCGCGACACGTCCGGAAACTTCCTGCTGCCATCTTAAGGAGCGCCCCCTAGGGACCGATATTCTCAGGGTTGTTTTGCAGCCCCAGTGACGGGCGAGTTTCGCCCCGGGAGTCCTCCATGTACGCCGCGTTTTTCGGACTTCGCGAGCTTCCGTTCAACAACACGCCCGATCCGCGCTTTTTCTACTCGACACCGGATCACGAGGAAGCCCTTGCATCGCTGATTTACGCCGTGCAGGAGCGAAAAGGGTTCGTGCTCTTGACCGGGGAGGTCGGGGCCGGAAAGACACTCGTGTCCCGCATGATGGTCAAGCACTTCGGCGCACAGATCGCGTTCGCCAGCATCCACCATGCCGTTCAGGGAGCGGGTGACCTCCTGCAGGCACTCTGCGCCGAATTCGAGCTTCCCGTTCAGGAGGATGCCACGCACAACAAGCTCGTCCGCACGCTGCACGACTTTCTTCTTTCCGAATTCAGCAAGGACCTGCCGGTCGTGCTCATTTTGGACGAGGCGCAGGCCCTCACGGTTGATGCGTTCGAGCAGCTGCGCATGATCGGCAATCTGGAAGCGGATGACGCCAAGCTCCTGCAGATCGTGATCCTCGGCCAGCCGGAGTTGCAACAGCGATTCGCCACGCCGGAGTTCCGCCAACTTCGCCAGCGCATGTTCCGCACGTTTCATCTGCCGGCACTCACGCGTGACCTGACGGAGGAGTACATTCGGCACCGGTTGACGATCGCGGGAGCGCCGCACACGGATGTATTCGACCGGCCTGCGATCGACAGGATTTACTATCATTCGAAAGGCCTGCCGCGAATCATCAACACGATTTGCGACAACGCGATGCTCAGCGCCTACTCCGCCAATTGCCGGAGGCTCGACGCGGCTTTCGTCGATGCCACTGTGGCACAGATGATGACGCTGGGCGATGCAGTGGGCGGGACCGACCCGGATGAGAATCGAGCAGCCAGGACGACACCGACGGACGCCGGCGCGCCCATGTCCTCTTTGGAGCCCTCCGCGGATGCCAATTCCGGCACACTGATTAATTTCCTCTCCCGTCGCGTCGGGGAACTGGAAGGGCGGCTGTCGGCCGCACGGTGTGATGCGCTGTCCGCGATCCCGGAGAACCGACCGGCCCTCGATCCCCACGCTGGCGACCATTTGCAAACGCTAGTGTCACAGGCGGATGCCGCCACAAGTCGACTCGAACCGCTGGTACACCATGCCGTCGCGTTGACCGATGCTCTTCAAGTCGAGCGGGGAAAAAGCGAACAAGAGGAAGCGCGCCTGACACAGATGGCACGGACGAGCAGATCCATCCTATCTGAGATTCGCCGCGTCTTTGAGGGGCTGCGGCGTGCCGGCGTCAAGGCTCGACTCGCGGAAACCCGTGCGCAGGAGGCTTGCGATCGGCTGGAGGGGCAGCGCCGCGTCGGTGAGGCCGTATTCCGGCATGGAGACGGCCAAGCCCCACAGCGCAGCGACGTGCCTCGGACCGAGTCGAGCGGACCCACGGTGCTCAAGGCCGGCTCGGCACCCGCGGCCACGGTCCCCACCGTTGACTTCGACCGGTCGGTAGCCGGCACCGCGCCCGATTTGAGGCGGTCCCTGAGCGAGTCGCGGCACAGCCTCGAGTCTTTGCGAACGATGTTACGCGAAAAACAGGACGAACGTACGGTGGATGCCGTGATCGACCGGCAGGTCGCTGACGACTCAGCGGCCGATGCCGCGCTCCGTCCGACCATGCGCCTGGCGAGCCAGGTCGACGCGTTATTTCAACTGGTCGCGTCGGATCGTTCCTGAATCTAACGCGGAACGCGACTACGCCTTTAGCGGCGTCATCCGAAACCCAACGCCCCGGCAATCACGTGATCTACACGCGACATTGTCTATCATGACGATCGTCATGTTTGCCACTTCGCAGCGCCACGCCTATACTCGGTCGCGCTGCCTTTGCGGACCCATGACCGACTCGGATCGCGGCTCGGCCATGCGGGTCCATGGTATGCCGACAGGAAGACGCAGTTCATCAGGTGCTCCCACGTGATCGCCGTTACGCTGATTGGCCAGCTTGATCTTCTCTCCGGTTTTCGCTCGCTTCTGGAGCGCGTGATCGAACGCCCGTGGCTTGCGATCATGGAGCTGCTGTTGATCGGCGTTTTGGTCTACACCGTTCTCCGCTTTCTTCAGGGAACGCGGGGGGCCAGATTGCTGCGGGCCGTAATCATCATCCTGGTGGTGAGTTTTGTGGCCGTCTGGTTCATCGCCGACAAGTTGCAGTCGGAACGTATCAAGGTACTTTACCCCCATTTCATCCTGGGCGTTTTTTTGGTCTCCCTGGTGGCTTTTCAGTCCGAACTTCGCCGCTTCCTCTTCCGCGTCGGCGAGGGCTTCTGGTTGCAGCGTTGGATCAAGGATTCCACCCATCTGGTCGACCCGATCGTTGCTGCGGTGGGGCATCTATCCAAGCGGAAAACCGGCGCACTCATCGCCATCGAGCGAACGGGCGAGGTGGGCGCGCTCACCGAAGCCGGCGTTTCGCTCGACGCCAACGTCACGGCGGAATTGCTGGAGACCATATTCTGGCCGGGCACGCCGCTGCACGATCTCGGGGTGATCATTCATACTGGACGACTGGTGGCGGCCGGTTGCCAGTTCCCGCTTGCGGAAACCGGTGAAGTGGATCGCTCGCTGGGCAGCAGGCACCGCGCCGCGATTGGACTGAGTCAGGAAACTGACGCCGTGGTCATCGTCGTGAGCGAGGAAACCGGCGTGATTTCCGTGGCCATGCAGGGCAGACTCACGCGTGGTTTCGAAGCGGCGACCTTGCGTGACTTGCTGATCAACGAACTGTCCGGCGGATCGCGACAAACGAGTACGCCGCCCGTTGTAACTTCCGCCAAGTCGGATGCGAACGAGGTCGACTACGATGGAACAAGTCAAGCTGCTTAGCATGACCGGCTTGCTCACCCTGCTGATCTGGGCGGGCGCCGACAGCCTGGTCAACGAAGTCGTCTCGCTTCGCGTGGCGCTACGGATCGCGCCCGAATCCAATCCGGATTTGCTGATTGACCTCGACTCCGAGTCCGGGACGCGGCTGATCCAGATACAGGTCTCGGGGCCGCGAAAGATTATTGCGGAACTGAGGGAGCACGAGCCGCTGTCCGCGACCTTGCGCATCGGAGACAAGCCGACCGGATCGAACACGCTCGTGCTCGACCGCGACACGTTGAAGGGAGCCTTGCGCGCCGACTGGAAGGCATTCGATCGGTTGTCGGTGCTTTCCGTCGAGCCGCCGACGATCACCGTGATCGCGGATCACATGGTGTCGCGCGAGTTGGATCTCGTGCTCAACCAGTTGACGCTGGCGTACGACAAGGCGCCAAAGCCCGCGCACCTGTTTACGACGCTGCGGGTGCGCGAGAGTCGCCTGGCTGCCCTTCCTCGCGCCGACCTGCAATCTCGGATCGATATTTCCCGTGAGGTCGAACAACTGTTGCGTGGCAAGCCCAGCGGCGAGAATGTTACCGTCACGGTTCTCCTCGACAGCCGGGTGTACGGGTCTGACGCGACCCTTTCGCCGAATCAGATCGACGTCGAGGCCGTTGTCAAGTCAGACCGTGTCGAGGCGCGGGTCCCCACGGTCCCGATCAAGCTCGTGGTCAGTTTCGCCAATTTGCCAAAGTCGTTTCAGGCCGTCGATAAAGATGACAATGCAATGACACTTGTCACCCAAACCATTGAAGTGGTGGGTCCGGCCGAAGACGTAGCGCGGCTGGTCAGCGGTGAGACGCGCGCCTACGGATTCATCCAACTGAAGCAGTCGGACTTGGAGCAGCTCGACGTCGTAAGAGCCTGGACGCCGGAGTTTTATCTTCCGCCCGGCATCACGCCGGCGCAACCGCCGCAACCCGTCGAATTCAAACTCCGCGAGGCAAAGGCCGGCGGCTCGACGGGTTAAGGCGCGTCTCATTCACGCATCTCTGCATCGACATGACACATCCGAAAGGAATGCTTCAGCGAGGCGGATGACGATAGAATTTGAGGAGACCGGCACTGCCGCTGCTTTCACCCCATCGTTCGTCACCGAATTCGTGTCGGCGCCATTCATGTGTGGCTGGAAAACGCGAGGATGGGACTCGACAACGGCACGCATACGGGCGACGATGGCATCGGCAGTTCAAAACCGCAATCCGCTTGGCGCCGCAAGAGGCGGAGGCGTACTACAAACAAGCAGGAATTCGGTTCCAACAAGGCCAGTATTGCGACGGCTATTGCGCTCTCGCAGGCAGCTGCGAGACTCGACCCGCAACACGTTGACGCACGGCGCCTCCTCAAGCGGCGTTCAGCCGGCATACCCAGAACGAACCACAGTAGCGCCATCGCCGCGGTCCCAAGTTGTGACGCCGCATCGCAGCCGCGGGCGTGTTGGTGTTGCGGCGTCTGAAGACCTGTCTGATTGCCATTCGAGCGCGTGAGATTCAGGAGCTCGAGCCAAGCGATCAGGGTCGGCACTCCAAGTGACGGCAAGCCCGTGCCCCAAGCTAGTGAAAGCACCCGGTGATCCTGGTATGCCAGTAATGTGGCATTCACTTTGACATGGGGGTCCACGCCTGGTTCACCCGTGCCCCGCGTCGTTGGTCAACACTCGTGCTTACATGCTACGGCATCCGCTCCGCGCGGGGGATTGTTCGGGGCGTCGCAAGTGAGTACGATACTCGCCAGACAGCCTCCTGGAAGGACCGAAGGACCATCGCGGGCCTGACTCGACCATTCTTCGGCTCCGGGCTGTTCATGGGCGACGTGCGATCTCCTAATCACGTGGGGTGGGGCGTCCGAACGACCCTGAGGAGGCTGCGGCATCTCTCACGCAAGGGAGCACCGGATGAATCGGGATTCGGCATGGCGCAAGGCGAGCTCGTCGGTTCTCTCGGCGGTCGAAGTCTTGTCTGTGGCTGTCGCTCCGGCACAGAGACAAGCCGATCCGCCGTCGCCACAAGACATCGCCGAACAGCGGAAACGAGAACTGCCGTTTGGTCGTCCTGACCGGCAGGCCTGGATCGCACAAGGAGGTTTGCTGCAGAACCCGTTGAGCCGCATCGTCCAGACGCGCGACGGGCAATTGGCGCGAACTTTTCTCGGAATTTCGAACAATACCGCCAGCGTCGATCCGGGCGTCGCAACGCTACAGCCGTGGAAAAACCGGGCGCCTTCCGAAACCGATCGAAAAACAGGCGCCTACCTGCTGTTGCCAAAGACATCGCCGAGCGAGCGCGGGCGAGAGAATCACGACGCGAGGCGCTCGCACTCAATGAGACACTCATTCATCAATCGCCCATTGGCTCATCGACTCAACCGGGCACTGTGTCAATCGAGGAATCGTATTATATCTTCGACCCATCCAAAACCGATGTGTAGCTCAGATCGAGGATGTTGACGCGGCGACAAACGAGAGAGTTGGTATCATGCATAGTGACATGCAGACAACCACCATGAGCTTTCGGCAAGTACTGATTGCCGTTCTGGTTGGTGTTGCCTTCTATCTTGGGGCGAGACTGGGGTTGGCGCTGAGCACGCCGCCTGATCACATCGCAACCTTTTGGCCGCCCAATACTTTTGTTCTCGCAGCGTTGCTCTTGACAGATCGACGGCGCTGGTGGATCTACTTTCTTACGATGACGCCGGGCTACCTCGCCGCGGCCTCGCAGGCAGGGTTCCCAGCACAACGTACGATAATATTCTATGCTGCCAATTGCACCGAGATCCTTGTGGCCGCGATTGCGCTGAAGTCGATCTTGAGAAACCGTCTCGCGTTTGATCGACTTCGCGACATGGTGATGTTTCTTCTTTGGGCCGTATTGATCGCACCGGTGATCTCTGCATTTCTGGCCTCCACTTCGACTTTTGCTGAACCAGAAGTGGACTATTGGCTGGCCTGGCGCGTCTGGTTTCTTGCAGATGCACTTGGGCATCTTACGCTTACTCCAGTGATTATCTTATGGATCTCCTTGGGTCTTGGTTGGGTGAGGGAGGCCTCGTTCGCTCGTTTGACGGAAGTAATGGGCCTAATACTGTGCCTATTTCTTGTGGGCGTTGTTTCGCTGGGCGCCGAGATCGGAGCTTCGAGGAACTTGCCGCCCTGCTTTATACCCCTCTGCCTGTGCTCCTTTGGGCGGCGATTCGTTTCGGGCCTCCAGGGATCTGCAGTGCTGCGTTTGTCATTGCGCTCCTGGCAATCTGGAATGCCGTCAATGGTCGGGGGCCATTTACCGCTAACGCGCCGGCAGACAATGTCCTGGCACTACAACTCTTTCTGATGGCAATCTCCGTTCCAATCATGCTGCTGAGCGCCCTTCTATCTGAGCGCAAGAAGGCGGAAGAAGCCTTGCGTCGATACGAGCATATCGTTGCCTCTTCCAGCGATATGCTGGCTCTGCTGGACAAGAGATTCGTCTACCTTGCGGCCAACCCAGCGTACGTGCGGGCCCTCGCCCAAAAGCCAGCCAATGTGATTGGGCGGACAGTGGCTGAAGTGTTTGGCCAAGAGTTCTTTGACGCGGTGATCAAGCCGAGGGCCGAGCGCTGCCTCGCCGGTGAAGATATCCGCTATCAGGACTGGTTTGATTTTCCGGGTGCTGGGCGGCGGTACATGGATGTCGCCTACTCCCGATACGTAGGATCAGAAAAAGAGGTTCGGGGTTTCGTCGTCACCGCGCATGACATCACCGAGCGCAAGCGAACGGAAGAGGAAATCGTACGCTTCAGTCGGGTGCTGGAGAGGTCATTGAACGAGATATTCATTTTTGATGCGGCGACTCTCCGCTTCGTGAATGTCAATCACGGCGCCAGGGAGAATCTGGGATACTCGATGGAGGAGCTGCGCAATCTCACCCCGGTGGATCTAAAACCAGAATTCACGCTGGAGTCATTCGCACATTTGGTCGAACCTATGCGTGCGGGCGACCAGGAGAAGATCGAATTCACTACGCTTCATCAAAGAAAGGACGGGACGAAGTATCCTGTAGAAGTCCATCTGCAACTGATGACCGTGGGCACTCCGGTTTTTGTCGCTTTCATACTGGACATCACCGATCGCAGGCGTGCCGAGGCGAAACGAGAGGAGTTGGAGGCACAGCTCAGGCAGGCGCACAAGCTGGAAGCGGTGGGTCAAATGGCCGGGGGCGTGGCGCACGATTTTAACAACATACTCACCGCAATCCTCGGCAACGTCGAGTTGAGCATGGACAGTGTGCGGCGCGAGTTAGGACCTGATCACGGCGTGGTGCAGGCCATGGAGCACATCGAAAAGGCGGCCCACCGGGCGTCCGCACTGACGCGGCAGTTACTCACTTTCAGTCGCAGGGATGTCATGCACCCTGAAGTCTTGAACTTGAACCGCATCCTGGCGGATCTGGACAATATGCTACGTCGCCTGATCACGGAAGACATCGCGCTCGAGACCCTCACCGACTCTGCGCTACAGTCAGTGCGGGCCGACGCCGGCCAACTCGAACAGGTGATTGTCAATCTGGTCGTCAACGCCGCCGATGCCATGCCTGACGGCGGCCGCCTCACGCTCACTACCCGAAACGTCACGCTTGACGACGATACGACTTACAAGCACGCGGAGGCGCAGTCGGGACCATATGTCTTGCTGGCCGTCAGTGATACGGGACACGGCATGGATGCCGCGACGCGCGAGCGGATCTTCGATCCATTCTTCACCACCAAGGCTGTGGGCAAGGGGACCGGGTTGGGCCTGGCGACGGTACATGGAATCGTCAAGCAGTCCGCCGGGCACATCAGGGTGCTCAGCGAGCCGGGGCACGGCTCGACATTCGAAGTCTATTTCCCCGCGGTCGAGGCAACTCCCACAGACACGACGCCGGCTTCG